>Ga0302326_10016570_pt1 | contig 15416 bp, 12 predicted proteins | sample Palsa_T0_3_FD_202264 | JGI IMG/M metagenome (GOLD analysis project Ga0302326, IMG submission 202264) | Peat permafrost microbial communities from Stordalen Mire near Abisko, Sweden - Palsa_T0_3 | ecosystem: Environmental > Terrestrial > Soil > Palsa > Peat permafrost | place: Sweden: Abisko...
ATCCCACAGGATACGTCCTGGGGGATGGGTCTGGGGGTGCACCCCGCCCGAGAGTGCCGTGGAACAGCGCGCCGCCTCTCTCACGCGGGGGCTTGTTAGCGTGGCCGCACATGCAGGGCGGCAGATCTTGCGCATGGACGAAGAGCCTCGAGCGTGCTGCCGTCGCCCTCGCCGCCACGTTCTGCTTCACCGCCGGGACGCCTACCGGCGCCGGGGCGGCAGCATCGACCTCGACCGGCTCGGCCGGGTGGACCGTGTACCACGGAGACCCGGCTGGATCGGGCGTGGCGACACCGGTGACCTCCGTGGACACATCGACGCCGGCGTGGACGTCACCCTCCCTCGACGGGCAGCTCTACGGCGAGCCGCTGGTCTTCTCGGGGGACGTCTACGTCGCCACGGAGAACGACACGGTCTACGCGCTGTCGGCGACGAACGGCGCCGTGATCTGGTCACACCACCTGGCCAGCCCGGTTTCCGCTTCGTCGCTTCCCTGCGGGGACATCACGCCCACCGTGGGGATCACCGGAACTCCGGTGATCGACCCGTCGAGGGACGAGCTCTTCGTGGTGGCCGACGAGCTGGTGGACGGGTCCCCGGCGCACGTGCTCGTCGGGCTCAACGTGGCCTCAGGGGCGATTGAGATGACCCAAGATGTGGATCCGCCAGGTACGGATCCCGCCGACCAGCTGCAGCGCACCGGATTGACGCTCGACGCCGGTCAGGTGGTGTTCGGCGTGGGCGGGAACTTCGGAGACTGTGCCTCGTACCGTGGGCGGGTCGTCGCGGTCAACGAGGCCGGGGGGACACCGACGTTTTTCACGGTGGACGCGGCCGCAGGTGACAGCCAGGGCGCGATCTGGATGGGCGGGGCTGCCCCCGCCGTCGATAGCGACGGGAACATCTGGGTCAGCGCCGGCAACGGCTCGGTGTACTCGGCTAGCGAGCCCTACGACGACAGCGATTCGGCGTTGGAGCTCTCCTCGTCGCTCCGGCTCCTGCAGTACTTCGCCCCGACCACGTGGCCCCAGAACAACGCCAACGACCTCGATATGTCGATAGCGCCCGCCCTCCTCTCCGACGGGCAGGTGGTCCTGGCCGGCAAGTCGCGGATCATCTATCTCCTGAACGGGGCGCACTTGGGCGGGATCGGCGGTCAGGAGACGAGCCTCGTGTCGGGATGCACTGACGACATTGACGGGGGCAGCGCCGTGGTGGGCACCACGGTCTACCTTCCCTGCCTGACCGGGGTCATCGCCGTGCAGGTCACCGCCTCGCCCCCCGCGCTGAGCGTCCTCTGGAGGGCGGACGTCGGGGGCGGTCCCCCGATCGTCGCCGCCGGATTGGTCTGGACCATCGGGCAGGACGGCGTGCTCTACGGGCTCGATCCCACGACCGGGTCCGTCCAGCAGCACGCGTCCATCGGTGTTCTCGCCAACCACTTCCCCACCCCGAGCGTGGCGGACGGCCTCCTGCTGGCGCCTTCGGCGGAGCACGTGGATGCGTTCACGGCAACGGCCGAGAGCAGCGCACCGACGACCACGGGCACCACGGCGAGGTCCCCCGTGACGTCGACCTCGGCGCCGGTTCACGCAGCCAGTCCCACCGCAGCCGGCAAGGGGAGCGGGATCTCCGGCGGCGAGGTGGCCGGGATCGTCATTGGCGCCCTGGCCGTCGCCGGTGGCACGGGCTGGTTCATATGGCGGCGTCGCCGGTCCTCCACCACCTAGACAGCCGTCACGATCGAGCAGGGGTGCGACCGGCGTAGCCCAGCGGGATTCGACCGTTGCAGAGGATCGCCGACGGGTGTACACCTGAATCCAACCATTCGCCGACGCGAAAAAGGGGAGGGGCACCGATGAGCGAGGATCGGGTAGCGATCGTGACCGGCGGCACCCGAGGAATCGGCTTGGCCATCACCGAATCGCTGGCGGCCCAGGGGATGCATGTCGCCGCCGGCTACTCGAGCAATGAAGAGGCGGCAGCTCTGGCCAAGGAGAAGGCAGACGCCGCCGGCTGGTCTGTCTCGACGCACCGGGGCAATGTGGCGATACCCGAGGACTGCTCACGTGTCGTCGGTGACGTCCTCGATTCCTATGGTCACGTTGACTACCTCGTGAACAACGCCGGGGTGACCGTCGATCGTTCGGTCCGCAAGATGACCATCGAGGAGTGGCACGCCGTGCTCCGAGTGAATCTGTCCGGCGGCTTCTACATGGTCAAGGCCGTGCTCGACCACATGATGGACCGTGGATCGGGTCGGATCGTCAACATCACCTCCCTGATCGGCGAGACGGGCAACATCGGCCAGGCGAACTACTCCGCGGCCAAGGCCGGCTTGGTCGGCCTGACCAAGACCCTGGCCCTCGAGTTGGCCCGCAAGGGGATCACCGTAAACTGCGTCTCTCCGGGTTTCACCGAGACCGAAATGACCGCAAAGATCCCCGAGGGGATCCTCGCCGGTGTGATCGAGCGCATCCCGTTGCGGCGCCTGGCCACGACGGCGGAGGTCGCCCACGCGGTGGCCTTCCTGCTCGATGATCGCTCGGGCTACATAACCGGCGTCGTGCTGCCGGTGAACGGCGGGATGGACATGTGAGGGCGATGCCCCAGGTCACAGTCGTGGTGACGGAGAACCGTCGATACGTGGTGATTGAGCGTGAGATGCTGTCGGCTGAGGGCCACGGCTAACACGCCCATCTGTTAGCCCCCGTAGCTCAGGGGATAGAGCATCGGTTTCCTAAACCGTGTGCGCAAGTTCGAATCTTGCCGGGGGCGCTCGAGGAAAGTCCAGGTAGATGGCATTACAGGGGCACTTCATAGGACGACAAAGAAACATCACGGGAATATCCTGGGAATCCCTGATAATTTGAGTCCCGGTGAGGGGTCATCTGGAAGAGCGGGGCAAGAACGTCTGGCGGGCAAAGGTGTACGCCGGTCGGCAGAGCGATGGTCGGCGTGTCTACCTGACCCGTACCATCCACGGAACGAAGCGGTTCGCCGAGGACAGGCTTGCCGAACTGCTGCTCGAGGCAGGACGGAGCGATCAGGTCACCACTGACGGGACGCTGACCGAGCTTGTCAACAAGTGGCGGCCGATTGCCGAGCTGAACCTCTCGCCGACAACCTGGCATGAGTACGACCGTCTCCTCGAGAAACGCATCCTGCCACGCTTCGGCCAGACCAAGGTAAGAGCCATCCGAGCGGCCGACATCGACGCCTTCTATGCAGAGCTCCAGCGCGGGGGCCGGACGAATGGACGCCCGCTTGGATCCCAGAGTATTCGGCACATCCACGGTCTATTTCGCCTGCTGATGAACCAAGCGGTCCGCTGGGGATGGATTGCCACCAGTCCTGTTACGAGGGCAAGTCCACCCCGGGTGCCTCGGCATGAGTTGACGATTCCCCCGCCCGAAGATGTCGGAAAGATCATTGCAAAGGCAGAGGAGAGGGACAGTGATCTCGCCTGTTTCCTGCGCCTTGCCGTGATCACCGGCGCTCGCCGTGGCGAGGTATGCGCGCTCCGCTGGACTGACGTCGATATGAAGACTTCCACCGTCGGCATCTCCCGCTCCGTGGTCGGTGAGCGCGTCAGCGATCTGGTCGAGAAGGGAACCAAGACCCACGCCAGCCGTCGAATCTCACTGGACACCGCAACGCTCGAGAGCCTCAAAACTCAACGTCAACGCTCCGAGGAGCGTGCCCGAGCCTCGGGCACAAAGTTGCCGGACAAGGCCTTTGTATTTTCTGATTCTCCGGATGGCGGCACGCCGTGGCGCCCGAATCGCGTAACCCATGCCTTCATGCGTGTCTGCGATGACATTGGAATCTCGGGTGTCCGGTTACACGATCTGCGACACTTTGCAGCAACCCGGCTGCTCGCCGCAGGCGTGCCCGTCAATACGGTGGCCGGTCGTCTCGGCCATGCCAATGCAGCCACAACACTCAACGTTTACGCCCACTTCCTCGAATCCTCCGACGAGTCTGCTGCCCAGGTCCTCGGATCCCTACTCGATGGACCGAAGCGAAAGACGCGCACTACGAAAAGTCGGCCCAGGACCTCAAGAAAATAGATGCGAGTCTGATTGACTACGCAGTGTGGCGGTGACCATGATCGGCTGATCCGCATTTGGTGTCGTCAACGGCTACTCGGTGAGTGTATTGCGCAGCATCCGGTCTCGGAGGGCCATCGGGTTCGCCCACAACGTCTTGTTCGTCCGCCCCAGTGCCCCGGAGCTGGCGTCCGAATCCATCGGGTGAAGTGCCGTCTCCCCCGTGGAACTCATTTGATTGCCAAATCTGATTGCCAAAAGAACGCGGGCTACTTCACCCGTCGTCGCCCCGTCAAGAACTACCGCGTGATGACGGCTTCCACCAACCTTGGTCCCGATTCGGACAGTGCGTCCGACAGCATTTTGTAAAAGTCGGCGGCAGTCTCTGCCCTGACCGCGGGCACCCCCATTCCGGTCGCCAAGCTGACGAAGTCGAGCTCGGGGTTGTGCAGGTCGAGCATCGAATGGGCCCTCGGGCCGCCGGCGGAGGCACCGACGCGCCGAAGCTCCATGTTAAGGATGGCGTAGCTGCGATTGGATAGGACCACCACCGTGACGTCGAGCCCCTCACGGGCCATGGTCCACAGCGCCTGAGCGGTGTACATCGCCGAGCCGTCCGCTTCGAGGGCCACGACCTTGCGGTCGGGGCAGGCCACGGCCGCCCCGGTCGCGAGCGGCAGGCCGATGCCAATGGAGCCCCCGGTCAGGGTCAGCCAATCGTGCGGCGGCGCTCCCGCGGTCGCGCCGGCTATGAACAAGCCGGAAGTGTTCGACTCGTCGGCGACGACGGCGCCCTCGGGCAGCAACGCTCCGATCGCCCGGCCCAACGAGTCGGTTGTGAGAGGACCGGAGTCGGGGGGGTCAGGCCGCTCGGCCACCGAGCTCGCCCCACATGCATCCCGATCTAGTCCGAGCTCGGCCGCCAGCGCTTCGAGAGCGGCGAGTACGTCGTCGCCGGCGCCGGCGAGCGTGTGGACCCAGCAACCATCGGGGACCAGGTCGCTCGGCTTGTCCGGGTAGGCGAAGAAGGCGACAGGCGACTTCGCCCCCACCAGCATCAAGTGGGCGACGCCGTCGAGCTGGGCCACGGCCATCTCGCCGAAATAGGCGAGCCGTTCCGGCTCGACCCGCCCGGCGCCCCGCTCAAGCCTGGCCGGGAAAGTCTCCGACAGCAGCTTGGCGCCGGTGGCCGCCGAGATGGCGCCGGCCAGGGTCAGCGCGTCGGCTCGACAGGCGCGCCCCCCGACGAGCAGGGCGACCGGTTGCCCGGTGCGGAAGGCCGCCACCGCCCCGGCGATGGCGTCGGCGTCGGGCTCGTGAAACGACGCGTCCGCAGCCGCCGCGATCGGCTCGGCCCCTTCGGTCCACGACACGTCGGCGGGCAGGATCAAGGTGGCGACCTGACCGGGGGGGCCTACCGCCGCGGCTATCGCGGCGGCCGCATCGGCAGGCAGTTCCGACGTCTTCATGGACCGCCGGATCCATCCCGACACGTTCGACGCGAGCGCGTCGATGTCCGACTCGAGCGGGGCGTCGAACTGCTTGTGATAGGTGGCGTGGTCGCCGACGACGCACACGACCGGCGAGTGGGCCCGGCGGGCGTTGTGGAGGTTGGCGATCCCGTTGCCGAGACCGGGGCCGAGGTGCACGAGGACGGCGGCGGGACGCTCAGCCATGCGGGCGTAGCCGTCGGCGGCTCCAGTGGCCACTCCCTCGAATAGGGCCAGCACGCCCCTCATTTCGGGCACGTCGTCGAGGGCCGCGACGAAGTGCATCTCTGAAGTGCCGGGGTTCATGAAGCAGGTGTCGACGCCGCCTGCGACGAGGGTGCGGAGGAGGGCGTTGGCGCCGTTCATCGTCCGCTCACTCGAATATCGCTCCCGGGTTGAGGATGTCGTTCGGGTCGAACGCGGTCTTGATCCGCCGCCACAAGGCCAGTTTGGCGGGGTCTTCTATCGCGGCCAAGTACTTCTTTTTACCGAGGCCGATCCCATGCTCACCCGAAATGGCACCACCTCTGTCAGCTCCTGCCCTGAGTATCCCCTCGATCACCTCGGCACGTTTCACCGGGTCGGGTTGGAGCACGGACAGATGGACGTTGCCGTCGCCGGCGTGGCCGCAGCCCGACACCCATGAACCCGTTTTCGCGGCGAGCTCGGCCACCTCGTCCATGAACGGTGAGATGTCGGCGCGGGGGACGACCACGTCCAGGATGTCGTCGGCGCCGACCGCCTTCGCCACCCAGAACGCCCGCTCCCGCGCCGCGATCAGCTGCGCCCCGGCCTGCGGCGGCAGCACGTACACGTCCAGCGCCTCCAGGTCCCCGAGCAGGTTGGCCACCAACTCCGTGTCCTCGGCCAGCCGGTCCTCCCGGGTGTTCTCGAGGACGACAACCAGGTAGGCGAACGTATGGCCCTTGATCGCGGCCGGGACACCCAACTCGAGATCGCCGGCCTTGGCCAGCGCCGCCATCGTGCCCCGGTCGATGTACTCGACCATGAGCGGGCCGACCCCCGTACGGATCAACTTGGGCACCGCGCTCATGCACGCCGGCAGGGAGGCGAAGGGGGCAAGGACGGTGGCCGCGTGGCTGGGGCGTGGGTAGAGGCGGAGGATGGCCTCGGTCACCAGCGCGAGCGTTCCCTCCGACCCCACGATCAGCTGCGTCAGGTCGTAGCCGGCGGTTGACTTCACGAACTTGCCTCCGGTGCGGATCGACTCGCCGGTGCCGAGCACAGCCTGCAGGCCGAGGACTTGATGGCGGGTGACGCCGTACTTGACCGCCCGCATGCCGCCGGCGTTGGTCGCGACGTTGCCGCCGAGCGATGCGCTCGACTCGCCGGGGAACACTGGGTAGACCAGGCCGCGGGTGGCCGTCGCCTCGTCGAGCTGTCGGAGGGTGACACCGGGCTGGACGACGGCGACGTGGTTGTCGGTGTCGATCTCTCGAATGGTGTTCATCCGCTCGAAGGAGACGACGATCCCGTCCCCGCGAGGGATGCAGGCGCCGGCCAGTCCCGTACCACTGCCACGGGCGGTGAGCGGGGTGCCGGTCTGGTTAGCCAGCTCGACGATCCGCCTGGTCTGCTCGGCGTCGGCCGGGAACACGACCGCCAGGGGCCTGACCGGCTCCAGGCCGAGCGCCTCGTCGTGGAAGTAGTCGTCCTTGGCGTCTTCGCCGGCGAGGACGTGGCCGGCGCCGGCGACGGCTTCGAGGTCGCGCAGGAGGCCGGCTTCGGCGGTGGCACTCATAGTCCGCTTCAGCTTTTCACAGCTTGTCGCATGCTCGCCCGGGACGATCGAGTGCTGGCTACTGCCATCATTGGCTGGCGGCTGGCGGCTGGCGGCTGGCGGCTGGCGGCGGGCCACCGGGACCGCCCGGTGAAACCGGGAGCCGCAAACCCCGTCCTCACGGCGCTTGCAGGCGGCCCCACCGACGACAGTGGATTCATGCGGGCAAAGGCTTGATCGGGGCCGCTGCCTCTCGCCTTCTCGGAGCGTGCGGCTTCGAGCCCGAACCCGAACTCACGCCACTGTACCGAGGTGGTCCAGGCGCGTCGCTGCTTCAGGTGTGGGGAGGCCTAACGGGTCTCGGTGCAGCGGGACTGGGCAGCTCGGGTAGGGCGCCCAGCACGGTGATCTCCTCGCCCAGACGGGCGCCCTGAAGAAGCTCGAGGTGGTCGCCGCTCCAGAACCGGCCGGCGTCGTACCAGTTGGCCGGCCGGTTGTCGGCGAGAAGGCCCATGGCCTGATAGGTGCCGGCGACAACCTCGGCGCAGTAGCTGGCCTCGAGGTCTGCCGGGCGGCGAATCCGACCTTGAGCCCAACGGTTCACGAGGGCGAGCGTGGCCGGGAACGGAGTGCCGTCCTTACGGGCGATCTCCGTCAGGAGAGCGTCCTCCATCTCCGGGGTCACCTCGGCGTGCAGTTGGCGGAGCCAGGCGCTCTGGTGATAGCGCTCCATCCAGGTGGTCGCCGCCCCCCGCAGGTCGTGCAGCTGCACGCCCCGGTGGTAGGTGCCGCTCCACACGTCGAGCAGCGAGTGGCCCAGTTCGGCATGCCACATCAGCGGCGGGAGGTCCTCGAGTACCACCGCCATGCCCACATGGTTGACGGGACTGTTTGTGAAGACTCGGATGGCGCGGTCGGCGGCGCCCGGGCCCCGGAAAAGCCACAGGTCCCCGGTGCGCGTCAGTTCGACAGCGTCATTTAGGCTGAGCGGCTCAGCCACGGCGCACGAGCTGGAACGACTTTCCGGCCAGGTGCCGCACGCGCGTGAAGTGCTCTGGAGGCGCGGCCGGGAGGCTCGGAACCGGAGCGGCCTCCGCGATCGTTGCGACCCGCTGGTGCAGTCGGGTCCGCACGTCGTCGGGTGTGTACGCCCGGCGTCGCCGTTCCGATCGGACGACGGCCACGCCGGTGGCGGCCACACCGGCCAGGCCGGCGAGCCCGACGATCTTCCAGAGGGAGTGTTTCCTCATCGTTCCGTCATCCTAAAGAAATGTCTCACGAGTGGACTCAGCAGAAGTGCTGCTCGATCCCTCGGTTGGCAGGGCATTAGTTCCAATCGATCTGGACAATCGAATCGGCACCATGAAGGTGCCTCCAAGCGCTCCTCGTGGCCCGCGATTTTGGTCCGAATCGTGCAGTGAGCTGAAGTTCACGCAAGGTCGGACTGCCGAGTTGCACCCAGAGCTTCACGTACTTGGAGAGGAGTTCCTCAGCTCGTCCCTCACCCCAGGTTTCGATGCGGCCTGGTTGGCCGGGAGCTCTCGTGATCGCAGTGACGTTAGCAGCGCGCGGACCGACCAGAGCAACCCCGTAGCGGGTGCCAAACGTGCAACGCACCAGATTAGGGATGCCGCTCAACTGGAGGAATGTGACGAGCCCGAGGGCGGGTTCAGTGGGCAGCGTGCGCAGGCGCCGGTGCTCCCCAAGGAGGAGGGTCAAGAGTCGCCGGCCTGCGCCGGCGGAGAGCCGGGAAAGCGCTTCTCCGTCCAGCGAAAGGAATTCCCTCGAGCTGCTCTTGGTCCGGATCATTGCTCGGAGAGTCGGATCAAGGTCTGCCGGCGAATCAGCTCCGGCGCCGTCACGGAGGACCATGAACGATCCCGAGAGGATCGCGACCGAGCGGAGCAGGTCTCCGTCCCGTCGGAATGTGGCGACAACCTGGGGTAATACAGCGTTGGTCAGCCGTAGAGGCAACTGCACCAACCCATCCTCAAGAAGCTGATCGCGCCACGCCCGAGGTACGCGATCGGAGGCAGCCGTCACGATGATCCGGTCATAGGGCGCTCCTGAGGGCCATCCTTCTCGGCCGTCTCCTACGACGACTCGACAGGAATAGCCGCCCGCTGCAAGGCACGTTTCGCCCGCCGAACAAAGGAGCCCTCTATATCGAGGGAGATCACCCGACCCCGAGGTCCCGCCAGGCCTTTGAGAAGGGCGGCGTTGTAGCCCGTGCCGACCCCTATCTCCAAGACGCGCTGGCCGGAATGGACGTCGAGATCCTCCAGCATGAGAGCCATGATCACCGGAGCCGACGAGGAGCTGATCGGAGTACCCCGACTGTCGGTCGCCGTGGCAAGCGCCACCTCGGGTCGATAGATGGCAGCCAATCCATCGCGGGCGGAAACAACATGGGGATGCTGGCCTCCTGACGGGCCGACCCCACCAGGGAGCCGTCCACATACAACATGGTGTCACCACCCTTGGCGAGACCTCCTCCGTCGTAGCTGAACTCCACACGTATCTGATGGGTGCCAGCTGGGATGGGGTCGGTGGCGCTGGCCTTGACCATGGCCATGGCCATGGCCATGGCCAGGCCCAACAAGTTGTAGCAGTGAGTGGGTACTCCGTCGAGCAGGTAGAGGGACCAGCCACCGAAGGCTCCACCTTGGGCCACGATTACCCCGCTTCCGCGTTGGTCGGGCACGTCCACCTCCGCAGTGACAGAGTAGGACTTGTTCTTCAGGTTCAAGACGGTGTTCTCCGTCACTCTTGACATCCCACCGAAGAAGATCTGGGACGGGCCTTTAGCCAACTGCGGGCGACCTGCAATCTCAGAGTTGAATCGTTCGATCCGGCGGTCGTCGAGCGGGAGAACGTTGTATTTGACGGCCTCGATCAGAAACAGACGTTGTAATTGAGCAAGCTTGTCGGGATGTTCACCCGACAGGTCGTGGACCTGAGCCCAGTCGTTGGAGGTGTCGTACAGCTCCCAGACATCGTCATCGAGCTCAGGTAGTGTCGCTCCGAAGAGCCAGGGAATGCTGTGTGGGATGTACTACCGAACGCATGTCTTCTCGAAATCGCCGCTGAAGCTTCTCTCGAAGCTGTCCTCTTCGCCTTGGTCGGAATGCGAGAGCAACTCGGCGACCCCAATAGGAAGACTGCTCTCATTGTCGTGCCCCTTCTGGCCGTCAGCTGTCCCTGCTTGCCGTCGGACCTGTTCACCTAGCCGGGATGGTGCCGACATTTCGTGACGAAGCCCATTGCCAAAGCGGGCCAGAAGGCGTCTAATGGTATTGGTCCCGAGGGGCTCAAAGGTTCTCTAAAGGTTGCCCTGAAGGTCACTCGGGACCGCTGCGCTTGGTGTCGCAGTGAAGTGGCCCGATCACGACGAAGCCGGGATTGAGCGTCAGTGCCCGTGTTCACTTATCGATCCCTTGCGGGTGCGTCCTGTTGATCCGCGTCGATCCATTGGTAGCCCGGTGGCCCGCTTTCACGAGTAGGTAGGAGCAATGATGTGAACGCTCCCGTGTTTCCCCAGCGCACTGTGTTCTTCGGCGCAGCCTCCGCAGTCGCCGATCTGATCGCCTCCCCTGCGGTCGGCGATCACTGGGGTGAGCGGAGTTGCCTCGAGGGCTTTACTGTCGGAGGCCTCGCTGGTCACATTGTTCGATCGGTCCAAGCCCTGGTGGAGCTCTTGGAGCGACCGCTCCCCGAAGGTGCCCGCGTCGTCACTCCAGCGGAGTTTTTCGGTGTCAACAAGCCGAAGGGTCCAGTCCTGGCTGATCCAATCGCCAAGTACATCGTAGATGTTGGCGAGAACCGAGCTAAGTTTGGTCAAGGGGCTGTCGTGGGGACATTCCGTGAGCTGGTGGGCCAGGCGGAAGAGGTCCTAGGAGATCTCACGGCCACGACCATCATCCCAACGATCAGAGTCTCCGATGGGGTCACCTCTCTCGGCATCTACCTGACGACGCGCGTTGTCGAGCTGGTTGTCCATGGTGACGACCTCGCATCGAGCGTCGGGATTGACTGGCAGCCGCCGTTTTCAGCTGGTGCTCTGGCAATCGGTATCCTCGTCCAAATCGCAACCGAGCAGCACGGCGCGGTGGAGGTGCTGCGGGTACTGACTCGAACCGAAAGGGCCGCCTCGGATGTGTTCCCGGTGCTCTGACAAAGAGACCGTGAATGCTCTCCCAAAGGCACGTGGTAAGAAATCCGTGCCAGAAAACGAATCCCCGAAGGCCGCTGCCCGGGTCGGGACCCTCAGCGACTACCGGTAGCTCTCGCGGACGGCCGTCCCACAAGCCGATCGCCAAGCGGGCCCATCGACAAAACTCGCCCTCCACAAGCGCCTGAAGAGTACCGTCCGGTGATCGTTCCATGTCCGCGGGTTCACTCCAGAACGCAAAGTCGTAGGTCATTCCCGCCTACCCCTTCGAATCAACCATCTGGTGTGCCCATGATCTCACGATCGGGGTAGCCCGTGCCGGGCGGTGGTGAACTTCACCTACTGCTAAAACGTAATCTCCAGGTAGCACAATGACGGGGTGGAAGTGGACGCATGGGATGTGAGGCACTTCGATGGATTGCCGACGAACCGCAGCCGGGATGGTCGAGGTCGTGTTCACTGATGCCGACGGTCGCCTCTGGCGGTTCTTCGACAAACCCCCGATGTTTGAATCGCCAACAGTATCGATCAGCAAGAACTCATCCTTTCCTGTTGCAGCTGTCTTGAGGTTGACGGTCATCGAGGATGGAAATCCGATGGTGGTCACAACACGAGGTGTCGGCTCGGAGGGCGTCGTGGCGGGGATCGTGGGTTACCCGGGCCTCTCAAAGATCGCCCTGAGCGAGAGCAGTGTCGGGACCTTCGATGTCGGCCAGGCACTACCATCGCCCGCCGTCCAGGTCGTGGACGGTGTGTCCTTCTTCATTGGAACCGTGCCTGAGTCGGCTTGTGACTACCCATCGCTTGAGCTCAACACCACCTCACCGGGGGTCTCTGCCGAGCACAACCTCGGTTTCGGGACCTGCGTGGCGAACGAACTCGTCCCAATAACCGAGAGTCAGGGCATCTGGCAGCTACCGCCGGGCCAATTCCAAACGAGCCTCGGTGGCCGGAGCAGCGCTCCTGCGACTCCGGCCACCGCACCGACAACGGGGGAACGTGGAAGGTCACCCGCGCAACCTATTGTGGCGACATTGACAATTCTGGCACTGGTGTGACCTGCTGATCGCGACAGGGATTATCCCATCCTCCTAGCCCCAACCAAAGTCACCGGCGTGCCTCTCACACGACCAGCGGGCTTCCATCCTGTGACGTACCGGTAACGACCCCGCCAGGAGACCGGGGCCATACAGTGACCCGCCTGGCTTGAAGAATTCTCATACACGAAGCGCCAGCACCGGCCCTCCTGGGCGAAGATTCCCGGAGCCACTGTGCCCACGATTCCGAGATGGTCGACGCCTCTAGAGCGTCGGGAGGACGAAGGGCTCCATGAGTTGACCGTAGCGGGTCGGAGGTGCGCCATGAGACGGCGACATCCCTATGGAGTATCACAACCGAATACACCCCAAACTGGGATAATCGGCAGGTCCTATGGATCCAGCTCCGCTCGGAAGTCCTGCGAAAGGCGAGCCGAAAGACGGGTGGAAACTTACCAGGCATCGCCGAGCCCTCGTTGGCGTTGTTGCATCTTTATCCCTCATCACCCTGTGTATTGCTGTTTCCACACGCAACGCCGAGAGTGGTGCGACAAAGCTTGCGCCAATCGCCGACGTGAAAGAAGTCGACTGCGGCCCCACTCCGACGAACGGTCCCATGGCGGTCGCTTCTGAAGCCACAGGCTATTGGCTGGTTGCATCAGATGGAGGGATATTCACGTTCGGTGATGCTGGTTTCTACGGATCCACGGGTGGCATCAAGCTAAACAAGCCAATAGTCGGCATGGCCCCTACCCCTGACGGCAAGGGCTATTGGCTGGTGGCATCCGACGGAGGGATATTCACGTTCGGTGATGCTGGTTTCTACGGGTCAACCGGCGCCTTCCATCTGAACAAGCCCATCGTGGGGATGTCTGCCACTCCCGATGGCAAGGGCTATTGGCTCGTGGCATCCGATGGTGGGATCTTTGCCTTCGGTGATGCGGGCTTCTATGGATCGACGGGCGGCATCGTTCTCAACAAGCCCATAGTGGGCATGGCACCCACCCTCGATGGCAAGGGCTATTGGCTGGTGGCATCCGACGGGGGAATATTCACGTTCGGTGATGCCGGCTACTACGGGTCGACCGGGGATATAAAGCTCAACAAGCCCATAGTGGGCATGGCGCCTACCCCCGATGGCAATGGTTACTGGCTGGTGGCGTCCGATGGCGGGATATTCACCTTTGGGGATGCCGGCTACCACGGATCAGAACCGGGAGCGGGGGTGGACATCGACAACGTCGTCGACATTGCGGCGAGCCCATCTGGTGACGGCTACTGGATGGAGGGCAGCGATGGGAGAGTCAGCCCCTTCGGTGACGCCAGCAGTGAGGGCTCAATGTTGGGTACCCCCCTGAACAGACCCATTGTCGGATTTGCGGCGATTTCGGCCACCCAGACCTCGACGCCACAGCCGGTCACGACGCCACCCCCAACTACTCCGCTTGCGAGCACGTCGCCACTTATCATCGCCACGAGCGGACTGCCTGATGCGACGGTCGGGGTTGTCTACTCGACGTCTTTGGCGGCCAGCGGCGGAACGGCGCCTTATTCATGGGCGATTACGAGCGGTTCGTTGCCAACCGGCCTGAGTATTTCGCCTACGGGTGTAATCACCGGGACGCCCAGCACTTCGGGCGGCTTTGCTTTTACAGTACGGGTAGCCGATGCGACAACCCCAACCGCCCAGACGGCTTCAACGACGCTAACAATCACCGTGGCTGCATCGATCGAATACTCGGAAAATTGGTCTGGCTACGTAGCGGGTAACGGCCCCTTTACCGGGGTGAACGGGACCTTTACCGTGCCCACTCTCTACGCCGGGGAGCCGAGCGGCGATCGGGTGACGGAGTGGGTCGGGATCGACGGTGGCACCAGTGGGGACACGTCACTCATTCAGGCGGGTGTGGAGGAATATCCCGATCCCAGTGACCCAGACCTGTTCTACATCCAGCCGTGGTGGGAGATCCTTCCCGCAGCGCAAACGAATATCACCAGCATGACGGTCGGGGCTGGTAATGAGGTCACGGTCACAATCGGTCAGATCAGCGGTACAGAGTGGGGAATTACACTGACCGACGATACGAATGGGGAGAGTTTCACCACCGATCAGACGTACACGGGTCCGGAGTCAACAGCGGAATGGATCGTCGAAGCCCCCGAACTAAACGGAGAGATAACCACGCTGGCACCGTATACGCCGGATGTGACCTTCAGTGATCTGGGTATTTCTCCGGTCAACACGACCTTGGCCGAGTTCATTATGGTCCAGGCCGCCAGCCAAGTATCGACCCCTTCCGTGCTCACGTCGAGCGGTTTCAATGTCGCTTACGGGGATACTGCGCCGGCGCCTCCCTGATCCGCTCGGCCGCCACTTATGCCAACCAGTCTCCTAGCCCCAACTAAGTCCGCGGCGTGCCTCTCGCATGACCAGACGGGTTTCCATCCTGTGACGTACCGGTAACGACCCCTCCAGGAGACGGGGGCCATACAGTCGCCCGCCTGGCCTGGGGGTTTCTCGTACACGAACTGCCAACACCGCCCCTCCTGGGCGAAGATCCCCGGAGCCACCGCGCCCACAATTCCGAGATGGTCGATCCCGCTGCAGAGCGTCGGGAGGGTGAACGGTTCCATAGGTTGACCGTAGCGCTCGGTGGTTCGTGCTCTGTCTACCGGCGCTCGCGCGATCCCAGGGGTGCCCCGCCGTCCCGATTGGCGTACTGGGGCACCCACGTTCACCTTGCGGCCACTGCTCGCATGAGGGATGGGGCCAACTGGTTGAGCCAAGAGCATCGAATGAAGGGCAGGCCGCTGGCTACGGTGCCTGTGGTTCGAGTTCAAATGGCGGATATTCGTCCGTGAGTAGCAAATAGTAGGTCTGAACACGCAGATACCAGCGCATGACGTTGAGGACGAACCCTCGCA
>Ga0302326_10016571_pt1 | contig 15416 bp, 16 predicted proteins | sample Palsa_T0_3_FD_202264 | JGI IMG/M metagenome (GOLD analysis project Ga0302326, IMG submission 202264) | Peat permafrost microbial communities from Stordalen Mire near Abisko, Sweden - Palsa_T0_3 | ecosystem: Environmental > Terrestrial > Soil > Palsa > Peat permafrost | place: Sweden: Abisko...
CCGACATCTACGGCCTGTCCGAGGTGATGGGCCCCGGCGTCGCCCAGGAGTGCGTTGAGACCAAGGACGGCCTGCACGTCTGGGAAGACCACTTCTACCCGGAAGTGATCGATCCGGTCACCGGCCAGGTGCTGCCCGACGGCGAGCTCGGCGAGCTCGTCTTCACGTCGCTGACCAAGCAGGCGATGCCGGTCATCCGCTACCGCACCCGCGACCTGACCCGGCTGCTGCCCGGCACCGCCCGCACCATGCGCCGGATGGAGAAGGTTACCGGCCGCACCGACGACATGATCATCCTGCGCGGCGTCAACCTCTTCCCGACCCAGGTCGAGGAGCTCATCCTCCAGGTCCCGGCGCTGTCGCCGCACTTCCAGCTGCACCTGTCCCGCCCCGGCCGGATGGATGCGATGGCGGTCCACGTCGAGCGCCGGCCCGACGCCGACCGGCCGGCCGCCGAGGCGGCCGGCGCCCACCTCACCACGCTGATCAAGAACACCATCGGTGTCAGCGTCACCACCGTCGTACAGGATCCCGCCACCATCGAGCGCTCGATGGGCAAAATGCGCCGCATCATCGACGAACGTCCGCGCTAGGTGGCGTGTGGGTCAATGGCGTAGGTGACAGCCTCCGCACTGGGCCAGATCCTCGGTCCGGCGGCCGCGCATCGGCACACCGTCCTCATCGTCACCACGCGCCGCAAGTTGGACGGATAGTGGGGTGAGCGTGGGCACTTCGGGTCGCGGGACAGGTCGCGGAACAAGGTAAGGGGGGGACCCAACTGCACACGCTGACGCCAAAGTCCGGAAAACGCGGCCCCAAACAGAACACGATCAGGACTCCCGCCCGGGCCGGCTCGTCGCAAGCCTCCCGTGCCCGCAACGCCCGCTGCCGTTAGACCCTGAGGTGATCCTCGTTCCGGCGGTCAGCGGCGGGGGAGTAGCTGACCAGCGTCTGGTCTGGATTGTCGGCCACCTGCAGCACGACGTGCGAGTAGCTGACCGGCCCGAGTCGGGGATGCCGCAGCTTCTTTGATCCGCTGCCAACGGCTACCACGTCGTGCTCCGGCCACCACTGCCTGACCTGCTCGCTGTCGCGCAGCAGTCCGGTGATCAGGGCGGTGAAGTCAGGGTCATCGCGGTAACGGGCGGCGGCCAGCCGGAAACGGCCGAGCATCGCCCGCGCCTCCGGCTCCCACTCCAGGTACACCTCCCTCGCCCGATCCGTGGTGAACATCCAGCGCACCAGGTTGCGCTCCTCATCCGGCAACGCTGCCCAGTCGGTGAACAGCTCGGCGGCGGCGGCGTTGGCGGCCAGTACATCCCAGCGGCGCCCCTTGACGATCGTCGGGAAGGGGTCGAGGCGCTGCACCAGATCGGCCACGCCCTGGTCGAGCTGCTCGGGCGGCGATGCGGTGATCGCCATGCCGCCGCTGGGCGCGTCGTCGCCCCCATGGGCCAGCACCTGCAGATAGCGGCGCTCGGCGGCGGACATCTGCAGCGCGGCCGCCAGGGCGTCAAGAACCTGCGCCGAGGGCCGTACCTGCCGCCCCTGCTCGAGGAAGGTGTAGTAGGTAGTGGACACGTTGGCCAGCAGCGCGACCTCCTCGCGCCGCAGGCCCTCGGTCCGCCGACGGCTGCCCGCGGGCAACCCGACATCGGCCGGGGCCAGCCGCTCACGGCGCGACCGCAGCAGCTGTCCCAGCGCCTGCGGGTCTCCGTCAGCCGCCATGAGACTAAGACTACTCATGCCAATACCAGTAAAGAGCGACTCTGGTTACCAGTACAGCCTGCTCCTAGGTTGGCTGCATGACCGCCACGAATCCAGCCATCCAGCTTTCCGTCGTCGACGGCACCACGATGCAGGCCTACCTGGCTCGCCCAGCCGGCGACCACGCCCGCACCGGGGTGATCGTCGCGCATGAGCTCTTCGCCGTGAACCCGGATATCCGGGGCGTCGCCGATGACCTGGCCGAGGCCGGCTACCTCACGATCGCCCCCGAGTTCTACCACCGGGATGCCCCGCCCGGCCGCTGGCTCGAGCGCGACCCGGCCGGCCGCGAGGAGGGTTTCCGCTACCTGAACCGCCTCGGGCGTCAGCAAGCGCTCGACGATACCGCGGCGTGCATCGGCTGGCTGAACTCCCAGCCGTCGATCGAGCGGATCGCGGTGATCGGCTTCAGCGCCGGCGGCCACCTGAGCTACCTGGCCGCCTGCAGGCTTCCGGTCAGCCGGACGGCCGTCCTGTACGGCGGCTGGCTGCCGACCACGGACATCCCGATGAGCCAGCCAACACCCACCCTGGACCTCACCCCGGGGATCCGCGGCCGGGTCCTCTACCTGGTGGGCGACGATGATGCTCTGATCGACGCCGGACAACGCCGCGAGATCCGCGACGCCCTGCGAGCCGCCGGGACCGACCACGAAATGATCAGCTACCCCGGCGCGGCGCACGCGTTCTTCTGGTCGGGAACGCCCGCTTTCAACCACGCCGCACGCAACGACGCATGGTCGCGCATCATCGCCATGCTCGCCGCCTTACGCAAGGGGCCGCTCGTCATTCGCTGGAAAACAGCCCGGCCGCCACGAATTTCGTGACGAGGTCGTTGTGCTCCGACTTGCGCGTCAGCTGGAGCAATTCCGTCTCTTCGAGCATGTACGGACGGGCGGTGCCCGCTTGGAATCCGGCGTCCACCTCAGCACGCTGATCAAGAACACCATCGGCGTCATAGTCACCACCGTCGTGCAGGATCCCGCCACCGTCGAGTGCTCGATGGGCAAGATGCGCCGCATATCGACGAGCGCCCCCGCTTAGGAGCTGGCGGAAAAGCATTGGGCCGGGTGCCGCACTCGGAGGCACAATCGGTGACGTGGAACCCGACCCCGATCGTCTCGCAGCGCTGCTGGCCGCCAGGCTCGCCGCGATCGTTCCGGTCGGCTTCCACGTCACGCTTGAGGACGACATGCTCTGGTTCCGCTCCGACGAGGGGAGGTTCCCCGGCCAGCAGGGCGACTACCACACTGGATCAGCCGGCCTCTGGCCGCAGGAGGACTTCCTCACCTGCGTCAAGTACGAGGGCACAGTGCAGGACTGCCTGGCCGACGTCGCCCGGCACGCGCTCGACGCGCTGCAAGACTATATCGCCGAGGCGACCCACGACCCATGGCCGGGCCAGCGAACCATGCCGGACGCCCGCGCGCAGGTTCGAGGCTCGATGCTGCACCTGTGGTACGGCGGAGCCGATGACGCCGTGCTCGACTGCGAGCCGATACCGCTAGCTGACCTCGCGGACGCGTAGCACGGTCATTCGCTGGGGAACAGTCCGGCCGCCACGAACTGCCTGACCAGGTCGTTGTGGTCGGACTTGCGGGTCAGCTGGAGCAATTCGGTCTCTTCGAGCATGTACGGCCGGTGCCCGCTCGGAATGTAGAAGGCGTCGCCCGCGCTGAGGATCTCCTCGTGCCCGTCGGTGTACACGACGCGTACCTTGCCCCGGAATACGTAGCCCCAGTGCTCGACCGGGCAGGCGTGGTCGGGGAAGATCTTGACTAGGGCGTCCATGTCGTAACCGCCCGCGCAGGTCTCAAATGCGTAGTGCATGTCGCCGAGCTCCGCCCAGACGCCTGTGTAGTCGCCGGTCTGGGCCGTAACTGGCAGTTCGTGCTTGGCTGCTCGCATGGCCTCACTAAAACAGGCACTGCTGACCGGGACAAGTAAGCTGCCGTTACTATCGATGACCTATGGCGTTAGCGCACCTGACGCCTGACGCCTGACGCCTGACGCGTGCGGCGAGGGCCGCGTCGGTCTCGGCGGTTACCAGGTCGGCGTTCATGTGCGCGCCGGCCAGCGCGCCGGCTGCGGCGGAGGCGCCGACCTGGGCGAACAGATCGGCGGCATTGCCCGCCGCCCACACCCCCGGAACATCGGTGGTACCCGCCATGCCGGAGGCGAAGCTGCGACCCATGCCGCCCGGCAGATCCTGCATCGGCAGCCGAAGGCCGTCCAGTCCCTCGGTGCGGGCCCGCATGCTGGTCGCGACCGCGAGAACGCGACGGGGGACGAACCGCCCGTCGGTCAGCCGCACGCCCGCGACGTCGCCGTCCGCAGTGGACTCGACCGCATCGACCGGGGTGGCGATGATCTCGATGTTGCGAGCGGCGAGGCGAGCGCGGGAGTCGCCATCCAACTCGGTGCCACCGCTGAAGTAGACGAGGTCGTCGGTCAGCTGGCGGAACAGCAGTGCCTGGTGGACCGAGGCCGGACCCACGGCCAGCACCCCGATCGGCTCATCGCGTACCTCCCAGCCGTGGCAGTACGGGCAGTGCACCACCCCGTGCCCCCAGTGCTCGGCCAGCCCGGGAATCTCGGGCAGTACGTCGCGTAGCCCGGTCGCGACCAGCACGCGGCGCGCCCGCAAGGTTTCGCCGCCGGCCAGAGCGACCGTGAAGCGAAGGTCCCCCGCAGCCGACGGCTCCGCTGGGGCGGCGGAGATCACCTCGCCCGCCACCACCAGGCCGCCGTAGCCGCGTACCTCCGCCCGGCCGGTCCGCAGCAACTCGGTCGGCGGCACGCCATCAAGCCCGAGCAGTCCGTGCACCCCGGCGGCGGGTGCGTTTCTGGGGGCGCCGCCATCGATCACCACCACCGACCGGCGGGAGCGGGCCAGCATCAGCGCGCCGCTCAAGCCGGCTGCGCCACCGCCGATCACCACGGCGTCAACGGTCTCGTCGGGCAGTTGGTCGCTCGCGTAGGCGGCAATCGCGACAGTCATATCGTCAGGTCCCTCGTTCGCGCGGGCCCCGCTGGGCGGGGCAGTACACGCGACGATAGCCGCGCCATGCGCTTGAAGCATATAATCATGCCCATGACGCAAGATGATGATGACCTGGACAGCCTGGTGCGCAAGCGGATCCGCGCCCTGCGGGTGGCGCAGGGCTGGTCCCTGGAAGAGCTGGCCGCGCGCGCCCGGCTCAGTCAGTCCTCGCTCAGCCGGATCGAGAACGGCCAGCGCCGGCTGGCCCTGGACAGCCTCGTGACCATCGCCAGGGCCTTGGACACCTCGCTCGACCAGCTCGTCGAGACCGCCGCCGACGACGTGGTCTCCAGCCCGATGATCGACGCCGCCCACGGCCAGATGCGCTGGTCCATCAAGGCGGATCCGGGCATCACGGTCATGCGCCAGCGCCTGGTCGACCCGCCCGAGAGCCCTTCCCGCATGCGCGCTCACCCCGGCCGCGAATGGCTCGTCGTCCTCTCCGGCACCGCCGTCCTGCTGCTCGGCAACCGGCGACTGCGAGTCGAGACCAACCAGTCGGCCGAGTTCCCCACGATGCTGCCGCACGCCATCGGCGTCGAGGGCGGACCGGGCGAGGTCCTGATCATCTTCGACCGCGACGCCCGCCGCGGCCACCAGCCCGATGAAGCTTCCTGACCAGCGCAGTTGCTACCGTGATGCTTGGGACGGGTGCTGCGCTGCCGGGGGAGGCAAGCACCATGACCGAGGCTGCTCGGGGCTACCTGGTAAGAGACGCCGACGCGACCCGCGGCAAGGGCGCCAAGGTGGATCAGATCTACCCCTACACGCTGCGCGGGCTGACCGAGGCGCTCGAAGAGGCCCGCTTCCGCAGTCATAGCGGGGCACCCCAGGTGCTAGCCATCCTCGGGACCGGGAACACCAAGGTCATCCGCCGGTTCGAGGACGGGCGCGAGGTGCCGGTCGCGCCGTTAGCCCAGCTGCCCGCCGCCGCCGCTCGGCTGCAGCCCGGCGCTCACCGAGCGGACGGCGGAGATCGCGGCCGCCAGCCGAGGGGAGAGGTGCTCGCCGTCGCGGGCGATCAGGACCGTGTACCTGATCGTGTCGACGCCGGTGATCGGCAGCCGGACGACGGGCGCGTCCGTCCCCGCCGGGGTGAGCTCGGGGGCGATGGTGACACCCCACCCGAGGCCGACCAGGCTGATCGCGGTGCCGACATCCTGCACGGTGGCGGCGACCCGAGGCTGGAAGCCCGCCGCGACGCAGATGCTGCGCACCAGCCGGCCGAGGGATGTGTCCGGGCACATCACCCACGGCTCGCCCGCCAGTTCGCTCATCGCGCAGCCGGAGGCGCCCGCCAGCCGGTGACCCGGCGGGACGCAGAGCCGCAGCGGATCGTGCCCGAGCACCCATTCGCGCAGGCCCGGTCGCGCCGCATCCCGCGCGCTGCCGTAGCGCGACACGATCGCCAGGTCGAGCTGGTCGCGGTGGACGGCGCCGGGCCCCTCTTCGTCACCGGTCGCGGAGAGCTGGATCTCCATGTCGGGGAAGCGGCCGCGCACCTCGCCGAGCGCCCGGCTCATGATGTGCGGCCCCTCGCGGAACGGGATCCCCACCCGCAGCAGCCCGCTGACCGGGCTGCCGGCCCCCGCCAGCGTCGCCTCGGCCGACCGCAGCTCCACCAGGATCCGCTCGGCGTGCTCCACCAGCGCCCGGCCGGCCGGAGTGAGCGTGATGCGGTTGCCGGTCCGGTCGATCAGCGCGGTGCCCGCCTCGGCCTCGAGCGCGGATATCTGCTGAGACACCGCCGACCGGGTGTACTGCAGGCGGCGGGCGGCGGCCGCGATGGACCCCTCGGCCATCACCGCCTGGAGCATGATCAGCTTGCGCACGTCCAGCACGTAAACGTCACTTCCATTAACGCTGACTGTCGTCGATAGTAACCCCAGATTACTTGCCCGGCCCGCTGGCGGTTGCTGTAGTGGTGGGATGCCCGTTACTCTCACCGAGGTCCAGCGGATCCCCACCTCGGGCGCGCGCGCCGTCGAGCGCGTCCGGGTGGCGGGCCGCGACCTTCTCGCTATCCCGCAGCTTGCCGTCGACGTTCCCGGTGCACCGCCGGGGATGAACGGCGGCGATAGCGATACCAGCCTGCTGCTGCTTGACCGGGTCGAGGGCGGCCTGACCCGCTGGGCGACGCTGCCGGCCCCGGGCGGCGAGGACGCGGAGTTCTTCACGATCGGCGACCGGGCCTTCCTCGCGGTCGCGAGCATCAGGACCGGCGCCGGGCCCTACCAGTTCGCCACCGCCTCGACGATCTTCGAGTGGCGCGGCGACCGGTTCGCCCCCTTCCAGGAAGTGCCGACGTTCGCGGCCAAGCAGTGGCGGCACTGGCAGATCGACGGTCGGAACTTCCTCGGGCTCGCCCAGGGGGTGGTCTTCCCGCCCGGGCAAGCCGCCCCCGACCAGGGCCCCAATCAGGACTCGGTCGTCTACGAGTGGGATGGCGAGAAGTTCGCGGAGTTCCAGCGCATCCCCTCGCGGTGGGCCTACAACTGGCACGCGTTCCCGGCCGGCGGCGAGTTCTTCGTCGCGCATGCCGAGCACGCGGGCCCCAACGTCCTGTACCGCTGGGACGGCACTCGGCTGGCGCCGCACCAGACCCTGGCGGCCGAGTCCGGCCGCGCGTTCGCCAGCTTCGGCGACGGCGACGAGAACTACCTCGTCGTCGCGTGCATCGCCGCCCCGACCCGGCTGCTGCGCCTCGCCGGCACCCAGTTCACCGAGGTCCAGGTGCTCGACGGCCTCGGCGCGCGGGAACTCGCGGTGACCCAGTGCGGTGGCCGCACCCTGGTCATTCGCGTCAATTTTATCCTCGGCACCCCGGCCGAGCCCCGGCCGTCCCTCGACTCCCAGGTCTACCAGTGGGACGGAGCCGGTCTGCGCGAGGTCGCCACGTTCCCCACCTGCGGCGGCACCGACGTCGCGGTCCTTGACGACGACGGCGGCGACGCCAACCGCGGCGCCGTCGAGTTCGTGGTGGCGAACTCGCTCACGCCGGACCTGCGGTTCGCTGCCGACACGGTGCGCTACCAGCTCAGCGCCGGCGCCCGCTGATGCCGCGGGCCACCTTCGAGAGCCCAGAGCTCGTCGCGCTGTTCACCGCCTACACCGCGAGCCCGGGCAGCATCGGCGCCCACCTGGCCCGCGCGGCCGTCCGCGCGGCCGAGCACGACCCGCTGCTGGTCGTCACCGGCACCGACCTGGTGCTCTACCCGGGCAGCGGGAAAGCCCCCCGCATCGAGCCCTATCGCCTCGCCACCCGAGGGTTCAAAGAGCTGGCCGCCATCTCCCACCTCGGCCCCGCCGTCGCGACCCTCGCCCGACTGCGCGAGCTGGCCGAAGGCGGCTGGCAGTCCGACGCGACCCGGCTGCTCGACGCCACCAGGTCGGCCCGCGCGGTCAACTCGCCGTCCCTGTGGCGCGACCAGCTCGCGGTTCGCGCGTTCGCCGGCCGCGAGGACGCCATCGCGGCGATGATCGACTACTCGTGCCGGCTGACCGAGCGGTTCCTCCACCGCGCCCTGGCCGACCCCGGCTACCTCACGATGGCCAACGTCCGCCGCGACTACCTGGCCGGTCCGGCCGGGGACGGTGACCTCCCGGTCCCGTTCAACCGGGTGATGATCGCGACGTTCTACCTGACCGGGATGGACATCGCGCACCGGCTCATCGGCTGGCTCGACGCCGTCGGCATCGACTGGGGGCGGGCGATGGTGATCTTCGCCGGGCAAGCCGGGCGGCCGACCGCCGGCGTGACCCAGGAGTCGCACAGCATCGCCGGCGTCGTCCGCGCCGTCTCCGGCGGCCTGCTCGCCCCCGAGCGGGTCTTCATCGCGCCGCACGCCCCCGTCCTCCCGCCGCACGACCCGGCCGGAAACGACACCACCGCGGCCAGCGGCCTGGAGCCCGGCTACCGCAGGCTGTGGGCCGGTCTGCGCGCCACCTCCGAGCTCGCGGGCGGCATGTTCGACGGCTACCCGCGTTTCGCCGCTGCGGCCGTCGGGCAGCCGGTGCTCGGCCCTGGCACCATCAGCGTCGGCGCCAAGCCCGCCCTGAGCGGACCCGACGACTGGCTCGCCCTCGTCACCCGGCTGCGGGTGGTGATGGAGGACCCCGCCCAGCTGCTGTCGGGCGCCGTCACCGACTACGCCAGCGCCGAACTCGTCGCGCACGGGAACGACCCCTCCGCCGTCACCGTCCCCGGTCTCGACGGCGAGCCCTACCCTCAGCGGGAGACCCCGTGAACGCGTTCCTGGACCGGCTGCGCAGCAACGACCCGGTGCTGATGCTCGCCGTTCGCAGCAGTCGCACCGCGGATGTCATCCGCATCGCCAAATCCACCGGGCACGACGCGGTCATGATCGACCTCGAGCACTCGACGATGACCCTCGACGTCGCCGCGAGCCTGTGCTCGACCGCCGCCGACCTCGGCCTGTTCCCCTTCGTCCGGGTGCGCGAGCGCGAGTACGGCGCGCTCGGCCCGCTGCTCGACGGCGGCGCCCATGGGGTCATCGCGCCCCGCGTCGAAACCGCCGCCGAGGCTGCCGCCGTCGCCCGTGCCTGCCGGTTCGCGCCCCGCGGGCAGCGTTCTCAGCTCGCCGCCGTGCCCCAGTTCGGCCTGCGGCCGACTCCCGCCGCGACCCTGAATCCCGCCCTCGACGACGCCACCGTGGTGCAGATCCTCATCGAGACTCCGGCCGGCGTCGCCCGGGCGGCCGAGATCGCGGCTGTTCCCGGGGTCGACCTGCTCGCGTTCGGCGCCAACGACTTCACCGCCGAGCTCGGCGTCCCCGGGCAGTACGCCGACCCGAGGGTGACCCAGGCGATCAGCGTCCTGGCGGCCGCCGCGAAACAGCACGGCAAGCTCCTCATGGTCGGCGGCGTCGCCGACCCGGCCCTGCTGCGCGAGTTTGACACCCTCGGCGTCTGCCCGCTCCGGCTGACCGGGACCGACACCGACATGCTCTACGCCGGCGCGGCCGCCCGCGCGGAAAGGTTCCTCCGATGACCGACATCCTCCAGTGCACCCCGATGCGGGCGGCCGAGACCAACACGCCCCCGGCCTTCGCCCTGCCGCCGGACGCGTGCGACGCCCACTTCCACGTCTTCGAGCCCGGCTACCCGCACGTCCCCGACCCGCTTTACACCTTTCCCGACGGCACCACTGATGCCTACCTGGCGATGACCGAGACACTCGGCATCGAGCGGATGGTCCTCGTCCAGCCCACCTTCTACGGCACCGACAACAGCCTGCTGGCCGACGTCCTGAAGCGTCTCGGCCCGCGCTGCGCAGGCGTGGTCCGCATCGAGGAGGACGCCACCGACGGCGAGCTCGACGAGTTCGACGCGGTCGGCGTCCGCGCGATCAGGCTCGACCTGTTCGCCCGCGCCCAGTGGCCGACGGCCGACATCATCACCTACATCCGTCAGATGGCCGCCCGAGCCACCCCCCGCGGCTGGCACCTGCAGTTCTACACGCCGGGCACGATCGTCCGGGATCTGCTGCCGTTCCTGGCCGACCTTGAGGACACCTTCGTCATCGACCACCTGGGCTACATGACCGACCCCGACCCGGACTTCGAACGCCGCCTGCTGGCCGTCCTCGCCCAGGGCAGCTGCTGGATCAAGCTGTCCGGCGCCTACCGGGTTGCCAAGTACCAGCCGCTCAGCTCGGTCGCCCCCTGGGCCAGGGCCCTCGTCGCCACTCGCCCCGACCGCCTCGTCTGGGGCTCCGACTGGCCGCACCTCCCCGACGGCCAGCGCGACACCGGCGAGATCCTGAACCTGCTGGCCGACTGGGCCCCCACCGCCGAAGCCCGCCAGGCGATCCTGGTCGACGGCCCCAATCGCCTCTTCTTCTCGTAGCGCACCACGCGGTCAGCCCTAGGGTTGGCTGGTGACCATGGATGAGGCGGCGCCCAGGACGGTCCCCCCGGTCGTGCGCAACAAGGCGCTCGCAGCTGGCGCCGGGCGGTGGCTGCGTGATCTCCCCAGCTTGGGCTTTCAGCCGCTAGCCTGCCGCAGAAGAGGAAAGCGATGATCGGCACGTTGCAGTGCGTGGTGCTGGACTGCCCTGACCGACCCGGCCTCGCCCAGTTCTATCGGTCGCTCCTAGGCGGCGAAGTCAACCGCGCAGATCCCCGGTGGGCGGTTGACGATGGATTCTCGACCCTGCACACCGAATCCGGTCTCGTGCTCGGCTTCCAGCGCGTCATCGACTTCCGGGCGCCGCAGTGGCCAGACGTGGCTCACCCACAGCAATTCCACCTGGACGTCGACGTCCCCGACCTCGATGAGGCTCACGCGCGGGTTCTGGAGCTCGGCGCGACCGTGCTCCACGTCGACCCGCGCGGGTGGAGCGTCTACGCCGATCCGGTGGGCCATCCCTTCTGCCTTCTCCAAGCCCGTTAGCGTCGACTGATCGGGCCGTAGCAGGCTGCCGCTGCGCCGGTGGCGAGCGCCCAGTAACGATCGCCGTAGGACCAATGCCACCACTCGGTCGGGTAGTTGACGAAACCGGCCGATGCCAGCGCCCGCCCGAGCAGACCTCGGTTCGCGCGGGCCTTCGCGGTGATCGAGTCGGCGTCGGTGAAACACGCGCCGCCAGACTCCTCAGGGTTCGCATTGACCCGGGTTCCCATGTCGATCTCGGTGCCGTCGTCGGTCGCGAGGGTCAGATCGACCGCCGCCCCCGCACTGTGCGGGGCGATGTCCGGCGGTGAGACATACCGGCTGGCCGCGCTGAGCAGCTCTTGCTCGGACGCGGTGGGATTGTCGGCCCGCAGCTCGCCCAGGTACTCCTCGAAATACGCGCGTTGCAGCGCCGGCGGGCGGTAGCCCTCGATGAAGAGAAGCCGTAGCCTGCCAGGCAGTGCATCCCGGGCGACCAGCAGTCGGTCAGCCAGCCCTTCCCGTACGTGGGCGAAATGGCCTTCTGGGTCCTGCTTGCGTCGATCGACGAGAAAGCGGCCGTCGGCCCGAACGTCGACAAGACGCTCCTCGCACTCCCGGACGGGAATGGCGGCGATGACCGGATCCGACATGAGCACGATGTCTGTCACACGAAGATTATTAGTGGATACCAGTATCCGAACGGACGTCAGCTGTCGTAGATGGTCGGGGTTGTGGTGTGGTTGCGGCCGTTAGGGAGGGTCCATCGGGTGGTGCCGGGTTCGGGTTGCTCGACGTGCCAGCCTGGTGCCTGCTTTGCTCGGTGGTGGCGTCTGCATTTCGGGCCCAGGTTGCACTGATCGGTCGGGCCGTCGGGGTACGGGGTGGTGTGGTCGAGGTCGCTGTAACGGGCCTGGGCGTTGCAGCCGGGGGCGTCGCAGCTGATGTTGCGGGCGCGGATCAGGTCCTTCAGCCTGCGGCTGGGGGTGTAGTGGTTCTCGGCGGCCTGGTGGTCGCAGGTGTCTTGGGCGATGGGGTCGAAGATGATGTTGAGGGCCTGGATGAGGTGGCGGAGCCGGTCTGCGTGGCCGGGATCCGGCGTTGCCACGTCGTCGGGGCTAGGCGGTGGAGCTGGCGATGTTCCGGGTGGCGGCGCTGCGGGCGGGGTTTTGGGGGGCGCGGGGTCCCAGGGGTGCTGGCCGCGGGCGCGGCCGTGGGCGATGGCGCGGCCCTGGGGGTCGGTAAGGGTGATGGACCAGCGGGTTCTGGGGTGCCTGGATGCGGCGGCGGCGAGGGCTTGTGTTTCTTCGGGGTCGAGGAGGCCGAAGGTTCCGGCTTGGGCGGGGGTGGTTGACCAGCCGAGGAGGGTGCCGATGGGGATGATGAGGTTGAGGTTAGCGGGCGGCGGGGCTGTCTGGGCGGGGCGCAACGGCCCGCGGCGCACGGCGGGGTCGTCGGGTTCGGCCGTCCGGGCGACCTCGGCTTCCTCGGGGGTCCAGGAGGGGATGCCGTTCGGGCCGGCGTAGCCGGGGACCGGGTCGAGCGCGTCGTCCGGGTCGTCGTAGTCGTCCTGGTCGCGCGGGTAGTCGGGCCCGGGGTCGTCCGGGTCGCGGATGTCCGCCTCGCCGGCGTCGTGGCCGGAGCCGGGCTCTCCGGCTTCGCCGTCGCCGGCCGGCTGGGGGTCGGGCGGTGGCTCGGTCGCGGTCGGTTCAGCGGCCGTCGGTTCGGCGGGGGCCGGGTCGGCGTTCCTGGTCCTGAGCCGGGGGCGGGGCTTGATCAGGTCGAGGGGGTCGCGGCCTTGCAGGAGCTCGGTCATCACCCGGACGCCGATCATCGACAGCGGCCCGTCGGCGTGGCCGTGGTTGCGGATCCGGACCGCGACCGCGTCGATGTAGGACTTGCACGCGAGGGCGGTGACGGTGTCGAGCTCGCGGCCGGCGATGGACGCGTTGCCGCTGTCCTCGCGGCGCAGCTCGACCCGCTGCCTCGTTAGCTTCGCGTGCTCTTTGCGGGCCTTGACGCCGTCGGGGTTGAGCTTCATCTCCAGCGCGGCGGCCTTGCGGGCGAGCTGGTCGCGGCGCAGGCCGGGGGCGGCGGCGGCGAGGGTCTCGTCGGCGCGGGCGGCGTCGGCGTCGGAGAGGCTCATCGTCCAGGCGGCGATCGTGTCGGCGCGGTCGGCGCTGATGGTCCCGGCGGCCATCGCGGCCAGTGTCCGGGGGAGCCGGGCGGTCAGGGCGGCGTCGCGCTCGAGGCGGGCGCCGGCGTGGTTGGCGGTGATGAGCAGCTCGCAGGAGAGCTCGTCGGCGGCGAACTCGCCCGGGCGGCGGCCGGGCCTGACCCCGCGGGCCTTCGCGGCGTCGAACGCCGTCATCCGGCGTCGGCCGAACTCCGCGACCAAGAGCGTCTGCAGGTACGCCGCCCAGGCTTCCAGCCGCCGGGCCGCCTGCAGCGCCCCGGTCAGCTCATCGTCGGACAGCGCAGCAAGGCCGGACACGGCCTGCTCGGTCAACGCGGCCAGGACCGGGCCGGGCCGAAGCTTGTCGGCCGCCTCGTTTTGAGCGAAGGCCGGTCCGAGGGACTGCCCCCCGAGGCCGTCCGGGCCGAGCGTCGCCGCCAGCAGCGCCGGGTCCAGGTCGCGGGCATCGCCCAGGCTGAGGCAGACCCCCGAGCCGTCGCGCTCCCACTCCTCGGGGATCCGCTCCCGGCCTGCCTCCAGGTCGGCGACCCAGCGGGCCATCTCCGCGTCCGCGTCGAAGTCGTCCTCGGGAACGCACCGCGGCAGCCCATCCCAGTCGTCATCGGAAGCGCCTGCCGTAGTGTTGGCAGCCTCACGGCCGTCGCCGAGGGCATCCTCGCCGCCGGAAGCGGTGGGCTCCAGGCCAGGCTTCCCGCTGGGCTGAACCGGGCAGGGCGACTCGCCTGCGTCGTCGCGCTCGTCCACCTTGGCCCCTCCGGCTTCCATCGGCTATCGATCATCTATACGAACATAATATCGTCTGCCTGAAGATCAACTCAAGGTCAACGCGCACAAATTTCCGAAGATCTTTTCGATCCGATCATTGATGTCGAGTAATGTTTGAAATTGTGCACATGTTCATAGGATCGACGAGGTTGACCTTTACGGCGGGCCCGAAGCGTACCTAGAATTCAAGGGCCCGCGTTATTTGGAAGTATCCGCTTCCGGAGCAGTCTGAAATGAAGAGTCCAATATCCAGGCTAATTTATCCCGGAGCCAGCCGGTCAATCGAGGTCGAGCAGGTCAAACCTACCCTCCGGCCCGCGGAAGAGCTGGTATGGCAGGAGACCACTCGCAACGAAAGAATCGGCTTGATTGTCAGGCCGCCCGCTGGCGAGCGCAGTTGGGTCGTATTCTTCTACGGGAACGGCATGACCCTCGCCGGGACCGCGCATGTTCGTCAGTGGCTTGGCAATGCGGGTTACGGCGTAGTGTGCGTTGAATACGCCGGCTACGGCGTCAGCTCCGGCACGCCGTCAGAACGTGGCTGCTATCGCGCAGCCGACGCGGCCATCACCTACCTACAGCAGGAGCGATCCGCAACTCTCGATCAGATCGCGCTGGTCGGCTGGTCCCTTGGCAGCGCGGTGGCAATGAATCAGGCCAGTCGCCGCGCCGTGCGGGCGCAAGTCCTGCTGAGCCCGCTGACGAGCCTGCTCGCCGCTGCCCTAGATCTGGCGCATCTTGGCAAGGCCGGATTCTCGGCCGGACCATTTAATGCTCTCTCCAAGGCCGAAAGTGTCGACAGCCCGACCCTGCTCGTAAGCGGATCAAACGATATGCTTACTCGGCCGTGGATGGCAAAAAAGTTGACGAAGGCCATGGGAAGAAACGCACGGCTGGTCAGCCTTTCCGGCGTCGGTCACAACGACATGCTCATCGCGGGCGACCGCCTGTGGGACATTGTGATTGACTTCTTGAAATCCTGAGCCGCTAAACGGGAGCGGTTAGCTGCGAGAGGACGGCCGACGAGAGTGCCGCGACGGTGGTGTCCGCCTCCTCAAGGACGCTCCACACGAACTCGTTGTCCAGGCGGAGCAACCCGAGCAGCACGTGGCCAGGGACGATCCGTTCCTGGTGGAGTTCTTCGGCGGCGCGGAGGGTGAGCGCGATTGACCGTTTCGCATCCGGGGTGAAGGGCGGCTTGCGGGTTCCGGCCGTCCGCGCACGCCGGTCGGGGGCCGCTTCAAGCGCCCC
>Ga0302326_10016572_pt1 | contig 15415 bp, 18 predicted proteins | sample Palsa_T0_3_FD_202264 | JGI IMG/M metagenome (GOLD analysis project Ga0302326, IMG submission 202264) | Peat permafrost microbial communities from Stordalen Mire near Abisko, Sweden - Palsa_T0_3 | ecosystem: Environmental > Terrestrial > Soil > Palsa > Peat permafrost | place: Sweden: Abisko...
TACAGCGACGATCGGCTCAGCGCGTTCTGGACGGTCTCGTCGCCGGTATCGACCGAGAGCAAACGTCTGGTCTTCCACTCCGAGGATGCGGACCGGCTCGAGGTCGACATGAAGATGTACCGCCGCATCGCAGCCGATCCGGCGCAGTTGGTGAGCTTCTGGTCGCAAGGCAAGCGCATCGAGACGCCTTCGGTCGTGACCGGCCTCCGGCTCTCCGCCGGCCGCAACGACACCGCTCAGTAACGCTTCGACGCGGTTGCCTCGCGCGTGCGCTCGATCATCCGCAGCGAGCGCTCGTGATTGCGGTTCCCGACGCCCACGTACAGCGTATCGATGATGGTGAGCTGCGCGATGCGGCTCGAGCTGGCCTCGCTGCGAAACGCCGTCTGCTGCGCGGCGGTGACCAGCACGATGTCGGAGACCTTGGTGATCGGGGAAGACGCGCGGTGCGTGATGCCGATCGTAGTGGCGCCGTGCGAGCGCGCGCGGGCGAGCGCATCGGTCACGTCGCGGCTGGCGCCGGTGTGCGAGATGCCGAGCGCGACGTCGTGGGGGCCGAGCAGCGCCGACGACATCGCCATCAGGTCGCCGTCCGACAACGCGACCGCGTGCAGCCCGAGCTTGAGGAACTTGTGGTACGCGTCGAGCGCGAGCGGTCCGCTGCCGCCGACGCCGTAGATCTCGAGCCGCTGCGCGGCGGCGATCGCGTCGACCGCGCTCTGCAGCTGCGCGTCGTCGAGCACCTCGAGCGTGTCGCGCAGCGCTTGCGCGTTGGCCTGGAACACCTTGTTCTTGACCGTCGCCAGATCGTCACTCGGCTCGATGGCGGCGTAGATCTCGGTCGCCGGGCCGACCAGATCGCGCGCCAGCACGATCTTGAACTCCTGATAGCCCTTGTAGCCGATCTTCTGGCACAGCCGCACGACGGTCGACTCGCTCGTGTTCGTGCGCTCGGCCAGCTCCGTGACGGTGAGATAGATCAGCTCGTCGGGATGCTTGAGGATGAAATCCGCGACGCGCTGCTCGGCGGCGCGCAGGCCGGTGTAGGCGGCCTGCAGCCGCACGAAGGAGCCGGGAACCTTGACCGGGTCGACCCGCGCGTCCTTTACCGCCATGGCAGACGATTCTGCGCGCAGCGCTTCCTCGCCTGGCCTCGCCGTCTACTCGGTGCGGCCTTCGAACAGCTTCGCGCGGTGGCGCTTGCGCACCAGATGACGCTCGAACGGCTGGGGCCGATCGGGCGGCGCCCACTCCTCGGTCGACTTCAGGTAGGCGGCGATCTGCGCCTCGAACGACGGATCGGTCAGCGCCGGAACCTCGGCCGTCGGCGCGACCTCGTCGATGCGCGTTTGCGCCAGCACCACCATCTTGCCGACGAGATCGAACGGCAGGGTGATCTCCTTGTGGTCGAGCGCGCGCGTGTAGGCGGCGCGGTTCTTGTTCACGTCGCCGATCGGTGCGGCGACCAGCCGACCGTCTTCGAGCCGAACGATCGCGCCGAGGTTGTGCACGTTGATGACGCTGCCCCGGACGCGCTCGCTCATCGCGCGTGCTCGAGGTAGATGATCGCCTCTTTGTCGTCGAACAGATGCAGCCGGCCGTGGATCTCGGGGATCGCCCCGCGCGGATCGGTCAGGCGGCGGATCTCCCGGTTCTGCTCGATCTCCCGGGCGCGCAGGCTGGTGACGTCGCGCTGAACGGAATGGAGCTCGCGCGCCAGCGCGACGTTGCGCTTGATCACGTGCGCGTACTGCACGCCGACCAGTGCCGAGATGACGAGCGCCAGCGCGGTGATGCCGAATCGGCTCGCGAGACGCGTCACAGCGGCGGCACTCCGGTGCGGCGGAACTTCCGGTAACGCCGGTCGCGCAACTCGTCCGGCGCGACGCCGCTCAACGCGTCGAGCGCGCGGTCGACCGCGGCGAGCACCTTCCCGACGACCCCCGCCGGATCGCGATGCGCGCCGCCGAGCGGTTCGGGGATCACCTCGTCGACGATGCCGAACTCCAGCAGGTCGTCGGAGGTCAGCTTCAATCGCGACGCGGCCTCTTCGGCCCGGCCGGCGTCGCCCCACAGGATCGCCGCCGCGCCTTCCGGCGACGCGACCGAATACACCGCATGCTGCAGCATCATGACGCGATCCGCGAGCGCGAGCGCCAGCGCGCCTCCCGAGCCCCCTTCGCCGATGATCGTGGCGACGATCGGCACGCGGGCGTCGGCCAGCTCGTACAGCGACTGCGCGATCGCCTCGGCCTGAGCGCGTTCCTCCGAACCGATCCCGGGATCGGCGCCGCTGGTGTCAACGAACGTCACGACCGGCAAGCCCAGATGGTCGGCCAGCCGCACCAACCGGATCACCTTGCGGTAGCCTTCGGGCGACGGCATGCCGAAGTTGCGGAGCACCTTCTCCTTCGTGTCGCGGCCTTTGTCTTGCGCGATCGCGATGACGCGGCGACCGTTGAGCTTCGCGAACCCGCCGACGATCGCACGGTCGTCGCGGAAATGGCGGTCGCCGTGCAGCTCGTCGAACTGATCGAGCGCGGCGATGTAGTCGCTGCCCAGTGGGCGCTTCGGGTGGCGCGCCATGTTCACGCGCTGCCAGGGCGTCATCGCGCCGAAGACCTCGCGCTGGATCTCGGCGTACTTCGTCTCGAGCGCGCGGATCTCGGCGGTAAGGTCGACCGGCTGCTGCGCGGCGTGCGCCTTGAGTGCGGCGATGCGCTCCTCGAGCTCGATCAACCCCTTCTCGCGCTCGACGATCGCGTTCACGCGCGATGCTCCACTGATTGCGGCGGCGGGACGATCAGCTGCGACGGGGCGATGCGCCCGTTGGCTGCGCGCTGGCCGCCCACGCCGTAGTCGAGCAGTCGCATCAGCGTGTCCTTGAGCTCCTTGCGCTCGACGACCATGTCGATCGCGCCCTTCTCGAGCAAGAACTCCGCGGTCTGGAAGTTGTCCGGCAGCTTTTGGCGGATCGTCTGCTCGATGACGCGCCGGCCCGCGAAGCCGATCGCCGCCCGCGCTTCGGCCAGCACGACGTCGGCTTGGAACGCGAACGAAGCCGACACGCCGCCGGTGGTCGGGTCGGTCAGCACGCTCACGTAATAGCCGCCGTCATCGCGGAAGCGCCGCAGCGCGACCGTCGTCTTCGCCATTTGCATCAGCGCGAGCATGCCTTCTTCCATGCGCGCGCCGCCGCTGGCGGTAAAGACGATGCACGGCAGATGCCGCTCCCGCGCGGCTTCGAAGAGCTGCGTGATCCGCTCGCCGACGACCGTCCCCATCGTGCCGCCGCGAAAGTTGAAGTCCATGACGCCCAGCGCGACCGGCGTCCCGCCGATCGACGCAAAGCCGCACACGACGCCTTCGGTGAGCTTCGACTTCTCACGATCGCGCTGCAGTTTCTGCGGGTACGGGACCTTGTCAGTCCAGCCAAGCGGGTCGCCCGGCATCAGCTCGCCGCCGATCTCGCCGAAGTCGGAGTCGACCAGCATCGCGATGCGGTCGAAGGCGTGCATCCGGAAATTGTGGCTGCAGGTTGGGCAGACCCAGGCGTTGGCAGCGAGATCGGGACGGTAGATCATCGAGCCGCACTTGGGACACTTCGTCCACTGCGCGGCTTGGTCGGCGGGTACGGCCTCAGCCCGGCGAAGCCGCAGCCACTCCGGCATCGGCATCGCTAGTCGCCCTCCGGGCGACGAGCGGCGGATCGGCCAACGGCCGAACGCGACGGATTCGCGGAACGCGAATCCACTTCAGCCGCGCTTCCCGAGCAGGCGCGCGACGTAGATGCGCCTGAGCTGTCGAAGGTAGTTGAATATCTCGCCTTGGTTCAGCTTCGACGTCCCCATCACCCGGTCGCGGAACACGTACGGCACTTCCAGCACGCGGCCGTAGTGCGCCTTGGCGATGACCTCGAGCCCGATCTTGAATCCGATCGGATCGAGGTCGACACCTTCGAGTGCGTCGCGCCGCACCAAAAAATACCCCGACGTGATGTCGCGGACGGGGGTGAGCGGCTGCGCCAGCGCGATCGCGATGCGCGAGGTGATGATGCGCCGCTTCGGCCAGTTCTCGATGCCGCCGCCGGGGACGTAGCGCGACCCGATCGCCAGACCGTAGCCGCCGTCGGCCAGCGCATCGACCATCCGCGGCAGCACCGTCGCGTCGTGCGAGAAGTCGGCGTCCATCGCGCCGAGCGCGACCGAGTCGGGCCGGGCGAACTTCCAACCGTCGATCACGCCCGACGACAGGCCCAGCTTGCCGGGCCGGTGCAGGCACCGCACCGGATACCCCTCGCGCTCGAGCCGGTCGACGATGGCGCCCGTGCCGTCGGGCGAGTTGTCGTCGACGACGATGATCTCGCCGTCGAGGCCGTGCTGCTTGAAGACGTCGTCGAGGGTCCTGATCAGCTGCTCGATCCCGGCGGCTTCGTTGTAGGTCGGGACGACGATCGAGAACTTCATCGCCGTCTTCGCGGGCGGCGCCTCAGACGCCGGCGGTGCTTGTCCGGTCGGTCCCGCCGTCACTTGATCCGCTTCATGGTCGGGAACCGAGCGGCATCGAACGGCGCGAGGTCGTTGTACTGATCCGGTTCGCGCCGCATCAGCTCGACGCCGCGCTCGCTGACGTCCTGCACTTCGGTGGTCGGCACGGCGACCTCGTCGCCGGTGGCTTCCCACAACACCACGAGCAACTCGGCCGAACGCGCGTCGCCTTCGGCGAACACGGCGCGCACGGCGCCGACGCGCACGTCGCCGGCGAAGACCGGGGTACCGGGCTCGAGTGATTCCAGGATGCGGGCCATGGTCGAACCAGAGTTGTACGCCGCGATCACGCTTTGCTCCGCTCGCTTTCGTCGAGCGCGGCGAGCGCGCGCAGCAACGCGGCCTTCGCATCGGAGTGTCCGCGGAAGTGGCGCTCGAGCGATTCGTTCAGCACCGCGTTCATGCTCTTGCGTTCGGCATCAGCCCGTCGTCTCAACTCTTCGTACACCGGATCGTCCAGGCGCGCCGGAAACGCACGCATGGTCGGCTCATAATATCATAGTGATATCAGTATGACAACCGCAGCCCGGTCGCCGCGGTCGGGGTCCTACCGGGCGTGAAGGTCCGGGACGCCGTCGCGTGGTGCGCGCTGATCGCGGCGGGGGCGGCCGGAGCCCTCCTGTTGCGGCGGCTCGGCGTGCCGGCACCGTGGCTGATCGCGCCGCTGATCGTCGCGATCGCGGCCGCGGTCACCGGCCTCGTCGAGCTGCGCGTCCCACGTCCGGCGTTCGTCGCCGCCCAGGCTGCCATCGGGATGCTGATCGCCCAGTCGTTCACGCCGCCGATCCTCGGCTCGATCGCGCGCTCGTGGCCGGCGATGATCCTGGTCGTCGCCAGCACGATCGCCGCGGCGGCCGTCGCCGGCTGGATCCTAGCCCGGTTCGGCGCCGTGCCGGCGGCGACGGCGGCCTGGGGCTCGTCGCCCGGCGGCGCGTCGGCGATGACGGTGATGAGCGCCGACTTCGGCGCCGACCCGCGCATCGTCGCCTTCATGCAGTACCTGCGCGTCACGCTGGTCGTGCTGTCGGCTTCGGTCGTGTCGCGGCTGCTGTTGCCGGGCGCGCACGCGCCGGCGCCGGGCGCGGTCTCGTTCGATGCGCTCGGCCTCGCCGGGACGCTGGTCATCGCGGCGGTGGGCGCGCTGACGGCGCTGCGCCTGCACGTTCCCGCCGGAGCATTGCTCGGGCCGATGGTGCTCGGCGCGGTGCTGCACGGCACGGGCCTGGTGCGGATCGCGATCCCGGCCGTGCTGCTCGAAGCGGCCTACGTCGTCATCGGCCTCACGATCGGACTGCTCTACACGCCCGCGACGGTGCGCTATGCGCTGCGCATCCTGCCGCAGCTGCTCGGCTCGACGCTGGTGCTGATCGCGCTGTGCGCGGGCTCAGCGGCGCTGCTCGCGCTCGCCGTGCACGTCGACCCGCTGACCGCCTATCTCGCCACGACGCCGGGGGGCTTGGATTCGGTGACCATCATCGCGATCGGCAGCGGCGCCAACGTTCCGCTCGTCCTCGCGGTCCAGGCGTTGCGTGTCTTCGTCGTGATCATCGCGGGGCCGTCGGTGGCCAAGCTCGTCGCGCGGCTGGCGTAAGTTCAGTACAAGGGACCGCGAGTAACGGACAGAAATGCGCGCACGCATGACGTGTCAACGCCGGGTCTTTGCAGCGTTCTCGGTCGCTGCGCTCACGACGGTCTCCGGCGCGATGGCGGCGACGCCGACGTACTACGCAAAGGAGATCGTCGGCGCGACGTTCGTCGAAGAGGCGAAGTGGAACACCACCGGGCCGGCGTCCGGTGAGTCCGACACCGGCAGCGGGAAGTACACGCTCATTGCGTCGGCGACGCAGCCTGTCCAGCTGATGGTGATCACCGGCGCAGTCACGGTCGTGTCGGAGCCGCACGGCGCAATCACTTCCACGGTGACCAGTACGTTTCAGGCGGAGGGGACGCATACCCAGGACGGTGCTCCCGATAGCAACGATCACGGGACGATGCAGTTCAGCGGCTCAACCGGAACGGCTCACGGCGACGTGGTCAATGACTTCGATCTCAACGGCGACAATCTCAGCTGGAGCATCGGCGGCAGCGGCGTGATGACCGGCAAGTGTCAAGACGACAAGTTCGGCGACAAGTGCAACGAAAATACCGCCGGCCCCGGCGTGCCCGAAGTCGCGGCGGGCGGCAACGCGCCTCCGTCGTTCAACACGGCGTCGCACTCGGGGGCTGGCGGCTGGGTCATGCAAGTGGGCTCCGGCGCAGGCTTTTACGCGGGCCATTCGAGCCAACCGGCCGGAGCGACAGCGAACCTACCGATACTTGGCCCATTTCCGGGTACGTGCCACGGCAGCATTCAGACCGGATACACGTGCGCGTTCGCGGGCACGAAGGTCTGGAACAAGGCCGCGGGCGTCACCTATACCGTACGCGTCCAGGCCAACGCACGCATCGTCATCACCGGGAAAAAGTGAAGCGCCGGCGCGTCAGCGCTCGGCTGCGAGACGAGCGGCGGCGCCGAGCATCGCGACACCGGTGACGCGCGACGTCACACGCGCCGCGCGCGCACTGCTCAGAAACGTGCGCGCGCGGTGCGCGGCCAAGCCGTAACCCGCGAAGACGAGCGCATCGGAGGCGATGAACGTCGCGCCGAGCAGGACGAACTGGAGCGCCGGCGGCCGCGAGGGATCGACGAATTGCGGCAGCAGCGCGCCGAAGAACAACATCACTTTCGGGTTGGCGAGCTGGGTGGTGAGGCCGAGCCGAAACGCGCGCGAGCCGGTGCCGCGCGCGTCGACCGCGTGGCCGTGCCCGCGATCGAGCAGCGCGCGCACGCCGAGGTACGCGAGGTAGGCGATCCCGATCCAGCGCACCGCGACGAACACCGCGTGCGACGCGATCAGCACCGCGCCCAAACCCGCCGCGGCGGCGGCGACGTAGGCCGCGTCGCCGACCAGGACACCCGCGTTGGCGGCCAGCGACGCGCGCACTCCGCCGCGCAGCGCCGACGACACGACCGAGATGACGGCCGGGCCGGGGACGAGCGAGACCGCGAGCGCCACCACGGCGAACGCGAGCCAGGCGTGCAGGCTCATGTTCGCTGATACGTTTCGGCGGCCGAGACGGTTGCGCTACGCCGGCGCCGGCTCGGAACGCGGCCAGACCGCGGCGAGCACGAGCGCGGCCACCGAGATGATCGCGGCCACCGTACCCAGCGCCTCGTAGAGGCCGATGCGCGTGGTGAGCGCGCCGATCGCCAGCACGGCAGCGCCGATCCACACGTAGGTGACGGCGTAGAAGCGCGCCGACAGGCGCGCCCGCACAGCGGGCGGCGCGATGCGGTTGACGGCGCTCTGCGCACCGAGAAATCCCAATCCGTGGGCGATCCCCGCCGCGATGCTGGCGAGCGCGAAGAGCGCCAGCGAGTGCGCCGGGACCGCGCCGAGGATCGCCGCCAGCGCGATGACGGTTCCGATCAGCCCCGCGCGCGCGGCGAACCGGTCGCGGATCCGCCGACCGGCGACCTGCGCGAGCGGCGAGACGACGAACACGATCAGCGCGAGCGCGCCCTGCACGGCGGGGCTGCGCGCGCCGAGCAGCGTCGCGACGAAGGCCGGCAAGATCGAGATGAACAGCGATGCCAGCCACCACACGATGCCGCTGGTCAGCATCGCCGCGACGAAGACGCGCCGGGCAGGCGGCGTCAGCGGTGCAGCGCGTTCTTCGGACCCGCTGCGCGCCGGGCGCGTCTCCGGCACGAAGTGGAGCGAGGCGAAGGCAAGGACGCACAGTACGAGCTGCGCCGCAAACGGCGCGGTGAGCGGCCACGGAGTCGTCACCGCGAGTACGCCGCTCATGAACGGCGCGACGCCGCACGCGAGCGAAAACGCGAACGTCGCGACCAGCGCGGCGCGACGCCGATCGTGCGCCGCGTCGAGCTCGACGAGCGCGGGTGGCCCGGCGGCGCCGAACGCACCCAGCGCCACCGCGGCGAAGACGCGACCGACGAACAGCAGCGCGATCGACTGCGCTGCAAGAAACGCCAGCGAGCCGAGCGCCGCGGCGATGATGCCGATCACGAGCACGGGACGGCGGCCGATGCGGTCGGGCAAGCGCGCGAACGCGAGCAACGTCGCGACGAGCGCGATCGGATAGCTCGCAAACACGGCGGTCATCACGAACGTCGTCGACGCGAAGTGGACGCGGTACAGCTCGTACAGCGGTGCGGGGATGTTGCTGCCCATCATCGCCACGAACATCACGAAGCCGACGATGAGCACGGCGCGGTTCACGCCGTCACCCTAGCAGGTTGGGCGACGGTTCGCTGCCGGAATGGTCAGAGGGTGACGACGATTTTCCCGGTTACCCGGCGATCCCACAGCCGGTTCGCCGCCTCGGCGATGTTCGCGAACGGCAGCACGTCGTCGATGTGCACGTCGAGCTTTCCGGCGTCGAGGAGCGAGACCAGGCGCGTCAGTCCGGGGCCGGCCGGCTGCAGTTCGCGCTCGTAGAACAAATAGAAGCCGTAGATCGACAGACCGCCGCCCAGGTAGAACGGTGCGACTTCGATGGTGCTGTTGCGGTCGGCGGAGGTGCCGAACGTTACTAGCATTCCGCCTTCGGCGAGCAGTTGCAGCGCGCCGGCGAACACCGTGCCGCCGACGGACTCCAACACGAGATCGAACGGACCGGCGTCGCACGCCGCGCCGGGCTCGCCCACGAACACGTCGTCGGCGTACGGCTCGACCGCGGCTCGCCTCTCAGGCCGGTGCACGAGCGCCGTTGCGCGCGCGCCGGCGTCGCGGGCGAGCTGCAGCGCGAAGATGCCGACGCCACCGGATGCGCCGGTCACCAGCACACGGCGTCCGAGCAGCGAACCGCGCTTGCCCAGCGCGTACAGCGCCGTCAGCCCGGCGACCGGGAGCGTGGCGGCGCGCTCGAACGACACGCCGTCGGGCAGCGTGGCGAGGTTCTTGGTCGGCGCCGCGACCTGTTCGGCCCAGGCGCCTTCGTTCAGCATGCCGACGACGCGCGCGCCGGCCGGCGGTCCGCTCCCGTCCTGCGCCGCGCGCTCGACGGTGCCGGCCAAATCCCAGCCCGGTCGCCAGCCGTCGGGGTTGTTCTTCGAGCGACGGACCTCGCCCAAGTTCAGGCTGATCGCCGCGACGCGGACGACGGCCTCGAACGGCAGCGGCGACGGCGCCGCTACAGCGGTCAGCTTGAGGCCGCCCGGGGCGGCGCGATCAACGACGACGGCGTTCACGCCGCTAGCAACCGCAACCGGCTCGGGACGGATGCTCTCCTGACGAGCATGAGGATGAAGATCGGGGCCCTAGCGCTCGGCGCGGGCGCGACCGGCGCCGCTGCCGTCGGTGCACTAGCCATCGGCGCGCTGGCGATCGGAAGGCTGGCGATTCGCCGCGTCGTCATCGCGGAGCTGCGCGTGCACAAGTTGCACGTCGGTCAGCTCGTGATCGACACGCGCGACGAAGAGCCGGGCGATGCGCCGCCGGACGAATGAGGCTCAGAGCTCGCCGCGAGCATACAGCATCGCGCTGAGCACGACGAGCGCCGCCGTCTCGGTCCGGAGGATGCGCCGCCCGAGCGAGATCGCGGTTGCGCCGGCGCGCTGCGCGCGCTCGACTTCGTCGGCTGCGAAGCCGCCCTCCGGCCCGATGATCACGAGCACGTTGCGCGCTCCGCCGAGCTCGTTCTCGAAAACGCCGCGCAGCGGCGACGGCGGCGCGAGCTCCCACGGAACGTAGACGCGGTCGTAGCGCGCGAACGTCGCCAACAACTCATCCCAATCGCAAACGTCGGCGACGTCGGGGACGCGCAGGCGGCCCGACTGCTGCGCGGCGGACTTGGCGATGCGGCGCCAGCGTTCGACCTTCGCCGGACTGGTATCGTGCCCGATCACGCGCGCGCTGCGCACCGGGACGATCGCCGCGGCACCCAACTCGGTCGTTTTCTCGACGATCAAGTCCATCTTCTGGCCCTTGGGGACCGCTTGCGCGATCGTCACCTGCAGCTCGGTCTCGACGGCGCCGCGGTCGAGCCGCTCGTCGAGTGTCGCGTGCGCCGCCCGCGCACCGACCTCGAGCGTCGCGCCGTAGGCAACGCCACCCGAGTCGATCACCTGGACGCGGTCTCCGCTGCGCTTGCGCAGCACCGTGGCGACCTTACGGGCGTCGTCCGGCGCCAGCGCGACCCGATCGCCGATCGCGTGGACGCCTTCGACGAAGAACCGGTCACGCATCGGGGCAGGCGGTTCGCCCCGTTCGCGGGGAAGGCCCGCCCATGGACGACGCCTTCTGGCTGCGCTACCTGCGCGCCCACGCCGACCCGCGCACGCGCGCGCTGCACGCCGCCGGCACGAGCATCGCGACGCTCATGACCGCGCTCGCCATCGCACGCCGCGATCCCAAGCTGTTCGCACTCGCGCTCGTGTGCGGCTACGGCCCCGCCTGGTACGCGCACGCCCTCATCGAACGCAACAAACCCGAAACGTTCAGCGCCCCGTTTCGCTCGCTCGCCGGCGACTACCGCATGTGCTGGGGAATGTTGACCGGCACCCTAGCCACCGAGCTCCAGCGCGCTAATAGCACTGTGCCCGCCAAGAGCCGCCGCTGAGGTATGGTCCGGCGGGCCAGCCCGTGCTAGGATCGCCATCGAAGTGAAACCAGACTCGGTACCGGTCGACTACAGCGCGTTGGATGAACGAGCGCGGCTCGTCGGCGACGATGTGAAGCTCGCCGATATCGCCGACGAGGCGCTGCGCATCCGCGTCCAGCGCCTCCGCCTGCTGGAATGGCTCGATGAGATGGACCGAGAGTCCCCGATCTCGCCCGAGGAGCAAGCCGCAGGGGTGGAGCTTTGGAAAAGAATCGTCTCGTCCTCGACTCAAGCGCCCTCTCGACCATCGCCGAAGAGAAAGGTCGCCTTCGTGCCGCAGTCCGCCAACTGCTCGAAAAGAGCACGGAAGTCGTCGTCCCAACCGTCGTAGTCGCAGAGTCGACAACTGGCCACGGCGGTCACGACGCGAGCGTGAACCGCGCTCTCAAGACGATGCTGGTTACACCCCTGGACGAGACGCTCGCGCGACACGCGGGACGTTTGCGGCATGCAACCCGCAGTAGACGCGGCGGGACGATCGACGCGATCGTCATGGCAACGGCCGACGGCGTCCCAGGGACTCGGTTATTGACCGGAGACACCAGCGATCTTCGTCACCTGGCTGCGGTTGCCAGCAAGACGATCGTCGTAAGCATCGATTCTTGAGGCCGCCGCGTGCGTTGCTCGAGGATGCTCAGTCGGCGCGAAACGCGTCTTTGACTCGGTCGAAGAAGGACTTCTCTTCGATTTGATCGCCGCCGGCGCGGGCGTACTCTTCGAGCAGCTCGCGTTCGCGCTTGCCGAGCTTCGAGGGGACGACGACGTGCACGGTCACGAGCTCGTCGCCTCGGCCACCGCCGCGCACGCTGGGCATGCCGCGGCCGCGCAGGCGGTACTGCGATCCGCTTTGCGTGCCGGGATGCAAGGTGAGCGGGACCTCGCCGTCGAGCGACGGCACGTGGATGTCGCCGCCGAGCGCGGCCTGCGGAAACGAGATCGGGATGTCGATGAGCAGATCCAAGCCGCTGCGGCGGAAGGCCTTGTGCTGCGCGACGCTCAGGTAGACGTAGAGATCGCCGTCCGGGCCGCCGCGCGTCCCGGCTTCGCCGCTGCCGGTTATCCGGATCCGTGAGCCGTCGTCGACGCCCGGCGGGATGCGAACCTGGAGCGTCTTCTCCTGCTCGATCCGTCCGCGGCCGCGGCACGACGAGCACGGCGTCTGCACGATCTGGCCTTCGCCGGCGCACTTGCTGCACGTCGTCTGCGTGACGAATTGTCCGAGCGGCGTCTGGCGCACCTGGCGCTGGATCCCCGATCCGCCGCAGCGATCGCAGGGCACGACCAGCGTGCCGGGCTCGGCGCCGCTGCCGCGACAGGTCGGACAGCCGGCGAGATGGCGAAACGTGATCTCGCGCGTCGTGCCGGAATACGCTTCTTCGAGCGTGATCTCGACGTCGTAGCGCAGATCGTTGCCGCGCGCCGGACCGTTGCGGCGCTGCTGCGCCGGGCCGCCGCGCGCGGCGCCGAAGAACATGTCGAAGATGTCGCCGAAGCCCTCGCCGCCGAAGGGTCCGAACCCGCCGTCGCCGGCGCCGTTGACGCCCGCGTGACCGAAGCGATCGTAGTTCGCCCGCTTCTGCGCGTCCGACAAGACCTCGTACGCTTCGTTGATCTCCTTGAAGTGGGCCTCGGCCGCGTGCTTGTCGGTCGCGACGTCGGGGTGGTACTTGCGCGCCAGCTGGCGATACGCGCGCTTGATCGTGCTGTCGTCGGCGTCGCGCGCGACGCCGAGGACGTCATAGTAGTCGGTCGCCACTACCGTATCTCGACGTCGTTGAGGTGGTCGCCCAATGACCGAGCCGTACCGGACGCGAGCGCGATGAGTCGGGCGTAGGGCATGCGGCGCGGGCCGAGGATCGCCAGTACGCCGAGGCCGCGATCGCCGAAGCGATACGGCACCGTGACGACGCTGCACTCGACGAGCTCGTCGGCGCGCAGCTCGTGGCCGATGCGCACGTGCGGCGCCGCGTCGGCGGCCGGCTCGGCATTGAGCTCGTCGGCGATCAGATCGTAGAGCGTGCGCTGCTCTTCGACGATGCGCAGGATCGCGCGCAGCTTGCGCAGGTCGTGAAACTCCGGCTGATCGAGCAGGTTCTGCGCGCCGGCGGCGGCGATCTCGGGCTCGTGCGGTTGGCGTGCGGAGGCGAATCCGAGCCGCACCGCCTCGCGGATCTCGGCGGTCGCGCCGAGCTCATCGCACACCGCGTCGATGTCGGCGGGCCCGATGTCTTCCATCACGCGGCCGCCGAAGCGGGAGTTGAGCGCGTTCGAAAGCCGGGTCAGGTCGTCCGCCGCGACGTCGCCCGTCCACTCGATGACGCGCTGCGCTGCCACGCCGCCGGACGTCACCACCACGATCAGGCCGGTGCGCGACGACAACCAGATCAGTTGAACGTGCTTGAACGCGTGCATGTCGCGCGAGGGCGCGATTGCGATCGCGAGGTTGCCGGACAAGCCCGACAGCAGACGCGTCGTCTGCTCGATCACGTCGGCGAGCTCGAGCGACGCTTCGCGGAACTGGTCACGGATGCGGCGCGAATCGTCCTTGCTGAGCGTCTCGGGCTGCATCAAACGGTCGACGTAGGTGCGATAGCCCGCGTCGGACGGGATGCGGCCGGCCGACGTGTGCGGCTGCACCAGGTAGCCGCTCGCTTCCAGCTCGGCCATCTCGTTGCGGATCGTGGCCGACGAGACCCCGAGATTGTACTTCTGGGTGAGCGTCAGCGACCCGACCGGTTCGGCCGTGGCGATGTACTCGTACACGACCGTGGCGAGGATGAAGGCCTTTCGTTTGTCGAGCTCGAGCTTGTCGTTCACCGGGATGGCACCGCTAGCAGTCGGCACAAAAGAGTGCCAAGCTTTGGGGTAGCGTATCACCCCCGGCCGCCGAGGGTCAAGGCGACATGCCTGACCTGGGGGAACGGGCAACCGTGCCGGAGTCGCGGAGCCCACGGGGGCGCCGGCCCGTGCGCGAGAATCGGGCCGCCATGACGACGCCGACGCACAGCGAAGCCATCGAGGCGCTCTTCAGTGAGGTGCGCCGCTTTCCGCCGCCGCCGGCGTTCGCCGCGCAGGCCAACGCGCAACCCGGAGTCTACGAGCAGGCCGAGCGCGACTATCAGGCCTGGTGGAAATCGTGGGCCGACAAGCTCGAGTGGATGACGCCGCCGACGAAGATCCTCGAGTGGAACGAGCCGTTCGCGCGCTGGTTCGCCGACGGCGAGCTCAACGCGTCGGTCAATGCGCTCGACCGCCACGTGAACGCCGGCAAAGCCGCCAAGGTCGCGTTCTACTACGAGGGCGAGCCGGGCGATCGTTGGACCGTCACCTACGGCCAACTGCTCGACGAAGTCTGCCGCTTCGCGAACGGTTTGCGCAAGCTCGGCATCACCAAAGGCGACCGCGTCGCGATCTACATGCCGATGATCGTCGAGCTGCCGATCGCGATGCTGGCCTGCGCGCGCATCGGCGCCGCGCACTCGGTGATCTTCGGCGGCTTCTCGCCCGACTCGATCGTCGACCGGGTCAACGATTCCGAGTGCGTCGCGATCATCACGGCCGATCAAGGCTGGCGCCGCGGCAACAAGGTGCCGCTCAAAGCGAACGTCGACGATGCGATCGCCAAGGGGATGCCGTCGCTGCGGCACGTCGTCGTCGCCAAGCGTGTCGGCGATCCAGTGACGATGGCCGAAGGGCGCGACGCGTGGTGGGAGGACGTCGTACGCGATCAACCGTCGAGCTGCGAGCCCGAGCGGATGAACGCCGAGGATCTCCTCTACCTGCTCTACACGTCGGGCACGACCGCCAAGCCCAAGGGGATCAAGCACACCACCGCCGGCTATCTGACCGGCGTGACCGCGACGCACAAGCTGGTCTTCGATCTCAAAGAAGAAACCGACGTGTACTGGTGCGCGGCCGACATCGGCTGGGTCACCGGGCACTCCTACATCGTGTACGGGCCGCTGTGCAACGGCGCGACCAGCGTCATCTACGAAGGCACGCCCGACTTCCCCGACAAGGACCGCCTGTGGGAGATCGTCGAGCGCTACAAGGTCACGATCCTCTACACGGCGCCGACCGCGATCCGCACGTTCATGAAGTGGGGGACGCAGTATCCCGAGAAACACGACATGTCGTCGCTGCGGCTGCTGGGAAGCGTCGGCGAACCGATCAACCCCGAAGCGTGGATGTGGTACTAC
>Ga0302326_10016574_pt1 | contig 15414 bp, 14 predicted proteins | sample Palsa_T0_3_FD_202264 | JGI IMG/M metagenome (GOLD analysis project Ga0302326, IMG submission 202264) | Peat permafrost microbial communities from Stordalen Mire near Abisko, Sweden - Palsa_T0_3 | ecosystem: Environmental > Terrestrial > Soil > Palsa > Peat permafrost | place: Sweden: Abisko...
TCGAACATAATTGGTGTAGGACCGAAAGAACTTCCACCAGGGCTGAGAGATGAAGTCGTCGGGAGGGAAGTCAATGGAATTTTTGTCAAAGTAGAACTGTGGCGATAGTAGATCGATCCCCCAGACCCCCAGCAAATTCGTCGCATAGCGCTCTTTCTGGGGACTCAAATACGTCTCCGCGCCAAGGACGAGGGGCCCTTCGCACCAGTAGCGTTTCTTTTCGAAATCCGAGATCGACTCGTCTTCGACAAATTCACGGGGCGAGCGCGCGCGATTCCCGAGCGATTCCACTCCGGGCATTGTCAGAGGCCGCATCATCTGCATGTAATCGCCGCCATAGGCTGCGTCATATTGGAGGGATTCTGACCATCCCTGCGCCGTCATCTGCAAGCCATGCTGCTCACACCATTGGGCGATCTGGCCCCAGTACGAATCGTGATAGAGGTCGCTGATCACCCGCAGGTAATCAACCCGCACTTTCGGTGTGAGTTTTCCTCCCTCGTAGATCAGCAAGGGAAGGTACTTTTCCAGCTCATAACCCTTCTTCGCCCGGAACACACTGAACAGCGCCGGCGTCCACGCGATGTGGTTGCCATAATCGCCTTCGTTATCAACAAGCACGAAGTTGAACGTGTTGCCAAAATACTGCGGAAAATGCTGGTAATATGCCCCCAACGTCAGGTCGATAAATCTCGCCACGGCGGCCGGGTTCAATGGGTCGATACGTAATTTTTGAGCAGCACCGACAGTATTCTCCAGATAGAAAAACATAAGCCGCCAGTTGCCTTCCGGAAGCTCGACGGAAAAGTTTGAGCCGGAAATCGCACTGCTGAGGTCCACCAGGCTGTCGCCATCAATCTCATTCGGACCTTTGATTCTGCCCGCCACGGCGAGCACCGGGTGAGGTAGATCGCTGAAACGAGCGGTCCCGGGTCCGCCAAATTCGCGCGCCACGTATGTCAATCGCTTCATGTGGTACTCCGGGTGGCCCTCAAGCACGAGGCTCTGGTCGGGTGGATTCAACCACTGGTCGGAAGCATTGCCGTCTGGCCACGTGTTTTCGGCGTTCACCCCCACTTGAAAACCTTTCGCGTGCGCATACGCTAGGATCTCTCCCCAAAGCTTCCACCAGTCGTCGCTGAGGAATCTCACCCGCATATTAGGGAACGGGTAGACGATGACCCTTTTGACGCCTTGAGCCAACATCTCGTCGATCTGTCGTTTGGCTTCGTTTACGTCCGTCTGACCGTTCCAGGTCCAAAGGGGAATGAGGTCATAATCGTGAGGCGGATCCTCGAAACCTTCGTAGAGACTTTCCGTCGGACCCTGGTGGGTGCGAGCCGCTGCCGTGATTTTCGGGAAAACCCCGATCGCCAGGATTGCACCGAAAAGAAAGACCCTGTATGTAGTATTCATAACACCTCTCCCGCATCGCTGAAACGATTTTGGCGGAATTTGAGCAGCGAAATCGATGTAAACCTCGCGCACTTTGTATCACCCGACGCGTTTCATGTCAAGATAGAGTTTTCATATTGAGAATCTGTTTTTCCTGGGTCCGGCTTGATCGTAGTGCTGAGTATGGAAACTCCGGGGCGGATTCCCGGGCAAGGCGGCCATGATTCCGGGGTGAAGCCGGCCGCCGATCGGACGTCAAGCCGGCGACTTTGAGCCTCCCGTCGAATGTAACCGGATCGCCTTAGGAATGGCTGGGATGATGAATCTCTTCATGGGACACCACGAAGAACCACATGTTGCCCTCCATCTGTTCGCTGCAGTTCCTCACGGGCTTTATGCGGAAATCTTCCCAGATCCAAACCCAGACCCAATGTGGTTTGAACTTGCCCTGCGAGCAGCGGCGCATCAGGTGTGGGCTAATGTATGCTCTGCTGCCCGCCCTGGCATCTGCGCAAAGTTCAACGCGCGCCGCAATTGTTACTGCTCGGGGTCTCCGATCGCGTCCCCGGACGGGGAGTGGCGGAGTAGCTCGTCGCCGCTTGCTTGGAGCGCGGGAAACACACCGAGCGATGGTGATCTGCCTGTGTTTCTGTTGCAATGATAGACGTAAGTCCCTTTGCGGCAGCCTTGGCGTTCGTATAGGTACCGACGAAAAGAAAGTAGCGACCTCGCAATCTTGAGCAGATGTTCCGCAAAACAAGTGCTTCGTCGGCGATTGGGTACGGTGACGGCTACGGCTCTTCCAAATCCAACATGATGGGGCGCACCTGGAACCCGCGAGTGCGGATGGCGTCATACGCTAAGGTTGCAAAGAGCCACAAGCCGCCCGCAATCTTTGCCGGTGTTGAAAACCCGCAGCAAATGGCGAGACAGAACAGGGCACCAACTCCTGGCACCATGACATCGCTAACCACCTGTCCTTTTTGCCCTCTCGTCAAATAGAAGTGCTTGATAACTGCCAGATTGACCAACATATAACCGAAAAAAGCGGCCAGCGTAATTAGTTCTGCAATAAATTCATAACCCACCGCCAGTCCGCCCCCGAGCGTCAGTAGGCCGCACAGCCAGATATTGAACTGGGGAGTATTACGCTTAGGGTCGAGGTATGTGAACGCCTTGCGCGGCAGCACGCTGTCGCGGCCGAGCCCAAAAAGCAATCGGCTCGCACCCAATTGTACAGCGATGCCGCCGCTGGTCATGGCAATCACCACCACCAGGGTCATCGCGTAGAAAAGCAAATCACCTCCTACGCGTCGAGTAACGTCCATGAAGGCAGTGGCGGGGTCGTGAAATCCATTGTAATCCGGCCACACAATCTGGCTCAGATAGATGATCAGGCAAGAGAAGATTCCAATGAACACGCAGACGAGTACTAGGGCGAGCAAGATGTTGCGCCGTGGATTCTCGGCATCCTCGGCCATCGTGCTGATACTTTCGAATCCGACGTAGTTTAATGCCGCGAACGAGGTTCCCGCTACAATCGCATGCAGGCTAAACGTCTTCGGGTCATAAATTGGTTTGAATGAGAACACTCCCCAGAAACCGGCGTGGTGGAAAATATATCGAAGTGCCAGAAGGATGAAAGCCGCAAACACTCCGAACATGAAATAGAGCAGTATTTGATTGGCATGAGCGACAGAGCGAATTCCCAGCAAGTTTAGAGAAGTCATCACGGCGGACAAGGCAAATGCTAGCACCACATACGGGACATGGGGCAGGAGCCTCGCAGCGGTGAGGGATCCAAAAACGACGCAGAAAATAGGTATCAGCAGGTACTCAAGAAGCATGGCCGAACCAGCCAGAAATCCGAAGTGAGGGTTCAAGCTGCGCCCAACATAGGCGTATGCTGATCCGGCTGAGGGGTAAACAGCCGCCATACGCCCATAGCTAAGCGCCGTCAGCACCGTACCGATCATACCGAAAAGAAGGCTGATAGTAGCGTGGCCGCCAGAAAGTTTCAGTGCCAGTCCAAACACCGTTGCCGGAGCGATGGGGCTTAAGGCGATCAAGCCATAGTAGAGCAAGTCCCAGAGCTTCAGAACCCGACGTAGCCGAGGAGCGACCGCGACTGGGCTCGCGACGGCCTCAATCGAGGGCTTGTCCATAGGGATTGCGTCCGGCACCGACATAGCTGATATAGTACTCATCGATTAGGTGTTACCCTTTTACCGGGGTAACACCGTCATTGAAGGGGCACGGCTCAACCGTATCTTCCCACTCCTGCAACAGCGCCATGATACGGCTTCCAGCCCGCACCTGTGCGTATCAACAAGAAAACCGTTGTGTTTGAATTGAAGCTTGCGCCGCCTGTAGTTAAGCCTGTTTTCCTTGCGAATCCGGTGTCCATCGGCTGAGTCCTCTTCGGTTGAGATCGTCTAGGTCTTGTATTCAGCTCGTGTCGGGGGTATGTAGTACCTCTTCTCGGCCTACCCTCCCCATTGCTTGAAGAAGAACAAGCTAGTAAATTCCGAGATAGTAGTCCCGTTCCCAGTTAAAGACGTTGCGGCAGTGCTGCCACGTTCCGCTGGTTTATCGGACTGAACTCGGACGGACGAGGTCTGGGACTCGACCGTATTCACTTGCGATTCTCGACCAGCAGGTTTCCGCAGTAGCTCAACTTCGACTCCTTGCCTGCGCCTTTGCGTGCCAAAAGTGCCTCCGGATCGGTCTTCGACTCATGCGTCTATGAATCGGACATCACTGTGTCCTGCTATTGTTACGTGCCGCTGTGCACGACCGAGTAGCGTTGTTCTTTCGAAATTCGGACCGTGTGGAATCCGAGCCTTGCGCATTAGTGCAATCGTCTTCAGCTATCCGAAGCACTCTTCGATGTGCTTCCTCTTTCTTTGACTCACGGCATACCCCGCATGCCGCGTGGTGCGGCCATCAATCGCGCTGCCACCAGGGCGTTCGTGGTTTTGCGCCACGTGAGGCACTACCTCCAGGTTTCGACACCCTTTCACGAAAATCCCGCGCGCCGAACCCTTCGTCTTCGCACCTTTGCTGCGTTAGCGCCAGGATGTTTCTCCTGCATGATGAGCGCCGCATCGCGCTCGGCGGTGCCATTGGCCTGAAGCACTTCTGCATCGATAATCAATCCGTTATTGGGCTGGGGAGCTTTGCCATTTCTAGGATCTGCCTAGCACGCTTGACGACGGCTTCGTCTACCATCGCCCCATCGACCGCGGTCACCCCCTCGCCGCTGGCCGCGAATGCCGCGAGGATACGCTGGGCTTCCCTGATTTGTTCCGGACGCGGCGAGAAGGACTTATTCAGGATTCCCAACTGGCGGGGGTGGATTGCCAGCTTTCCCGTGAAGCCGAGATTCCGGGCGCGCAATGCGGCCTTCGCTACTTTCCGGTCATTATCAAATACCAGACAGGGAGAATCGATCACTTGTCGGTCCGCCGCCCTGGCTGCAGTGACAATTGCCGACCGTGCGTAAAGCAGTTCAATTTCCTCTTTGCCGCGAGTGATTCCAGTGTCGGCGCAGAAATCCTCCGCTCCGAACATCAATGCAGCAACACGCTCGGAGGAGTTGACGATACCCCAAGCATTCAAGAGTCCCGCCGCGGACTCGATCACGGGAAACAGCCATACATCTCGCTGCGGACCAGACGCATTCAGTCGCTCCTCTGCGTACTGCACATCTCTCGCTGAGACCACCTTACTGAGCACGAGTGCCTCTGCATGGACCTGGGAAACATGGGAAATATCTGCCGCGAATTCGGGCGAGTGGATCGGATTTACACGGACGAGCACAACTCCGGCATTAACTTCGCGGCTCGCCAGGAATGCCATCGTATCGCACCTGGCAGCGGCCTTCCTGTCAGGTGCGACTGCGTCCTCCCAATCAATCACGAGCGCATCCGCGGGAGCGTGCACCGCTCTCATCAGCTTGTGCTCATCGTCACCGGGAACGAATAACAAGCTTCGCAGGGTAAGAAGTGGTCGCATCGCAGTTCACTAATAGTACAAGATATTCTTGATACGAAACAAGCTTTGTGCTATTCTGGCCCGGCTTCGGACATGCCAATACCCGTCACCATTCCGCAAGTTACCATTTCGATGGAAGAGGCAAGAATCGTCCACTGGCTCAAGGCAAAGGACGATATAGTCGCCGAAGGGGAACCGCTTTTTGAGATGGAAACCGATAAAGCGGTGTTGGAAGTGCCCTCGCCTGCCGCGGGTGTGCTGCTGCGGACGTTGGTAGCCAACGGGATAGCGAAGGTCAACGATGTCGTTGCATGGATTGGTGAACCGGGCGAAGTATTTGACGAAACACCTGCGGCCAAGGCCGCAGAAACAGCTCTGCAAGCGCCGGCGAAAGCGCCGCAAATGCCTGCTGAAGCTGCCGTCGCACCGCAGCATATCATCGCTACTCCGGCGGCGCGCCGCCGTGGAAAAGAGCTCGGTGTCGATCTCGCCAGCATCAACGGTACAGGTCAGGGAGGCAGGATCACTGAACAGGATGTCGAACATGTTGCGCAGGCTGATTCCTCGCCGGCGTCGCGTAGGGCGTTTGCCCGTGAATGGAGCCTTGCTTGGCGAGAAGCGCCACACATCGATATCGGCCGGGAACTCGATGCTATCGGTTTAGTCACAGCCCGAGTGAAGTACCCAGCCGCATGGTTTACCGACTTGTTTCTGTATGTGGTTGCAAAGGTGCTCCCTTCGTTTGCGCAATTGACGCAGGTATGGGTCGGCGAGAATCTTCAGAAGGCTGCCGGAATCGATGTCTGCCTTGCGGTAGATACATCCAAAGGTGTGCTCGCGCCGGTCCTTCGAGCCGGCGACAAGCTTAGCTTTGACGAGTTGCGGCAGCGTCAGAGGCAGATCACGTCGGCGGCGCGGGCTGGCTGGCTGATGCTCGAAGAACTGCAAGGCGTGTTTACGCTGACAAATCTCGGCATGTATAGTGCCGATTTCTTCACGCCGATTCTGAACCATCCACAAACCGCAATCTTGGCGATTGGAAGGGTCAAGCAGCAACCAGTCATCATGTCCGGAACGGTTTGGTTGGTTGGTGTGTGTGGGTGAACCTTGCGGTTGATCACCGAGTCACGGACGGAGCGTACGCGGCCAGGTTTCTAGAAGAATTTCAGCAAGAACTAAATCGGCTGCCAACAGAAGCGGAGGTCACAGTCCAATCGTGAAGATCACTAACATCGAGGCCATTGCGCTGGAACGCAACCTTGAGCGTGTATTCAAGGGTGGCACCTATGAGATTACATCGCGCTATACGATCGTCACGGAGGTACACACCGAAAATGGAGTGATTGGGCAAACTTTCGGCGGCGACGAGTGGCGGACGCAGAAGGAAATCGTAGATTTGATCAACACCACTTTTCGCAAGCTACTCGTTGGCGAGAACCTTTTTGACGTCGAGCGTCACTGGGACGCCATGTTCCGCTGCACCGCGCTTGATTCTCTCAACCGCAGCATTCATACCCTGGATTTGGCCAATCGGGCGGTGCTTATGCAGGCGATCGCGGGCGTCGATATTGCAATATGGGACGCAATAGGGAAAACCCTCGGGCTGCCTGTATATCGATTGCTGGGGGGGTATCGAGATGCGGTGCCGATAGTCGGGATCGGAGGCTACTATCAGGAAGGCAAAGGCGACAAGGAATTTGCTGAAGAGTTGCGCGGTTACGCGAGGGCCGGGCTCGCGGGAATTAAGATGAAGGTCGGTCGGTTGTCGCCTGCCGAAGACGCCGCGCGGGTTCGTCAGGCGCGTGAGATCGTAGGAGAATCGTTCACCATTGCCTGCGACGCGAACCAAGGTTGGACCGTAGAGCAGGCGATCGACTTCTGCAAGCGCGTTCAGGGACTTCGGGTGCGCTGGGTGGAAGAACCAGTCGCGTGGTACGACCAACTCAGAGGGTTGGCGGCCGTGCGCGCATGTGGGATTCCTGTTTCTGCCGGACAGGGGGAGATATGCCGCTTTGGCTGCCGCGATCTTATGCTAGCGGGGGCAGTGGACATTCTGAACGTGGATGTCACAATCGCAGGAGGAATTACTGAGTGGCGTCGCATCGCGTACATGGCGGGAATGATGAACGTCTCGATGGGGCATCACGAAGAGCCCCAAATTGCTATCCACCTGCTCGCTGCTGTCCCCCACAGCCTGTTTGTGGAAATATTCCCGGACCCCAACCGAGATCCAATGTGGTTTGAACTGCCGTCCGCGCAGCCACGTATCAGCGCTGGATTAATGTACGTTCCACAGGAAGCTGGCATTGGCATACCCCTGCGCAGCGGTGTGATCAACCGTTACCGGTCCGCTTGTGCGCAGGTTTCCTGATATGGCGTTCGGACGGTATTTCGAGGAGTTCGAGGTGGGCCAAGTGTTCCGGCATTGGCCGGGAAGAACGATTTCAGAGGCGGACGATACCTGGTTCAGTCTGCTGACGATGAACCAAAATCCTCTACATATCGATGCGCACTACGCGAGCCAGACGCAGCACGGCCAGCGCCTTGTCGTCGGAACACTGGTTTTCAGCATTGCGGTCGGTTTAAGTGTTGCCGATGTTAGCGGACGTGCCATCGCAAACCTCGAATACGAAGAAATCAAGCACACAGCACCAGTGTTTCATGGCGATACGATTTACGCAGAGAGCCGGATCCTCGATAAGACCGAGTCCAGGTCGAAGCAAGACCGCGGCATTGTATATTTGGAGACCCGTGCGTTCAATCAGCGGGGAGAAACTGTACTCACCTACAGACGCCGTGTGCTTCTCCCAAAACGCCCGAAGGAGAGCAAATGAGCGCACCCCTGCTGCTCCAAGGTGTTCGTGTTCTCGCGTTTTCACAATTCGGCGCCGGGCCGTTCGCGACGCTGAATCTCGCTGACTTGGGAGCGGAAGTGATCAAGATCGAGGACCCGAGCACAGGTGGCGATGTCTCGCGTTTCGTCCCCCCGTACTGCCTCGAGGGTGACAGTCTCTACTACCAGTCGTGGAACCGGAACAAACGGAGTATCACACTCGACCTTCGCAAGCCGGAGGGGGTCGCAGTATTTCACGACCTGGTACGGGTTTCCGATATCGTCTTTAACAATTTACGCGGTGATCAACCAGCGAGACTCGGCCTGGCTTACAACCGTCTGCGAAATTACAACCCGCGCATTGTCTGCTGCTCGCTGAACGGTTTTGGTTCCGAAGGCAAGAGATTGCAAGATCCCGGCTATGACTATTTGGTTCAGGCGATGGCGGGTTACATGAGCGTGACAGGCGATACAACCGGTCCTCCCGCTTCATGCGGTATCTCAGTTATCGATCACGCGACTGGATTTGCCGCAGCCATGGCCATGGTGAGTGCTCTGTATTCGGTACAAAAAATCGGGGCAGGGCGTGATATCGAAATAAGCCTGCGCGATACTGCGTACTCAATGCTTACCTATCTCGCGGTGTGGAACCTGAACCGCGGATTTGAACCAAAGCGATTTGCCGGCTCCTCTCACCAGACCCTAGTGCCTGTCCAGACGTTTCGCACGAGCGACGGCTATATCACTATCTTTTGCGGTAAAGAAAAATTCTGGCGATTGCTCTGTGAAGCTTTTGGCGATCCTGAATTGGCTAATGACCCGCAGTTCGCCACTTTTGGTGACCGTTTTCGAAATCGTGAATCCGTAATCGAAAAGGTACAGGCACATTTCTTACGCCGGACCACCGAACAGTGGCTTTCCGTGCTTTCCGGATATGTGCCCTGCGCTCCAGTTCGCACAATCGGTGAAGCATTGTCTGATCCCGAAGCCGAAGCCGCAGGAAACATCGTTCAAGTGCAGCATCCGCTGTTCGGCAAAGTGCGTGAAGTAAACACTCCGGTCCGCTTTCCGGGCGAGGTTCCCCGCAGTCATCTTCCAGCACCGTCGCTGGGCGAACATACTGACACGGTACTCAAGGAATATTTGAAGTACTCTGACGATCAAATCAACAATTTGCGTCGCAACCAGGCCATCTAACTGAGAGGACACGAATGTCATCCATCACAATGAGGGAAGCCATAAATGCCGCACTGCGGGAAGAAATGCGCTCGCAGCCGAACATGGTTTTGCTGGGGCAGGATATCGGCGCATACGGCGGCACCTTCGGCGTGTACCGCGGACTTTACGAGGAGTTTGGACCTGACCGGGTACGCGACGGTCCCTTGTGCGAGTCGTCCACGGTCGGCTTCGGAATTGGTCTGGCAATCACCGGTATGCGGTGTGTTGTCGAGATCGAGTTTATGGACTTTCTCACTGTCGCCATGGACCAGATTGTGAACCAGGCTGCCAAGCTCCACTACTTCACCGGTAGCCAACTCTCCGTCCCACTGGTTTTGCGGACGCCGATTGTCAGTCGTTTGGGTATGGGGCCGCAGCACTCGCAGAGCCTTGAGGCTTGGTTTATGCATATTCCCGGCCTGCGCTTAGTGCTGCCATCAAATGCACATGACGCCAAAGGTCTGATGAAAACAGCACTGAGAGAGTCCAATCCGGTAATCTTCATCGAAAACGCCAAGCTCTACGGGACCAAGGCGGAGGTGCCCGAGGGAGATTATGCCATTCCCTTTGGCAAGGCCAACGTGCTGCGAAGGGGCACAGATGTGACCCTGGTCGCAATTTCCGGAGCCGTTCCCGAGGCGCTGGCTGCAGCCGAAGAGCTGGCGGGCGCGGGCGTCTCTGTGGAGGTCGTCGACCCGCGCACGCTGAATCCTCTTGACACGGATACACTGGCTGCTTCCCTGCGAAAGACGCACCGAATGACAATTACACATGACGGGTACCGTACTGCCGGTGTTGCAGCCGAAATTTCACAACGCATGATCGAAGAGGCCTTTGATTACTTGGACGCGCCCATTCTGCGAGTTACCGGAATGGATGTTCCCGTCCCTTCGGGGCCCTTGCATTCCGCAGTCGTACCCAGTCGTCTGAAGCTGGTCGAGGCAATTCAGAGTTTACTTCGTTAAAGGAGCACTTGTGCAAGTTGCAGCCGATATCTCGTCTAAGCAGTCGTTGCATCTCTACTACCAGATGGTGCTGATCCGGCGTTTCGAAGAGCACGCAATCGAGCTCTTCGGCAAAGGTCTGATCACTGGATCGACCCACCCCTGTATCTCGCAAGAAGCGGTTGCGGTAGGGGCATGCTCCACGCTGGCACCAGGCGACCTTGTTCTCGCAACGTATCGTGGCCACGGGATTGCGCTGGCAATGAATTGCGACCCGGGACGCATCATGGCGGAGCTCATCACCCGCACCACGGGTTGTTGCCAAGGCCGCGGAGGATCGATGCATCTGTGTGAAGTCGATAAGGGATTCCTTGGGACCAATGCAATCGTTGCGGCTCATATACCTATCGCGGGTGGTGTTGCCCTCTCCTGCAAGTTGCGGAAGAACGGAAAGGTTGTACTTTGCTTCTTTGGTGATGGGGCCAGCTGCGAGGGCGAATTCTTCGAGACGCTAAATATGAGCTCCCTGTGGAAAATACCCTTGGTCTTGATCTGCGAAAACAACGGATACGCGATTTCCGTGCCCACCAAACTTTCCCAGTGCACACCCGATATTGCCGACCGCGCTAAAGGTTTTGGAATTCCCGGCGTCATCGTCGACGGCAACGATCCGCTCGCAGTGCAGAGGGCAACAGCCGAGGCGATTACTCGAGCCCGCGCAGGAGACGGTCCGACTCTCATCGAGGCTAAGACGGTCCGATGGGAGAGGCACAGTGCTTTTTCGGCAGGGAGGTACGACAATCCCGAAGAGGCACAGCGTTGGAAAAAGGTCGATCCTATACCGAAATTCAGGAAATATCTCCTCCACCACGGGGCGGGTCCTGATGAACTCGCGGGAGAGGAAAACAGTGCGAAGCAGGCCGTTGACGAAGGCGTGAAGTTCGCGCTCGCTTCACCGGTAGCCGGACCCGAATCTCTCTATGAGGGCACGTTTGCGTAGTCTCCGAAGTGTATACCAGGTTTACGCGGATCGAGACAGGAGTAGGAGTGCTGATTCTTAAGCAGTGCTCCACGTAACTTGCTAATCGAGGGCAAGCAGCGAAACGCTATGCCGCGCTAATTGGGAGTGTCAACTTGTCGCGAACAACTCCTAACAAACTAGCTCGTTTTGCGCGATTCAAAATGTCGGCGAACTCCGGTATCCGCATTCGGTCTGATTGTTGGGTCCGTGATGGGTCCAATAACTCGGTCGCTACGCGAAGGCAAAAGGCTAGTCGTTCCTAGTTTCTGGTGCTTTCTCCCAGGTGTTCCGCCGACAAATGCATAAATTCCGTTTTTCCCCAGGTTACTCCGTTCGCTATACCGTCAAATGGCTGAAATGGGACAAGGCTTACGTGGGTGGAGAAATGGTTCTGGACAAAACGCTAGCCCGAAGATAGATCCAGTTAGCGGGCAAAAGGCGATCATCAACGCACGGGACAAGATTTTCCGGGCCGTGAAATCGAGAGGAACTGAAAGATAAGGGTGCTGCAAGCACTTGACTCTATCACCGATTCATCCATACCGAGCCACTGCGGTCCGACCCTCAGTACTGGTCGGATGGCTAGTGGAATCTCGTTAACCGGTGTAGACATCACGGCGTCGTCATATGAGACCGGAGGAGGGTCGTGCGGAGAAACTTTTTAATTGACAGTACACCCCGCACACGGTATATGATGGCCGTTTGCAGGCCGTCTGAGGCCCATAAAACCGTTAGCTGTGAAAAATGGGCAATCGAATGAACAGGACTCAAGTTGCTTAAGAAACTAGACCACGTGGGATTCACCGTTTGGGACTTAGATCGCTCGCTGGCCTTCTATCGGGATCTTCTTGGGCTGCAGCTTGATTGGGAGCGAGTCTATGAAGAGGAGTACGTGCGCCGGGTCGTGGGTTATCCAAGCCTCCGGCTGAGATGCGCCTTCTTAAAATTGCCCGGAACAAAAACGAAACTCGAACTGCTTCAGTATGAAGGCGTTTCCCGCCAGCAGGTTGATATGCACACAGCAAATCCCGGCAATGGCCACATCTGTATTGGCGTGGGCGATCTAGACAAAATTTACCAGCGCCTGCAATCGGCCGGTGTAGAGTGTGTGTCCACCCCCGTCGTCTCTACTGCTGGGCACTACAAAGGCCGCAAGCAAGTTTACGTGCATGACCCCGACGGCATTTCGCTTCAGCTGATGGAACTTCAGCGCGAGGGAAACCGAACGAAGACAATCACCCAGAAACGATCCCGTCGCCCTGCTCCGAAAGTGGGACTGGCCCGTTAAGTCATCCTCTTAGTTTACGCTGTAGGCCGTCATTTACAGGATGAATCGTGGGCGCAAAGTGCATGACCTTTCGGACCAGTAGCACTGCCGCAAAAGCTAGCAGCGCACCATTATGAAGTCACGCCGCGATGCGGCGGCACCCCGAGATCAGCTTCTGCTTCTTTTGACTTTATTCGATATCTTCGAGGTTTGCTCGCGCGCGAACGTTGCGAAAGCAGTTACATCGGTTTGTAAAGCAGCAGTCAACAATATTCCTTGCAAGAAACACAAGAATTCTGCTAGCGTGATGAAAACTCGTGCTGCAGGCTAGTGCAGTGGTGGACACGTTACGGGCTCATACTCCGACCAGTGGAAGGGAAGCGTTCATGCGACTTAGTGGTGCAGCATGGTCCTTTGTCGGTGCCAGTCTGCGAGAATCGCGGGACATTTACCGCGCACTCAGCATTGATACAATCGACCTACTCGCAAGCCCCGGCCTCCTACTGGATTCTGGGCGGATCATCGAAGATCCGGAGCGGGAGGCCCGCGAAGTCTCAGTCCTGCAGAGCTCCATCGCCAATCTAATTTTCTTATTCGCTTCCGATTTCTCCCAACGCGCATTGAATCATCGCGATCCGCAGGTTCGTGCTCGAAATGCCCGGGACTTTTGCGCGGTGGCTGAGTTTTGCCGGCGGAGCGGCATTCCCTCGGTTACGATCGTCCCTGGCGTTGAGCAAGAAGGCTGGAGTCACGAAAAATCGCTTGCTGTCAGTGCGGAGGCGCTCAACGAGCTTGCAGCGATTGCTGCGGCGCGAGGTGTTGCCCTCTTTTTCGAAGCGCATGTCACGTCCGTGCTGGAGTCGCCGCAGGAAACACTCCAGTTCCTACAAAACAACCCGCAACTGAAGTTGACTCTGGATTATTCGCATTTCGTCTTTGGCGGACACTCGCAAGAAGCAATCGATGTGCTCGCATCATATGCGGGACACGTTCATCTCCGGCAGGCGGCACGGGGTGTACTGCAGGCGCGCTGGGATGCCGGGACGATCGATTTCATCAGAGTCGTGAAGAAGTTCGCTAATCTTGGCTACAAGGGATACCTGGCCCTCGAATACGAGCATGACACGTGGATGGGAAACGATCGAGTAGACGTCATGACGGAGACCATCAAGATGCGTAACGTCGTCTTGCCCATTTTGCAGGCTCGCCACACCACGGACTTGATATCAAAGGGTGCTAAGGTTGGTAGACCTATTGGAGCGTGATTAAGTATGCCAGACGACAAAGATCTGCCGCGACGAGCGTTGGTAACTGGTGGCGCGGCTGGACTGGGCTTTGCAGTGGCTGAGCGATTGCTCGCCACGGGTGCGTGGGTGGCTATCGGCGATATCGACACCCTGAGTCTCGAACGAGCCGTGAAAGCTCTGAACAGCCCCAAACTGCTTCCGTTGGTCCTGGATGTTACCTCACGCGCGTCCGTTCACGACGCTGTAGTTGCGTGCAAAAAAACGTTCGGTGGCCTCGACACTCTCGTCAATTGTGCGGGTATCATCGATTTCATACCTCTCCGCGAAATGACTGAAAAGCAATGGGACCGCGTTATTGATGTTGATCTCAAAGGCGTTTTTCTCTGCTGCCAGGCAGCTGAGCAATTGTTGCGCGACAGCAAGCGCGGCCGCATAGTCACCATGTCATCGGATGCCGGGAAGAAGGGTGTGGCACTGATCAGCAGCTACTGCGCGGCCAAATTTGGTGTCATCGGTTTTTCGAAGGCGATCGCCGGCGAACTCGCGCCATACGGAACCACAGTGAACTGCGTTTGCCCGGTTGGTGTCTCGACCACGAAAATGGGGCAGGAAGTGCTTGATTGGCTATGCACACAAACCGGCCAGCCTGTGGAAGCTATCCTTGCTGCGCGGGAGCAAACAATCCCGGTCGGGCGGATGGCGACGCTAGCCGATGTCGTCCATGCTGTAATGTTCTTCATTTCAGATGAAGCGAGCTTCTTCACCGGCGAAGCAATCAATGTTGATGGTGGCACTCTTAGCACATCGCTAGTTCCCGGCTTTGCGAAACGATGATTTGCGATACCAGGGGCTTACAGAGTACGAGGAGCGTAATTATGGCCTACAGTGCTTATATAGGAAAAATCAAAAAAGGAAAGGAGACGGACTATATCGAAGCTCACAAAGCAGTATGGCCTGAGTTGCTGGCGGCAATGAGAAAGGCTGGAATCGAAAAGGAGAGTTGTTTCGTTCTTGGGAATTATATCTTCGTTTACGTCGAAGCATCTGACATTAACGCAACTATGGAAGCTCTTTCAGCGGATCCGGTCAACCAGAAGTGGGATATCTTCATGGAACCTCTACTCGAGGCTCCAATGGAAGGTTGCTCTGAGCTATTTCCTCAAATGACAGAGGTATTCCGAATGTAGCGGGCGCCCATACGCCGGGTGATCACCAATGAACGGTCGGGTTTGTCGTGGCCGCTCAAGAAGATGAACCGGAGATTGGTAGGACTCGCAGGCGCCAGATTGTTAGCGCTTCTGCCGACAGCCTTATGGGCTTCGTGCAGGTTCAATTGCACAGACCTTCCGGCCTCAAAGCGAATCTTTCCGTCAAACCTGCTTGCTCGTTGATTCGCAGGGTCAAGAAGACGCTTGTCCCTATATCCAACGTGACGATTGCTGAGGCCAAAGGGAATGAAGGATGGACGACTAAACGAATTCAGTCTGAATTGA
>Ga0302326_10016575_pt1 | contig 15413 bp, 16 predicted proteins | sample Palsa_T0_3_FD_202264 | JGI IMG/M metagenome (GOLD analysis project Ga0302326, IMG submission 202264) | Peat permafrost microbial communities from Stordalen Mire near Abisko, Sweden - Palsa_T0_3 | ecosystem: Environmental > Terrestrial > Soil > Palsa > Peat permafrost | place: Sweden: Abisko...
CGCCTCGGCCGGCTCAGCCAGATGCACCTCGGCGCCGACACGTTCCAGCTCCTCGACCACGAACCGCCACCCCGTCGTCGCCTCCAACGCCACCTCCAGACCCTGCCCCTTGAACGCCACCAAGAACGTCCGCACCCCGGCCCGGTCCGCCGGCGCGATCCTCGCGCGGAACACCTCGCCGGTCATCGTGTCGATCCACTCCGCCGCGATCTGCCCCCGATGCTGATCCAAACCCATCACGATCGCCATCCCAGCTCCTCCCCCTTCCAGGCGCCTTTGACCTCGAGCAGTGCAGCCACCCCGACGTGCGCAGCGTCCAGCCCGACCCATCGCATACCGTGAGTCACGGTCGGTACCTCCTCTTCGAATGGCCGGCCGCGCGGGTGCAACCGCGCGAGCCTTCACTTATGCCGCTCGACGCGGAGGACCGACCACCTTCACACCGACCTCACGCCAACCGGGACATACCATCTTTCCCCTCTTCCCCCAGGTTCATCGTGACGAGCGCTTCGGCGACCAGGCGATCAGGGAGCCCTCACGATCCCGGGGTGAGTGGTGTGTCGGATTCTGGCGTGGGCGTGACCTGTTGGTCGGGTTCTCAGGGTACGGTTGTCGGCCGTGGCCATGACCTACAGACCGGCGTGATGGGAGCGGCTTTGTCTAGCCATCGTCGACCGCGCAGCCGGGGGGTTCCCGCTCGTCCGCGCAAGCCGCATCTAGCTCTCACCATCAGGGTGCGTCTGTTCTGGGAGATGATGTATCCGCTGCCGCGGATCTTGGTCTCGGTAGCTCTGCTATTGGCTGCCGCGTACGGGGTCGTGGCTGTGGTCGTGATGCTGCCCAAGCATGACGGGGCGATCGTCGCGCTGTACGGCGTCCCGCTTCTGGTGGCGGCGATCGCGATCGCGCTCTTCGCTCATGGTGAGCCCAGCGACCAAACGGCGGTGCGTTCGCGGCCTGTGTCACCGGCGCAGCCGCAAATGTCGCAGGCGGATTGGCGGATGTCCGAAGCTGAGTTCGACGCCCTCGAGGACGAGGTTGACCGTCAAGTATCAACCGATGAGCACCCGCCGCGGACGGCGATCTCACATCCTTCGGACGGTGCTGCTGGTCGGCCAGGCGGCGGCAGACGCACGATGGCGCCGACGGGTGATGACGATGGCTTCAGCGGGCTTGTGCGGGAGGCGATCGACGACCTGCCACCGGAGTTCATCCACGCGCTTGATCACGTCGCGGTTGTGGTCTCCGACCAGGGTTCAGTCCAGCGGGTCAACGGCCGGCGCCAGCCGCTGTACGGCCTCTACATCGGATACGCCACGCGTGGTTCCTTCATCATCGGTGCGCCGTCGCGCAGCGCCCTGCCAGACCGCATTGTGATCTTCCGTGACACCCTCACGCACGATTACGGCCAGGATCCACAGCGACTACGGGCCGAGGTCACGCGCACCCTGCGCCACGAACTCGCCCACCACCTCGGTTGGGACGAGAAGGGCGTGAGCGCGCTCGGACTCTAGAGACGCGGTGCCAGCACAGCGACAAACATGGCACCGACCGCGGGGCTCCGCCCACGACACACCGATACCGAGAACCGTCGGACACGGCACGTGCGAGCACACGATCGCATTCAACCGACCGACCGCAACGAACTCTGCGATCGCCTCGGCGACGATTCGCCCGTCCGCCGCGACCTCGCCGCTGACCGGATGCGGGGCCGACGACGACACCGAATCAGGAGCAGCAATACCTGAGCAGAGTCGGCTCGGCTCACGACGAGCCAGGAATCCGGCTGGGTGGAGCTGCGGGGTCCCTCGTGGCCGTCGGGGGAACAGGAGTTGCCGTACTCAGTCGGACGCGCCGGGAAGCGCGCGAGAATGATGTGAGCAGGGTCGCTCCGGCCGTGCGAGCGTCGAAAGAGAGGAGCCGTGCCCCAACAATGCTGAGCCGAGTTGTCACTACTAGACGCGAGAATTGGATCGCTGGCCTGACCAGCGTCGTAGCGTTGGCTGCTGGTGTGGCCGTCGCCGGGGTCGCGTCCGCGCAGACGTCGCTGCCACTCCAGGCGGTCGGCTGGCCGAACGAGACGGTGCCGGGGGCGGTTTGCAGGTCAAGCAGTCAGATCCATTTGCACCACCACTTCGCGCAGATCGCGCACACCGGTTTCGGAGACGTCGACAGCTTCGGTTCAGACCCCGACCTCGTTGAAGTCACGGCCGCGTACGACGTGACCTATGGTCAGCTTGGCGGCGTTGGGCCCGCCGTCGCGGTTGACGTCGTCTGCTCCAACAACGGCGGCACTGCGGACGGTCAGATCCGCTTTGCCGATGTCGTCTTCAGCGGCTCGGCCACGAGCGTGCGTCCGGTGGGTCTGCTCACGCCCCGACAGCCGCACCGTTCGAACGCGTCGCACGTGCCGTTGCTGGGGAAGGTCAAGTGGGTCCACGGCCGGATCGTCGTCGCCGAGTACTGGTACGGACCAAAGGACCCGACCTGCTGTGCCTCCGGGCGCGCGACCACAACCTGGGCTTTCCGCACCGGCAAGCTCACAGCTGTCCGTACCGTCGTCATCAAGCGACCGACCGGCTGATCTCCCCAGACACCGCTCATTTCCGAATCTCCGGCCAAGCAGCATTTCGCCTGGAGCGGGGGCCGGCCCCGGGGGTGTGCAAACTCCCACCGCTGCCCATGCAGACGCGTCTCGCCGCTCTGAGGGGGAGTCTGGAACGACCGATACATGACCGCTTCGATCGACCATCTCCACACTGTCAGCCCCGACGGCGTCGCGGATGACCAGGCCCTCAGCCGTGTCCGGACAGCTTCGGCCGCTACGAATTGACGAGCAAGAGTCCAAGAGGTGCCGACACCATCGCTTGTCGTGAGCGGCGACAACACTAAGAACGGTGGCTTTCGAGCTGATCATGGCGCTACCGCAGATCAGCGATCATTCACCGCGTCATGACCGGCCGACTGCATCACCGGAACTCCGAGCCACCCGTACTCCCAGTGCCAACCGATGTTTGACGCCCCAATCTGGCGCGACTACTTCGTGATGGTCGGCGGCGGGGCAGCCTCCCTGACCGGCCTCGTGTTCGTCGCGATGTCGCTGCAGCTCTCAGACATCGCGTCCGATCCGACGCACCGCCACCGCGCCCGCACGCTCCTCACCGCGCTCACGACTGTATTCATCCGCTGCGCCCTCGTCCTGATGGGTGGCCAAACCGCGCGCGCCGTAGGCGTCGAGCTCTTCGTTGTGATCGTCGGCGTCGAGGTCGTCGTGTTGCGAAGTCTCGACCAAGCGGTCCGCGGCAGCGGCGCGGCACAGCACGCCGTTTTGTCCCGAACGCTTGGTTACGCGGCTTGCCTGATCATCGAGCAGACCGGCGCTGCGATCCTATTCTTCGGAGACACCTGGGGCCTGTACGCGGTCGGGGTGGGAATGATGGCGTCGTTCCTGTTCATAGTGGCCGGGGCATGGCTTCTGCTCGTCGGCGTCGAGTCGCAGGCCCGGCGCCCGACCCAATAGACGGCGCTCTGGCTAGGTCCGAAGATGGCCTCGCTTCCAGGCCTTTCCGCCAAGCGGACGACGGGGGTCGAACCCGCGACCTTCGGCTTGGGAAGCAACCTCCTGGGGTGAAGTTCCAGCAGTTAGGGGGGTTATGAGGCGGCAGAGCAGTTAGAGCGGGTCAGAATTGCTGAGTTCGGGACATGGTTCGGGACACGGATGGTCGGGCGCGGGCCGCGAGCCGGCTGCGGGTGCTGTGCGCGCCCGGTCTGAGGTGGCAGCGACGGCGGGATCGGAGGCGATTGGACGACGAATATTTGCGCCGCTACGGCGCGCACGTGCTCCCGCCCGTTCAGCGACGACCCGCACCCGTCAGTGATCCGGGGCGGACGAGCGCAACGTCGCCGAGGCGATCGCGCCGGTCGTAGCCGAGCCTGCGATCGCTTTCAGGGGTTGCGATCGTCAGCCGATGGGGCGCTGAGTGCTGGTATCACGCGATAGGGAGAGCGAGACCGGCTGGTGCATCGACCGCGTTATGCCTACGCACGGTGGGCGGGACTCGTCGCCGTCGGATCGCGAAAAGGAGCAGTGTGTCGCGGTCAGGCACGAGAGCACTGCTTGAGCACCAAAGCACAACTTTCGGGGGCGTTAGCTCGAGAGTGCTGTCACTGCAGGGCAGGGGATCTCGTCGTCCGGATGGACGTGGCTCTTATGGCGACTGCAGAAAGCCAGCCAGCGCTTGTTCTCGCAGCCCGCCCGGCTCTTTGCTTGGCCCGAGCCGGGTCGCCGGGGGCTGCGATGCCCGCGGCGACTTGACTCGGGCGAAAGCACCAGAGCGAAAACATCCCGCCAATGGCAATGCAGTTCGCGGCGGCCTGGAGCATGCTCGGGCCGGTCGCCTGGGGACCGCCGCCTTTGATGCGTCGAGCCGTTTGCGATTCGCGCGAGCGCGAAAGAACGGACGGACGGACGGACGGACGGAAGCGGGCACCTGAGGGGTCCTCGGCAAGAGTGTGGGGCCAGAGCCGCTCAACCAACTCTCTCGGAATACCGTTCCGGCAGACATGACGTTCGCCGAGCGACTCACCGCCCTGCGCAAGCACCACAGCCTAACCCACCAGGCGCTCGCCGACCGGGTCGGCATCCACGTCACCCTCCTGCGCCGCTATGAAGCCGGCAAGACCCAGCCCAACCTCGACACCCTCAGACAGATCGCACTCGCTCTCTCAATCGGCGCCGACCTGCTGCTCTTCGACGAAGACGACGCGGCCCCACAGACGACCCTCCGGCTCCAATTCGAAGCCACCCAACGCCTCACCGACGACGAAAAGACGACCGTCAAACGCGTCCTCGAAGGACTCCACCTCGCCCACGAAGCCAAACGCTGGGCCGCATAGGGCCGCCGACGCCGCTAAACGACGACGCGCAGGCAAGGAGGATTCAGGCCAGGTGGACGGCCGCGCGTACCATGCGCGAACCGGAGCCGAGCCGTTCCCCGTCAGTCAACGACCTCAGGCTCTCGCTCTCCGGTTCAGCTGAGCACACATGTCGGTGACCAAAGATCGCTGATATCGCCATGCTTTCGTGGACGGCAACATGCGTTGCGAGCCATCCCGCAAGTGGACGACGATCGCAACCTGTGCACCGTTCTCAACGACTTCGAATCGATCGATCTCCGACCACCCATACCGGAACGAATTCGTGCGTCTCGTCATCCTGCTCTCGAGGCCGCTCGCTGAGCAGTAGAGACCAACGCGTTCCGCCGCGACGAGATACGCGATTGCGGTCACCACGACGACCGGGATAAGGACGGCTGGAGCAGTGCCGTCGTGCGCGATACCCGCGATGAGAACCAGCGCCACGAGGGGGATCAGGCCCCGGATCGGCCATGGAATGATCCGATAGCGCGTCACAGCCGGGCACCGGGCCTCTTCACGTTCGTAGGCTAGCCCTGGCATCCTACCTGGCCTGACCGCTAGCGGAGTGCGCGGCCACAGCGGCGAGCCCTGTACCAGTTGCCAAGCCATTCAGGTACTTCACGGCGCCGTTCGCGGTGCCTAGGCCGGCGGTTCTGTCAGGAAGATCTTCCAGGCCGTCAGCCGCGATCGACACGGTGGTGTTGACGAGGAGGCCGAGGCTAGCTACTGCGAGCTCGAACCCATCGCTCCTCAGGTACTGGCCAACTGAACAGCCGTTGATCGCGGCGTTGTACTCGTTCACGTCGTTAATGCCGATGTTGATGGCAGCCACGCCGGTGATGGCCTCCGGGCAGGTCACGACGTCCACGTACGGCGTAGCGCACGCCGCAACAGTGCCGAGCCCCTCAGCGATCGGCACCGCGTTGCTCGCGACGAAGCCGGCAACGGCGCCCCCAGCCGATACGACCCCACCCACGGCGTCGTTGATGCATCCGCCGGGGTCAGTGAGCCCGCAGTCGAGTCCGGTGGGGTCGGTGTTGTTGATCGGGTTGTCGTTCGCGTAGCTGTACGGCTCCCCGGTGATGGCTTCGAGTGGGTCTTGGGTGAGGAACTGTCCGGTTGCTGGCTCGTAGTAGCGGGCTCGCATATAGATGAGGCCGGTGTTTGAGTCCGTGTACTGCCCGGCGTATCCGATCCAAGCTACCTCTACGCAGACACAGATGCGCTGATTGGGGCCGGTATCCACCGCGCCACCGATCGGTGTACCCATTCTCATCGGGGTAGGAAGTCATACCCCGGTGCGGCGCGCGGTGTCGAGAGCGGTGTTAAGCACCGTAACGATGTCTTTGCTTGCACCCTCGCGCCAGTACATCTTGCGTCCCTGCGTCAAACCAGTCCGGAGAACTTCACCCGTGGTGAGCTCCGCCCTGACTTTGGGGAATGTTTCCTGAGTAGCCGTAAAAACGCGGATCTGAGATAGTGGAATGAAACGGCGAGTCAGCATTCCCCACAGGCGGATGCCGTCAGGCCTGAACTCAAGTCCCACCCGAGACCATTGAAATCGGGTGACTAGCAAGTCAGTAATCGCCAGAAGGGCAGCCCCGGCTCGAAGCGCGGGCGCGATGGCGGCGGCCGTGAGGGAGGCGAAGATCACGAACGTTGTGATGGCGTATCCCCACATCACCGCCGTCACGACCCGGTCGCGGTAAACCGTTGCGCCGGCCGCGTTACGGGCCACAGGCCGGCGCAATTCCATCCGCCTGTGCCAGTTCGACGCTGTCGAGGAGCGTTTGCGGGGCCCCGACGACCGAACTCAGAAGCGCCTTGGCAGCGAAGCCGAGGTCCGAGTTGGCGGCCGCAAGGCTCCCAAGCCCAGCGAGCGCGTCTCCGGACATGATGCCGACCTGGGCGGTTAGGGCGTCCTCGGCGTTGTAGCCCGGTGTGTAACCGGCCTGTGCTGCGACGAGTCCTTCCTGAACGATTGTGGCGCCGGCGACGACAAGCGCGCAAGGATCCGCCACTATGCAGGCCGCCCCGGCGACAACGTCGACGACTGGAGCGACGACTGGCGCCGCGCTGGCGACGGCCCCCCCAACCGAGCTTGCGACGCTGCCAACATCGTTGGCATCGCAACTGAGGCTGTAGAACGGGCAACGCCCGGTCGGGTCTGTGTTATCGATCGGGTTGTCGTTTGCGTAGCTGTAGGGCTGCTGGGTCTTCGCGACATCCGGGTCGACGCTCAGGAATTGGCCGGTGCTCGGGTCGTACCACCTCGCTCGCATATAGATGAGGCTGGTGTTTGGGTCTGCGTACGGACCCTTCGAGTCGCTTGCTCCGCGGGCCATTGCATGAAATGGCGTTGTGCAGCATCGGACCACACTGGCCCACTTCACCAGCGAGGACGCTCATTTCTCGCGCGGCACTATCGCTGACCTGTCAGTAGCCCGCCGCTCGTCGGGTGTACGGAAGCCGTTAGCGGTCCGCCACTCGTCAAACCGCGCCGGGTTCATTCGAGGCAACCACCACCGTCGAGGCACCCCGAACCACACAGACACCGCCGCCGCGGTGCGCCACTGTGCACCGACGAACAATGCGCAGCAGCCTGCAGCAACCGCGGCCAGGAGCAACCCAATCGCATCGCCCACCGAACCCGAACCGACGAGCAAGCCGGCAGCCCAGGAACATACGACACCGATCGCCGGACAGAGCAGTGCTGTCTTCCGAAAGCGCCGCAACTCCTTGGTGGCGTCCTTACCGATTCTGGGGTACCAGGTGGCCTCAAACGCGTCCATCGCCTTATTCACACCCAGCAAGCACGGCCGCAGTATCTCCTACGAGAGCTATGCCGCCGAAGGTCAGCCCAATCGCCTTGCCGCCGGCCCTAACCGCGCCGGCGTCGCCACCTTCAAACGCCAAAGCGCCGGCATCCTCATCCCCGCCGATGGCGCCAGCGGCCAACCCTATTCCGCCGGCGATGGCGCCTACGCCGCCGGAGACTGCTCCAACGCACGCGATGCCGCCTTGGTGCAAACAGGCGCTTCCATCCAGACCTGCAGCTGCAATGCCGGACACCACTGAGACCGCGCCGAGCACGCCCTCGCCAACGGCGGCGCCAGCGCCGAGAACCTCGCCGACCCCGGTTGCCAGAGAAACGCCACCGAGTCCGACTCCGACTGCGGTCAGGCTGATATTCCCGCCGCAGTCCGGCCCGGATGGGTCGTAGTCGCACGACTTATCATCAAGGCCGCTTTCGCCCGTGGGGTCTGTTTCGTTGAGTGGGTTGTCGCTAGCGTAGGCGTACGGCTCCCCGGTGAGCGCTTGGAGTGGGTCTTGGGTGAGGAATTGCGCCGTGCTCGGGTCGTACCACCTCGCTCGCATATAGATGAGGCCGGTGTTTGGGTCAAGTACGGGATCCACCACGAACGGGCGGCGGCGACGCCGGAAATCCCCAGCGTGCGCGCACGTTTCCGGGCGGCGTGACCTGGGCGTTGACGTCCCTCGCGAGCGTGAAAGCCCGGACGCAGGTTTCGAGCATCCCGGGTCCGAGCGCCGACGGACGCGGCGGCCGGCGGCGACGGTTCTTGACCGCCGGCGGCTGCTGGCGGCCGGGGTCAGAGTGGTCCGGCGCGGCTCGGTGACGAGCATCGGCTCTGATTGTTCCAGCCGGCGGCGACGCCCCCGGGCGGCGTCAGTCGCGGTAGGCGCGGCCGCGGGGCAGGACGTGGTGAACGACGATCGCTCGCTCCTGGTGGTCGAGCTCGAGCAGGACGCGCCAGTCGCCGACGCGCAGCCTGGATTCCGGGCGGCCCTGGAGCTTTCGCAGCTCCACCGCGGCGGGGTCGGCGGCGAGCCGGTCGAGCGCCTCCTCGACGCGACGCTTGACCGGACGGTCCAAGCGGCCGACGTCGCGGCGCGCCGACGGGGTCAGGATCACGACCCAGCGGTCGCTCAAGTGAACTCGTGGCGGATCTCGTCGAGCGGGACGCCCTCGCCGCGGCGGTACTCGGCGCGGCTCTCTTCGAGCGCGGCTTCTTCCTCGGCGGTGAGCGGCTCGTCGTCGAGCGGGGCGTCGCGGAACGCGGCGATCACCGGATCCTCGGTGCGCTGGTCCAGTAGCCGTAGCGTCTCGGCGGCCTGTTCCTCGGTGAGCGCCTCGACGCGTTCACGGAGCTGCTGCTTGGCGGTCATCGTCAGGAACGGTAGCGCCGTGGTGGGCGGTCACGATGAAAGGGTCTGCTGCGCGAGATTCGGGGGCGTCGAGACGATGTCGGACGATCGGGCGGCGGTGCTCCCAGACCGGGTTCTGGGGTGGACGGAAGGGTGGACGGAAGGGTGGATTTGGAGTCCACCCTTGGGGCAGGCCCCGCCCCCGTGTTTGCTGGGTTCTCGCACGCCTTCCGAGCCCGACTACCCGCCCCCCACGTAGAACGTCAGGTGGGTTGCGGGTAGTCGGGCTCGGTGCAGCAAGTGGATCAGTTGGGGGACGGGGGCGGGGCCTGCCATGACGGGTCGTGCGGACGCGGGAGCAGCCGGGGGAGCAGGATCCAGGGCGGCTCTGAGAAGAGGGACGAGGAGCGGGCGGAGGAGGCGATCCGGGCAGGAGGTGAAACTGTGTGCTGGCGAGCGAAGCGAGCAGCAGGGGAGCATCAGCACGGTCGACGTTGAGACGGTGCTGGAGGGATGAACGGCGGGCAGTGAAGAGGGGATCGGGGCGGGGCGGGGGTGGCGGGTCGCGCGGGAGATCGAAGCAGTGATCTCGCGCTTCGCGCTCGATGAGGTTCGCGCGACGTTCACGCCCAGCCGGCGCTCCCCAGCGAGGCTGGCCGGTTCCCGCCGAGGTGCCCTTCCTGGCTTCTGCTGGATGGCGTGTTGTTGGCGGCGGGGTGGGTGGCGTTGTGGATGGCTTTGAGGTTGCGGATCGAGACGTGCGTGTAGATCTCGGTCGTCTGCAGGCCGGCGTGGCCGAGCATCTCCTGGATGTGGCGGATGTCCGCGCCGCCGTCCAACATGAGCGTGGCCATCGTGTGCCGGAAGGCGTGGCAGCTGCCGCGCTTGCCGGTCGCGGTGCGGATGTAGCGCCCGACACGCTCGGTCAGATGGTCGGGGGTGAGGTCGTCGCCGGCGACCGTCAGGAACACGATCCCGATGTCCGGTTCGCTGACGAGCCGCGGCCGCGCGTCAACGAGGTAGCGCTCGACCCAGGCGAGCGCGCGGTCGCCGATCGGGATCACCCGGTCACGCCCACCCTTGCCCTGAGAGACCAGCAGCACGCCACGGGCGGGGTCGACATCGTCGAGCCGCAGTCGGCAGAGCTCGCCGCGGCGGATCCCGGTCGAGTAGAGCACCTCCATGATCGCCCGGTCACGCAACCCGACCGGATCCTCGATGTCGGCGCCGGCGAGCACCGCCTCGACCTCGGCGTGAGCAAGGATCGCTCTCGGTAGGCGCCGCTCCACTCGCGGCGGCGAGATCTCCGCAGCCGGGTTGAGCAGGATCCGGTTCGTCTTGGCGAGCCAGCGGAACAGGCCCTTGACCGCGGTCAGGTAGCCGGCCTGGGTCGGCAACGACAGCGGGCTGCCGTCGGCCTTGCGCTGGTAGTGAAGCGAGCGCTGATAGCGCTCAAGCACCTGCTCGGTGACCTCGCCGGGATGCTCGACGCCACGCTCCGCAAGCCACGCGACGAACAGGCGGAGCGACCGGGAGCGGTAGGCGACCGTGTACGGGCTGTAGCCCTGCACCGTGATCGCATCCAGATAATCGTTCACCGCCACGGCGACCGGCGTCGACGCGGCCAGCGGCCTGGCGATCAGCCGGTGCGAGTGACCCGGCTTGGAGCGGCGCGGCATCAACCCGCCGCCTCTGCCACTGCGACTGCGACAGCGGCTGCAGAATGAGCCCGGGACAGTCCGTTGCCGTTCGAGTCGGCCACCGGCCGTCGAGATCGCCCGTTGTTGCTGGCATCCGCGCCGTTCTCGCCCGGCCGACCCGACCCCGACCAGGGGCCGACCGGGGGCCGACCACCCCCCGACCGATCGCTCCCAGGCCCCGACCGATCTGTGTCGTAGCGATGCTCGACGCCGGGCTGGTCGGGGTCGAGCAGCCCCGGCAACAGCACCCCAACGACCGCGGTGTCGTTGCTGTTGAAGGCGAGCTCGTAGAGGTAGGCGCCGTGCGCGCCACGGTGCGCGTGAACCAGCTCAAGCGACACCAGCCGGGCGAGGTGGATCTTCAGCTGCGTGTCGCCGAGCGAGAGCTGCTCGCGTAGTTCTCGGCGCGTGAACCTGACCCGCTCGTGCGAGATGCCCAGCTCGCCGGCCCGGGCCCCGACGAGCTGCTCGAGCGCGTCGAGCAGCCGGCGGGCGCCGGGCGGCAGCTCGTCCAGCGACCGGCCGAGCACCCGGTGGCAGAGCCGGTTCGCGAGCACGATGTCCTCGCGGGTGACCTCGATGTAGCTGAGCGGCTGCCCGTCGACGGTCGTGGTCTTGCGCGGCCGTTGGTGCTGGTGAAGCAGTGCGATCGCGCGGATCAACGTCAGGTACTTCACGTGATCGCGCCTGGTCCTGGTCCTGGCGTCCGAGAACGCGAGGCGGGGCGCGAACGGGTTGATGACCGCGACCGGCTCAAGCAGCCGCTGGGCGTCCTGATGGACCTTCAGCACCGCCTGGCGGCGGTGCTCGCTGACCAGCCCGTCGAGCGTCTCGCGCTCGCGCTGGCGCTGATGGATCGCGCGGGTCTGCTCCCGCTCCTCATCGACGCTCAAGACGATGCAGCGGTTCAGCAGCTCCTCGTCGACGTCGACCGCGGGCGTCGTCAGGAAGATCGCCACCGGCCCCTTGACCCGGTAGGTGTGCGTCACCAGCCGGCCCGACGTCCCGTCCTTGCCCGTCGAGGCGATCGACAACTCGCCCTCGCTCTGAAGGAGCTTCAGCGCGTAGGAGGCGCGCTCCGCTCCCTCCTCCTCCGACACGGCGAGCGCCTTGTGAGCCAGATCGGTCTCGCCCATGTAGAACAACGACTGCCCCGTCATCGCCGAAAACGCCACCCGCTCCTCATCCGGCACGAACCCCAGCACCGCGTCCTGAAGCGCAGACTTCCCCGCCGCCGACGTCGACTGCACGATCACCGCCAACGGCCGGTCCAACTTCCGCGAGACCGCCGCCAGGTAGCCGACCAGGCAGTTCGTCTCCTCGCCGACGATCCCCGCCGTAGCGAAGTCGCCGGCGATCCGCTCGATCAGCTGCGGATCCCTGAGCAGCTCGAGCGCCCGCTCCCGCTCCGCATCGCTCAACACCACCATCGGCTCCGACGGCGCCTGCGCCTGGCGGACCGCCTCCTCCGCTCGCTCCTCGCACACCAGCAGCACCCGCCCCAGATCACGGGCGAGCAGCTCCTCCGCCAACCCCAGCTCCCCAGCCGCCTGACGACAGAACACGCCGCGGGCCCTGGCCGAGTAGAGGTCGAGCGTGTCGACATGGAACACGTGCCCGCGCCGCTCATCCTCCCTGGCGACCAGCACGTTCACGCGCAGCGCATCGAAGCTCGTCACCTTCCCCAGCCCCCTGATCCGCCAGCGGCGATCATCGATCCCCACCCGCAGCTCCTCGCCGGCCAGCTCCACGCTCGGGCCCGCGGGAGACCCCGGCGGCGCTGACGACACCGGCGGCTTGGCGGCTGGGAAAGGATCAGACCACGGCGAGCGCGATGAAGCTCGCATCTGCGCGCCACCGTCCTGCTCGACCACCGCTGAACCGCAGACCGCCAGCTCGGGCTCGACAGGCCGACGCGCCGGCGAGGGACCCGAGCCGATCGGCACCGCGCCTTGCAGCAGCTCGGCGAGCGCGTCGGCTGGGTCATCGACGCTCGTGATCAGCGCGTTGGCGTCCATCCCGGCCCCGAACAGCACCCGCAAGCACTCGATCCCCTCGCCACCCAACCTGTCCGCGAGCTTGGCGGCGGCCTGGTCGCCGGCGTCGTCTGCGTCGTAGGCGATCAACACCCGCCCAACGTCGTGCTGCTTGAACGCGGCCAGGTGCTCGGCGGTGAACCCCTGCACCCCGTAGGCGGCCGTCACGTGCCGATAGCCGTGGCACCAGAACGACAGCGCGTCGATCAACGACTCACACAGCACGACCTCGCGGGAGGCCTCCAGCGCCGCCCGGTTGAACACGCCCCGATGCGGCCCCGGCAGATAGAGATGCGCCGGCGTTCCCGCCCTCAGGTCATCGCGAACCTTGCGCCCATAGAGCTGCACCACCTGCCCGTCGACGTCCAGCACCGGGATCACCAGCGACCCCGACAAATGCTCGTGCCCCGACTCGCGGAGCACCCCGAGCCGCTGCAACCGGCCGCGAAGATCGGCTCCCGCCTGACGGTTCTTCTGAGGCAGCCGATAGCCCAACGTCCGGTTCGCATACCCCAGCCGGAACCGCTCGACCAGCTCCGGATGGCGAAGCCCGCGGCGATCGAGATATCCCAGCGCCTCCGAGGACTCCCGCAGCGTCCGCTCATAGAAGCCGACCACCCGCCCCAACAGCTCCCGATCATCCGCCGCCCGCTCAAGCGGCGAGGAGAGCTTCGTCACCGTCGAGCGCACCGCCCGCCTCCCATTCGCCGCCGAGCTCGGCGCGACCCCGTCCCTGAGCAGCTCGACCGCGTGCCGGAACGACACGCCGTCGGTCCGCATCACCCAATCGATCACCGACCCACCCGCCTGACACGCCCCCAAGCAATGCCACAGATTCTTCGCAGGCGAGATCACCAGTGACGGCGTCCGATCCTCATGAAACGGACAACAGCCGACCAGATCCTTCCCCTGCCGGCGCAACTCGACCCCAGCCGCCTCCACCAGGCGCTCCAACGACACCTCGTCCTTCAGCCGCTCGACCTCTGCCTCCGGGATCCTCGCCACAACGCGCCTCAGGAAAATTCTTCAGTTGCCATTCCTGACGACATCATATGCCATACTATACCCTTAATGGCAACACGGCGGGTCAGGCGTGGCTTGTAGAGAGCAGGAGATCGGCGCAGAATGGGCGTGGAACGACCCCCTCACAGGCCACCCCATGCCCCTCGGCGACCGCATCAAGCAACTACGAACAGAAGCCGGCCTCTCCCAAGCCGAACTCGCCCAACGCGTCGGCGGCTCAGACGCCCGCCAGATCAGCCGCTACGAAAACGGCCGCATCACCCCATCACTCGACGCCACCATCCGCATCGCCCAAGCGCTCAACATCTCGATCGACTACCTCGCGATCGACGACATCCCCCGCCGCCCCCTCCACATCGACGACCACGGCCTCAGCGAACGCCTCGCGCTGCTCTCCGAACTCGACGACGAAGACCGCACCAGCCTCCTCCGCGTCCTCGACGCCATGCTCACCCGCAAACGCCTCCACACCCTCGCCAACAACAGCTAAGCCGACGGGACCACGCTCTCCTGAGGCGCGGTGCGTGTGCGGAGAACCTCGTTCAGCTTCTCAACAACAACATCAACACGCTGTGTCCGCTTCCGTCCAGACGATATCCCCTGACACCGGATCTCCTCACCTGTACGCGTGATGACCCACGCGATCATCCACTGGTTAAAGGGCCGCACTGCAAAGCGCTCGATATCCGCCCACCGGACGCGCCTCCGACCCCAAACCGGGTGCACGATCAAGATGTCATCTTGGCCAGCCCAGACACCCGCATGACCGATCTGCCACGCGACCAAGCTGCCTAAGGGTCCAAGCACAACCCACCCATAGTCGCCCAGGCCGAGGAGCACCCAGCCGACTACGGAGAGCAGCGCGCAGACCTTCCACCAGAGTCCAGTCACGCTGTCCCGGAAATGCGTCCGATTCGCGTAGGCACCCATGCTCGCTAGACGAGTTTGCCGCGGTGCACCGGCGCTAGGGTGAGTTGGCAACGATCGGTCCCTCAGACGCGATTCCGGCGCCCCCGACGATCCCAGCAAGCCACTTAAGCGGAGCACCCCCATCCAGGAAGGTGTCCTGCAACCCAGGCACAGTCGCGAGGCCATCGAGGAGCGTGCCGCCGATCTTCTGGCCAGTCGACAGGCAGCTATCCGTCACGGTCTGATCTACAGAAACTGCCAAGCCTCCCAGCGTTGCCGCCGGACACGCAGCGACTCCGACCACGTCGAACGCGCCGGACAGGCATCCGATAGCTGCGCCCGCCTCGGCGACGGCACCGCGGTGCTGCCAGACCTTGCCCGCAACCCAGCTCGCGCCGCTGCCGATCGCGTTGAGCGCGCCGGTCCCGGCGCACGCCGGGCTGTTCGGGTCCTGTTGACAGGCGGCGGCGTTACGGGACGCGCCCTCAAGGCCTAGGACTGCATCATCCAGTCCGGTCGGGTCGGTCCCGTTGATCGGGTCGTCGCCGGCGTAGCTGTAGGGCTGCTGCGTGACTGCCTCCAATGGGTCCATGGACATGAACTGTCCGGTTGCGGGGTCGTACCACCTCGCTCGCATATAGATGAGGCCGGTGTTTGGGTC
>Ga0302326_10016581_pt1 | contig 15411 bp, 12 predicted proteins | sample Palsa_T0_3_FD_202264 | JGI IMG/M metagenome (GOLD analysis project Ga0302326, IMG submission 202264) | Peat permafrost microbial communities from Stordalen Mire near Abisko, Sweden - Palsa_T0_3 | ecosystem: Environmental > Terrestrial > Soil > Palsa > Peat permafrost | place: Sweden: Abisko...
CCCCGGGCTCGGCGGCGGCCCCCCGCCCGGCATTTTCCAACCCAATTTACCTTTAGGTGGGGGGGCCATTCGCGGGACCGGGGGCCCCCGCGCGGACCTGGGGGACCGCCCCACTTTGGCTAGCTCGTCAAGTTATAAATCAACCCGAACGGATCCCTGACATAACATCTCGGAAAATCCGGTTCATCCTTGACGATCTCGCAACCGTTCCTCACCAGCCGGCTCTTGGCATCCTCCACGCTGTCGACCGTCACCTCCAGCACCCCCCCGAGCACCGGACCCCGCTCGATGAACAGGTTGATATGCTCGCCATGAAGACTGATCATATTCGGCGCCTCGTCAGTGATCTCGAACCCGAGTTGCTTGACATAGAAGAGTGCAGCTTCTTTCGGGTCTTGCGCTTGAATCAAGATATCGGCGCCAAACGTGTTTGCCATGTTAGTTTCCTCTTCCCAAGCTTAGCGCCTGGTCGCACTACACTAATATGCTGGAGTAAACGATGGCTAAACTCATGATCGCAGCCGGCGCATTGATAATCGGACTGGTCGCGTTCTGCGGTTTGTATGTGTTCTGGAAAGGCGCGCGCAATGTGCAGTTGGCGCTGGCGAGCGTGAGATGGCCGAAGACCCCCGGCGTGGTAGTTGAATCCAATACCACGCGCGACTTCACGCCGGCGCTGCGTAACCAGCCAGGTACGGCGTCGGCGACCTTCTACACGAAGACAGTCATCAAATATGCGGTGGACGGCAAGGAGTATGCCACCGATGTGCTTCACTTCGGCCAGACATTGGGATCCGGGGACAAGTCGGAAGCGGCGTTGATGCGCCTGCGCTACCCCGTGGGGAAAGAGGTCACGGTCTCCTACGATCCGCGGAAACCTTGGCTCGGAGTAATGAAGCCGGGACTGCACAACGAAGCATTCTGGCTTCCCGGGGCTGGCCTGGCGATTCTTCTGCCGGCGGCGCTGCTGCTGATCATGGGCCCAGCGATGTTGCGAGGTCTCAAACAAGACCAACAAGACAGCCAGGATTTCGCCAATGCCGTGCAGCGCGCGATGGAGAACGGCGGCCGGCAGGATGTGCCGATGCCGCCGATGCCGGGCTCCGGCGGCGATGTGGTGCTACCCGTGGCAGCGGCGGTTTTCGGCGCGATATTCTTCGGGCTGGGGGTGCTGGCGCTGACCGCAGGCGCTCAGCGTTACTGGCGCGGCGCCGTTAGCGAACGATGGCCGACCGCTCCGGGCGTGATCGTCTTCGCGGGCAGCGGGCGCGGAGAGACGGGCGAGGATGCGGTGAACGACACCACGGACTCCGGATACTACGCGCGCATCGTGTATGAATACGAAGTGGCCGGGGTCAAGCATGTCAACAATTTGCGGCGGTTCGCGCAAGTCGAGGGCGGAAGCGCGGAGGAAGCGAAGCAAGTGGCGGCCCGGTATGGCAAGGGCTCGCACGTGAAGGTTTCCTACTTTCCCACGGATCCCGACATTGCCGTGCTCGAGCCGGGAAACACCAACGCGGCGTATTGGATACCCGGCATTGGCGTTGTGTTGGTGCTGTTCGGCTTGGCGGTTTTCCGGTGGGTAGTGCCCGCCGTCGGGAAGTAGCCCCCTGGTCCGCGGCCGACCCCTGGTCGGCTTTTCGGGACTTACATGAAGCTGATTTTGGCGGCCGAAGAGCGGCTCCAGGGGGAGCCGCGCGGACCAGGGGTCCGCCCTACTTTGGTTACACGACCTCAACAATCAAACATTTCAGATAGAGGGTTTCGGGAACGGTGAGTAAGATCGGGTGGTCTTGACTTTGCGTCCTGCGCTCCAACACGCGCAGGGTGCGCTTGGAATCGAGCGAGGCTTGCGCCAGCAGTTCCAGGAATGCCGATTCGCTGAGATGGTGCGAGCAGCTGCATGTCACCAGGATGCCTCCCGGCCCGAGCAACCGCAGCGCGCGCAGATTGATCTCTTTGTAAGCTGTAGTGGCTGCGTCCAGATTGCGCCGCGACTTGGTGAAGGCCGGCGGATCGAGCACCACTAAAGAGAATTCGCGGCGGGCGCTGTTGTAACCGTTCAAGAGTTCGAAGACATCGGCCTCGCGGAAATCGATGTTGGCGATATCGTTAGCGGCGGCATTCTGCCGGGCGCGGTCGAGCGCGGGACCGGAACTATCGACGGCTTCCACAGACTCGCATTTCGCGGCCAGGTGCAGCGCGAAGCCGCCCGTCGAGGTGAAGCAGTCGAGCGCCTTTCCGCCGTGCGCGTAAGCGGCAGCGGCGAGATAGTTTTCGCGCTGATCTAAAAAGATGCCGGTTTTTTGGCCGTGGAGGAGGTCGGCTGTCAGGGTCAGGCCGTTCATGCGGATGGGCACGCCATTCGGGATATCTGCGCCGGCCGTGGGCCCGCGCCATTGCACCGTCTCCAACGGCAGATCCTCTTTGCTGCGGACCGCGGCATCGTTGCGCAGCACAATTCCTTTCGGCTCGAAGATCTCGGCAAGGCAGGAGGCGATCTCGTCTTTCACCGCGTCCATGCCCTGATCGAGCGTCTGCATCACCAGGTAATCGGCATAGCGATCCACCACCAGCGCCGGAAGCAAGTCGGCCTCTCCGTGAACCACGCGGTAGGCATCGCTATCCCGCACGACTTTGCGGCGATGCGCCTCCGCGGCGCGCAGACGTTGCAGGTAAAAATCGCGCCCTCGTCCACTACCGCCCAGCATGCGCAGCGTGATCTGCGAGACCGAACTGTAATGCGCCATGCCTAGCGTTTTGCCGCCAGGGTCCAATACCTTGACCGCCTCGCCCGGCAGAGCCTGGCCGCGGTTGGTGACATCGCTGGAGAAAATCCACGGATGGCCGGAGGCGACGCGCAGCGCCGCCTTCCGGTTCACGCTGACTTGATTCATCGCATCGCCTGCAAACGGGCGATACGGTCCTCTGTGGAGGGGTGGGTCGAAAACAGGCGCATCAGATTGTCGCCGGTGAATGGTTGAATGATGAACATATGCGCGGTAGAGGGAGTGGCATCCATCGGGATGCGCTTCGACCAGCCTTCGAGTTTTTGCAAGCCGTTAATCAGCGGATAGGGTGACCCGACGTATTTCGCGGAAGCGGCATCGGCATCATATTCGCGCGAGCGCGAAATGGCCATCTGGATCAGCATGGCGGCGACGGGCGCGAGGATCATCATGAAGATGGCGGCAATTCCGCCGCCGCGGTCCTCTTCGTCGCGGCTGCCGCCGAACCAGAACGCAATGCGCGCCAGGAACGTAATCGCGGCGGCAAGCATGGCGGCGACCGAGCTGATCAGGATGTCGCGGTGCAGCACGTGCCCCAGCTCATGCGCCACCACGCCTTCGATTTCGTTGTCGTTCATCAGCTGCAAAACACCTTCGGTGAAGGCCACCGACGCGTGCGAAGGGTTGCGTCCCGTGGCGAAAGCATTGGGTGAATTATCCGGGATCAGCCATAGCTTCGGCATGGGAAGGCCCATACGCTGGGTGAGCCCGCGAACAATCGGCTCCACGCGGCGGTAGACGTCGGGATTCTGTTCCGGCGTCACCGGTTGCGCGTTGTAGGTCATCAGGGCGAGCCTTTCCGAGAAGAAATAGCTGCCGAAGTTCATCAGGGCCGCAAAGCCGAGCGCGTAGTACAGCCCCTGGCGTCCGGCGATGGCCTCGCCGCCCACCAGCAGCAGGCCGCTGAGCAGGCCAAGGAGTAAAGCGGTTTTTAAGGCATTCATAGAATCCACCTCGTGGGGCGCACCCCCCCGGTCCGCGCGGGTCCCCCTGGACCCGCTCAGCGTTCATGCGCCCTACAGGCCGGCCGGGGGGCCGGCCGCGGACCAGGGGGTCCGCCCTACTTGTCACTACGCGGCTAGAGGGACGAGCTTTTCAAACTTCAACTCGCCCTCAGTGCCTTTCGTCTCTACCAGGATGGTGTCGCCCTCAACGAACTCGCCGTTGATCAGCTTGAGCGCCAGCGGGTCCTGGATCAGCCGCTGGATGGCGCGCCGCATCGGCCGTGCGCCGTATTGCGGGTCGTACCCTTCGGTAATGATGCGGTCCTTCACCGCGTCCGTAACTTGCAGTTTCACTTTGCGATCCTTCAGCAGCTTGCTGACATTCTGCAATTGAATATCGACAATCTGGAACAGATGTTCGCGCGTCAACGAATTAAACACGATGATATCGTCCACGCGGTTCAGAAACTCCGGCCGGAAGTGCTGGCGCAACGCATCGAGAAGCCGCTTGCGCGTATCCGCATTGCGCGCGTCCTTGCCGTGCACCGAGAATCCGATCACGTTCTTATCCACCATGCCGGTCCCGATGTTCGACGTCATCACGATCACCGTGTTCTTGAAGCTGACGGTGCGGCCCTGCCCATCGGTCAGGCGTCCATCGTCGAGAATCTGCAGCAGCACGTGGAACACATCGGGATGGGCTTTTTCGATTTCATCGAAGAGCACCACCGAGTAGGGCCGGCGGCGCACCTGTTCGGTGAGCTGCCCGCCCTCTTCGTAGCCGACATATCCGGGAGGCGCGCCCAGCAAGCGGGCGACCGCGTGCTTCTCCATCAACTCCGACATATCGACGCGGATCATGGCCTTATCGTCGTCGAAAAGGTATTCGGCCAGGGCGCGCACCAACTCGGTCTTTCCCACGCCCGTGGGGCCGAGGAAAATAAAGCTGCCGATGGGGCGCGCGGGGTCGCTCAATCCGGCGCGGTTGCGAAGAATGGAGTTGGCAACAAGCTGCACCGCCTCATTCTGCCCGACCACGCGATCCTTCAGCCGCTCGGGCATCTGCACCAGCTTGCGGATTTCGCCTTCCATCATGCGCGTGACCGGGATGCCGGTCCACTTGGCGACGATGCGGGCAATCTCATCTTCGCCGATCTCTTCCTTTAGCAGGGCGTTTTCCTTGACAGCTTCCAGCTCCTGCTCGGCGGCCTGTATATCCTTCTCCATTTGCGCCAGTTGGCCATAACGGAGCTGCGCAGCCTTTTCCCAGTCGCCGGCGCGGCTGGCTTTCTCTTCTTCCTGGCGCAACTGCTCCTGCTCTTCCTTCAATTGGCGCACGCGGCCAATGGCGCTCTTTTCACGGTTCCAACGTTCCTTAAGGGTGGCCGCTTCGCCGCGGAGCCGCTCGAGCTCGTTTTCGACGAAACGCAACCGGTCGTGCGACGCGACATCGTTCTCCTTGGCAAGAGCCTGGCGCTCGATCTCGAGATGCGAAATGGAACGGTCCAGATCATCGATCACGATGGGCATGGAGCCAATCTGCAGGCGTAGCGCCGAACCGGCCTCGTCAATGAGGTCGATGGCCTTATCGGGCAGGAAGCGGTCGGCGATGTAACGGTGCGACAGCACCGCCGCGGCGATAATGGCGGAATCCTTGATGCGGACGCCGTGGTGGATTTCGAACTTCTCCTTGAGGCCGCGCAGAATGGCAATGGTATCGTCGACCGACGGCTCACCCACCTGGACGGTCTGGAAGCGGCGCGCCAGCGCGGCGTCCTTCTCCACATACTTCTTATATTCGTTGAGCGTGGTGGCGCCGATGCAGCGCAACTCACCGCGCGCCAGCGCCGGCTTCAACAGGTTGGCGGCGTCGATCGCGCCCTCGGCTCCGCCGGCCCCGACCAGCGTGTGCAGCTCATCGATGAAGCAAATGATTTCGCCCTTGGAATCGATAATTTCCCGCACTACGGATTTGAGGCGGTCTTCGAATTCGCCGCGAAACTTGGCGCCGGCGATCATGGAGCCGAGATCGATCGAAACCAGGCGCTTGTTGCGCAACTGATCGGGAATGTCGCCGCGCACGATGCGCTGCGCCAGCCCTTCCACAATAGCGCTCTTGCCCACGCCCGGTTCGCCGATCAGAACCGGATTGTTTTTGGTGCGGCGGCTCAATACCTGCATCACGCGGCGGATCTCGTCTTCGCGGCCGATGACGGGGTCGAGCTTGCCCTGGCGCGCGGATTCGGTCAGATCGTGCGCGTAACGCTCAATCGCTTGATACTTGGTTTCGGGATGCTGATCGGTGACGCGCTGCGAGCCGCGAATGGATACCAGCGCTTTCAAGATGGCGTCGTGCGTAGCGCCGGCCTTATCGAGAAGCTGGCCGGCGGGATCGCTGCGCTGCCGGGCGAGCGAGAGCAACAGATGCTCGGTGGAAACGAACTCGTCCTTGAAATGCGCGGCTTCGTCGAATGCATGTTCGAGGACCTGGTTCAGCGGCTGCGAAAGATACATGCCGGGCTGCATGCCGCTGGTCTTGGGAAGCGAACCGAGCAGGCGGCGAGCCTCCGTAACAATCGCGTCGGGATGCACGCCGCACTTTTCGAGCACGGGGCGGACAATGCCTTCCGTCTCTTCCGCCAGCGCCGCCAACAGATGGAGCGGATACATGACGTGGCTCTCGCTCTTCTCGGCGATGCTCTGAGCCTGCTGCAATCCCTCTTGAGCTTTTTGAGTCAGCTTATCCAATCGGAACATTTTTCCCCCTAAAGACAGTTTAGGGCAGGCGGAATGCCGCCTGCCCTGGTCGAGGACCCGTAAATCGGATTCCTGTATCTATAGATGCATTAATTGGTCGATTCGATCTTGATGGTACGCGGCTTGGCGGCTTCCTTCTTGGGAAGCTTTACCGTGAGCACGCCGTTCTTGAAGCTGGCGGCGACATTTTCCGTATCGAAGGTGTTGGGGACCGCGAAGCTGCGGGTAAAACTGCCGTAGCTGCGCTCGATGCGATGGAAGCCCTTTTCATTGCCGGTCTTTTCAAACTTGCGCTCGCCGGAGATGGTGAGCGTCAGGTTTTCTACACGCACATCGACGTCTTTAAGGTCGACATCGGGCAGGTCGGCTTTCAGGACGAGTTCGTTCTCCGTCTCGTAAATATCTACGGAAGGCGACCAGGGGCGGTTGTTTTGCGGCTCGCTGAGCAGCCGGGCAAAGGCATCTTCAAAAACGCGGAAATTGGTTAGAGGATCGAAATGGCTGAGAGACATGGTGTTTAGCTCCTAATTTTGGGATTTTTTGAGAGGCCATCCAAGACCTCATCTAGGTACGATAATAAAATATGCGTGCGTATTTGTCAAGTATAATTAATTGCACCAATAGCAGATGTTGGTTTACTATTGATTAGGATGGACTTCCTCCGAAGTTTGGTTCGCGGTCTACACATGACAATCGGAATCCAGACTCCGCCGCCGGAGCAGGAAACGCTCTATGTCTTCGTGTGGATCGGTATTATTTTGTTTATGATGGCGGGAATGGCGCTGCTATTCTACGTGCTCGGGTAAGGTGGGGCGTGCTTTAGCTTGCCCAGCTTTAGTTGGCTTTTCTCATCGAATACTTGGTCAGCATGTCGATGAGCTTCGCGGCGGCGGGTGGCGGGGTCGCGCCGCTGCTGATGATCTGTTGAGTCGTCCAACGTTTGTCATACATCGACTCATTCTCATCCACATCGCCGCGCAAGGTGGCGCCATCGAGTGACACGCCGATGAAGGCCCCGCGCGAGCGCGACCAGGACAGAATCTCGGCGGTCATCATGGCATCGGTGGTAGCGCTGGTGCTGCGGCCCACCGGGCCGGCGGCTGCCGTTGCGTCCGCGCCGATGGTGAATTTGTCGGTGGTCAGCTTGCGCATGCCCCGCTCATTCATCACCAGCAAAATGACATCCGTGGAAGAGACGCCGATCTGCGCCCCGAAACTCCCGCCTTCGATGCGGATAGCCGCCGGCGGTCCCCATCCCTGTCCGCCAGCCCCACGGCACAGCGCAAAGCCGCGCCCATACTGGGCGCCGCCCACAAACGCGACCTTCTTGAGCCCGGGAACCAGCACGATGCAAGCGGCTTTGTTGAGCAGATCCTGCGGAATGGATTTATCCGGCGCCGACATCATTTCGGAAACCAGCGCCGCGGAATCCTCCAGCCGCTCAATGGTCTTGGCTTTCTCGCTGGCAGCGCTAAGCAGCGGCGCACAAACGAGTACGGCAGTCAACGGATAGCAAAACAGTCGCATACGGTTATCCTAGCAGACCGCCCTCTCATTTCGCCGCCAGGCTGCGCAAAGCAAGCTGGATCGGCGCGATATCCTCGCCTGCCGAATAGGGGCGGTCAGGCGGCAGTGTCCCGATTTCATGCTCAATTTGCTTGAGGCGTTCCTCCGCGGTAGGCCACGGCGAGAAGGCCCGTGGTGGTGAGGAGGCTCGCTTGGGGTCTGGCTTTACGCGGCGAATGTATGCGGCCAGAGCGGCGGGATCGTAGCCGGCCTTGGACATGGTTTGGACCGCGAGGTAGTCGGCTTGGCGTTCGAATGCGTGCTGGAACTGTATCGATCCTGGCGCAACAGGCTCCCCGCTCCAGCAGCCGCGGAATTGCGGCGCGGTGGAGGCCGAGACTTGCATCAGGTCCGCGCGCGTTTCCGATCGGGTGCAATCGCGATCGGCGACGTGCGCGATGGCGTGCGCCAGCATTCCGGCCAATTCGGCCGTGCTTTGCGCTTCCAGGATGAGGCCGGCGGGTATGAAAATGGGGCCGCCCGGCACAGCCATCGGTTCGTGGGTGGGATTGTTCGTCATTACGCCCGGGGGAAGATCCGCAACCGCGGTAAACGCGTAAGGGAAGTTGGGGCCAGCCGTCTGCAACGCCAGCTGCCGGCCCAACCGGGCGACGTAGGCCTGCACCAGCTCACTGTCGAGCACTTGGCTTTCGCGGCGTACGTCTTCCGCGAGCGCCGCTCCCAAAGCAATTTCGCGGTCCAGTTTGTAGAAATTGATGCCTGCCCCAGGTGTATGCGGGGGCTGGCCTTGGGCGCAGAGGGCCAGCGCCAAAGTTAGCGGAATGAGAAACCGAAAGCGCATTGCAAGCCTTGAGGCTTGTTACGCGGGTAATGGCTGTTGCGTTTCAGGTTCCGCCGGGCAGCGTGGAACACCAGTCTGAAAGCCGGCAGACGAAACCATTGCGCCGGAGGCGGTATCGTTATATACTCTCAGCGTTATCATGCGGCTGTCCAAACTTCTTCTCACGTCCGTGGCGACCGTCGTTTCCGTGGCCGCGCAGGGGGCCTTTCGACACCTTCCGCAGGCGCCGGGTTCCCTCAATACGCTTGTGGCGCCTCCGAAACCCGTCGTTGTACGGTCTCAAGCTCTTCCATCCCCGCAATGCGCAATTCCGCTGCTGAATGTAACTCCGGATCCCAAAACCAACTACACGATTCGGACAATCACTCCACCAAAGGAGCCGGCGGGGGCGATGATCTATGCCCACAGTGCGCCAGTTTGCGGCGAGGGCAGCCCCGTCAAGAAATAGCCCAGCCCTATGGCCATTTGTGTTTGGGATAGCGGCGGGAAAGCTCCTTGCGTACCTGCGGATATAGCCGTTCCCAGAATCCCGCCAGATCGCTCGTCATCTGCACCGGGCGCTGGTTGGGCGCGAGCAGCCGCGCCACAACCGGAACCTTTCCGCCGGCGATGCGCGGCGTTTCGCGCATGCCGAAGAAATCCTGCAAGCGGGAGGCAATCCACGGAGGCTGGCCGGGCTCGTAATGCACGCGCACTTGTCTTCCGCCGGGCAGTTTGATGCTTTCGGGAGCGATGGCTTCGAAACCGCGCGGCAACTGGCGTTGCAGCGTTCGCAGCAGGTCCCGCCGGGCCGCCTCTTCCAATTCGGTGAAGCTCTTGCGGCCGCGCGCCAGTTCCCGCAAGATATCGTTGGCCGCCTCTGCTCCTAACGCGGGCATTTCCAGGTAAGGCGCGGCGAATCGCGCACGCTCGAACAGCGCTTCGAGTTCCTCCATGTCCATGAAGCGCGCCAATCCGGCCTCTGTAGCCTTCTGAGCCAGCAGTTCTCCCGCCGCGTCGGCATCGGCGTCGCGGCGCGTCTGTTCAATGGCGATCTGGCCGAACATCAACGCGCTCAAACTCTCCACCCGCTCGGCGGCGCGGTTCCACTCGACGGTTGTGATTTCGGCAACGCTTTCGGGGAAGAGATCCATCAGCCATTCCGGCTCGACCGCGCTGGCCAACCTCACTAGCGGGGCCATCCGGTCACGGGCTTCGGCTTCTACCGCAACCAGGAAGCGCGCGTCGCTCACGGTGCTCGACGGCGCCAGCTGCGCGGATCCGCCCGACGCCATCTGCAAATCGCTTCCCTGGCGGCGCCGCGCCACGCGATCCGGAAAGGCAGTGAGCACCGAAATGAGCAATGCGTCTTCATCGCGCCGCGCTTGCATGGGCGGGTGGACCGCGCGGCGCACTTGCCGCACCACCTGTTCGGTGCGCGGCTCCCATGGAGCTTCGAGCAGCGCCAGCAAATCCGACCGCGACGCGTGCGACGGCCGCGCCGGCAGCCGTTCGCCCGCACTGAGCAGCGCCGCCACCGTGCAGCCATCTTCCGCCACGCCGCGGCGCCGGGCTTCCACGATGAGACGTCCCAGCCGCGGATGCAGCGGATAGCGCGCCATCTCGCGGCCGGTTTCGCCATCGGCGCCGAGTTGCCGGAGCAGATCTTCGGCGTGGCTGACGGAACCGGCAGGTGGAGAATCCAGCCAGCCGAGCGAGTCGAGCGGGCCCACGCCCATGGCGCGCAGCAGCAGCGCGGCCGGTGAAAGATCGGCGCGCAGGATCTCGGGCGTCTCATGCGCGGCTCGGCGCACGAAATCTTCTAAAGGATAGAGACGGATCACGAGGCCGGGGCCGGTGCGTCCCGCGCGGCCGGCGCGCTGATTGGCCGATGCCTGACTGATGCGGGCGATTTCCAATGTGGGCAAGCCGGACCAGGGCGAGTGGCTGGCCTGGCGCGCCAGTCCCGAATCGACTACCGCGCCAACGCCTTCAATGGTGATTGAGCTTTCCGCCACGTTGGTGGAGAGGATGATTTTGCGCTGCGCGGAACTGCCCACGGCGCGATCCTGCTCTTCGGGCGATTGATCCCCGTGCAAGGGGAAGACGACATATCCCATGCGCGCGGCGAGGCTCGCGCAAGCCGTTTGCGCGCGGCGAATCTCGGCGGCGCCCGGTAGAAACACGAGCATGTGGCCGGGAATGGCGCGCCTCGCCAACCGTTCCACGGCCGCCGCCACTTGAAGCTCCAGCGGCGCGGCCGAGTGCGGCGAGTATTCGATTTCGAGCGGATATTGGCGTCCCTCGGATCGAATCACGCGCGCGTCGCCGAGGAAGTGCGCCACCGGCCCTGCATCGAGGGTGGCCGACATTACCAGCAGCCGCAAATCGGGCCGTCTGGTCTGCTGCAGGCGGCGTAGCAATGCCAGCGCAAGGTCGCCTTCGAGGCGCCGTTCGTGGAATTCGTCGAGCACGACGCATCCGGTACGCGCCAGCGTGGGGTCGGACAGCAGCTTGCGCGTCAGCACGCCTTCGGTGACAAAGCGCAAGCGCGTGCGCGGGCCGGCCGCTTCCTCAAACCTGACCTGGTAGCCGATGGTTTCGCCGACTCGCTCGCCGCGCTCCTGGGCGACGAACCGCGCCGCCAGCCGAGCCGCCAGACGGCGGGGTTCGAGCACTACCACCTCGCGGTCGTCGAGATCGAGGAGCGCCGGTGGTACGCGTGTGGTTTTGCCCGCGCCCGGCGGAGCTTCGAGTACCAGATTTTGGGCTTCCCGCAAATGCCGTACGATCTCGGGAAGCGTTGAATCCACAGGTAATTGCACGCATTCTCATAGTTGCATGAATGGCCTGGAAGGCATCATCGCACTCCGGCTAAATACGAAAGGTATGTTTTCGTACGGAATATTTACAAAATTATTTTCTATCCCCTGTAACCTTCTTTGTGTGAGGATATCATCAGGGTGGTGTTTGCCCGAGAGGAGCAAGGCTATGGAAAATCGGAGCTTTCGAAACGCGCTGTTAGGGGTGGCAGTTGCGTTCTTGGTGGGTAATACCCTTTGGGCGGATGCCGCGGCGGGCATGGCGGCATTCAAGAAGGCGGACTATAAGACCGCTTACCGGGAATGGAAAGCGGCCGCGGATAAGGGACAGCCCGAAGCGGAATACGATTTGGGACTGCTGTATGCCAAAGGACTCGGCGTACCGCGCGACTTACAGGTGGCGCAGCAATGGTATGAGGCGGCTGCGCTCCAAGGAAACGCGCAAGCCGAGTATAGCCTGGGTCAAATGTATTTCCAGGGCTGGGGAGTTCCCGCCGACGAGGCCAGTACGATGCGTTGGATGCAAATGGCCAATGGGAACGGCGATAACCAGGACGACTTAGGTTGGATGCCCATCGAAGGTTACGGGACTGCGACCGATTACACCAAGGCCGCTTATTGGTACCGGTTGGCGGCAGACCAGGGACACGCGGAAGCTCAATACGACTTGGCGCGGTTATATGCCGACGGCCAAGGGGTACCGAAAGATGAGACCCAGGCGTTCAAACTGGTGCAGATGTCGGCCACACAGGGCTACGCGCCGGCGGCAGCCCGTTTGGGCTGGCGATATGCGAACGGGCGGGGCGTCGAAAAGGACGAGGCGCAAGCCTTCTTCTGGTATACGGTCGCCGTGCGCCACGGGGAAAGGGACGCGGCGAAATCGCGCGTAGAGCTCGCGGCTAAATTACCCCCGGCGGTAGTGGCGGCGGCCGAGCAAAGGGCCGTGGCGTGGAAGCCCGCCAAGCAGCTGGTTGCGAAACAGTAAGCCGGCCGTGGCATACTGTGATCGTGCGCAAAACGCTTACGATTGCAGCGGCGGTTGCTTTGAGCCTGGTTACCTTCGGTTGCTCCTCCGGGAGTGCGCCGAAAGAGGAAACCAAGTCGGGCCCGGCGCCGGATATTTATAAGGTCAACTTCGACACTTCCAAGGGACTGATCGTGGTGGAAGTGCATCGCGACTGGGCCCCTTACGGAGCGGATCATTTGTACGAGCTGGTAAAGGCCGGCTTCTACGATGGCGACCGCTTTTTCCGGGTGGTCCGCGGCTTCGTGGTGCAGTTCGGAATCAATGGCGAGCCGGCTACCAACAATACCTGGCGCGTAGTGAACATACCGGACGACCGGCCCACCCAGCCTAACGCGCGTGGAACCCTGACTTACGCGGCCACCGGCCAGCCGAATTCGCGGTCGACCCAGCTGTTCTTTAATTTGGGCGACAACAGCCGGAGCTTAAATCCGCAGGGCTTCGCGCCACTGGGCCCGGTGATTCAAGGCATGGACGTGGTGGACGATCTCTATGCCGGTTACGGCGAGATGGCGCCTGGCGGTCCGGGACCGGATGCGATGCAGATTCAGACGGAGGGGAATGGCTATCTGGCCGCGAAGTTCCCGCATCTGGATTACATTAAGAAGGCTACGATTCAGTGATATAGTGAAAGCTGCCCCGATGAGAAGGGGACCAAGAAGTTATTCATACAGGGTCAAATTTGAGCGACGTGGCCCGGCGGGAGGAAATTCCGCCGGGCTTTTCTTTTGGTGATTGGCAGGAGTCACTTGCCATGGATCTCCTGCAGGCTCCAGACGCGGATGGGATCGCGCAGGCGAGCGGCTACGGCATCGGCGGCGGCGTGCGCACCGCTCATGGTGGTGATGCAGGGTATGCGGTAGGTCACGGCGCTGCGGCGGATGGCTTTCTCGTCGTGAAAGGCCGGGGCGCCGGTGGTGGTGTAAATCGCCAGTTGCACTTGGCCAGCCTTGAGCAAATCGACTGCGTTGGGGCGTCCTTCGTTTACCTTGAACACCGTTTTGCAGGTTAATCCCGCGCCGCGCAGAGCCGCCGCGGTGCCGCGCGTGGCGACCAATTGAAAACCCAGGTCCGCGAACCTGCGCGCCACCTTGACGGCTTCCGCCTTGTGCAGGTCGTTGACGCTGATGAAGACGGCCCCTTTGTCCGGCAGGGAATTTCCGGCGCTGATCTGGGCCTTCAAAAACGCTTCGCCGAAATTATCGCCGACGCCCATCACTTCGCCGGTGGAGCGCATCTCGGGTCCGAGGTCGGGGTCCACGCCGGGGAACTTGTTGAACGGGAACACGGGCGATTTCACAAATGTCCGCGGCGTGGTGAGTTTGCCGGCGAGTCCATAATCGGCCAGCTTGCGTCCCCACATCAAGCCGACCGCGATCTTAGGCAGCGCTACGCCCGTCGCCTTGCTCACATACGGAACGGTTCGCGAGGCGCGCGGGTTCACTTCAAGCACGTACACCACGCCGTTCTGAATCGCATACTGCACATTCATGAGGCCGATAACGCGCAGCGCCTTGGCGAGGCGGATGGTGTAGTCTTCGATCGTCGCCAGCGTCTGCGGCGACAGCGATTGCGCCGGCAGCACGCAGGAGCTATCGCCCGAATGCACACCCGCTTCCTCGATGTGCTCCATGATGCCGGCGATGAGCACTTCGCCATCGGTATCGGCGAGCGCGTCCACATCCACTTCGGTGGCGCTTTCGAGGAAGCGATCGACCAGCACCGGGCGCTCTTGCGAGAAGGTGACGGCCTCGCGCATGTATTGCTTGACCATCTCTTCGTCGTAGGCGATCACCATGGCGCGGCCGCCGAGCACGTAACTGGGGCGCACCAACACGGGATACCCGATGCGCCTGGCTACGGCGCACGCCTCTTCGGCGCTAGTGGCGGTTCCATTGGCGGGCGCGGGGATGGCGAGATCGTCGAGCAATTTGCCGAACAGCTTGCGATCTTCGGCCAGATCGATATCAGAAGGATCGGTGCCGATAATGGGCACGCCGAGGCGCTTTAGAGGCAGCGCCAGGTTCAGGGGCGTCTGTCCGCCGAACTGCACAATCACGCCGTCGGGTTTCTCGGTGTCGCAGATGTTGAGCACATTTTCGAGGGTGAGCGGCTCGAAGTAGAGGCGGTCGCTGGTGTCGTAATCAGTGGAAACGGTCTCGGGATTGCAGTTGACCATGATCGATTCGACGTCCATTTCCTGCAGCGCGAAGGACGCATGACAGCAGCAGTAGTCGAACTCGATTCCCTGCCCGATGCGGTTGGGACCGCTGCCGAGAATCATTACCTTTTTGCCCGCGCCCGGATCGGCTTCGCACGCGCTTTCGTAATTCGAGTAAAGATACGGCGTGAAGCTTTCGAACTCGGCCGCGCAGGTATCGACGCGGCTGAAGACGGCGCGCACGCCCAGCTCTTTGCGGCGCGTGCGCACGGCGATTTCGTCGGAGCGCCAGATCCTGGCGAGTTGAACGTCGGAAATTCCGCAGCGTTTGGCGCGGCGGAAGGTTTCCTTGGTCGCCTCGGCTAGTGAGGTCTTACCGAGATCCGCTTCGTAATCGATGACTTCCTTCATCTGCTCGAGGAACCAGCGGTCGATGGAAGTCATCTCATGAATTTCCTCGACGCCATAGCCGTTCGCCATAGCGAAGCGAATATAACCGAGGCGATCGGGCGTGGGGGTGACCAGCTTATTCACGATCAGGCTTTTCTCGAATTTTTCCGAGCCGAA
>Ga0302326_10016582_pt1 | contig 15410 bp, 15 predicted proteins | sample Palsa_T0_3_FD_202264 | JGI IMG/M metagenome (GOLD analysis project Ga0302326, IMG submission 202264) | Peat permafrost microbial communities from Stordalen Mire near Abisko, Sweden - Palsa_T0_3 | ecosystem: Environmental > Terrestrial > Soil > Palsa > Peat permafrost | place: Sweden: Abisko...
GGCCAGGGACGAGTCCGGCGGCCTGATCGACAAGGTCACCGACCGCGAGATCCTCGCCGCCTACCGGGTACTGGCCCGCGACGAGGCGGTGTTCGGCGAGCTCGGCTCGTCCGCCAGCGTGGCCGGGCTGCTGGCGGCGGCGGCGGACGGGCGCATCCCGCGGGGCTCGCGGGTGGTCTGCACGATCACCGGCAACGGCCTCAAGGACCCGGACTGGGCGCTGTCGGGCGCCCCGGCCCCGACCACGGTCCCGGTCGACGCGGCCACCGCCGCGGCCGCCCTGGGCCTCGCGTGAGGGCCTGGAGTCTCGCGTGACCGCCTGGAGTGAGGGGCCGGTCCTCGTGCGGGTGCCGGCCACCAGCGCCAACCTGGGGCCCGGGTTCGACGTGCTCGGGCTCGCGCTCGGCCTGCACGACGAGGTCGAGGTCGCGGTGACGCCGGCCGGGCTGTCGATCGAGGTGTCGGGCGAGGGAGCGGCTGAGGTCGCGGACGCCGACGAGAAGCACCTCGTGGTGCGCGCGATGCGGGTGGGCTTTGACGCCCTGGGAGTGGCGCAGCCGCCCGGGCTGACGCTGCGCTGCGTGAACCGGATACCGCACGGGCGCGGGCTCGGGTCGTCGGCCGCCGCGATCGTGGCCGGCCTGCTCGGCGCGCGGGCGCTGGCGGGCGCGAGCCTCGACCCCGACGCGGTGCTGCCGCTGGCGAACGAGCTTGAGGGGCACCCCGATAACGTCGCCCCGTGCCTGCTTGGCGGGCTGACCATCGCCTGGCTGACCGGCTACGCGGCCCATGCGATCCGGCTCGAGCCGCTCCCGACGGTGCAGCCGGTGGCGTTCATCGCCCCCGAGCCGGTGTCGACCAGGGTGGCGCGGGATCTGCTGCCCCCGAGTGTGCCGCACGCCGACGCGGCGCGCAACGCCGGCCGGGCGGCGCTGCTCGTCGCCGCCCTCACCGCCCGCCCCGACGCGCTGCTCGACGCCTCGGAGGACCGGCTGCACCAGGACTACCGGGCGCCCGCCATGCCGGCCACGCACGACCTGGTCGGCCGGCTGCGCGCGGCCGGAGTGCCCGCGGTCACCTCGGGCGCGGGCCCGTCGGTGCTGGCGTTCCTGACCGGCGAGGGCATCGATGACGCGGACTTGGCGAAGCTGGATTCAATCGCGCGAGAAACGGGTATTCAATGGCGCATAAGCCCGCTAGCCGTCGAGAGACACGGTGCCAGCGCAGTACCGAGTGGTCGGAGCACCCGGTGAGGCGCGGCCGTTGTCTCCTGGGGGGCCGACGCCTCACACCCCCCGGGCATGCTCGCCTGGCCGCTTAATATCCCCTTTTCCGCGACAGGATGGCTGCAAAGGAATGCCGTGGGCGCTGTCGGTGTTAGGCTGGGTGCAGCATCTGTCGCCCCCTTGCGGGGCAGGTGCTTGTCATCCACACGTCGCCTGGGGGGTAACGTATACCTGCCCAGGGGCCGGGCTCTTAACGTCACTCCAGGAGAGCGACTCGTTCCCCTGAGCGCTGCTCCACTGCACATCTTCGCGCCGGCGGCTCCGGAAACGGGTCGCGCACACGGACAGACGCGACGTGCGGGAGTAGATGCCGAGCGCAGCCGCGAGCGAAATCATGCGTAAATGACGGGTCTCGCGAGCAATGCGATCGGGCTTGGCGCCACGGAACCCCGGGTCGAGAAGACACCTAGGCGGCCGAGGATCATAATGGAAGGACCATTAGTGAGCGACACCACCGAAGTCCTCAGCGGCGCGGCCCCCGCGTCCGAGGACCCTCCCATCGGGCACCCGGCCGCCTCCGCTGGCGCCCCGCGGTCAACGGGCCGTAACGGCGGCGACCTTTCCAAGTTGCTCGTCTCCGATCTGCAGCGGCTCGCTCAGGAACTCGGTATTTCCGGGACGGGGCGCATGCGGAAGGGGGATCTTGTCGCCGCGATCACGGAGCGGACCGGCGGCGGCCGTTCCACCCCTAGACAATCAGCTACGCGAGCCGCGTCTGCGGGAGCCGACGTCGCTCGCCCCCTGAATCAGGACGCTATGGAAGCAGACACAACCGTCCGGTCAGGCATCGGCGAGTCCGCCCAAGCATCACGGGGCGGCATCGGCAGCGGCCCGACCAGCACCGTCGTTGCCGACCGGCCGGTCACCTTCGCCGCCGACCAGACGACGCCCCCGGTTGAGCAGGCCGTGTCGCCCAGCGCGGCGGAGACGGTTGCCGACGGGCAGCACGGCAATGGCCAGGACTCCAGGGGCCAGGATGGCCGCCGGGACCGCCGTCGCAACGGACGCCGCGATGAGCAGGGCGGCAGCGGCCGCGATCAGCGCCGCGACGGCCGTGACAGCCGCGAGGCCCGCGAACCGCGGGAGCCCCGCGAGGCGCGTGAGACCCGCGAGGTCCGCGAGCCCGCAGCGGCAAGCAGCAGCCGGGCCGCCCAGAGCCCCCAGAACCCGAACAACGTTCGCCAGAGCGGCGGCGGCAACGGTCCCGTCGACGACGATGACGACCGCAACGGGCGGCGCGGGCGCGACCGCTTCCGCAACCGCAACCGGCGGCGCGGCGAGCGTCCCGGCGCCGAGCCGGAGACGGTGATCGCGGACGACGACGTCCTGATCCCGATCGCCGGCATCCTGGACGTGCTTGAGAACTACGCGTTCGTGCGGACCACCGGATACCTGCCCGGGACGAACGACGTGTACGTCTCGCTTTCCCAGGTCCGCAAGCACGGGCTGCGCAAGGGCGACGTCATCGAGGGCGCGGTGCGCCAGCCGAAGGACGGGGAGCGCCGGGAGAAGTTCAACGCGCTCGTCCGGCTGGACAAGGTCAACGGCCTTGACCCCGAGGAGTCGGTGCGACGGCCGGAGTTCTCCAAGCTGGTCCCGCTGTACCCGCAGGACCGGCTCCGGCTTGAGACCGACCCGACCAACATGGTCACCCGGATCATCGACCTGATCTGCCCGATCGGCAAGGGCCAGCGCGGCCTCATCGTCTCGCCGCCTAAGGCCGGCAAGACGATGATCCTGCAGGCCATCGCCAACGCGATCACCAAGAACAACCCGGAGTGCCACCTCATGGTCGTCCTCGTGGACGAGCGTCCTGAGGAGGTCACCGACATGCAGCGCACGGTCAAGGGCGAGGTGATCCACTCCACCTTCGACAACCCGGCCGAGGCCCACACCACGGTGGCCGAGCTGGCCATCGAGCGGGCCAAGCGGCTGGTGGAGATGGGGCACGACGTGGTCGTGCTGCTCGACTCGATCACCCGGCTCGGCCGCGCCTACAACCAGGCGGCGCCGGCCAGCGGGCGCATCCTGTCCGGTGGCGTCGACTCGACCGCGCTCTACCCGCCGAAGCGCTTCTTCGGCGCCGCGCGCAACATTGAGAACGGCGGCTCGCTGACGATCCTGGCCACGGCCCTGATCGAGACCGGGTCCCGGATGGACGAGGTGATCTTCGAGGAGTTCAAGGGCACCGGCAACATGGAGCTCAGGCTCCGTCGCGAGCTGGCCGACAAGCGGCTCTTCCCCGCGGTCGACGTGGACGCCTCGTCCACCCGCAAGGAGGAGATCCTGCTCGCGCCGGATGAGCTCAAGGTCATCTGGCAGCTCCGCCGCGTGCTGCACGCCCTCGAGCCGCAGCAGGCCCTCGAGCTGCTCATGGAGCAGATGCGCAAGACCCGCTCCAACGCCGAGTTCCTCCTCCAGGTGCAGAAGACCACCCTCGGGATGGACCGCGACCGCGAGCGCTAAACCCCACCCGCTGGGGAATTCGCACAGGCCAGACCGGGTTATCCGGTATGGCAAACTAGGAACCCCGAGTGGGGAAACACAGCCGCTAGGACGCGGTTCCGGTTCACGCCGCTCGCCGCCTTGCCTCGTCGTGACGGGGCGGGCGGGAGACGGCGACCCGGCGACCGCTTGAGGCAAGGAGCCAACTGATGAAGTCCGACATTCACCCGGCCTACCAGGTCACCAACGTGACCTGCGGCTGCGGCGCCACGTTCACCACCCGGTCGACCTCGCCCAACGGCGAGATCCACACCGACGTATGCTCGCAGTGCCACCCGTTCTACACCGGCAAGCAGAAGATCCTCGACACCGGCGGCCGCGTCGCCCGCTTCGAGAAGCGCTTCGGCAAGGGCCCGGTCACGGGGGCGGCTGCCAAGAAGAAGTAACGACCTCGCCAGCGCCCGCGTGCCCTAGAGTAAGCACGCGGGCGCTGCGCATGTCCGGAAGGGATAATATGTTCGACCGGTTGGGTGACTTGGCAAGCGAGCACGCCGAGCTTGAGCGCGCCCTGGCCGATCCCGGCGTGCACGCGGACGCGGATCAGGCGAGGACGCTGGCCAAGCGGTACGCGGAGCTGACGCCGATCGTCAACGCCTACCGGGAGTGGCAGCAGGTCGGCGACGACGAGCAGGCAGCCAGGGAACTCGGAGGCGAGGACGCGTCCTTCGCCAAGGAGGCGGACCAGCTCGCGGTCCGGCGGGTGGCCCTTGAGGACCGGCTGCGCAAGCTGCTGGTGCCCAGGGACCCGAACGACAAGCGTGACACGATCCTCGAGGTCAAGGCGGGTGAGGGCGGCGACGAGTCCGCCTTGTTCGCCAGCGACCTGCTCCGGATGTACCAGCGCTACGCCGAGCGGCAAGGCTGGAAGACGGAGATCATCGACTCGACCGTCACCGGGCTCGGCGGCGTCAAGGACGCGACCGTGGCGGTCAAGGCCGGCCGCGGCGGCACCGGGGCGTGGTCCCGGCTGAAGTACGAGGGCGGCGTGCACCGGGTGCAGCGGGTCCCGGTCACCGAGTCGCAGGGGCGCATTCACACCTCCGCCGCCGGCGTGCTGGTCACGCCCGAGGCCGACCCGGTTGAGGTCCAGGTCAACGACAACGACCTGAAGATCGACGTCTTCCGGTCCTCGGGCCCGGGCGGGCAGTCGGTGAACACGACCGACTCGGCGGTGCGGATCACGCACCTGCCGACCGGCATCGTCGTCTCCTGCCAGAACGAGAAGAGCCAGCTGCAGAACAAGGAGCAGGCGCTGCGCGTGCTCCGCTCCCGGCTGCTGGCGGCGGCCGAGGCCGTGGCGGACGCGAAGGCCTCGGCCGAGCGCAAGGCCCAGGTGCGCACGGTCGACCGGTCGGAGCGGGTCCGCACCTACAACTTCCCCGAGAACCGGATCTCCGATCACCGGGTCGGTTACAAGGCCTACAACCTTGACCAGGTCATCGACGGTGACCTGGACGGCGTGATCGACGCGCTGGCGGCGGCCGACCTCGAAGCCAAGCTCGCCGAAGAGTGACCGATGACGCTGCTGCTTGACGAGATCGCGCTGGCGACGGCGCGGCTGGCGGAGGCGGGGGTGGACTCACCGCGCGCCGACGCCGAGATCATCGCGGCGCACGTCCACAACGTCAAGCGGGGCGAGCTGCACACGGTCCCGGACGCGGAGTTCGACGCCCGCTACTGGGCCGACATCGGCCGCCGGGAGAACCGCGAGCCGCTCCAGCACATCACCGGCCGGGCCTACTTCAGGTACCTGGAGCTGGACGTCGGCTCGGGCGTGTTCGTGCCCCGGCCGGAGACCGAGGTGATGACCGGCTGGGCCATCGACCGGCTGCGCGAGATGGACGTCGCCGAACCGGTCGCGGTGGACCTCGGCACCGGTTCCGGCGCGATCGCCCTGTCCATCGCGCAGGAGGTGCCGCGGGCCAGCCTGCACGCGGTCGAGGGTGATCCGCTGGCGAGGAGCTGGGCGGAACGGAACATCACCCGCTACGTGGACTCCTACACCGCCGGGCGGGTGCTGCTGCACGCGGGCGACTTCATGGCGGCCGACCCGCGGCAGGGCCTGCAGGAGCTGGCGCCGCTGGCCGGCACCGTCGACCTGGTGGTCACCAACCCCCCGTACATACCGCTCGGCTCGATCGTGCAGCCGGAGGTGGCGGAGTACGACCCGCCGGCGGCGCTGTGGAGCGGCGCCGACGGCCTGGACGCGATTCGCGCGGTCGAGCGGGCGGCCCGGTGGCTGCTGCGCCCGGGCGGCCTGATCGCGGTGGAGCACGGCGCGCCGCAGGGCGCGGCGGTCTTCTGGGTGTTCGCCGAGGAAGCCGGCTGGCGGGACACAACCAACCATAAGGATCTTGCCCGTAAGGACCGATTCGTCACGGCAATGTGGCCAGGAACGGTCTAGTCTGGCCCGGAACTGCTCGGGACGAAGCGGTTCTGCATAGGATGGAACCGATGAGCGCTCGATACGACTGCGCCGACACGCAGCAGCGGGAAGATGGCCTGGTCGCGGCGGCTGCCGCCGTGCAGGAGGGCCAGGTTGTGGTGCTGCCCACCGATACCGTCTACGGCATCGGGGCGGACGCCTTCTCCCCCACTGCGGTCGCGGCGCTGCTGGCGGCCAAGGGGCGGGGCCGCAACATGCCGCCGCCGGTCCTGGTGGGCAGCGTGCGGGCGGCGTCCGCGCTCACCCAGTCGCTCGGCCCCTACGGCCAGGACCTGATCGACGAGTTCTGGCCCGGCCCGCTGACCCTGGTCTTCCGCGCCAGCCCGACGCTGCGCTGGGATCTGGGCGACACCCAGGGCACGGTCGCGGTGCGCATGCCGCTGCACCCGATCGCCCTTGACCTGCTCCGCCGGACCGGGCCGATGGCGGTGTCAAGCGCCAACGTGCACGGCGCCCCGGCCGCCACCACCGCCGACGAGGCGGCCGAGCAGCTCGGCGAGGCGGTCTCGGTCTACCTCGACGGCGGACCGTGCGCGGACAGCGTGCCCTCCACCATCCTCGACCTGACCGGGACGATGCCGCGGCTGCTGCGGGCGGGCGTGATCGGCATCGACGCGCTGCGCAAGGTCGTCCCCGTGATCGACCTCCCTACCCCCGCGCAGGACGTGGCCGAGGAGCTGAGCCCGGCCGACCGTCGAGCGGCCGAGTCCATCGCCGCCGCCCAGGCGGACGACCAAAGCAAAGCAGCCGACGACATCCAGCCGACCGACTCGGGACCTGGCGCCTGACCGCCCGCCGCCATGCGCGAGTATCTCTACATCCTGATCATCGCGGCGGTGGTGACCTACCTCCTCACGCCGCTGGTACGGCGCGGCGCGATCGCCATCAACGCGCAGCACGCGCCGCGCAGCCGGGATGTGCACACGGCGCCGACGCCGCTGCTTGGCGGGCTCGCCATGTACGGCGGGCTGGCGGCGGCGCTGCTGGTCGCCTACCGGCTTAGCTACCTGCAGCAGGCGTTCCCCTCGTCCCGCACCATCGTCGGGCTGCTGCTCGCGGCCGGGCTGCTGGTGGTCATAGGGATCGCCGACGACCGCTGGGAGATCGGCGCGATCCCGAAGCTGGCCGGGCAGATCGCGGCCGGCGGCATCGTGGTCTGGTCCGGCGTGTTCCTCGGCTCGATACCGCTGCCCGGCGGCGTGCCACTGCTGCTCGAGCCGGACCTGAGCTACACGATCACGATCCTGATCGTCGTGGCCACGATCAACGCGGTGAACTTCATCGACGGGCTCGACGGCCTGGCGGCCGGGATCGTCGCCATCTCCGCGCTGGCCTTCATGGTCTACTCCTACACGCTGACCAACTCGGTCGGGATCCCCTCGCAGTCGGTCCCCGCGGTGGAATCGGCGGTGCTGGCCGGCATCTGCATCGGGTTCCTGCCGCACAACTTCAACCCGGCCCGGATCTTCATGGGCGACACCGGGTCGATGCTGCTCGGCCTGCTGCTCGCCTACGGCCCGCTCTCGAGCAACGCCCTGCTCGACCAGAACATCCTGGTCAACTACGCGTCCGCGACCTCGCACCCGGTCAACCGGTTCGCGACCATCCTCCCGCTGCTGCTGCCGGTCGCGATCTTGATCATCCCGTACACGGACCTGCTGCTGGCGGTGGTCCGCCGGATGCGGGCGGGCAAGTCGCCGTTCAGCGCGGACCGCCAGCACCTGCACCACCGGCTGCAGAACATGGGTCACTCGCACCGGCAGACGGTGCTGCTGATGTACCTGTGGGCGGCGCTCTTCTCCGGCACGGTGGTCGGCCTCTCGGTGATCAGGGTCGACCTGATCTACCTGGTCCTGGCCACCATCGGCGCGGTGATCGCGCTGGTGCTCGCGACCATGCCGGGCCTGCGCCCGTGGCGGTCCACCGGCAAGCGCGCCGCCGGCAGCAGGAGACGACGGCCGGTGACAGCAACCCGCGTACGTTCCCCGCAATCCGCGACCGCGGCCACCAGTCCGCCCGCGGTCGCCCGCGGGCCGATACCCGGCGCGGCGCCGTCGCTGCTCTCCGCCCCGGTGCCCCCGGTGACCCCGCCGCCGCCGAGCCGACACGCCCGTAACGCCGGGGCAACCAGACCGTAACTGGCGATCTCTGGCCAATCTGCTGTAACCTGCGGGAACGCTGAACGCGCGGCGGTCCGTGGCGCTGCGCGGTTTTTGGGGCCGGGCACTGTTGGCACCGTCTCCGCTTGGGGAGGGGGCAGTCGCGGCCCCGAATGATGGTCATGTAAAGTCATCGGCAGGTAAAGACAGAGTCAAGAACTTTGTGATAGCCTTCACAAGCAGGAGGCTTCGCCGCAAATAAAGCAGCGCGTGAACGGGCGAAGCTACTCGATCTGACTCATAGGGGAGCCGGGAGAAATGGCGAACTACGGCCGGGTTGTGCGGTGGTCGATCGCGCTGACCAGCGTGGTCGCCGCTGTCGCGGTGGTGCTCTGCGCCGTGCTCGGCGGGGCCAAGGGCGCCGACGGCGCGCTGATCGGCGTCGGCGTGGTCGCTGTGTTCTTCGGGATCAGCATCATCGTGGTCAGCCGGGCCGCCAAGATCAGCCCGATGGCGATGATGGTGGCCGCGCTGGCCACGTACCTGGTCAAGATCATCGCGCTCATGATCGTGCTGGCCTTGCTCGTGCACTCGACCGCGTTCAACGGCCGGATGCTCGGCTTCACCGCGCTGGCCTGCGTCCTCACCTGGTGCGCGGCGCAGGTCGTGACGATGATGCGGTCGAAGGTGCTCTACGTGACCCCCGAAGAGATGGGCCAGTAAGGGTGACCGCGGTGAGCGCGAACGACCCGCGCGATGAGCCCGTTCAGCTGCGCCTGCGGGACCAGCCGGCCCCGTCGGCCCCGGGTCCGGGGCTGGCCGCCCGCCGCCGCGAGAGCTGGACCAGCCGCTGGGAACGCGGCCAGGACGGGCGCGCGCTCGACGGGCGCGCGGCGGGCGGCCTCAGCACCGGCTGGGAGATCGTCAGCTACCTGCTGGCCGGGATGGGCGCCTACGGCGTGATCGGCTGGCTGATCGGGCGGGCCGTGCATATAGAGCTGCTTTTCCCGGTCGGCATGGGAGTCGGGCTGGCGATCGCGCTCGGCTGGATCATCTACCGCTACGGCCGCGCCAGTGGTGACCGGGGACAGTGACTGTGATTCGTGGGACTTCGTGAGGAGATGATGGGTGACCGGTGACATAGCGGCCGCCGCGGGCGGCTGCCACCTTTTCAGCGGGTGCGGCTTCCCCTCGCCCGGACTGCAGGACTTCAACTTTCAGACGCTGTTCACGATCGGCGGCTGGCACGTCACCAAGCCAGAACTGCTCGCGGTCTTGTGCGCGCTGATCGTGATCGTGTTCTTCTGGATCGCGTTCCGCAAGCCCACGATGATTCCGGGCAAGACGCAGAGCGTCGGCGAAATGGCCATCCTCGCGGTGCGCGACCAGATCATACGACCGCAGCTTGGCCGGAAGGGCGACAAGTACCTCGGGTACATCTCGGCGATGTTCTTCTGGATCGTCCTGTGCAACCTGATGGAGCTGATCCCGGTCTTGCAGTTCCCGGTGATGTCGCGGATCGGCTTCGTGCTCCCGATGGTCCTGGTCATGTACGTCCTGTACTGGTACACGGGCTTCAAGACCAAGGGGTTCATCGGCTACTTCAAGTCCTGGGTCCCGGAGGCGCCGCTGTTCGTGCTGCCGCTGCTGATCCTGATCGAGGTCTTCAAGTACGTCATCATCCAGCCGGCCACCCTGTGCATCCGGCTGTTCGCGAACATGTTCGCCGGGCACCTGCTGCTGGCGATCTTCATGGTCGCGACCTGGTACCTGGCGAGCGCGTCGATCGGCCTGGTGTTCGCGGCCGGCTCGCTCTTCATGGTGTTCTTCGTCTTCCTGCTTGAGCTCCTGGTGGACATCCTGCAGGCGTTCATCTTCACCACCCTGATCTCCTCGTATCTCGCGGACTCGCTGGAAAGCCACCACTGAGCCCGCGCCGGCCGAGCCTTCCGAACCAAAAGCTGAACGAAAAGGAAAAGGAAAACAGATGTCACTCGCCGCAACCGTCGTCGCTGCCGCCGCCTCTACCTCGAATACTCTGGACATCACGCACCTCGGCTCGCTGACGTACGGCCTCGCCGCCATCGGCCCTGGCATCGGCATCGGCCTGGTCTTCGGCCACGCGATCGAGGCCATGGCCCGCCAGCCCGAGGCCAGCGGCCGCATCCAGCAGTACATGTGGATTGGCTTCGCGCTGACCGAGGCGCTCGCGCTCATCGGCTTCATCGCGCCGTTCGTCCTGCCATAGCCAGTTCGCCCAAGCCAGAAGGACAGGGATCATGACCCTAGCTGACGCGACGTCGACGAACCCGCTGCTCCCGTCGCCGGCCGAGCTGATCATCGGGATCCTCTGCTTCGTGGTCGTGTTCGGGCTGCTCGGCAGGATGCTGCTGCCGCGGATCATCAAGACGCTCAACGAGCGCGAGGACGCGATCCAGGGCGGCATCAACCGGGCCGACGAGGCGCAGGCCGAGGCGCAGGCGGTGCTGCAGCAGTACCGCGCCCAGCTCGATGACGCCCGGCACGAGGCCTCGCGGATGCGCGAGGAGGCCCACGAGCAGGGCGCCCAGATCATCGCCGAGATGCGCGAGCGCGCCGAGGCCGAGGCGCGGCGGATCACCGAGGCCGCGCAGTCCCAGATCGAGGCGGAACGTCAGCAGGCGCTGATCTCGCTCCGGGCCGAGGTGGGCGCGCTGGCGACCGAGCTGGCGAGCCGCATCGTCGGCGAGTCGCTGGCCGACACCGCCCGGCAGGCGCGCATGGTGGACCGGTTCCTCGACGAGATCGAAGCGGGCGCCGCCGGGGCCAGGCACTAATGCGCGGCGCGAGCAGGGCCTCCTACACCGAGCTGCGCGAGCGGCTGACCGCCGCCGCGCGCGGCGCGGTCACGGCCGGGCGGGTCGGCGACGAGCTGTTCGCCGTCGTCGGGCTGCTCGACAACGAGCACGGGCTGCGCCGGATGCTGGCCGACCCGACCAAGCAGTCGGCCGAGAAGGCGGCGGTGGCCGGCCAGCTACTGCACGGCAAGATCTCCGGGCCGACCGAGAAGCTGGTGGTCGCGGCGGTCTCGGCCCAGTGGGCGACCCCGGGCGACCTGAGCGACGCGCTCGAGCAGCTCGCCATCGAGGCGTACACGATCGCGGCCCAGGCCGGGCGCTCGCTTGACGACCTTGAGGACGACCTGTTCAGGCTGGCCCGCCTCATCTCCGGGCAGCCGGGGCTGCGGTTGGCCCTGATCGGGACGACCAGCGCCGACGCCAAGGCCGGCCTGCTCGACCGCCTGCTCGCGGGCAAGGTCAGCGAGGTGTCGCAGCGGCTGATCACCCAGGTGCTTACCCACCCGCGCGGCCGCTCACCGCAGGCGGTGCTCGAGCTGTGCGCGTCCATCGCGGCGCGGCGGCGCGAGCAGCTGATCGCGGTGGTGCGGGTGGCGACCGAGCTGTCCGCGGCCCAGCGCAAACGGCTCCTAGACGCCCTCACGAGCGCCTACGGTCAGGGAATTCATCTGAATATCGTGCACGATCCGGCGGTGGTAGGTGGCATGTCGGTCCAGATCGGGGATGAGCTGGTAGACGGGACCGCGGCCAGCCGCCTGGCTGAGGTCCAGCGCAAACTCGCGAGCTGATTCGGCCGGCGACCGGCCGGCTCAGGGATTTTCACGAACGGAATGAGGAAGATGGCGGAGCTGACAATCCGACCGGATGAGATCCGTGACGCGCTTGCGCGGTTCGTCGAAGAATACGAGCCCGCCGGCGCCTCGCGCGAAGAGGTCGGCACGGTCGTCGAGTGCGGCGACGGCATTGCCCGGGTCGAGGGTCTCCCCTCGGCCATGGCCAACGAGCTGCTCGAGTTCGAGAACGGCGTCCGCGGGCTCGCGCTCAACCTTGACGTGCGCGAGATCGGCGTCGTCATCCTGGGCGAGTTCTCCGAGATCGAAGAGGGCCAGACGGTCAAGCGGACCGGGGAGGTGCTCTCGGTGCCGGTCGGCGACTCGTTCCTCGGCCGCATGGTCGGCGCGCTGGGCGAGCCGCTCGACGGCCTCGGCCCGATCGAGGGCACCACCCTGCGCCAGCTCGAGATCCAGGCGCCGTCGGTGGTCCAGCGGCAGCCGGTGAAGGAGCCGATGCAGACCGGGATCAAGGCCATCGACGCGATGACCCCGATCGGCCGGGGCCAGCGGCAGCTGATCATCGGCGACCGGCAGACCGGCAAGAGCGCGATCGCGATCGACACGATCATCAACCAGAAGGCCAACTGGGCGTCGGGCGACCCGACCAAGCAGGTGCGCTGCGTTTACGTCGCGATCGGCCAGAAGGGCTCGACGATCGCGGGCGTCAAGCAGTCGCTGGAAGAGGCCGGCGCGATGGAGTACACCACGATCGTGGCCGCTCCCGCGTCCGACCCGGCCGGCTACAAGTACATCTCGGCCTACACCGGCAGCGCGATCGGCCAGGCCTGGATGTACGACGGCAAGCACGTCCTGATCATCTTCGACGACCTGTCCAAGCAGGCCGAGGCCTACCGGACCGTCTCGCTGCTGCTGCGCCGCCCGCCGGGTCGCGAGGCCTACCCCGGTGACGTCTTCTACCTGCACTCGCGGTTGCTCGAGCGCTGCGCGAAGCTGAGCGACGAGCTCGGGGCGGGCTCGATGACCGGCCTGCCGATCATCGAGACCAAGGGCAACGACATCTCGGCCTACATCCCGACCAACGTGATCTCGATCACCGACGGGCAGATCTTCCTCGAGACCGACCTGTTCAACTCCGGTGTCCGCCCGGCCATCAACGTCGGCCAGTCGGTCTCCCGAGTGGGCGGCGCGGCGCAGATCAAGGCGATGAAGAAGGTGGCCGGCCAGCTGCGGCTGTCGCTGGCGCAGTTCCGCGACCTGGAGGCGTTCGCGGCGTTCGCGTCCGACCTCGACGCGGCCTCCCGCGCCCAGCTCGACCGCGGCGCCCGGCTGGTCGAGCTGCTCAAGCAGCCGCAGTACGACCCGTTCCCGGTCGAGGAGGAGGTCGTCTCGATCTGGGCCGGCACCACCGGCCAGCTCGACGACGTGCCGGTCGAGGACGTCGGGCGGTTCGAGAGCGAGTTCATCGACTTCCTGAAGCGGTCCTACGGCGGTCTGCTGACGGCGATCAGGGAGACCAAGGACCTGACCGACGACAACGTCACCACCCTGAAGGACGCGATGGGCCAGTTCCGCCGCACCTTCGAGGTGACCGGCGGCAAGCTCCTCGTCTCCGACGACGACGAGCCGGTGGCCCCGCTCGGCGCGGGCGAGCACGGCCAGGAGACGGTCGCGAAGTACACCCCCCCGGCTGAATCGGTTGCCCCGGATGACGCGACGGGCGGCGAGTAGGCGCCATGGCAGCACAGCTTCGCGCGGTCCGGGCGCGGATCAGGGCGGTCAAGTCGATCGCCAAGATCACCCGCGCCCAGGAGCTGATCGCGTCGTCCCGGATCGTCAAGGCGCAGCAGCGCACCCGGGCGGCCGAGCCGTACGCGCGCGAGCTCACGACGGCGGTCGAGGCCGTCGTGAGCCGCTCGACCACGATCACGCACCCGATGATCACCGAGCCGGAGACGGTGAAGCGGTCGGCCGCGTTCATCATCACCAGCGACGGCGGGTTCTGCGGCGCCTACAACGCCAACGTGCTGCGCGAGTCCACCCGGCTCCGGCAGCGCAATCAGGAGAACGGCTCCGTCACCGTCAACTACGTGGCGGGCCGCAAGGGCATCGGCTGGCACCGGTTCCGCGATCTGGAGGTCGAGCGCGATTGGAGCGGGTTTTCCTCCCAGCCCACGTACGCGCAGGCCGAGGAGGTGGCGGCGGCGCTGCTCGAGGCGTTCGAGAAGGACGCCGCCGACGGCGGGGTCGACGAGATCTACCTGGTCTCGACCGAGTTCGTCTCGATGCTGACGCAGCGCCCCGCCGTCCGGCGGCTGCTGCCGCTGCTGATCGAGGAGAAGGAGGGCGAGCGGCCCGGCGGCCAGCTGCCGTCGTATGAGTTCGAGCCGTCCACCGACGTCGTCCTCGACGCGCTGCTGCCGCAGTACATCGCCAGCCGGATCTACTACGCGATGCTCGAGGCGGCGGCCTCCGAGCTCGCGGCGCGGCGGCGCGCGATGAAGGCCGCCACAGACAACGCGAACGACCTGCTTGACCGGCTGACCCGGGAGGCGAACAACGCCAGGCAGGCCGAGATCACCCAGGAAATCAGCGAAATCGTCGGCGGGTCAAACGCGCTCGCTGAAGCGAACGCAGGGAGTGAGTAAGACATGACCGCACCCGTATCCGACACCAAGGAGACGGCCACCGCCAACGGTCGCGTCGTCCGGGTCATCGGCCCGGTCGTCGACGTGGAGTTCCCGGCCGACGCGATGCCGGAGATCTACTTCGCGCTGCACGTGGACATCACCTACGGCGGCACCACCCACACCGTGACCCTCGAGGTCGAGCAGCACATCGGCGACGACGTCGTCCGCGCGATCTCGCTCGAGGCGACCGACGGCCTGGTCCGCGGGGCCGAGGTCATCTCCACCGGCGCGCCGATCTCGGTCCCGGTGGGCGACGTGACCAAGGGCCACGTGTTCAACGTGCTGGGCGAGCCGCTTGACGTGCCCGCCTCGTCGTTGAACGTGACCGAGCGGTGGCCGATCCACCGGCTGGCGCCGCCGCTTGACCAGCTCGAGTCGAAGACGGAGATGTTCGTCACCGGCATCAAGGTCCTCGACCTGATGACCCCGTACGTCCGCGGTGGCAAGATCGGCCTGTTCGGCGGGGCCGGCGTGGGCAAGACGGTGCTCATCCAGGAGATGATCCGCCGGGTCGCGAAGAACTTCGGCGGCGTCTCCTGCTTCGCCGGCGTGGGGGAGCGGACCCGCGAGGGCAACGACCTCTTCCTGGAGATGACCGAGTCCGGCGTCATCGAGGACACCGCGCTCGTCTTCGGCCAGATGGACGAGCCGCCGGGCACCCGGCTGCGGGTCGCGCTGTCCGCGCTGACGATGGCGGAGTACTTCCGCGACGTGCAGAAGCAGGACGTGCTGCTGTTCATCGACAACATCTTCCGG
>Ga0302326_10016583_pt1 | contig 15410 bp, 17 predicted proteins | sample Palsa_T0_3_FD_202264 | JGI IMG/M metagenome (GOLD analysis project Ga0302326, IMG submission 202264) | Peat permafrost microbial communities from Stordalen Mire near Abisko, Sweden - Palsa_T0_3 | ecosystem: Environmental > Terrestrial > Soil > Palsa > Peat permafrost | place: Sweden: Abisko...
AATCGGGTGATGTGTTACGATTTTCAAAGGCCCCAGTGCACATCTCGCAAGCGCGCTTATTCTTGGTGGGGCTAGCCCTCGAATCGTCTTAATTTTACGCCGGCGCGAAGTTCGCTTAGACTGGCCACTTCGATTATCTGAACGAGGAGACCGATGCGTCACGTGATTTCTGCGCTGGTGATGAATGAGCCGGGGGTGTTGGCGAACGTCGCGGGGATGTTCGCGGCACGGGGATTCAACATCGATTCGCTGGTGGTCGGGCGAACGGAGAATCCCGAGCTGTCGCGGATGACGATCGTGGTGACGGCCGACGACATCACGCTGGACCAGGTGCGCAAGCAGCTGGGGAAGCTGATCCCCGTGGTCAACGTGCATGATTTCAAGGGCACGGCTTACGTGGAGCGCGATCTGCTGCTGGTGACGGTGGGCGTCGGGCCGGAACGGCGCGGGGAGGTGATCGAAGTGGCCCGTGTCTTTGGCGGGACGATCGTGGACGTGTCGGCCGACGCGCTGGTCGTCGAGCTGACGGGATCGGAGGAGGGGCTCGACCGCTTTATCGAGCTGATGAAAAGCTACGGCATCAGGGAGCTGGCCCGCACGGGGGCGATCGCCATGGCGCGGGGGCTGCAACTGGGCAAGGCGAACGCTGCGGCTAGCGCTTCGGATGGGGTCAAGCGCAAGCGGAGCCTCAGCGCGCCGGCGGCGGCGGCGCTGCCGCCGAGTTGAGGGTGGGCGGGTGCCGGGGCGCGGGGGTTGCGAAACCGCAAGCGGTTAAGACTGGATCAGGATCGCAACATGGCGAGTTCGACGATCACCACCAAGCCTGAGGCGGTCATTCGCGCGCGCGAGGTGCTGGTGGCGTTTCTCATCACGTTCACCAGCGCGCGGATTCTGGTTTATCTGATCATGGCCCGGAAGATGCCGGACTTGTATCTGCACCTGGGGGGCAATCACGTTCACCATCTGAATTACGGCATTTTTCTGCTCAGTTTTGTCGGGGCGTTTCTGTTGTTTGCGCGGCCGACGGGCGATTGGATGACGCTGGCGGCGCTGATCTATGGAGTGGGTCTGGCGCTGACGTTCGACGAATTCGGCATGTGGCTGCATCTGGGCGGGTCGTATTGGCAGCGGGCGAGCTTCGATGCGGTCGTGATCATTGCGGCGGTTTTGTCGCTCATCGCGGCGGCGCCGGAGCTGCGACGGTTTCGACCGCACCATTGGCTGACGGCACTGGTGCTGCTGGTGTTCGTCGCCGCGTTCGTCATGACGGTGCATGTTTACTTTGCGCATCTTGGCGAGTCGTTGGCGCCGCGATTCCAGGAGCTTGAGAACGGCCAGCCGATGTAATGAGCAATTAGCCCGGTCGCTTGCGACCGGATGTTTTTCGAGATTCGGGGGAAACCGGTCGCAAGCGACCGGGCTAAATGGATTAGAGCAGGCGCGCCAGAAGGACAATGGCAACGCCAGGCAACAACCAAAGCATTCGATCGTCGATGAATCCGAGCCAATACATGGGGGCGGCGATGGCGCATGCCAGTGCAAACACGCACAACCGGCGCAAAGTGCCGACGCCGATCCACAGAGCCGCGGGGAAGACCAAACCATACCACGCCAGAGAGATGCGATAGGCGGTCTCACCAAAGTTGGCTCCCAGCAGAACCACCGACGCCGGAATAATAACGTCGCGGATTCCGCGGCGAATCGCCGGCGACCAGTTTGCCGCGAGGCTGCGGAGATGGGCGGCGAGTGTGAAGGCGATTTGCGCCGACATGTGCAGGCTGATCAGGCGAATGACAAACGGATCGACGCTGCGGATCGGCTGATTGAGCAGCGGCGCATACCATAGAGTGAAGAGAATCATCGCGGCAAATACGCCGCCAAATCCGCCGGCGAACGCGATTTTCCCCTGTGACCGGGAGGTGTTCTGGCGTGCGCGATGGAAGGTCAGATCGAGATAGGGGCAGAGACTGAAGCCGAAAACGCAGACCGCCGCGAGGCCCAGGAGATTGATCGGTGGAACCGGGCCGGTGAAGTGAAGGGCGGCGACGGCGGAAGGAAGATGGATTGCCGCCGCGGCGAACGCGGCGAGTGAGACTGTGAGCACGGCCCACGCGGCAACGACAGCTCCGCGGTTGGAGGCGACGGTGACGAGCATGGCCACGGCAAGCGCGAGGATCACAGGCACTGCCGCGGGAACCATGATCTGGCGCTGGATCATCCAGATGACGAAAAATACGTGAAAAGCGATGGTGACGACCGAGAAGCTGGCGCAGAGGCGGGCGTGTTTCTCGACGAACCGCCGGCTGGCGTCGGCGTCCGGGAGGAGCCAGGCCATGGCGGCGGCGCCGAGGATGTTGGGGATGGCGAAGACCAGGAAGCCGGCGATGCCGAAGTCGCGCACCAGCAGCACCGGCAGGAACATGCCGATGCACCATGTCCAGGAGCACCCGAGGAATGCGGACCACGCCAGACCGGAGGTTGGGCCGCGGGGGGTCTGGCCGGGCGGGGTGCTCATCAGCGGGTTTTGCGGAGCTGTTTGCTCTTGATCTGGGACTTGGGCGTGACGTGGAAGGTGGCGACGGCCTGGCCGACGCGGTGGTCGCGCTGATTGGGGCGGAAGCCCTGTTGCTGAACTTCCAGGTCGAGCGTGATGTTGAATTCGCCGCCGGTGTCCATCATGGCGCGGATGTTTTCCCGCGGGGTCATGCGATAGACGGCGGGGCCAAGGCAGGGGCGGAGGAACTTGTATTCCAGGTGCTTGCAGACAACGGTGTAGTTACCGCCGCAGATTCCAAAGACATACATCCCACCGGCGATTTCGGAGTTGGCCAGGAGGGCTCCGCCGGCCATTGCGCGGTACCAGTTGCGGTTGAATCGGCGGAAGGGAAGGACGGCGGAAAAGGTGTTGGGATCGAACTGCTTCATGCGGATGCCGCTGAAGAACGCCAGCGGCAGCCAGATGAGGGAACAGATGCTGTGCCAGAAGTTATCGCGGACGGAGAGATGGCTGACGAACGCTTCGATGCGGTCGTAGAGGCGTTCGAGGCGCGTGGAGGCAATGACGCGATTGCGCGACTCGAGGGTCGGAAGGGTTTGCAGCGGTGAAGAGGCGTCGAGTTTAGTCATGACCCGAGTTCCGAAAGCCGTGCGGCGGGGACTTGTGTACCGGCTGGAAGCCGCGGGGGCAATCCCCAAAGGATACGCCGATTCCGACCCGAAAGTGCGATTTTCGCAAAAATTGTGGGGAACTCAAGCGGGGAAGAGGGCAGGGGTCAGGGGCGGGAGGTCGGGGGTCAGGGGTCACGGGTCAGGGGTCAGAGGTCAGGGGTCAGAGGTCAGAGGTCAGAAAGGGGAAGGACTGCGGCCTGGCTTGCATTTACTGAACCCTGACATCTGAACCCTGAACCCTGGATGCCGCGACGACAATCGACGTTCGGCCCGCTGGGGCAATCCGGTTCAACGGGGATGCGAAACCGCCAGCGGTTGGGGCGGGGAGCGCCGGGGCGCACTGGCAACGCGCGGGCAGATCGTGAGATCTGCCCGCGCGCGGGTGAATTTTCTCGGGCTCCGGAAGACCCGGGTTAGTGTCCGGAGGAGGTGGTGGAGCTGTCGCCACTGCTGTTGGAGAACGACCCGTTGCTCGCGGTGAAGTTGTCCAGGGCCTTGGTTCCGGGGGCCGAGGGTTGAGCCTGGGTCTCATTGGGTCCATCGACCAGGGCGATCTGCTCGTCCTTGAGGCCCTTGAGCTTGAGATACTCGGTGACGGCATCATGCCGCTTGGCGAAATTCGGATCCTTCGGCGAGAAGTCCATATAGACGGTGAGGGTCGAAGCCAGGCTGGGATCGGCGGCGACCATGTAGTCGAGCTTCTTTTTGCCCAGGGCGTTGAGCGAGTCGTCGCTGAAATGGAACGCGCGGAGCTCGCCATCGGCGCGGGCGCCAACGGCCACGGAGGTATTGATGATCGTCACTTCATCGCGGGCCGTGGTGTCGGGCAGGTAGTTCTCGCCGTGGATGTAATCCTTGCTCTCGGCGTTGGGCTGGGAGTCGCAGCCGGCGGAGAGCGTCAGGGCAAAACCCACGAGAAGCCAGATGGAGGAAGTCGTTTTCATAGTCATCTCACTTTCTTTCGGCATTTGAGAGGGGTCCCATTACTTCATCAGCTCGCTGTTCATCAGGTTGATGATGGTGGGTCCGATCAACACGATGAAGGTGGCGGGGAAAATAAAGAGCACGAGGGGGAAACTCATTTTGACCGAGGCCTTGGCGGCGTTTTCCTCAGCGGCGCGCTGGCGGTTCTGCCGGAGGGTGTCGGAATGGACGCGCAGGGCGGAGGCGATGCTGGTGCCGAAGCGATCGGCCTGGATGAGCATGGCGGCCAGCGATTGCAGCGGCTCGTTGCCGGTTCGCGTGCCGAGGTTTCGCAGGGCTTCGCCTCGCGACAATCCGACGCGGGTTTCCATGTGGGCGATGCCCAGTTCGCGGCTGATGCTGGGGTGGGCGATGGTCAGATCCTGGGCGACCCGCTGCATGGCGCCGTCAACGGTGAGCCCGGCTTCGACGCAGACGACCATGAGGTCCAGTGCGTCGGCCAGGCCGTAGGTCAGGGCCTGCTGGTTGCGCTTGATCCTGGTTTTGAGCCAGATCTGCGGCGCCAGGTATCCGACAATTCCGCCGGCCGAGCAACCGAGCAGCGGGCTGCCGAGGTAAGAGCCCAGGCCATAACCGATGGCCAGCCCGGCACAGAGCAGGATGACCTTGAACCCGGTGACGAGCTTGACGGCGGAGGGAGAATACATTCCTGCCCGGGCGAATTGAGCGCGCAGCCCGGATTGCTTCTCGCGGGTGCTGGGCATGAAGGGCTTGGCGGCGGCGGCGCCGACCTGCTCGACGACCTGGCGCATGGTTTTGCGCGCCGCGGGCTTGGCGTCGTCATAGGCGGTGGCCGTGAGGCGCTTGCGCAGCTTGTCATCGCCGGAGCCGACCATGACGCGGGTCAGGAAGAACCCGACCAGGGCAACGGCGCCCGCGAGGCAGATGATCAACATCGTTTGGTCATTCATACTTTCACCGTGGTTATCTTCTTAATCATCCAGAGTCCGGACATTTGCAGCCCGAAGGCGACGCCGAGCAGCTTCATCCCGGTCGGGGTATGCAGCAGCACGCCGCAATAGTCGGGGTTGAGGAAATAGCAGATGCAGAACATGATCGCGGGGAAGGCGACCATGATATAGCCGGTGAATCGTCCTTCAGCGGTCTTGGCCTTGACGTGCTGCTGAAGATGGATGCGGGCGCGAATCATGTTGCTGATGTTGTTGAGGACTTCGGACAGATCGCCGCCGGTCTGGCGCTGAATCAGCACGGAGGTGACGAAGAAGGCGAAGTCGGTGGAATCGACGCGGGTGGCGGCGCTCTTGAGGGCGTCCTCGAGGGACTGGCCGAGGCTGTGCTGGTCGTAGGCGCGGCGGAACTCATCGGAAAGGGGCTTGGGCAGCTCGTCGGCCATCATTTGCAGGCCGGTGCTCAGGCTGTGCCCAGCGCGCATGATGCGAGAGAGAAATTCCAGGGCCTCGGGAAGCTGCTTGTTGATCAGTTGCTGGCGGTTGCTGCGTTTGCGGCCGACGAAGAAGAACGGGAGGTAGCCGACGAAGACGGCGACGCCCAGGGCGATCAGCGGCTTGCCGGAGACGAGCTGCGCGATGAGGAACGCGACGGCGGCGAGCGAGGCAACGACGATGAGAAAATTCTGGAGCGGGACGTCGGGATAGGCCTGCCCGAGGCGGTTTTGCAACTGCTGGGCCCAGGGCTTTTCCTTGAGAAATTCGGGAATGGTTTTGCTGTTGCTGGTGAGCACGACCGACGATCCGGGATTGGCGGCGCTGTCGTCAGCGCCGTCGCCGGAGAGGCGTTCCTGCAACCGCTTCTTTTCGTCTCCGCCGCTCATCACGCCGGTGACCCACCAGACAATGAGTCCGACGCAGGCCGCGACGATCAGGGGCAACATCATGCCGTCCATAGGGTCCTCAGTCTCTTAAGATTCCAACACTCGGCGCTGGAAGGTGTCCGCCGGAAGGCGGAGCCCGCGCGCTTCAATTCGATCCAACACCCGGGGACGGATGCCGCAGGCAAGGAATTTGCCGATGGCATGTCCTTCGTGATCGACGCCGCTCTGCTCGAAGAGGAACAGGTCGTGCATCTGGATCTGGTCCCCTTCCATGCCGGTGATCTCGCTGACGGCGGTGACTTTCCGCTTGCCTCCGGCGAGGCGTCGCGCCTGCACGATGACCTGAATGGCGCTGGCGATCTGCGAGCGCAGGGCCCGCGTCGGAATATCGTAGCCGGCCATGGCGATCATCACCTCGAGGCGGGCCATGGCGTCGCGGGGATTGTTGGCGTGAATGGTGGTCATCGATCCCTCGTGACCGGTGTTCATCGCCTGGAGCATGTCGAGGGTTTCGGCGCCGCGGCACTCGCCGATAATGATCCGGTCGGGCCGCATGCGCAGACAGTTTTTGACCAGGTCGCGCTGGTTGACTTCGCCCTTGCCTTCCAGGTTCATCGGTCGCGTCTCGAGGCGCACGACGTGCTGCTGCTGAAGCTGCAACTCGGCGGCGTCCTCGATGGTGATGACGCGCTCGTCGGCATTGATGTAGCGCGAGAGAACGTTCAGCAGCGTCGTCTTGCCCGAGCCGGTGCCGCCGCTGATCAGAATGTTGCAGCGTGACTGTGCGGCGGCGGCGAGGAAATCGAGCACCACCTGCGGGAAGGCGCCGTGGCGAATGAGGTCTTCCGGCTGCATGGGCTTGCCGCCAAAGCGGCGAATCGACATGCACGGGCCGTCCAGGGCCAGCGGTGGAATGATGGCGTTGACGCGGCTTCCGTCGGCGAGGCGGGCGTCGACCATGGGGCTGGTTTCGTCGATGCGCCGGCCGACCAGCCCGACGATGCGGTCGATGATCTGCCGCAGGTGCTGATTGTCGCGGAAGCGCACCTCCGAGAGCTCGATGCGCCCCTTGCGCTCGACGTAAATCCGATCGCAGCGATTGATCATGATGTCGGCGATGCTCGGATCCTTCAGCAGCGTCTCGATCGGACCCAGGCCCAGGGTCTCGTCCATGATGTCTTCCATCAGACGTTCCTGGTCGGTGCTGTTGAGCAGCCCTTTTTCCGACTGGCACAGCTCGCGGACCAGTGAACGCACCTCGGCCCGCACCGTTTCCGGCGGCAGGGAGCGGATGTTCTGCACGTCCAGCCGCGTGACCAGGGTCTGGTGGATGCGCACCTTCAACTGCCCGAGATAAATCTGGCGTTCGGAGAGCTGCGGCGGCGGAATGATCGGCGCCGAAGCGCGGGCGGCGGCGGCCATCGGCACCGGCGGGGAAACGATCGGCGCATCCTCCTTTTTCGGCGTGAACAACGCCGCGGGAGGAACCGACAACGGATCGGTCGCCGTCGGAGGTCCTGCTTTGGAAAACAATCCCATACGTTACCTCAGTTGCACAGAAGTCCCGCGATCGTCTCAGTTATGGTTGACGCGTCCGTTCAGTGACCCGGCCAATAGCGACAAGCTGGTGCTGATCTCGGCTTTCGGCGCCCGCAGCACAACCGGTTCTCCGAAATTGATGGCGTTGATGGCGTTCTTGAAGTCGTTGGGGATCATCCAGGCAATCTTCAACCCCAACGTGCGCTCCACGTCCGCCGGCTCAATATCGCACTGCTTCTTCACATAACGATTGACCACGATCTGGATTTTGTCGGCTTCGACGCCCATCCGTCGCAGCGCCCCGACAAACCGCTCGGCGTTTTTGGCGCTGGGGACGTTGAGCTGCATCACCAGCAGGTTGATCTCCGCGGCGGCAAGCGTGGTGGTGTAAATCGGGTCGATGCTCATCAGCGAATCGATGACGACGTAATCGAAGATGCGCCCCAGAACGCCCAGCAGCCGGGCCGTGCCGGCGGCGTTGACGCGCTGGGTGTCCTCCGGCAGCTCGGGGCGGGCCAGCAGCGCCACTCCGCTCTTGGCGTGGATCGCCAGGGCGTTGTCGAGCAGTTGCTTGTCCACTTTTTCCGCCGAGTCCATCACATCCGCCAGGGTGTAGCGCGGCCGGGTGTCAAACGAGCTGGCCACCGTGCCGCGCATCAGGTCCAGGTCGATCAGCGCCGTCTTGCCGGTTTTGGCCATCGCCGCGGCGACGTTGCAGGCGATGGTCGTCGATCCGCATCCGCCGATGGTGGGGATCACGTGAATGACCCTGGCCCGCTTGCCCATCCCCATTCCGTTGGCCACGCGTTCGATGGCGCTGGTGAGCTTTTCCTCGCTCATCGGCAGCGGAATGAACTCCTTCATTCCCAGGTGCATCGCCTCCATCAGGAGGTGGGGGTCGAGCACCTGCGACATCACGAAGAAGTTGACCGTCGGGTATTGCCGCGGCAACTGCCCGAGCTTGCGCAGCGATTCGTGGGCCGCCGGATCGAGATTCACGATCACCAGTTGCGGTGCGTCGGAGTGGCTCAGGAGCGGGGCGAGCTGCTCGACGGAAGAGAGCTGGGCCACCGCATGCATGCCCGTCCGCGCCAGGAAACTGGCCAGCTCCTGGCGGTTTCCCGGTTCCGGATCGATCACTGCACAATTGAGTTGCACGTACATGACGCTCCCTCGCGGTCACCCCGCCCGTCGCACTGCCGGGCGCACCTTCCTTGACTGGCTAGTTGGCGTCCGACGAATCGGTGTCGGCGACGACAGGCGCAAATCCGTACTTGCCGTGGATGGTGGCCACGGGCCCGCTCGGCTGCGGCTTGGGTCCCGCCGCCGGTCCGCCCAGGTCGCCGTTCATCAGCAACTCAGACGGGCTCGGATAGCGCCAGTGCTCGCCGGGCAGTTCCGTCACCTGATCGGGGTTCATGCCGCCGGCCAGATACGGGGTCACCATCACGACCAGCTCGGTGTCGTTGCGCTGATACTGCACCGAGCGAAACAGCGGGCCGAGGATGGGCAGATCGCCCAGGATCGGTGTCACGTTCTTGCTGCTGGTCACGCTGTTATCCAGAAGCCCGGCCAGCGCGAGGGTCTGCCCCTCGTTGAGCTCGACGGCGGTTTGCAGCTTGCGCTCGGTGAGGCCGGGAACTTCCGTGCCGCTGATCGAGACGGCATGCGAATAGTCCAGTTCGCTGACCTCCGGGGCCACCTTCAGGCGGATGCGCCCGTCGCCCATGACCAGCGGGAGGAACGCCAGGCGGATGCCGAACTCTTTGTACTCGATGGTGATGGTCGTTCCTCCCGAGCCGGGCTGCGGCACGGGAATGGGAATTTCACCGCCGGCGAGGAAGCTGGCCTCTTCGCCGCTGATGGCCATCAGGTTCGGCTCGGCCAGCTCGCGGAGCAGGTTGTTGTTGCGCAGGGCGTTGATGAAGAACTCAAACTTGGTGTTGCCGATCGCACCCGCGCCGAACAGGTTGGCCGCGCTGGGGATCGTCGCACCCGTGGCATCGCCGGACGCCAGTGCGCCAATGGGCGTGGCGCCGGGCCCGATCTGCAGGCCGCCGCTGAAGACACCGTCGGTGGCAAAGGCGTTGAACCCGAGGTTGGTCGTCACCGAACGGGCCACTTCCGCGAAGCGCACCTTCAGGATGACCTGCTGGCCGCCGGTGATCTCCAGCAGGTTGACCACCTGGGGGGCGTATCCGCTGGCCAGCGACGCCATTTGCTGCGAGACCTGCAGGTTGGGCGCGTGTCCGCGCAGCACGACGGCGTTGCCCGCCGTGGTCACGTCGGCGGTCACGTCGGGAAAGCTCTTGAGGAACTGCTCCTTGAGCGCGTCGAGATCGACGTTCACGACCACTTCGATCGTCTGCGAATGATCCGAATCATCCCAGAGGATGATCTGCGTGGAGCCGGGCTTCTTGCCCAGGATCAGCAGCTCCGAGGGGCCGATCAGGTTGACGTCCGCGATGTCCGGCTGGGCGACGCTGACGCGGTGCAACAGGACGTGGGTGTGAATCACCACGCTCTTGTTGACCGTCAGCTTGATGGCCCCGTTGACGTCCAGCCCGTCGCTCACCAGCGAATCGGCCGGGGCCGCGGGGGGCGTTGTTTGGGCGGCGGCGGCGGAGCAGAGCAGTGCCGCCAGCAGACCGGCCAGCGGCGCGGTCCGACGCAGAGTCTTCCATGTGCGGGAATTGATGCTGTTCATGTGTGCTTCCTTGTGGCGTTGGCCCTGGGATCGAATCGTCCTGCGATCTACTTATCAACCGCGGGCGTCGTGGGAGTGTCGGTCATGCTGTTGCTCGGCGGCGGAGCAAACTGGAAATCAACCGTGCTGACCGCGCCGCCGCGGATCAGCTCAACCGAGTGATGCTGCGTCGCGCGGCTGAACTCGGCGTCGATGGATTGCGTCGTCGGGGCCGGGGTCACCATCGCCACCGGCGTCGCAGAGTCGTCGCCGGGATGAACCTCACCCTTGAGCTCGACGAAGCTGATGGCATCGTCGTCCACCTTCGCCTTGTCATCCACGCCGCGCAGCACCAGGCGGGTGCGCGACGTGTTGGACGCCAGCCCAATCAGCGTCGCCATGCGCGGCGTCGCCAGCAGCGTCACGGTGCGATACCCCTGGTCCTTTTCACCCTCGGCCTTGACGGAACTGAGACGCTGGCCAACCGCGAGAATCGGTATGTCCTGGGCAATCGTGCGGGAGATCATCTTGTTGTTCTCCTCGCCGAGCGTGGAAACGATGTCCACGTGGCAGCCGGGAGTCAGCAACCCGGCGACGCTGCTGGTCTCGGTCACGTCCACTGAGATGGCGCGCATTCCCTTGGGAACCAGCGACACCAGCCCGGCCGGAGTACCCTTGGGGGCGAGAAAGTCATTGCGGACCGGCTGTCCGTCGAAGATCGGAACCAGCGTGACCCGGCCCAGCAGGCTGTCGGGGCTGGCCACCGCTTCGGTCGGAAGCGTCTCGCCGGGAATGCGCGTCACGTCCAGCATCTCCGGCGACAGAGCCGTGCCTGGCCCGATCGGGCCTTTGGCGACGACCATCTGCACCGTCTTGATGTCGGCGGTGTCGCTCTTCTTGGCGGACATGTCGTGTGCGACCTTGGCAGCCACGAGACCGAGCCCGATGGCCGCGATGAGGGGAATGGACTGTTTCAGATTCATAGTGTTCTCCGAGTAGGCAATTGCCGTCACTCTCAGGTCGGCAAGATGGTTTGCACGGTTTAAGTGGATAAGAGAATTTCGGTAACCTTCGAGTTATCGCCCCGAGTGGTCTGTTTGAATGGCGACAGGTCCGGCAAGAAACAGGGCCCGCGACTCATCGCGAGCCCTCCCCAAACTCAAGTGTGTGAAACGAGCGGGCGCAGAAAACTACTACTCGTGCCGCATCACCGCGGTGCCCAACACGACCTTGCTCGAGCCGATCAGGCTCAGCGGACGGAATCCGGCGCCGATGGTGCTCCAGGTCCCCTGCACGTCCACTTCCAGCGCATCACCGGTGGAAACCGCGGCAAGCCCCGCGTCAGTCGTGATCGGGGAGGCGTGGGTGGGATCGGTCGTGTCGTCATACACGGAAAACGTGTACTTGGGGCTGCTGGTGCCGAACCCGGCCGCCGACATCGCGGTTTGCACCGAAGTGGTGATGCTCGCCGAGGTATTGGTCGTGGAATATGTCGCGCCGGTGACAATTCCGGCGCGGGCTCCATCGCGGGCGGCGCCCTGGCAGGTGTTCTTGACAAAGAAGTAGTAGCCGAACTCCACCATACCAAAGGTGAGATTCAGCAAAATAGCCAGCGTCAGCGCCAGCTCGAGCACCGCCGCCCCGTGCCGTCGCCGCCGCGGAGCCGCGACGCCGGCGGATGTCTTGGAGAGGAATGTTTTGTTCTCTGCGAGCATGACAGATCTCCCTGCTATTGCCGGGCAAGAATCATTAAGACAGCCAGAAGCACCGGCACCGCATACGGCAGCGGCCGATCAATGCTGCGGCACGATCGGCCCGTGGCCTGAGCGTGCTCGATTCCGACATCCTGCAGATGGACCAGGTTGATCGTCAGCACGGTCGTATTCATCAGCAGGTTTCGCAGCCTTCCCTGCCAAAGTGCCTGGCCCAGCACGATTACCATTCCAATCAGCGAGGTCACGGCAAACACGACGACGGTCGGTCCCGGACCGATCCACGCGCCCACGCCCGCCATCAACTTCACATCTCCTCCACCCAGGGCGCCCAGGGCGAAGAGCACGAATGTCAATCCGAATCCGCTGAGCAATCCCAACACCGAGCCCATCGGGCCAACCGTGCAGATCGGCGTCAAGCTCTGCCCCAAACCGGCCAGCACGATGGAAAAAGTCAGCCAGTTGGGAATCCGCCGGTCGCGCAGGTCCGTGCAGCAGGCTCCGATGAGAAGCCCCAGCAACGGCACGTACTGAATGAGAAGGCTCGTATTCATGATCCAACGATGCGCGTCATCACCGGTTACATCGAACTGTTCACGGACGTCCAGCGCGCCAGAACCCTGGTGCCGACGGCGAAAATCGTGGTGATGGTCGCGACGATGATGAGTCCCGCGATCAGGACCCACTCGATGACCTCGCCACCGCGCTCGTCACGGACGGCGCGGCAAATCACTTTGCTGGCGCGGCGTATCATGGAATCTCCTCAAAGCTTCCCGGCTGACCACACACGTCAATGCCGCGAAGAACCACAGGCCCGGGCCGGCCCAATTGCCGGCTCCGGGCCTCGAGGTCTGCTCAGCCCCCGAACGCGGGGACCAGAACTCCCCAGGATCGAGAACCCCGAGGCCCTGGTTCGCTGCGGTGGCTGATTACATGGAGCTGTTCAGCGAGGTCCAGCGGGCCAGGACCTTGGTCCCGACAGAGCTGATGGCCGCGATCGCAGCAACGACGATCAGACCAGCGATCAGGGCGTACTCGAGAACTTCGCCGCCCTGCTCGTCCTTGACCAACTTCGACAAAAGATTCATCGCCTTCATGACATCTCCTAGAGTAAGGCGACCAACTGTCTCGCTACGGCAACATGCCGAAGGCCGCCGCTGACGCGTGCCGCCTCTACCTGGCCCAACGGGCCCGGTCCTCACGAGTGCAATCCCATTTGGGATTCCGCCGAAAGCATCCAATACGTTTCGCACGGAGCCAAACCACCGCGGAGTCACCGCCGCCTTGATTCGGCTTGCACTGCTCTAATCGGATGGAGAGTTGTGACGCTTAAGGCGGACTGATGGATTGTCGGGTTTCCATGGTTATCGGCGAATCACCCAATCGGCGCCCCGATTCCCCCCGCCCCATAATCCCCCGCCCAGCCATGCTGATAAGCTCATTTCACCGGCGGAATATCCCCCGCACGTGTCGCCAGCGTCCCCGACTTCACCCGCTCATATTCCTGCCTGACCCACGGAATCGTCGGCGAATTTTTCGTCATCCACAGCGGAATCGGCGTGCGCAGCCCCTTTTTGTCCAGCTCCATGAACTCCACGACCACATCCTCGCGGCTATAGCTGGACAGATCGTGCAGCTTCCCCATGTGAATGCACTCCGTCGGGCACGGCTCCGTGCACAACGCACAAAACAGACACTTGCTATAATCGATCGCAAACCGCACCAGCTCCCCCCCCGCCGCCTTCCCCGTCGCCTTGTCGATCTTCCGCGGTCCGGTCTTGTCTATATAGATGCAATCCACCGGACAAGCCTTGGCACACAGGTCGCAGGCGATGCACTTGTCCGCCTCGAACTCGTGGATCCCTCGATACCGCGGCGCGAAGCTCAGCCGCTGCTCGGGATATTGCACCGTGACGCCCTTCTGAAAGCAGTATTTGAGCGTGATACGCATCCCCACTGCGACCGACACTACGTTGTCATAAATATTGCGAAAATACGCCGCCGGGCTCATCGCCGGGATTATCGCATGGCCGCCCGCCTCGCGTCCATCCAGTTCCATCCTTTAGTTGCTCCTGGGGCTTCGCCTCGCCCAGAGTGTATGAAAAAGGAAGCCACGCGATGCGCGTGGACGCGCCCCCGAAGCCAACGGATGGCCATCCGTTGGCTTTCTTCTGCTCGCGGGGGCGGAGAAAGCGCGTCGGACCACAGTTCAATCACGCGGCGCCGTCAGCTTTGTTCCGGCGCCGGCTGGTTCCGATCGAAGCGCCACACGCGGGCTCCGCGGTCCAGATGAGCCAGGATATAGCGGAACGCCTGCAGTTGGTGCTGGCGATCAGCGATGGGCTGGGCGCGGGATCGCTTGGCCCACAGGCCGCCCTCTTCGGTGCGGAGGCCGTGCTGGCGGACGAGGTGCGACGCGTGCTTTTTGGCCAGGCCGATCCAATGCCTTGGGTTGTGATCGGGGAAGCGAGCCAGAACGTGGAGGTGCCTGGCGTCCAGGGAAATGATCAATACTTCGATGCCGTCGCGCTGCAGTCTCTGTGCGATGGCATCGGCGATGAATTGGCGCAGCTCGGCCGCGATGCGCACCGCGTCCCGCTTCATCAGAGCCTTGGAGAGTTCGTGCAGAATGTCGTATTTGCCGTCGGGCGGCGGATGTTTGTAATCGCCGTCGACGTGCTCGCGATGGTGGAGTGAACGCCACCCACGCGGATCGCCGCGAAGCCAGGAGCCGTAGGCGTGAACGGTCACGTGATACCAGTTGTTCCAGGGAGGTTTTGAAGATGCGTCCGGGGTGATGGGTGATGCTTTTCCCATGGACTGGGCGCGATTGTAGCGGGGGCGGGAACCAACGGATAGCCATCCGTTGGCTTTACAGGGGCCGCTGGCGCGCCGGCGTGGCGCGCAACGAAAGCCAATGGATGGCTATCCATTGGGCATTTTCCATCCAACTCGGCAGGTAGGACTCGAACCTACAACCAGTCGGTTAACAGCCGACTGCTCTACCATTGAGCTACTGCCGAAAATGTCGCGCTGAACGTTGAATTCCAGGAACTCCGCCGACGATGCGGGATGAGAAAACTATCGGCTGGGATGGCCCTGTCAAGTAACCGCCGACGACCGAAATCCACCGCCGCAAGATCGCCGGCGCCCATCAGGCTCCCGCCCCGACCGCCTCCTGCACATAGCTGACGGCGTTTTGGAAGATCGCAAGGCCCTGGCCGATCTGGCCGGGGCGGCTCCTCCAGGCCGGGTGCTGGGTCGCCTCCACGAACCGCTCGGGATGCGGCATCAGTCCGAAAATGAGGCCCGTTGCATCGCACACGCCGGCGATGTCGTCCACGCTGCCGTTGGGGTTGTCGGGAAACGCTCCGGCGGCCGGTTGACCGGCAGCATCCGCGTAGACCAAGGCAACCTGCTGATTGTCCCACAGGGCTTTGCGGACGGCCTCGTTGGCGGGGATGAATCGCCCCTCTCCATGGGCGACTGGAAGCTCAATCCGTCCCGACGTCCCGGCGGCCGCCGCCAA
>Ga0302326_10016584_pt1 | contig 15410 bp, 13 predicted proteins | sample Palsa_T0_3_FD_202264 | JGI IMG/M metagenome (GOLD analysis project Ga0302326, IMG submission 202264) | Peat permafrost microbial communities from Stordalen Mire near Abisko, Sweden - Palsa_T0_3 | ecosystem: Environmental > Terrestrial > Soil > Palsa > Peat permafrost | place: Sweden: Abisko...
CTGCGGCTGTAGTACATCGCCGCAGAATTGGCCCACGATCTCACCGGCGGGTCGGCCGAGCAGCCGTGCCACCTGCGCATTGGCGTAACGAATGCGCCGCTCGTGATCGACCGCGTACACGCCCTCCATCACGCCGCTGAGCACGGTCTGTGCCTCGGCCTCACGTCGCCGCAGGGTGTCGGTGACTTCGACCAGGTTGCGCCGCATCTCGTCCATGGAGCGCGCCAGCGCGCCGACTTCGAGCGGCGCCACTGCCGGCAGCGCCGTGGAGAAGTCGCCGCGGCCGATGCGCTCTGCCAGCTCGCGCAGCGCCACGACCGGCCTCGCCAGCCAGCGTCCGTAGAGGACGCCAAGCAGGCCGGCAATCCCCGCGACGATGATCGCGGTCGTGCCGAGTATCCAGTCGAAGCTGTGCGTTGCGGCCACGAACTCGGCGCTGCTCAATCGGGCATCGAGAAGTCCCACGACCTCCCCGGTCTGCGCCGCCAGCACCATCGCGGCGGCATACTGATTGCCGCGCGTGAGCCTGCCCGCGGCCACGCCGCCCGGATTGGCGAGCGCCTGGGTATGCAGCGGTGTCATGTCGTCGTCCGGCGGCGCGTGATAAGTGGCGAAATTGACCACCCGCAGCTGCGCACCGACCTGAATTCCGAGCTTCGCCAGCAGTTCGGGGTCCGTGAGCTTGAGCGTGAGCGCCCGCACGTTGGTGCCCGGCACCGACGCGGCTGCTCCCCAGATCAGCGCGCCGCCGTCCTTCGGCGCGATGACGAAGCGCTCCCCCTGTTCCTGCAGCGCCGTGGCGATCTCCGGCCAATCGATTGCCGGCCCGGACTGGGCCAACGCGGTATCGCCGCGCATCAGCGCCGTCACGTCGGCGCCCGTGGTTTCGCTGAAGCGGCGCAGGAACGGCTCCAGGCCGCTATTGGGCTCGCTCTCGAGCAGGCGCTGCAATGTCGGGCGCTCGGCCAGCACGCGCGCATCGCTGAGCGCATCCTCGCCGGCGCGCCGCAGCAGCTCACGAGCACTGGCCACCGCCAGCTGCGCGCGAACCAGCGCCTGCTGCTGCACCAGCCGGTTGAGCAGTATCGCGCAGGCGAGCGCGATGGCGGCGACGGCCAGCAGCACGATGAACACGCTGCCGCCGCCGAGCCAGGACGCCAGTCCGACCTGCGCCTGCGAAGGTGATTTATCGGTATTCAAGGCGCTCGAGGTGTCCGTGATGGGCTCGCGAAGCCTAACGCTCGCGCCGCGCACTGACCAGCGCAGCGCGCGCGCCGCCGAAATGCGCGATCCCATGGGGGCTCCTCAGGCGTGAGCGGCAGCGCCGGCGCGCAGTTCCGGGTGACGGCGCTCGAGCAGTGTCTTGGCCACGAGCGTGACCAGCGCCAGCAGGGCCAGAATCGACGCGCAGGCAAAGGCGCCGACGTAGTTGTATTCGCTGTGCAGGATCTCGATATGCAGTGGCAGGGTGTTGGTCAGGCCGCGGATGTGACCCGAGACCACCGAGACCGCGCCGAATTCGCCCATCGTGCGCGCATTGCACAGCAGCACCCCGTAGAGCAGGCCCCAGCGGATATTGGGCAAGGTGACCAGGCGAAAGGTTTGCCAGCCGCTCGCGCCGAGCGAGAGCGCCGTAGCCTCCTCATCGTTGCCTTGGGTCTGCATCAGCGGAATCAGTTCGCGGGCGACGAACGGCAGCGTGACGAATGTGGTCGCCAGCACGATGCCGGGAACGGCGAATATGATGCGAACGCCATGGGCGATCAGCCACGGGCCGAACCAGCCTTGAGCCCCGAACATCAGTACGTAGATCAGACCGGAGATCACCGGCGAGACGGCAAAGGGCAGGTCGATGACCGTGATCAGTGCGTTCTTGCCGCGAAATTCGAATTTGCCGATGGCCCACGCTGCAGCGATGCCGAACACCAGGTTCAACGGCACGACGATCGCTGCAGTCAGCAAGGTAAGGCGCATGGCCGCGAGCGCGTAGGGGTCGAGCAGCGCCTGAATATAGCTGCCGATGCCCTTGGTGAAGGCTTCGACGAAGACCACCATAAGCGGCATCGCCACCAGCCCGGTCAGGTACAGCAGCGCGACGCCCAGCAGCGCGTAGCGGCCGAGTTCCTCGGGTATCTGCTGTCCCCGGATCATCGCGCCGGCCGCCGCCGCTGTGACCAAAGCTGCAGAGCATTGATGCCGAACATCAGGGCGAACGATGCGAGCAGCATGACGACGGCGATCGCCGTGGCCTCGGCATACTGATACTGCTCCAGCTTCGTCATGATCATGAGCGGTGCGATCTCCGACACCATCGGAATGTTGCCGGCGATGAAGATTACCGAACCGTATTCGCCGACGGCGCGGGAAAAGCCGAGCGCCACGCCGGTCAGCAGGGTCGGCCAGACCGAGGGCAGCACCACCCAGATAAAGGTCTGGAATCTCGAGGCCCCGAGGGTCTCGGCGGCGCGTTCGACCTCGCGATCCAGATCGCCCAGTACCGGTTGCAGCGTACGCACCACGAACGGCAGGCTGACGAATGCCAACGCCACGACGATGCCCAGCCGCGTATAGGCGACGCGGATGCCGAGCGGCAGCAACAGCTGGCCGATCCAACCGTTGGGGGCGTAGAGCGCCGCCAATGCGATGCCTGCGACCGCCGTGGGCAGCGCGAACGGCAGATCGATGATCGCATCGAACAGCCGGCGCCCTGGAAAGCGTTGACGCGTCAATGCCCAGGCGATAATGAACCCAAACACGCCGTTGACCGCAGCGGCGAGCAACGCGGCGCCGAAGCTCAGGCGCAGCGAGGCCAGAACTCGCGGCGTCGTGACTACTTGCCAGAACCTCTCCGGCCCGAGTTCCGCCGAGCGCACAAACGCCGCGGAAATGGGAATAAGCACGATCAGCGAGACGTACACCAGGGTGTAGCCCATGGTAAGGCCAAAGCCGGGAAGCAAGCGAAAGCCGCGTCGCTGCCGGGTCCGGCTGGATCCGCGCGTGGGCAGCGGCAGACTGAGGGTGGTTTCACTCATGCCGCTATTGACCGTAGATCTGATCAAAGCTGCCACCGTCGTCGAAATGCGTGGCCTGGGCTTTCTCCCAGCCGCCGAAGGTATCGTCGATGGTGACCAGCTTGAGGGTTGGAAATTGGCCGGCGTATTTGCGCGCGATCTCCGGATCGCGCGGGCGGTAGAAATTGTGCGCGACGATGTCCTGGCCCTGCGGGGTGTAGAGAAACCTCAGGTAGGCCTCGGCGACCTTGCGCGTACCGCGACGGTCCACGACCTTGTCGACCACGGTCACCGGCGGTTCGGCCAGTATGCTCAATGACGGCGGCACGATGTCGAGCTTGTCGGCTCCGAGCTGTTGCTTCGCCAGCAACGCCTCGTTCTCCCAGGCGAGTAACACATCGCCGATGCCGCGGTCGACGAACGTCACCGTGGCGCCGCGCGCGCCCGAATCCAGCACCGGCACATTCTTGTAGAGCTTGCGCACGAATTCCTTTGCCTTGGCGTCGTCGCCTCCGGGTTGCTTCAGTGCCCAGGCCCAGGCGGCAAGGTAGTTCCAGCGCGCGCCGCCGGAGCTCTTCGGGTTGGGGGTGATGACTTGAACGCCGGGGCGAATCAGATCGTCCCAGTCGCGGATGTTCTTCGGGTTGCCCTTGCGCACCAGAAACACGATGATCGAGGTGTAGGGAGCACTGTTGTACGGCAGGCGCTGCGCCCAGTCGGCCGGGATCAGTTGCGCCTTTTTATTCAGCTCGATGATGTCGTAGGCCAACCCCAGGGTCGCGACGTCGGCCTCCAGCCCATCGATGATCGCGCGCGCCTGCTTGCCCGAGCCGCCATGGCTCTGACGAATCGTGACCCGCTCGCCGGTGCTGGCGAGCCACTCGGCAGCAAAAGCCCGGTTGATCGCCTCATACAGCTCGCGCGTCGGATCGTATGAAACATTCAGCAGCGTGACCGGAGCGGCGGTGGCCACCCCGGCTGGCTTGGAACAGCCGGCGAGGAGGACACCGCAGACGAGGCCGCCGAGCAGCGCCGCCGCCCGGCCGCCGGCCGCGCGGCGGGTGCCGGAGCCATTCAACCGGGATTTCCCTGTAACAGCTCGAGCGCTTTGGCGTCGAACAACGAGTCGATGCCGCTCGAGCGGCTGTAAGCAGCCGCGGCCGGCGTGCCGGTGCAGGAGAGCAGCACGGCACAGTTGCCGCCGTCGTTGAACAGCGGCTGGAAATAGCTCTTGAGGATTTGTTCGAGTTCGTGCGGGGAGCCATCAAGACCAAGCACCACCAGGACTGGTTCGGAGGATGCGGCCAGCTGCCCCACCCAATCGCTCAGGTCGCCGATCTGCACATCGGTACGAATGTCCAGGCCGTGGGTTTCCTGCAGCTCAGCGCGAGCGTCGAGCAGGCGGCGGAAGGAACTGGTGACCTCGGAGCGGGGCGCCGTCGGGCTTTGCACGCTGACAAAGGTGGCCTCGGCGTGCAGGTGCCGCATGACGCTGGCTACCAGGCCCAGGGTCGCAGATCGCGCCCCATCGCTGTTGCACTGAATCAATATGCGCCGCGGCAGGGCCAGGTGCGGTGGAATGCACAGCATTTGCCTGCGGCCCTGCGCCGCCGCGGCGACTATTTCGGCGATCGAATTACCGCCGCCCGCGATCACGGCTACTCCGGTTTGGGTGGCATCGCGCTCGCCCTTGTCCTGGGCTCCGAGCACCGGGGCTTGCATGCTCTGCACCAGCTGGCGCAGCAGCGGTGCCTGGAGCAGGGCTTCCGCCGTGGCCGCATCGCTGGTGAGAATCCGGAAACTGGAGATCGGTGTCGGCAGCACGTGGAAACGACGGATGGCAAGCGCGACGCGCTTGCCGGGCGTCAGCGGCAGTTGCCCCTGTTCGCCATTGGTGCGCGTCACGTCGACCACCACCTGCGGTTCCGGGTGAGCTGAGCCGGCGGCATCGGGCAGATGCTCGCGCCCGACCGCTGAGATGACCCCGGATTCGCGCGGCAGCTGCACCCGCAGGCGTTCGAATACGCCGCCGAAATCCACCGATAGCACATGGCCCAGGCTCAGCGGGCCGCTGCGCAGCCGCTCTTCGTGCTCGGCAACCTCGATGTCCTCGGGGCGCACCACGGTGACGACTTCATTACCCATGCCGGCGGCCTTCAGGCTCTCGCCCACGGCCAGGAAACGGTTGCCGAGGCGCAGGCCCTCGGGGCTTCGCTCGCCGAGGAACAGGTTTGCGGCGCCCAAGAAGGTCGCGACGAATCGCGTCGCCGGACGACGATAGAGCGTTTCGGCGCGCCCGGTCTCCAGCAGACGGCCGTTGTTCATGATGCCGATGCGATCGGCGAGCGCGAACGCCTCTTCCTGGTCGTGCGTGACCAGAATTGTGGTCATGCCCAGGCGTCGCTGAACCTGTCTGATGGTCTCGCGCAGCTCGACGCGGATCTTCGCATCGAGCGCGCCAAAGGGCTCATCGAGCAGCAGTACCTGGGGCTCGTGGGCCAACGCCCGGGCGACCGCCACGCGCTGCTGCTGGCCACCCGAAAGCTGGCCCGGCAGGCGGTTGGCATAGCCCTCCAGCGCGACCAGCTGCAGCAGCTCGTCGCGCCGGCGGGCACGGTTGCGGCGCCTGACCCCGCGCACCCGCAGCGCGAACTCAACGTTCTGGCCGACCGTCATATGACGAAACAGCGCGTAGTGCTGGAACACCAGCCCCACGCCGCGGTCACGGGCGCGCAGGTGGGTTACATCGCGGTCATGAAAGGAGATGCGTCCGTGATCGACATCGGTCAGGCCGGCCGCGATGCGCAGCAGCGTGCTCTTGCCGCTGCCGCTGGGGCCAAGGAGCACGAAAAACTCGCCGGCTTCAATCTGCAATGAAACATCGTTGACGACCGGCGCACTGTTGTAATGCTTGGTAATCTGCTCGAAGTTGATCGACATGCACTCTCCCGCAGATTCGCATCCTATGAAGTTTCAGGTGTCCGGGTCAGTTCCAAGCTGGTAACAATCTGGTTATGAACTCACCGTCGGCAGGCAGTCCTTTGCCTTGTCGGCGCGCTTCCGCTAGGCTGCGATTTGCAGCTATTTCAAGCCTTTACTCATGAAAGTCACCATCTTCGGCTCTGGCTATGTCGGGCTGGTTTCCGGCGCCTGCCTGGCAGAGGCAGGCAACCACGTTGTCTGCGTCGACATCGACGCCACCCGAGTCGAGCGGCTCAACCGCGGCGAGGTGCCGATCCACGAACCCGGGCTTGAGGCCCTGATGCACCGCAATCGCACGGCCGGCCGCCTGGAATTCGCCGCCGACACCGCCCGTGGGGTCGACCATGGCTTGTTTCAGCTCATCGCTGTCGGCACGCCACCCGATGAGGACGGCTCCGCAGACCTGAGTCATGTGCTGACGGTGGCGCGCGCCATCGGCAAGCACCTGCCGCGCTACGCCATTCTGGTGACGAAATCGACCGTGCCGGTCGGCACCGCCGACCAGGTGCGCCGGGAAGTTCAGACGGCGCTGGCCGAGCGCGGGACCGCGATCGAATTCGACGTAGTTTCGAACCCGGAGTTTCTCAAGGAAGGCGCCGCGATCGACGACTTCATGCGGCCGGATCGGATCGTGATCGGCACCGACAATCCGCGCACCACCGAGTTGATTCGGGCGCTGTACGAGCCGTTTACGCGCAATCACGACCGGTTGGTGGTCATGGACATACGCTCCGCCGAACTCACCAAATACGCCGCCAACGCCATGCTCGCGACCAAGATCAGCTTCATGAACGAGCTGGCGGCGGTAGCCGAGCGTGTCGGTGCGGATATCGAAAAGGTACGCATCGGCATCGGCTCGGATCCGCGCATCGGCTACAGTTTTATCTATCCCGGAATAGGATATGGCGGCTCGTGCTTTCCCAAGGATGTAAAGGCCCTGATCCGCTCGGCGCACCACGTCGGTCACGATGCCGCATTGCTGCGTGCGGTGGAAAGCGTCAATGAGCGGCAAAAAGGCGTGCTGGTGCACAAGCTGCGGGCGCATTTCAAGGATCGCCTGGGGGGGCGCAAATTTGCGCTCTGGGGCCTGGCCTTCAAACCCAATACCGATGACATGCGCGAAGCCCCGAGCCGCGTCGTCATCGATGCCCTGCTGGCCGCCGGCGCCAGTGTGCGCGCCTATGACCCGGTCGCCAGCAACGAGGCCCGACGGCTGTATGCGCATGCCCGCCATGCGGACAGCCTGGTGTTCTGCAAGGACGCCTACGAGGCCGCGCAGGGCGCGGAAGCGCTGTTGATCGCCACCGAATGGAAGGAATTTCGCAGCCCCGATTATGAGCGGCTCAAATCCCTGCTGGTTCGTCCGCTGATCTTCGACGGTAGAAATCTATACGACCCGGCGCTGATGCAGCGTCTGGGCTTCGAATACTTTGCAATTGGTCGCGGCCGCGTGCCGCAAGTCGAGCCGCGCGTCGCCGGCCTGACAATGGAGCGTCTCTAAGTCATGCTCGTTCCGGTGATTCTCTCCGGCGGCGCCGGTACACGGCTGTGGCCGCTGTCGCGCGAGCTGCACCCGAAGCAGCTGTTGCCCCTGGTCGGCCGCCATACCATGCTGCAGGACACGGTGCGGCGATTGGCGGGACTCGAGGTGGGCGCGCCCATGGTGGTATGTAACGAGGCGCACCGTTTCCTGGTGGCTGAACAGCTGCGCTCGATCGACTGCAAGCCGCGTGCGATCGTGCTCGAGCCGGCGGGTCGTAATACCGCTCCCGCGATCGCGCTGGCCGCGCATGCGACATTGGCGGCCGAGGAGGGCGACCCGCTGTTGCTGGTGCTGCCGGCCGACCATGTCATCGTCGATGTATCGGCCTTTCACAGCGCGATCGAAGTCGCGGGCGTGGCAGCGCGCAACGGTGCGCTGGTGGCCTTCGGCATCGTGCCGACCGCGCCCGAGACCGGTTACGGTTACATCCGGCGCGGTGTACTCGCGGGTGGCAGCTACCGCATCGCCGAATTCGTCGAAAAGCCGGAGCTGGCACGAGCGCAGGCGTATCTTGCCTCGGGTGCATACTACTGGAACAGCGGCATGTTTCTGTTCCGCGCCCGCCGCTATCTGGAAGAGCTCGAGAAGTTCTCGCCCGACATCGCCGCCGTGTGCGGCAACAGCTTTGCAGGCGCGGTGCGCGATCTGGACTTCACGCGCATCGACCCGGCTGCATTCCGCGATTGCCGCAGCGAATCGATCGACTATGCGGTCATGGAGAAGACCGCCGATGCGGTGGTGGTGCCGCTCGAGGCGGGCTGGAGCGATGTCGGCACCTGGACATCGCTGCATGCGGCCTGCGAACACGATGCGCAGGGCAACGCGCTGTCCGGCGACGTGATGGTCGAGGACACCCACGACAGCTATATCTACTCGGCCAGCCGTCTGGTGGCGACGGTGGGGTTGCGCGATCACGTCGTGGTCGAAACCAAGGACGCGGTGCTGGTGGCGCCAAAGGATCGCGTGCAGGATGTCAAGAAGCTGGTCGCGCGGCTCAAAGCCTACGGACGCTACGAGTATGCACTGCATCGCGAGGTGTTCCGCCCCTGGGGCAGTTACGACAGCATCGATACGGGAGAGCGCTTTCAGGTCAAGCGCCTGGTATTGCATCCGGGCGGGGTGCTGTCGCTGCAGATGCATCATCATCGCGCCGAACATTGGGTCGTCGTCTCCGGCACCGCCAGCATCACGCGCGGGGATGAGACCTTCCTGCTCGAGGAGAATCAATCGACCTACATTCCGATCGGCGTGCGCCATCGCATCGAGAATCCGGGGCGTATACCGCTGCACATCATCGAGGTGCGCTCGGGCAGCTACCTCGGCGAGGATGATATCGTGCGCTTCGAAGACCGCTATGGCCGCCAGGGCACGAATACCTAGCCGTCTCGACACACACTGCAGGTATTGAGTATCCAGCGGATTTTTCAATTATAAAAAAACCGCTGGATACTCAATACCTGTAGCAAGCGGCTAATATCGCTGCTTTCGTGCCCTGGCGTCCAAGAGGAGTTCGATGCCCAAGTTGCGCTGTTTCAAGGCCTACGACATTCGCGGCCGCATCCCCGAGGAGCTCAATGATACGCTGGCATATCAGATCGGTCAGGCCTACGCGGCGTTCGTCAAGCCCAGAATGGTCGCGGTCGGACGCGATATCCGTGAGTCGAGCGCGCAATTGAGGGACTCGTTGACGCGCGGTCTGACGGATTCAGGCGTCGACGTGGCCGACATCGGACTGTGCGGCACCGAGGGGGTATATTTCGCAACCTTCTCCGAGCGGCTCGACGGTGGCATCATGGTGACCGCGAGCCACAATCCGCCCGATTATAACGGCATGAAATTTGTGCGCGAGCAGAGCCGCCCGATCAGCGCCGATACCGGCCTGGCCGACATGCAGGCACTGATTGAAAACGCGCGGCTGCCGGGTAAGGCCGCAGCAGCGGGCCAGGTCAGCCCGCTCGATATCAGCGCTGGCTATCTGCAGCACCTGCTCGGCTACGTCGCGACCGACAGGCTCAAGCGTCTCAAAGTCGTGGTCAACGCCGGCGACGGCGGCGCCGGGCTGATCATCGACCAGCTCGAACCGCATCTGCCGTTTGAATTCATCAAGATCAATCACCAACCCGACAGTTCGTTTCCGCATGGCGTGCCCAATCCGATGCTGCAAGAGAATCGGGCCAGCACGGTCGAAGCGATTCGCCGCGCCAAGGCCGACGTCGGGCTCGCGTGGGACGGGGACTACGATCGTTGCTTTTTCTTCGATGAGCACGGCAACTTTATCGAAGGCTACTACCTGGTTGGCCTGCTCGCGGAAGCCTTTCTGCGCCGCCACCGCGGCGCTCGCATCGTGCACGATCCGCGCCTGACCTGGAATACGATCGACATCGTGCAGCAGAATGGCGGGCAGGCCGTGCTGTGCAAGTCGGGTCACGCATTCATCAAGCAGAGAATGCGCGAAGTCGACGCTGTCTACGGTGGCGAGATGAGCGCGCATCACTATTTTCGCGACTTCGAGTATTGCGACAGCGGCATGATTCCGTGGTTGCTGGTGCTGGCGGTCATGTGCGAATCCGGCAAAACCTTGTCGGAATTGGTCGGCGAGCGGCAGCAACTGTACCCGGCCAGCGGCGAGATCAATCGCCCAATCGATGAACAGATGGGGGCCACCAGGAGCGTATTGGCGCGCGTTCAGCAGAACTACCAGGCGCGTGCGCTGTCGATCGACTTCACCGACGGACTGTCGATGGAATTCGAACGCTGGCGCTTCAATCTACGCGGCTCCAACACCGAGCCGCTGGTGCGCTTGAATGTGGAGTCGCGCGGCAATGCCACGCTGATGCACGACAAAACCGCCGAGATGTTGCGTCTGCTCGATGCCGCCTGAGATCTCCAATGCCCTGGAAGCCCTGCTGTCGCGCCGTTCGGTGCCCGCGCTGCAGCTGCGTGAGCCGGGGCCTTCGCCGGCGCAGATCGGTACCGCAATCGATGCCGCGCTGCGCGCGCCCGATCACGGCGGCCTGAAGCCGTGGCGCTTCGTGCTTATTCAAGGTGCGGCGCGGGCACGCCTCTCGGAGCTGTTTGTGCGTCGCCTGCAGCAGCGCGAGCCGGCCACGCCGCCAGGCAAGCTCGACAAGGCCCGGAGCATGCCGTTGACCGCGCCGCTGGTGATCGCCGTGGCGGCGAGCCTGCGCCCGGGTCACAAGGTGCCCGAGCACGAGCAGTTGCTCGCGACCGGCGCCGGGGTGATGAACCTGCTCAACGCTTTTCACGCCCAGGGGTATGGCGCCATCTGGCTCACGGGGGGCAATGCCTACGACCCCGAGGTTGCCGCGGCGCTGGGGTTCAATGCGCCGGAGCGGTGCCTGGGCTTCGTCTACGTGGGCTCGACGCCGCCACGGGACGACTCGCCAGCGCGGCGCCCGGAGCGGGCCGCGTTCGTGCGCGATTGGAGCGGTTAAGGCGCGATGCCGTTTACCGTATCGCACATCGCTGCGGTGTTGCCGGGATACCGGCTGCTCACGCGTGCCCACGTATTTACGGCGGCCGTCATCGGCAGCATGGTGCCGGATTTCGGCCTGCTGGTGCCCGGATTCCTGACGCGCTGGCAGACCCATAGCTTTCTGGGGCTGTTCACCTTCTGCCTGCCGGTCGGGCTGACGGCCTATTGGCTCGCTCTGCTGCTGATCAGGCCCTCCATGATCGAAGTGGTGCCGGACGGTGCCTATCTGCGACTGCGTGCGGCACATCCGCCGGCATCCATCCGGCAGTTCAGCGCCTGGCTGTACGCCGCAGCGGCGCTGCTGCTCGGCGCCGCCACGCATATCATCTGGGACGCGTTCACGCACGAAGATGCCCGCGGCGTGCGTATGTTCCCGCTCTTGACCGACTACGGTCCGGAAATGGCCGGACATCCATTGCACATGTATCGATGGCTGCAGTATGGCAGCAGCCTGTTCGGTCTGGCGGTGGTCGCGGCCGCGCTGACCCTGTGGTTGCGCCATGCGCCGGCGCCGCTCGAGCCGCCGAGCCGCCGCATCGCACGGCCCGAGCGCGTGGCCTGGCTCAGCGCCTACGTGCTGCCGTCGCTGCTGGCGATGGCGTGGCTGCTGTGGCGACCGTGGCCGGCCGGCCAGTCGCCGCTCGAAAACGGAAGGGCGCTCGGCGTCGTCGCCATCGTCGGGATGCGAACCGCCGCGGCCTCGCTGCTGCTGGTCAGTGGCCTGATTCGGACTCGCCTGGCCGCGTAATAATGAGCGCGTTTGGTCCGAAGCCACCGCCCGCCAGCCTGACGCCTGACAGCCGCCCCGATGCCGGCGCGCCGACCAGCGCAACGGCCGATGTGGAAACGCGCACCGAGCGCCTCAATACCAAGGCGGCGGGAATCATCGGCGTGGCTGTCATGTGCAGCCGTCTGCTCGGATTGGCACGCGAGCAGATTTGCGCGGCCTTGTTCGGCGGCGGCGGTGCCATGGACGCCTTTACCGCTGCTTTCCGCATCCCCAATCTGCTGCGCGACCTGTTCGCCGAAGGCGCGCTGTCAACGGCCTTCGTTACTACGTTCAGCAAGACCATAGCGCGCGGCGGGGATGCGGGGGCGTGGCGACTGGCCAACAAGGTGGCGACGCTGACGGCGATCGTATTGAGCGGCATCTGCCTGCTCGGGATCGCGTTCTCACCACAATTGGTGGCCACGTTGGCGCCGGGATTCGACGTCGGCAAGGCGGCGTTGACGGTCACGCTGACCCGAATCATGTTTCCGTTCATCCTGCTGGTGTCGCTCGCGGCGCTGGTCATGGGCATGCTCAACGCCAAGAACGTGTTTGGCATGCCGGCGATGGCCTCCAGTTTTTTCAATATCGGCTCCATCGTTGGCGGAGTGCTGCTCGGACACTGGCTGGATCCTCACTTCGGTCCACGCGCACTCACGGGACTTGCGATCGGCACGCTGATCGGCGGCGCAATGCAGCTGGGAGTGCAGCTACCGCGGCTGCGTCGACTCGGCTACCACTACCACCCTGATTTCGCTTGGCGCGATGCCGGCGTCAACGCCATTCTGGCGCTCATGGGGCCGTCGGTCATAGCGGCCAGTACTACGCAGTTCAACGTGCTCGTCAACTCGATGTTTGCCTCGACGCTTGGCGACGGACCGATATTCTGGCTGTCAATCGCGTTTCGCCTGATGCAGCTGCCGCTGGGTCTGTTCGGCGTCGCGCTCGGCACTGTAACGTTGCCGCTGCTCTCACGCCTTGCGGTCGGCGGTGACCTGCCGGCGTTTCGCGCTGAACTCTCGCGCGCCATGCGCCTGGCGTTTCTGCTGACGGTCCCTTCCGCGGTCGGGCTCATGATGCTGGCGGAGCCGATCATCTCGGTGCTCTACCAGCACGGCAGATTCGACGCGCACCAGACGGCAGAGGCAGCCGGCGCGCTGCGTTTCTATGCCATCGGCCTGTGCGGCTATGCGGCGCTGAAAGTGCTGGTTAATGCCTTCTACGCCCTGGATCGGCGCAAGACGCCGATGCTGGTCAGCTTCGCGGCGGTGGCACTGAATCTGCTGTTCAACTGGATCTTCACCTTTCATCTTGGCTGGGGGCATCGCGGGCTCGCGTTCTCGACCGGTTGCGTGGCCACCTTCAATTTCCTGCTGCTCTATGCGCTCATGCGTCATCGCCTCAAGCGACTCGAGACGCGCCGCATGCTGGCTATGCTGGGCAAGGTCGCGGTGGCTTCCGCCGCCCTGGCGGGCATCTGCTGGGCGTCACAGCATTGGCTGTTGGCCGACTGGGCGACGCAGGCTTTCATCAGCAAACTGAGTGCGCTGGTGCTGACCGTGGTCGTGGGCGTGCTGGTATTCCTCGGCTGTGGCGCCGCACTGCGTATCGCGGAGCTGAACGGACTGATCGATGTATTTCGACGCCGGCTGCTGCGCAGCGGGTGATCGTTGCAGATCAGGGGTTGATGCCGCCGCAGACCGCCTCGCCCTTGTCGAACACGACGCGCCAGTTATTATCCGGCTCGAGTCGCCAGATGGAGTTGAAGCGTCCGACGATCTTGCCCTCCTCGTACACCGGTCCGGTGCTAAGTGCCAGCTTGCCGGAGGCCAGTACCTCGACATGATCCGGCGCCCAGGAGAATGGCGCTTTACGACCCTCGAAGTACGGTTGCCACTGCGCCGCCACTTCCGCGGGACCGTGCTTGACGGTCTTGCCGCTGAAGAATACGGCGTCGGGTGACAGAAACGTCACAAACGACTTGAAGTCGCGATTGGCCATGGTCTTGGCAAACGCCTGTTCAGTGGCGATCACCTGCTTGACGGCCGCGGCGGTTGCCGCGTTGGCGGTATCCGGATTCAGCGTCGGAGTCTGGGTGCGCGGGCTGGCGCCGGCACCGGTACCGTGAGCGTGCGGCCCGCCGGCGCAGCCGTTAATTAAGCACACCCCGACGGCAAGAGGTAGCATCAGTTTGCTAGAAATCACCCATCGACCCTCCACGGGAAGTTGTAGCGCTATGGTCCGTCGGGCGGCGCCGGTTGTCGAGCGCTGTGCGGCGGGGCAACTATAGTTTCATGTCCGGGAGCAGCGAGGGGACCACGATGTGGCGACAAGCGGAGATCGAGATCGCTACGTGCGGACGTGGCTATCATGAGTTGACCGCGGAGATCGGGGCCCAGGTCCGAAGCTCAGGGATGCGCACTGGAATCTGCTACCTGTTCCTGCGCCATACCAGCGCCAGCATTTGCATTACGGAAAATGCCGATCCCCAGGTACGCCGCGACCTGGAAAGATTTGCCCAGCGCATGGCACCGGACGGCGACCCTCTGTTCGAGCACGACGCGGAAGGGCCGGACGACATGCCCGCGCATGTGCGTAGTCTGATTCTCGGCTATGAACTGACGCTGCCGATACGCGACTACGCGCTGGGCCTTGGCACCTGGCAGGGCATTTACCTGTGGGAACACCGCAGCGGCGCAATGCGGCGCAAGATCATCGTGACGCTCACCGGCGAGCCCTGAGGGACGCGGGTACCGCCGGCACCGCATCTCGCAATTGACCCCCGGCTCCCCGCGCGGCACCCTTGGCGTATACCACGGGGTGCAGTCATGGCGATCTTCAGCGACAAGGTTACGACCGCATTTGACTTGCCTGGCCAGCGCGTTGTCATGAATCTCGGCATTGTGCGCGGAATAGTCGTGCGTTCGCGCAGCCTCGTAGGCTCGATCGGTGCGGCGCTGCAGACCCTGTTTGGCGGCAACATTACCCTCTATACGCAATTGTGCGAGCGAGCACGCGACGACGCCTATGAGCTGATGCTCAGGCACGCGCGCGAGATGGGCGCGAACGCTGTCATCGGCGTGCGCTATGACGCGACCGAAGTCGGTCCGGGCATCACCGAAGTGCTCGCCTACGGCACTGCGGTCAAGATTGACGCGATGGAACAGGGCACGTGAAGTGCGTGCGGCCCCGGCATTGAAGTCGGCGGTGGAGCGAATCGAAACGCGACGTCTCGCGTTGCAATTGGCGCGAGATCAGCTGCGATCGCGGCAGCAGCGCAATCGCCTCGGGCAATTTGCCACCCCGGGCGCGCTGGCGCGTGAGACGCTGCAGTACGCGCACGAGTTGCTCGGATCCAGGCAGGTTCGCTTTCTGGATCCCGCGATCGGCACGGGAGCGTTCTATGCTGCGCTGCTGCGCGAATGGCCGATGGCCGCGATCGACGCGGCGACCGGTTTCGAGATCGACCGCCACTACGGGGAACCCTGCCGCTCATTATGGCGGGGGACGCCTCTGCGGCTGCGGCTCGAGGACTTTACCGCCGCAGCGGCGCCCGCCCACCCGGCTCAGCGATTCAACCTCCTGATCTGCAATCCGCCCTACGTGCGT
>Ga0302326_10016585_pt1 | contig 15409 bp, 15 predicted proteins | sample Palsa_T0_3_FD_202264 | JGI IMG/M metagenome (GOLD analysis project Ga0302326, IMG submission 202264) | Peat permafrost microbial communities from Stordalen Mire near Abisko, Sweden - Palsa_T0_3 | ecosystem: Environmental > Terrestrial > Soil > Palsa > Peat permafrost | place: Sweden: Abisko...
GCTTCATCGCGCTCGTCGATTCGGGCAGCGACGAGACGCTCAGCCTCAATCCCTTCGGCCTCGCGCCGAAGTTCGCCTTCGGCCCGGCGGAAGGACCGACCGTGGGCACCCTCACCGGCGATCGCACCGAACAGGTCGGCCGTCTCGCCGAGACGATCTATGTGGGCGACTATGCGGTGCCCCGGCCCGCGGTCGAAATCACCGACGACCTCTCCGCAATAGGCGGCGGAATCCTGAGATATTTCACCATCACTTTCGACCAGGCGCATGATCGGGTGACGTTTTACCGCGATGCCACGGATCCGATCGCCGTGCCCGGACGCCGCAGCGCCGGCCTGAGCTTTCGCAAGACTCCCGCCTACTGGCGGGTGGTGGGCGTGGTGCCCGGGTCGCCCGCCGATGGCGCCGAGGTGGAACCCGGCGACCTCGTGACGCGAATCAACGGCGAACCCGTCGCCAAGTGGGATGTCGCCCGCTTCGAGCGCCTCATGGCCAACGCCGAAAGCATCACCTACACCTTCCTCTACGGCCCCCACGAGGCCGACAAAAAGCTCAAGGTCGTTGACCTTGTGCCCTGAGCAAAAATACTCCCGCCCCGTCATGCCCCGTCACCCAAGGATATGATATCTCCTGCTTTTCCAGCGTGAATCGTCCCGCCGCGCCCTTCAGGAACGCAGCCACCACGCCTTCATTTTCCTCCAGGTCGATGCTGCAGGTCGAATAAACCAACCGGCCGCCGGGGGCCACCAGCCGCGCGCACGCTGCCAGAAGCGCGAGCTGCTGTCGCGCGTGCCGGCCAAAATCGCCCTCTTGCAGGCGCCATTTCACGTCCGCGCGGTGGCGCATGACGCCCGTATTGGAGCAGGGAACGTCCGCCAGCACCGCCGGATAGGCGACCGGCAGGCTCCTCTCCTTGAGCAGTGCGGCGGCGCCGCGCATTGCGTCCCCTTCCACCACCTCGACCCGCACACCCCTGACGGTGGCAAGGTTTTCGCGCAGCCGGGTGATGCGCTCACCGGGCAGATCCATCGCAACCAAAAGGCTCCGTGCCTTGTCCCCTGCGGCCTCCGCCGCCGCCAGCCGGTCGGCAATGAGCAGGCTCTTGCCGCCCGGCGCCGCGCACACATCGAGAACCGATTCACCTGGGACAGGCGCAAGCAATTCGACGGAAAGCCGCGCCACCGGATCCTGGAGATAAATCTGGCCGTCCTTGAGCAGCCTTTCCACCTCAGGCCAATGCCCGGAAGCCACCTCAAAAAACCCCGGCCACCGGGTCGCCTTGAAAGTAGACGCCGCATCCTGCCGCGTTCCTCCATCGACGGCAGGCGGGACGCCCGCGCTACCTAATTCCGGACTCCTCATCCTCGCATACACCGGCGCCGGCCTCTGATTCCACTCCAGCAGCGCCCGCGTCGCCTCGGCGCCATGTTGGACCAGCCAGCGCCGCACCAGCCAGACCGGATGTGAATAATACTCCGCCAGCGCCTCCGCGGGCGCGATTCGCGCCGGCGCGGCCTGGGAGTGCAAGTCCGCCGCCAGCCGGCGCAGGACCGCGTTCACCAGCCGCGCCTCAGCCGGGCTGGCCAGCGCGCGGGCCTGATCGACGGCGTGGTGGACAATTTTGGGGACAAGGCCGTCTGAAGGGGTCAGGTCACCCCCCGCCTCGATCAGCTCGAATCCAGCGATAAAGATCACGGCACGGGTCACAAACCGCGGCGGATGCGCGATGAGGCGGTTCACGGCCGCCTCCAGCCGGCCGGCATGCCGCACCACTCCGAGCACAAGGTATTGGCAGCGCGCACGTTCGATGCCGCTGAGACCAGGCGGGAGGCCGTCCAGGAGGCTGTCAATCCGGGCGCGGTCGGCAAACCAGCGCGCCACCAGCGTCGCCGCCACGGCCCATGGCGCCGGACGCTCGGTCACACACGGTTTGACAAGGCCAGTCATTATGCGCTCTACTCTCCGGTTTACGTCTATTTACACGCAATCATGAATTCCGCCGCTGTTTCCGCGCTCGTAGTCAAAAACCCGTTGCTCAAGACGGCCAAAGCCAAACTCGAAGCCATGGAGGCGGGCTCCTACGTCATCCACCGGAGCTGGGGCTTCGGCCGGATCAAAAGCTATGACGAGGGCGCGCAGCGCCTGATGATTGATTTCGCAGGCAAGAAGGCCCACGGAATGGACCCGGCATTTTGCGTCATGACCATGGAAGTCCTGCCCGAAAAGCACCTTTTGGTGCGCAAGGAGACGGAACCGGCGGTCATCGCCAAGCTCATCGCCGAAGACCCTGCCGAATTGATCGCCCAGGCGCTCCTCGGCTATCCGAACAACGCCACGACGGGCATCGACCTCGAACTGACGCTCACCCAGGTGGTGGGCGAGGAAAAATTCAAGAAATGGTGGGCCAACGCCAAAAAGGCCATTGCCAAGGATCCGCGCATTTCATCGCCCGAAAAGAAGACGGAATGCTATGTGTTACGGGAGATCCCGATCTCGGCCGAGGACGAGATCCTCGAGCAGTTCACCAGCACCCGCTCCGCCCGCCGCCGCATCGCGCTGGCTGATGAGCTTGTCGCCAACGCCGGCCGCCAGGACACCAAGTCCGATCTTACCGCGGTATTGAAGGCGCTGACCGACGCCGTCAGGGACAGCAATCAAATCGACGCCGCCGAGCGCCTCTACGGCGCCGCCGTGCGCGACGACCTGGCCAAGCTCGCCGGGGTGGACGCGAGCACGCTGGCCCCGACCCAGGCCAGCCTGGTCGCCAATGCGCGAGATCTTCCCGCCATCGCCGAGAAAATCCCGGTCCAGTTTCAGGGGCGGTTCCTCGAGCTGATCAAGGAGACCCATCCGATCGAGTGCCGGGACATCGTGTTCAGCCTGCTCAAGGTTTCCCAGGGCAAGTTCACGACCGAGTGCATTAATTTCCTGGTCGAAAACGGGCATTCCGACGACCTCGCCGCGACGCTCAAACGCTGGCAGACCGAGCAAAATCTCCGCGCGCCCGTCCTCCTCTGGATCGTCAAGAACCGCCATGCCAAGAAGTTTGCCAAGCTCCTGAACGATCTCATCACGCCTCGCCTGCTCAGCGCCATTTTCTTCGGCATCGACTATGAGGCCCTCCAGGCGGCCAACGCCCGCCGGATCCCGCTGGCCGACATCCTGAGCGAGGACACCGACTTGATCGCCGACCTGCTCTCCACGGCCGACCCGGAGACGGCGCGCGACCTGGCCAACACCCTCCTGCTCAACCAGGGCTTCGAGGAGCTGACCAAGAAGTCGCTGCTCGCCCGCTTCATCAAGATATTCCCCAACATCCAGTCGCTGGTCGCCACCGACGTCGAGGGCAAGGATGTCAATTTTCTCGTCTCCCGCGCGAGCTACGACCGCCGCCGCGAGGAATACGAGACGATCGTCTCGAAGAAGATCCCGGAAAACTCCCGGGCGATCGCCGCCGCGCGCGAGCACGGTGATCTTCGTGAAAACTCGGAATACAAGATGGCCAAGCAGGATCAATCGATCCTCATGGCGCACAAGACCCAGCTGGAACGGGATCTCGCCCGCGCCCGCGTCACCGATTTCAAGGACGCCCCCACCGACCAGGTCGGGGTGGGCAGCATCGTCGAGGTCCGCGACCAGGCCGGCACCACCACGCGTTACAGCGTTCTCGGCGCCTGGGACAGCGAGCCGGAAAAAAACATCATCTCTTATCAGACGCCCCTCGGCATCGCCCTGCTGTCGAAGAAGATAGGCGACACCGTGAAGGTGAAGACCGGCACGGCGGAAGACAGCTACACGATCATAAGCATCGAGCGCTCCGCGGCTCACGCCGCAGTGTGAGAAACGACCTCTCCTTTTCTTCCGGCTTCGGACCTCTGGGATGGAGTATTTTCTCAAGGGAATAGTTGCGGGTTTTATTATCGCGGTGCCGATCGGGCCGGTCGCCGTGCTCTGTTTTCGGCGGGTGTTGACCGAGCGCCGGATGGTGGGAATTACCACGGTGCTCGGCGCCGCCACGGCGGACGCCATCTATGGCCTTCTCGCCGCGATCGGCCTCAAGGCCGTCACCCACCTGCTTCTGGTGCACCACAGGTTCCTGCATATTTTCGGCGGACTGCTGATCGTCTGCATCGGGGCGATGATGATGCGCGCCCGGCCTGCCGTCGACCGCACCGCTGCGCCGCCCCGCAGCCTGGTCGGCGCCTTCTTTTCGACCATGTTTCTGATGCTGGCCAACCCCTCCATCATCATCTCCCTCCTCGCGGTGTTCGCCGCCATCGACTTGGGCGAGGGCTCTCCTGGCCTCGACTCCGTCTGGATCAGCATGGGGGTTTTCGCCGGCTCCGCGGCGTGGTGGTTCGTGTACAAGCTCATCGCCCTTTTGGTCGGAGAGCGGGTTCCGGATCGAACCCTGCGGGTGATCGATCAAGTGACCGGTGGCGTGATCGCCCTTTTCGGCGCCTGGGAGCTGGTGAGCAGCTTGATTTTCAAAAGATAACCCGGGCGGGGCGGCGCGCCCCCGCCCCGCCTCCCTGCTTGAATCTTTGCCCATAGATCCTCATTCGTAAGCCCACCCCGTGAACGCCTCCTGGGAGATTCTCAAGACCTTTTCCGACCCGACCCGCTTGCGCCTGCTCGCGCTGGTGATGCGGGAGGAATTGTCGGTTGCCGAATTGCAAGAGGTCCTCGGCATGGGCCAGTCGCGCATTTCCTCGCAACTGGCGGTGCTGCGCCAGGCGGGGCTAGTATCCGACCGCCGCGAGGGCAAGAAGGCCTTTTACTCCCTGCGCGCCAGCCTTCCCCCCCGCCATCTGGCGCTGCTCAAGGCGGCGACCGAGGCGATGGCGGAGTCCGGCTCGCTCGCCGAGGATCGCGAAAGCCTTGAGCGCATCATCGATAAGCGCCGGCGCGTTTCGGAGCAGTATTTCAATCTCATCGCCGGGCGCCTGGGCAAAAATTACTGTCCGGGCCGTTCCTGGGAAGCGATCGGCCATCTGGCGCTGTATCTCACGCCGGCCATAGTCATTGCCGACCTGGGCGCGGGCGAGGGGCTCATTTCGCAGCTCCTGGCGCGCCGGGCGAAGCAGGTCTGGTGCATCGACAATTCGCCGCGCATGGTCGAGGTGGGCACGGAACTCGCGAAAAAGAACGGCCTGGCCAACCTCGCCTACAAGCTGGGCGACATCGAGCAGGTGCCGCTCCCCGACAAATCGGTGGACCTGGCCATCCTCAGCCAGGCCCTGCATCACGCGCGCCACCCGCAGGCGGCCGTGGACGAGGCCTTCCGCATTCTCCGCCCCGACGGCCAGATCCTGGTCCTCGACCTGAGCGAGCACACCTTCGAAAGAGCGCGCCAGCTCTACGCCGACGTCTGGCTCGGCTTCAAGGAAAGCGCCCTCCACGGCTTCCTGAAGAAAGCCGGCTTCCAGCACGTCGAAGTCGCCCCCGTCGCCAAGGAAACCACCGAGCCCTTCTTCGAGACCCTCCTCGCCAGCGGCACCAAGCCCAAAAAGTAGCCGCTCACTGTCAGAAAGGTAGACGCGGTCTCCAGGCCGCGTTTCGCCCCAGTAGCCGCAGGCGCTGACCGAACTCGTTACGGCCCCGACTGCCTGCGCGCTTGAAATAGCTGCCGTTGCTGCTGGACGTCGGCTTTTAGAGCCTGGATCTGAGGGTCCGATAACAATCCCTGGATTTGGGCGATAGCCTGGTCGCCCAGCTTGACTACGCCCAGATCGCTGTTGAGCACGGCAAAGGGATTACTCGCGGGCAGCGGCGGAGCGGCATACTGGGTCAGGATCTGCACCAGCCCGGTCGATTGCTCGGGCGTCAAAGGGGTGGAGGTGTAGCTCAGGGATTGCTGCAAGAGGTTGGCTGTATTGCGCGCGGGGATCGTCTGTTGGTATTGCTGGAATTGATTGTAGTTATCCGCCCCAAGCAAATCGGAGATCTGGGCCTCGACTGACTTCTGCCCGGCGGCCACCGCCATGAAAAAATCCTTCGGATCCGACTTCATGTCGATCCCCTGCTCCTGCGCCGCCGACATGCTGTCGAAGGCCACCATCTGCTTTTCAACCAGCAGGCTCTTGAATTGGTCGAGTTGCTGGGGACTCAGGTTGAGGGTCTTGAAAAGCGCTCCATATTGGCCGTCCAGCCGGATTTTGGTCTGAAGCGATGTCATTCGCTGGAACCGCGGATCGCTGAGCATTCTCAAAAATCCGGCGAGCGGACTGCTATGGTCTCCGGTGGTTGCCGGCGCCTTGGGTTGATCGTCCGCGACCAGGCGCGGCCGGGCCAATGCCTTTTCCGCGGCTGCGCTTTGTTGGGCCAGCTGCTGGCGGATGCTTTCGGTGGTGCTTTTTGCATCTGCCAATTCGCGCCCCACAACCTGGGCGGCGTTGTATTCGCATACCGCGGCGACAATGCCCGCTACGGCGACCGTCGCGAAGATGATGGTGAGTTTGGTTGAGTTCATAAGTTTTCGTGGTTCCTACACTCCACAGATTTTCCGCAGCGCCTCGACATGCTCCTCGAAGCGGGCCCGTCCTTTTGCAGTAATTGAAAGGTCCGTCCGCGGTTTGCGGTTCTGGAAGCTCTTTTCGACTTTTACATAGCCGGCCTCCTCCAGCGTCTGGAGGTGCGCACCCAGGTTGCCATCCGTCAGATCCAACGACTTTCCCAGGGTGCGGAAGTCGAGTTGGGAGCGCGGCGGCAGCGCCATCAGCGCAGACATGATGCGCAGGCGGGCTGGGGCGTGGATGATGCGGTCGATCTCGGGCATGGCTATCTCCAGAACTTTCGCACAAAGAGGCCCGTGCCTGCCAGGGCACCGCCGCCGGTGATCGCCAGCCAAAGGAAGAAATAATTGGGGAGAAAAAGATAGCCGAGCAGCGTCGCGATCGTGACAAACACTCCCAGCCACATGATGTAGCGATCCAGCCACAGTCCCATGATGACGTAGGCAAACATGCAGAGCGTGGCCGAAAAAGCCGCGAATTTGCGCCCCATGAGCAGCGAATGGGCCGCCCATCCCCCGTGGTGCAACACCCCCCAGGGCACCAGCAATTCCAACCAGATGACTCCATACGCGAATAAAATCAGCCATGAGAGCCCCATGCGCCCATGCAGCGGGCTTTTAACCGGCGAATTTCGGGACCACGGACCAATCAGGAACGAGGCCGCCACTCCCACGATATCAAGCACCATCCAAACCGGGCCGGACACCCCCGGGAAAAACTGCAGGCAGCCGAATCCAATGATCCAAATGATGCCCCAAATAATCAGCAAGGGCGCGCCCTTCGCGGCGACGGCTTTGCGCATTTGGCCAATGGTGCGATTGATCTCATTCAGCGACGCCCGGGCCTCATCCTGGGTAATGGGAGCTGGTTCTTTTGTTTCCATAGAGGACTCTGTAATGCAGAGTGCCTATTTGTCGTCAATGTTTTTTTAAAAAAAGGTGGGGCGACGGGTCCCCGCGACGCCTGTTCGCCTCCGACCGCGCCAAAAGCCCGCAGAGTCCAGCAGGCGTCGCAGGGACGCGCCACCCCACCCTCGCTCGTCTGACGCAGGCTCAGCTAGCTAAAATGCCGGGCCACCGCCGCGTAGGCCTCGCCCGGTTCGGCGAAGACCTCCGCCGCGCGGGAATGGACGTGGGCCGGAGCGACGCGCCCATGGTGGACAAAGATCGTGTGCACCCCGGCGGCGTACCCTCCCAATACATCGGCGTCGGCATCGCCCATGAAAACGGTCTCCTCCGGCGTTCCCCCTGCCAGGGCGATCGACCGGAGCAAGCCCGTCGGATCCGGCTTATAAGAAGGTAAATCGTCTCCGCATACCATCGCGTCGAAAAAAACGGTGAAGTGATGGATGTCCAGGATTCGCTGGGCTGACCAACGGTCGCGGCCCGTCCAAATCCCTAATTTCACGCCGCGGGCCCGTAACGACCCCAGCAGTTCCCTGGCTCCTCCAAATGGCTTTACCCTCTCCTCCTTGCCATGTTCATAGGCCAGCAACCGTTCCTTTGCCGCTGGCAACGATCCGATTGCCGGCGGGCCCAAAAGGTTGCGCAAGCAGGTGTCCAACGGCCCGCCCAAATGAGTCAGCACCTCGGCCGGGGTTGGCCGCTCGCGGAAGAGTTCGACGGCATAAATGAACGTCTCGATCACAAAGGGCATGCTGTCGAACAACGTGCCATCCAGATCGAATATCGCCGTGCGCTTCAGGGTGCCATGGGAGCCTTTCATCGTTGCAGGCCAATTTGAAACGGCGCCCTGCCAAAGCAAGCCACACGCGCCCGGCGCGCTGATGAATTCAGCGGCCGAACAGGGTTTTCCAGCTTAGGCGGTACTCCAGCGCCGCGATGCCCAGGAGCATGAGGACGGAGGCGAAGCCAGCCAGGCTGTCCGGACTTACCGGAACACGGAGCGAGAGCACGATTGCGACGACGGCGATAACGCCGGGGAGAACTGCGGCTATGTTTTCCTTTTTCATGATGTATTCCTTTTTGATTTGTTGTTTGCGATTCGACTGGCGAATGAATTGCACACAACGTGCCAACCGGAAAACAATTTGTAATACGTTTATTTTTAGCCACTTATAAAATATCGTTTTCTGGGTCAGAACCGAAAACATCCGGAAACGAAACCCGGGCGTCCCATGAGCGAGACGCCTTGACGACCGACCCGGCCAGTGCGGATTCAAAATGTCACCCGCGGGGTGACATCTCCTTTGATCGCAAAACGATTTTGGAAAGTGGCAATTTACCCTTGACTATCTAGGTAATGGGCTGATTAACCTAGATTATCTAGGCCCCATCTGCCCATGGAAAAAACCGAACTGCTTTCCGGAACCCTCGATCTGCTGGTGCTGCGCGTGCTCAACGGCGGGCCGTTGCATGGCTTTGGCATCGCCGAGCGGATTCATGTCCTTTCGCGCGATGTCTTGACCGTGGAGGAGGGCTCGCTCTACCCCTCGCTCTACCGGATGGAGGAGAAGGGATGGATCGAGGCGGAATGGGGCCAATCGGAAAAAGGGCGCCGGGCCAAATTCTACACGCTCACCAAGGAAGGGCGGAAACAACTGGCGAACGAGCGGCAAACCTGGGACCGGGTGGCCCTGGCGATCGCCGATGTGCTGCGCAATGCCTGAACCGTCATGAAGTGGCTGCGGAAAATCCGTTTCAAGTTCGGCGCCCTGTCCGGCAGGGGAAAATTCGATGCGGAGATGGACGCGGAAATGCGAACGCATCTCGAACTTCGGATCGAGCGAAACCTGGGCGCCGGGATGTCGGCGGAGGAGGCGCGCTATGCCGCGCAGCGCGATTTCGGCGGGCTCGATCAACTCAAGGAGAAAGCCCGCGAGCAACGGGGCGGGATCTGGCTTGGGCACCTGATTCAGGACCTCCGCTATGGCCTGCGCCTGCTGCGCAAGAGCCCGGGATTCACCGCGACCGCCGTGCTTACCCTCGCGCTGGGCATTGGGGCGTGCTCCACCGTGTTCAGCGTGATCGATGCGGTCGTGCTGCATCCGTTCTCATATCCCAAGCTCGATCGCCTCATGGCCGTGCACGGGGTGGTCACCTCAAATGGCTTTCAGGGCAGAGTGTCGCCCGCTGATTTCTTCGATTATCGCAGGCAATCGACCTCGTTCTCGGACCTCGCCATGAGCACATCCCTGGGCACGAATTTCGTCATCGGTAAGGAGCCGATCCGGCTATATACTGAGTATGTCACCGCAAATTTATTTACCACCCTGGGAGTGCGGCCAATTTTAGGCCGCAATTTCCGCCCGGAGGAAGAGGTCCGCGGAAATGGCCATGTCATCATATTGAGCTACAATACATGGCAGGAACAATTCGCGGGGCACCCCGACATCATCGGACAAACCGTCCTGATGGACGATCAGGTGGCCACCATCATTGGCGTAATGCCTGCTGATTTTCAGACTTTCGGAAGCAGCCTGTATGGCCCGGCCCTCTATATGCCGATCCAGGACCGGAGCAGCCTGCAGCAAAACCGCTACTGGCGCAATTTCCAGGTGGTAGGCCGCCTGAAGGACGACGCTACGCGAGCCCAAGCGTCCAGCGAATTGGCGGTGATTGCGCGCAGCCTCGCGCAGCAATACCCCGCCACCGACAAAGGATGGGGAACGCTGGTCGTTCCGCTTTTGGATGACACGGTCGCCTATGCCCGCCCGCTTCTTTTCACGCTTCTCGGGGCCGTCGGCTTCCTGCTTCTGATCGCCTGTGCCAATATCGCCAATCTCCTGCTGGCCCGCGCCGCTTCGCGGCAAAAGGAGATGGTGCTGAGAACCGCCCTTGGGGCCAGCCGAAGCCGGATCGTGCGCCAGCTTCTTTGCGAAAGTCTTCTTCTCGGATTGCTCGGAGGGGCACTCGGCGTGCTCCTGGCCCATTGGAGCATCAAGCTGGTGCCTTCCATCTTGCCGGTCGATTCGCCGGGGGGCGGAAATATTGCCGTGGATGGCCGGACCCTGATTTTTACATGCGCCGTCGTCCTTCTGACCGGAATTGGCTGCGGCTTGGCGCCAGCGCTTCAGGCCGCCCGGATCGATTTAAATCACGCTCTCAAAGACAGCGGCCGTGGCAACAGCGCGGGCAAACCGGGCCTTCGGCTGCGCGGCCTGTTTGTCATTTCCGAGATTTCGCTGGCCATCGTTTTGCTCACGGGAGCGGGATTGCTCGTCCGAAGCTTCCTTGCGTTCCAGAACGCCGACCAAGGTTATCAGCCGAGGGACCTTTATTTTGCCCCGCTCTCGCTGACTCAAAAAAAATACGAAATTCCCCAAAATCAGATCAGCTTTGTCGATCAGGTCCTGGAGAAACTTTCCCATTTGCATGGGGTCAGTTCCGCCACGTTTGCCGTGGGCGGTCTGTTCAGCAACTTGTCCCGCGAATTCGCGATCGCCGGCCAGCCCGTTGCACCGGCCGGGTTGGGACCAATCACCGGATTTCAAGTCGTCACCCCGGATTACTTTAAAACGCTGGGCATTCCGCTTCTTCGCGGGCGGCCTTTCAGCGTCCGTGATGCCACCGGCACCCCGCTAGTCGTGCTGATCAACCAGGCGTTCGCCAGGAAGTTCTTCCCCGATAAAAGCCCGATCGGGCAGCGCTTGAATCTTGCCCTCGATGACGTCACTCCCGCGGAGCCGAGAGAAATTGTCGGTGTCGTGGGCACCGTTGTCGACCTGGGCGGCTCCGGTGACTACATTCCGGACCAAGTGTACATCCCTTACAAGCAACACCCCTTCGGCAATCTGAGCCTGGGAATTCGCACCATTCCCGGCGTGCCGATCAACCTTCGCGCAATCACCGACGCCGTCCATTCGGTGGAGCCTGCTGTTCCGCTGACCGCCATGTTTGGCATGTTTGGGTTTACCGAGTTTCAAGACCGGGGCACCCCGGGAGTCCGGCGATTGTCGATGGTGCTTTCCACCGCGTTCTCCGGAGTCGCCCTTCTCCTGGCCACGATCGGGATTTATGGCGTGATGGCATACAACGTCGCCCAGCGCACCGGCGAAATCGGCGTTCGCATGGCCCTCGGCGCGCAGCGAGGAGACGTCCTACGCCTCATTATGACGAGCGGGGCGCGCCTGATCTGCCTGGGCATTTTGTTCGGGCTGGCGGGGGCGCTGGCCGGCGCCCGGGTGCTCGGAACGCTGCTCTACAACGTGGGACCCTATGATCTGATGACTCTTGGCGGCATCACCGTGGCCATTTCCGCCTCCGGGTTGATTGCCTGCCTGTTGCCCGCCCTTCGCGCCACCAAGGTCAGTCCCATGGTCGCACTTCGGTCCGAGTGAGCCGCCTCACTTCGTCGCGCCTTGCAACTGGTAGTATTGCTTCACCAGAGCCATCACCTGCGCTATCTGCGCCGCCGCTTTGAAGTTCGCATATTGGGTCCCGTTGAGAATCTGGCCCACCTGGGGCAGCGCTGTCGGCCAATCGATCGTCATGGGGTCAGCGGGACCTCCCGCCTGAAATTTGCCGCTCGCATTGGCCAGCACATTGAGGAGCTGATCCATCTGCGTTTCCGTAATCGGGGTGGTTTCGGCGATGGGATATGCCATGCGAGTAATCGGGTCTTCCAGCGGCTGGATCCGATCAAATTGCTGTAGTTGCTGGTAGCCGGCATTGCCCAGGAGCCCGACCTCCTCGTCGCGAAGCTGCTCGTTTTGCTGCTGCTGGAGCGTGGCAATCGCCGGATCGGAAACCGCCAATCCCTGGGATTGCACCGCCGCCTGGAGATCCAGCTTCTCCTGCTCGTTTTCCGTCATCAGATCCTCGAACTTTTCGATCTGCGCCGGCGAAAGCGCCAGCATGTGGTAAAGGGGCAGGAACGTCATGGTCAAATTGGCCCGGAAAGACCGCACATAAGCGGCGCGCACCTTCGGATTGGTGGCAATCAGGGCGGCCCGATTCGGTCTGGCGGGCGTCTTCTGCGCCGGGGAGGATGTTACCTGGCGCACCTGCGCCGATTTGATGTCAGCTCGCAGTGCAGCCTCCCTCTGCCTCGACGCGGCAATTTGGCCCTGCGCCTCTTTGATTCTGGCATCCAGGGATGACTGGCTTTCCGCCATCGCAGCGGCCGCGGCTTCCGCGCGCCGCGCCGACTGGAGGGCGGCCCACGCCAGAGCGAGGCTTATGCCGGCAAATCCCAGCGCCGCAGTAAAAGACAATGTCTTTGAGTGCATGCTGCTATTTGGGGTTCGAGGCTTGGTAAACCGCCTGCGCGAGTTGCTGGCTGGCAAAGGCTCCTTGCGCCGCCTGCCATTGCGCGGGAGAGAGCACGCTCTTTGCCTGTGCCGCCACGGCATTCCAATCCACCGCATTCCAGTCCAAATTGCCTCCGCTGTGGTAGGAACTGTCATTGGTCAATATGATCTGGGCCAACTGATCGGCCTGGGCGGGGGAGACCACTTCCGCGGTATAACCGGCTTGGGTAGCGATCAGGCCCGAAAAACCATAAGCCCGTCCAATTTGGCTGAATTCCTGAAACTGCTCGAAACCCTGGGCACCCAGAATTTGGCTCAACTCATCGTCCGGAAGCCGCATGGAGGTAAATTGCGGGCCTTGAGGCGTCACGATTTCATGATCCAACCAATAGGCGGCGGTCCGATCCTCGAATTGCGCAATCTGGGCCAGCGTGAGTCCGGCAAAACGGAAGAACGAGGCGTACTCCGTGGCGACCTGATATTTCGCCACTTCCAGCATCATGCCCCGAACCTGCGGGAAGGTCGCCATGAAGTTTTTAACGTCTGCCTTCGGATCCCGGCCTGATCTCGCAATTCCCGCTGGGGTGCCGGCGTTTCGCTGGGTTCCGGCGGCACGGATGCGATCGAGATTGTGCTGGAGGTCCGCGACCCGCGCGCTGGCCGATTGGGCTTTTTGCTCCAGTTTCCGCAGGTATGCCTGTTTGGCCTCAGCCGCATGCCCGGCGGCGACCAGGGAGGCTCGCTCTTGCCTGGCAATCCGAAATTCATAAACGGCGGTGCCAATCCCAACCAAGCCGATCATTCCGGCGATGCCGAGCGCTCCCGCGATGCCCAACGTGCTTTTTGTGCTCATAATTTTCATAATGCCGGCGGGAGACATGCCGTTTCCGGCGGCCGAAACCAGGGCCGCCGCCGCAACCGATTCCATCAGGGCCGCCGGCGCAGCGAAGCCCGCATGACCGGCCAGCATCGTGGCCAGCGCGGCGGTCGTTGAGGTGATGCCTCGTTTGACGAGCCGGCCGCGCAATCGTTCGAGGGCGCGTTCCACCCGCTTGCGGGCTGCGTCCTCGCTGAGGCGAAGAACCTCTCCTATCCTGGCGAATGACAATTCTTCAAAGTACCGGAGAAGGATTGCCTCGCGCTCGCGGTCGTCCAAATGGTGCATTTCCTGATCGAGAACGGGCCGGAGTTGATCCCAATCAGCGTCATGGGCGCCCGCGGAGTTTACGTCGTGCATAAGCTGGGCCTGTTGATCGCGGGCCCGCCGGCGAAACTCTGTCCGGATCAGATTCGTCGCCGCAAAATGGGTGCTGGTATAGAGCCAACTGACCAGGACAGGTCGGTGCCGAAGGGTCGGCGCTTTGCGCGCGAGATCAGTGAAGACGGCCTGCACGACGTCCTGGGCCTTGTGCGCATCACCCAGTTGCCGGAGAGCTGCGCCGTAAACCACGGCAAAGCGCCGGCGAACCAGTTCCCCGAAGGCTTCCTGGGAGCCATCCTCGACGTAACGGCGCAACAGTTCGGAGTCATCAGTCATTACCCCTTGTTACATCCGTCGCGCCAAAAAGCGGACAAGAAAATTGGAGAAGGCGGCGGCGATGGCGCCGCCACGAAGATCACCTGAATTGGTCGGTGAACCAGCCGGGGTCGTTCATGATGTAGAGGGTGACGAACCGCGGCGTCTGAGAGTCGGGAGTCAGTCCGTCTATGCTCAGGATCTGGGTGTAGTATTTCAACCCGTCCAACTCGGCCTGGGAGCCTCGCCCAACGCTATTCACCATCATGCTCGCCACCTTTTTGGTGGTGCCGTTTTTGATGATTTGAACGCTGAATCCAAAGCTCATGACCGGCAGCGCGCCCACGGAGATGGGCTCCAGCCTGATGGCTTTGTCGCCAATTCCGGGTGAAGCGGCCGGCGGCGAATCCGCGCCGTGCGCGGGCAGTTCGAGGAGTCCCCCCAAAACAAGGAGGGTGAGAATACCGAACGCGCCCTTGGGACGGAATCTTTTCAAACTGTAAGTGGAACTCGAAATGTCATCCCGCGGGTGACATGACCGATCCAGATCAACGGCTCGAACCTAATCCAGATCTGCCTAACGGTGGAAATTCAAGGCGATCGCACAGGCCCAGATAACCAGGCCGCAAACAAAAGTCATGAAAGTCTGTCCGGGAGTAAGCGGTTCAAATTCAGGCATGATGGGCAAATTTATATCCGGGCAGACCGGAGTCAATCAGCTACCCTCGGCACTTGCTATAATGGTATGAGTCCGCGTGGAAATCGCCATCGCGGTTGACAGTTACAACCCCAAAAACACACTACCCATGGCCATGCTAGCCAACACCCTAAAGATTCTCGAAGCGGCGAATTTCGAGCCGCGCCAAGCCCTTGCACTGGCAGAAGCAATCGATGGCGAAGTCCATGCTTCCCAATATGTAACAGTTCCTATTCTCGACGCCAGAATGATGGCCATCGATGCCAGGTTTGCTCAGGTAGACGTGAAGTTTGCTGAGGTAAAATTTCAAATCGCCCAATTAGAAGCCCGGCTGACAAACCGAATGATCGGCTTCGGCTTCGCCGCAGTCAGCCTGAATGTCACGATTGTCTTTTTCATCGTGCAGCATTTTAGGTAGGCGCTTCACTCCACCTTCACCCGCGAGCGGTAGAATGCGTCGCATTTCGCGT
>Ga0302326_10016586_pt1 | contig 15409 bp, 16 predicted proteins | sample Palsa_T0_3_FD_202264 | JGI IMG/M metagenome (GOLD analysis project Ga0302326, IMG submission 202264) | Peat permafrost microbial communities from Stordalen Mire near Abisko, Sweden - Palsa_T0_3 | ecosystem: Environmental > Terrestrial > Soil > Palsa > Peat permafrost | place: Sweden: Abisko...
CGAAATGCGCCGGTTTGCACGCCACCTCGAGGTGTCCGCATCGCCCAAAGTCACACTCAATACTTTCCTCGCGGACAATTTGCTCGACGCAATCGATTGAGGCCAGCGAAGCGGCGTACATGCGCTGAACTCTTTCGCGCCCGTAACGCAAGATCAGTGTGGGAACGGGCAGTTTCATGCCTGTCAGCACCATTCCGCCATTGCGCGAACTGGCGCCCCAGCCAAAGGTTTTGGCTTCCAGAACCGCCGTCCGAACTCCGCGCTTTCCGAGCACCCTAGCAGCTGAAAGTCCGGTTACGCCGCTTCCGATGACCGCGACATCCACGCTGGCGGGTAAAGCACGAGAGGGATCGCTGCGCGGGATCGCCGTCGTTCCCAGCCAATAATTCTCTTCTTTCATGGATAGGCCGCTTCCGGAAACAGAATTATCCCGCAAGGAGGTCGCATCCGTGAAGACTTCCTGCTGGCCCCCTCCAAACGCAACAGCTGGAGAGGGGGTAAAATCCCGAATGCAGCGACCCGATCGCCGCCACGCACAGCAACCGTCATGGGCACCGTCACCGATGTCAACAACGATGTGATCCGAACGCGACTGTCGTTCTCAACGAAGTTGATAGCAGTTACATTTCGTACGATCGTGACAAGCGAGAAAGACCGATGCTGAGCTGCATCGTATTGAGACGTCCGAACGCTCCGCATGGGATGACAGGTTTGTCGACGCGCTCTGCGAGCCGGCCGAGTCCTTCACGTTCGGCGGTCTTCGCCCATATGATGACATTCAACGCGCATCGCCGGTCGATGGCCTTGGACGCTCTACGCCAATTCGGCGTCCAAACCGAAGGTTTCGGGGATTCTATGGAATGTTAGGAAAGCGTAGCCCTTGGAACCGGGAGGTAGCTCTAAAAACGACATGACCACGAGAACGGAATTGTTTCGATTGAACGGCGCCGTCGAGCGTGATCCGGCCATCAATGGCTGGATGAAAGAGCAGGCAGGCGAATTGGGAGCCATCGCGCAGAAGTGGTTTGAGGTGATGCGAAAATGCGGAGACGAGGTCCGGGAGCTTTTGCATGACGGCTGTCCGACTGCATGTCTGGGAGATGCAGCCTTTGCCTATGTCAGCGTATTCACGTCGCACGTAAAGGTTGGATTCTTTCAAGGTGCATCGCTGCCGGATCCGGCTCGCTTGCTGCAAGGCGCCGGCAAGTTCATGCGCCATGTGAAGCTGAAACCAGGAACGGCCGCGAACGCCGCAGCGCTAAGAAGGCTCATCGACGCGGCGTACTTGGATATAAAAGCGCGCGTTGAACACGGCTAGATCAAAGAAACGCTTTGTCGACGCAGAGATGTATCGCCAGATTAGTTAAAGATATGTTGGATCGTGTTTGCTGATCGTTGATAACGGGCAACACGGAAGTTGGGGCGCTCTTCCCTTTACTCCGACCTGCAAAGGCGCAGAGGAGGTGGCCATCTGATGCACGCGAGCAATGTGTGCACGGGGGATCGTCGGCTGTTTGTAGCCAACCTCAGATTAGACTCAGGGGGCGTGGGCGGCAATGGCACCGATATTTGCAATGTTGTCGCCTTTTTTGAGGGATGGGACCGCGTTGATGTGCAAGATGACACCGGAGATGGGAGCGCGGGCTTCGAGTATGAGTTTGCCAAAATAGTCGGTGACGAAGCCGATTTTCATGCCCTCTTGAACATAGGTACCACGCTTCACAAGCGGGTACCAAATGCCAGGGCCGTCGGACAAGACATCCACGACTCTGTCGAGCCAGACGGGATTCTCGATGGGCCGAGGGTCTCCTGCAAGCATTTTAAGAGCTCGCATGGTGCTGAATGTCCCGTCGACGAGTAGGGTGACGTCGTCCTCTTCGACGACGCCGGCGTAGCCAGCTTCGACAACGATGGAAGGTTTGCCGCGAGCAGTAGAAGTGTTGTCGAGGTAGCGAGTGGGGCCTAGGTCGGTAGGACGGTCGCGCCATATAATTATGTGGTCGAGTCCAAAGGCGAGGACCATTTCTTTGGATATACGGTCTTGGGTCTCCTTGCCAGTGGGCGCCCAGTACGCGTAAGGGCGGAGGCTCTCGTCGAGATCGCCGCCGTGGTAGTCGATGAGATAATCACATCGATCGACGACTTGTTTGGTGATAAGAAAGGACGCACGTTCAGTTTGCGTCCCATCGGCTTTCCCAGGGTAGAAGCGGTTCAGGCTCTTGTTATCGATGGGGTTAACATGGGGGACCTTTTGTTCGAAGGATTGAATGTTGACGAGGGGAACAAGGATAACAGTGCCCGCGATTTGAGTGGGATCGAGTAGGTTGATGAGTTTTTCAAGCGCGATGATGGAGGTGTATTCAGTACCGTGGGCACCAGAGACAAGAGCCAGGACAGGACCACGCTTTTCGCCGTTGATGACGATGACGGGAATATTGGTAGCAGCGTCGACACCAGCGGGGACTTCCAAATAGCCCGTCGATTTTTGGCCCGGAGCGGCAGTGGCAGTGCCGACAGAAAAAGACAAAGCCTGTGCCTGGACGAACAGTGGGAAGAACATAAAGATCCCGGACGAAGTAAAGGTGCGAGCAAAAGACCTGAGCATAGGTCCTCCATGGGGTAGTACACCGAGCGGAGCCTGACTGCTAGTACGACGCCAGCACCGAGTCGTTGGCGAAATGTTGCTCCTTCTCATCTTCCGCAGTTGCATACGGGAGCTATCACGAACCGACGCTCTTTCGGTACAGCGTGCACCACCCAACTTAAACGTGCGGCCGGCGCGGGCGCAACTCTGCGAAACGGAGGCGCAGATCGTTTCATTGCTGAAGGCAAAGGAGCACTACAGGACAATTGCTGCTACCGCAAGGTGCAGTATCACCAGTGGGCTCGCATGGCCGCCGAGTCGTAGGGCGGCTTCAACAGTTCGGACGCCGCCTCATCGGTGAAGCCGGGATCGAGCCAGAAGTCCTATTAAAGGGGGTGTCAAGTGGAAGACAACCAATGTTTATGCGGGTTCCACGCGCGCGTCGAGGTCACAACTCTACGTCGTAGAGCAATCCGCCCGCCCGAGTGACCTGGACCAGCCCGTCAGGCAGCAGCTTTATTTGCGGGCGCTAGGGACGCTCCCCGAGGTCTCCGTTCATCTTGGTCACTTCCTGACGCACGAGGTCACCATGGCGCTGGTCGTGCCTCTTTGCTGCGGCGCTACCGCCGTTGCCGGCGGTGAAGATCGAATTGTGTGATGTTCACTCGCACGGGCCAGTGGCGCGGCAGAATAAGAACCTGACTTTCGATGCCCCGAAGTTGGGTTCCAATTTGACTTTTTCACGGGTTGGTTGCGGCATTCAAACTGCTGCGAATCCGTTCTAGCCTTCGCATATCCCGTCGGCAAGGGTGGCCTTCTCGCTTTTCTAGCTCTCTTCGGGCGGCGCCACAGGCGCTAGACTCCTCGATCATCCGAGCACAGACCTGTAGAATCGCCATTTCCGCAAGGTTCCGCGGCAAGTTTGCGGTGTTGACTTGAGCTGCGGCCAACTCGCTGGCCTAGATGTAAGTCACAATCGGTAAACTCCCGTACCCTTTTGTTTGAGTCGCCCGTTCCTTCCTCAAACAAAAACTGCAGATCCTCCAGTGTCAAACTTTGCGCGAAGCGTTCCTCGCCCAGCACGTCTTCGGCGAGCGCGGCCTTTTGCTTCTGCAGCGCACGGATTTTTTGCTCGACGCTATCGCGCATGAGCAGCCGGTAGGCCATCACCTTGCTTGTCTGGCCGATGCGGTGCGTGCGGTCAATCGCCTGATTTTCCACCGCAGGGTTCCACCACGGGTCGAACAGGACAACATACGACGCGGCGGTCAGGTTCAGTCCGAATCCGCCAGCCTTCAGTGAAATCAAGAACACTGCGCCGTCTTTGGCGGATTGGAATTCCCGAACCAGTTCGCCGCGATTTTCCGTCTCACCCGCCAGATAAAAATGTGGCCAGCCGCGCTGTTTCACGTTTTCGCGCAGCAAGTCCAGCATCGTCACGAATTGTGAAAACACCAACACTTTGTGGCCTTCTTCGAGGAGCGGTTCGAGCAAGTCTTCGAGCGCCGACACTTTCGCGCTTTCGGCCTCGCGTAAGTTTGCATCCACGAGCGCCGGGTGACAGCAAATCTGGCGCAGCCGCAGCAGCGACGTGAGAACATGAAAGCGCTCCCGGTTGAGTTGCTTGTCGGTTTTGAGGCCGAGGATGAGTTGGCGCGCACGTTTGAGTTCGGCGCGGTAAAGGTTTTCTTGTTCACCTTCCATTTCACACAGCAAATCCTCTTCAACGCGGTCAGGCAAATCCTTTTCCACCTGTGCCTTGGTGCGGCGCAACAGAAACGGCCGCACGCGCGCGGCGAGGCGGCGGCGAGCAAGGGGATCGTCCTTGCTGTCAAAGCGGCGGAGAAAATGCGTCCGATTGCCTAACGCGCCGGGCATGGCAAAGGCGAAGACGCTCCACAGATCCAGCAGGCGGTTTTCAATCGGCGTGCCGGTCAGCGCCAGGAGATGTTCGGCCTTCAACACGCGGGCGGCCTGCGCGGTTTGGGAACTCGGATTCTTAATGTATTGCGCTTCATCCAAAATTGCTGCCAGCCAGGGCGCACTTGCGATCGCGGGTGAAAGGCAGCGCAGTTGCGTGTAGTTGATGACCAACAGGTCGCAGTTTTCGCGCGCAGCGGAAAGCTCCGCGGCGGGTTCGCCGTGCCACAAGCGGACGCGCAAGTCGGGATAAAACCGCTTGGCTTCGGCTTGCCAGTTGTCCATGACGGACTTGGGGCAGACGACCAGTGACGAGTTGGGAGTTGGGGGTTGAGCATTGAGGGTTGTTTCCCGCAGCCAGGCCAGCCAGGCCAGCGCTTCGAGGGTTTTGCCCAGGCCCATGTCGTCGGCCAGCACGCCGCCGAAACGGTTCAATGCGAGGTAAGCAAGAAAATGAAAACCTTCGGTTTGGTACGGCCGCATTTCGGCGCGGATGGCCGCGGGCAACGGCGGCGCGACGCGCGTTTTCAATTCGCTCGCGCGGCGCTGGATGGTTTCAACCCGCTCGGGAGCAAGAAAGTTTTTCACGGCATCGTCGGCCAGTTGCAGGGTGTGGAATCGTTGCGGTTCGGCGGAGAAATCGTGCGCGTCGAGGCCGAGCCGGGCGAGTTGTTCGTAGTCGTCCGGCGTGAGACTGAATTGCAACCGCCGCCAGCCTTTTTTTTCGAGGCGAACGTAACCGCCGCTTGCCTTGAGCAGCAATTTCAATTCCTGCGGCGTGAGCGTGGTGTCGCTGACCTTGAGCGCGACTTTGAGATCGAACCAGTCAATGCCCGCTTCGTCGACATCGAGCGAGACGTTACCGCTGACCGGCGCGTCGCGCAGCGTGGCCAGTTCGGGGTCCAACAGCACTTCAATTTCCGGCGGGAGCGATTCGAGCCACGCGACGAACCGTTCCGGCGTTTTTTTCGTGAGCCGCAACGTCCATTCGCCGGGGTAATTACTCCACTTCAATCCCAGCGATTCGATCGCTTGCGGAAAATATTGTTGCGCAGCGCGATCGTGGACGACGATGACGCCCTTGACCGACTCGGAATTTTCCCCCGCGTTGTCTTTCCGTTCCACCTCCCATCCCGCCGGTGCGTATCGTTCCGATTTCATTCCGGGCGCTTTGGCGGCGACGCGCAGGACGATGTCCTCGGTTGGGCTGGCGGGATAAATCGGTTTTAACGCGCACGAAATCGTGACCTTGACGGGCACGGTGCGGATGCGTTCGGACAGATATTCCGGCAACGCAATGCAGGCGGCGTGGAGAAACTCCAGACCGGCGGCGGTTTCGAGAGCTGGCGCCGGAACGTTCTTGCGCAATTCGGCGTCGAGTGCGGCGGGCGGGCCAACGAACAAACCGCCTTCGGTCAAATACAGAGTCGGCCGGCCGTCGAGCGCGCAGAGAATTTTCGGCGGCGACGAACCGTCGGCGGTGCCGAGCGCGAGTTCATAATCGCCGTCGCCGTTTTCGGGTGCACGTAGATTCAAGCGCAGGGGCTGGGCGACGCGCAGCAGCGGCTGGCCGTCCGAGGTCACGACGCGGTCGGGCGCGAGCGGCATTCGCAGCAAGCAGTTCAGCCCGGGGCGGGCGGTGGCGTTGTCGTATCGGAAAAACCACCAGCTTTCGGAACGCCACGGTCGATAAGCAGCGCTCCACAGCGGCAGGGAATTGGCTGCGATGGCCAGCGTGCCTTTCTCGAATTGCTCGGCGATTTGTCCGGCCTGCACCCGTTCGAGTTCGGCAAACCCGGCGTTTGCCTCACGGCGCCATTGCAATCGCGCCTCTTCCGCGCCGACGGTCAGGCGCAATTCGAGCGCACCCGTTCCGGAAACGGGCGCGCGGTTGTCGAATTGGCGGAACCGATTGTTCCATTGTTCGATTTCCTTGTCGCGCTCCCATCGCTTCATCGCGGGTTCGATCAACTGAAAATCCGTGATGCCGGCGATGAATTGCGGATACTTCCAATTGCGCCGGCGCAATTCCCAGGCGACGTAAAGCCAGAAACAAAAGTCGTCGGGGGGGAACTCGCGCCAGAGATCGACCGCAGTCCAGTAGCCGTCAGAGGGGCGGCCGGCCATCAAGCCCAAGTCGTTTTCCGTAAACATGCGGACGCGAGCATCGGCAAAACACCTTTGCACCTGGCGGACGAACTCGGCTTCGTCGACCTGAAGTTCGCGCCCGATATTTTTGACGAGTTTTTCGCGCAACGGCGAAGGCAGCGGCTTGGCGACGCGCAGCGGCTGCGGATCGCGCGGCTGTCGGTTCGAGGTTCCTCTAATCTTCTGCCAGCGCCGTTTTTGGGCTTCGGCAATCTTTTTCCGTGCCCAAGCTGAGAATCTGTGGTTGGCCATCGCCTTCCTTTTCCAATGCAGCATCAAACTCGACTCATTGTGCCATCTCCCGACACTCCTGTCACGGCGTATCAACGTCGGGTAAATTCGGGTGTCAAAGCCGGGCTGTGTTCAAATTCTAGATCTAGATGAGGACCCGAAGTTGCCTGCGCCGCCCCAGGACATCGTTGGCACACCGGTCGGTGTTCTGTTTCTCAAGAAGATCGGCATAAAGCCGGTGCCGCTTGTAATACTCGGTGCCGGATCGGGCAATCACACTCCTGTAAATATCGTCCGATCTTGGGCCCAGCCAGCCCTGTATCAGTCGCACCCAGGATGTCGCAAATCGCCTGTAAGTTCGCTTCCTCTAATTTTGGCATGACAGCCATCCGGCGACATCCTCCTTCTCACCACAGACGTTCATGATTCAGTCTTCGGTACTGCCGGCAGCGGTGCGCCGGCTAGCCCTTTCTTGACGAGGCTGGACAGGAAATCCCCAAAGGGAACAATATCCTCGCCGACACTCGCTTTTTCGAGAGCCTCCATGTAAATCTTGCGGTCCCCGACAGGTATGACGGTCCACGGATACCCGCCTGAGGCCATCATGAGATTCATCAGAAACCGTCCCATACGGCCGTTCCCGTCCATATAAGGATGGATGTATACGAATACGAAGTGACCGAGCACGATCCGCACCGCCGGTTCCTTTTCCTCGCGCAGTAGATCGAAGAAAGCAGGCATGGCATCCCTGACCGCCTCGCGGTTGAGTGGTACGTGCATGGAGCGGCGAATATAAACCTGCCCGTTGCGATAGCCGGCAAGGTCGGCGGGCTTTAGTGAGCCGGCCGTCACGCTGGAGCCGAACATTTCCCGATACCACGTTCCGTGATCTTCATCCGCAACCGAGCCGGGATTTTCGCCGTTGAGGACCCTTCGCATACTTTTTTGAACGGCCTGATATGCCTGCCAGTACCCGAGCGCGGCCATGGCATCCCGCTGTCCCCGGTCCTGTTCATTCGTTTCCGGATTCCACGTGTCGCTCCTGACGCGTTCAATCAGTTCAAGGCTGACGCGATAACCCTCGATCGACAGTGAATGATAAGCATCGGTCACGTAAGCATCGTCGACGCGTTTCAGGTAAGCGCCGATATTGCGCGGCAACCCTGGCGCCTTCGGAAATCTGCCGATCACGGGTTCACGCATCTTCTGCCACAACAGCCGTATCCGATTCACATAAGGCGAGGTTTCGCGGGGGGGCAAAGCGAGTGACGGCTTGTCCGTAAAGGGATCGGTTTCACGCACGTCGTAACCAGCGGCAGTCATAGTCTTCGTAATATCATCCGCGATGCGGTCGCGTCCGCTGTTGCGGAAGGCTCCGGCAAGGCGGCCGGCAATCGTGCTGTGGCCGCCGTTCAGCAGTTTCGCTAGCACGCCGGATGCATCGCGGACCGTGGCCATGGCCGCCCGCGCGTCGGTCGCATGACTTGAAAAATAGTGCGGAGAGCACTCGATGAGCGCCGATTCGAGCGAAAAAATCCGCAGCCCGTCTTTCTCGCCCCGGTCAGCCGGTTTTGGCAGCGCTGCCCGCAGGTCCAGCAAGGATGTTCCGTGCGGCAGTTTGGTCAGGTTGTTCATGCCTTTGGAGGATCGGACGACGAGCTGCCGGGGAACTGTCCAGTTCCCACCGTGCAGGGAGAGCGACTGCTCCGGCGACAGGGACCAGTTCCGGCCAAAGCGCGTTTCCAGATAAACGGCAGCGAACCGCCAGAACGATGCGTACCACGCGGTGCTCTCCCACTTTATCTCGTCCGGGCGGCTAGGGATGTACCATCCCTTTATCACCTCCTGCAGAAAGCCGTTTGTCAGGAGGCGTTGCCGGTGGGTGCGCGTCATGTCTTTCGCCCGGATGGCGGCACCGTTGGCATTCTGAAGCCCGTGGAGGATCTCCAGGGACGGAGCTAGTTTTTCAGAAGGTGAAGCCATGCGCGTCTATCCTCGTTAGTTTTTGCTGTCCTGTGGTTATTAGTTTAATGTGTCGTGCGATTGTTAGTCTATTGCGTTGTATCATAACTAGTCTTTTATGTCGAGCTATCATTAGTTTTTCGTGCCATAACCGTCCTTGGGATCGCTGCTTTTCAATAATTGAGGAGGAGAGATTCGGGCGCGTCCGGCGTTTCGACGGCCGGGATCAAAGTCACCCGGATCTCATACCGGGGCCACCGAGCTTTCGTCTCAGCCATCCGGCAACGATCCCCTGACGCGAGAAAGAACCTTGGTTACCAAAAACTCTGTCCGAGCTGACCCTTCGACGGCGCTCGATGATCTGCCTGGAAATCGAAGAAGGCAAGATCAACGAGCTCCAGCTTTCGAACCCGTGCCGCCCTGCAGGCGGAGATCCTCGCGCTTCGTCACCAACTCGCGGTTTTTCAAAAGAACGTCCCCGCGTTTGCGCCTCCAGCGTTCCGACCGGTTCTTATGGGTCTTGTTGTCGCGGTGGTGGCCCGGTTGGCGTCGTAGTTTGCACATCGTTGCCCCGATACGGTTGTCGCTTGGCACCGCAGAGCCTTCGCTAGGGCGCAGGACTCTCGACGTCGATCTCGGCATCGCGGTGCGCGGCTGGGACCACTTCCAGTTGTTGAAAGCAGCACTGGTGGAGCAAGCGGGCTTTCAACCCCATGTGAGCATGGTTCAGCGAATCACCTATCCTTCCAAGCCTGCGGTGGTAGTGGATTTGATTCCGTTTGGAGGCGTGGAGACTGCTGACCGAACCATCGCATGGCCACCCAAAGAGGACATTGTTATGAGAGTGACTGGCGTTAGAGACGGGCTCGAATCCTCCGTTCCAGTGCGCCTGGACCAGAACCTGATCCTCTATGTGGTTAGGTTTCCCGTCCTGCTTGTCCTGAAACTCTTCGCCTGGAAAGATCGAAAGCACGAAATGCGGGACGCACCGGACATATACACGCTCCTGCGGCAATACGGCGACGCCGGCAATGAAGATCGGTTGTTCGGCGAGGACATGAACGTCCTGGAGGCGGAAGGCTACGATTTTGAACTCGCCGGGGCACGCTTGATCGGCCGCGATGCTGCTCGCCTAGCCTCGTCGGACACACAAAAACGCCTTCGCGAGATCCTGGAGTCCGACGCTCTGATGGAAGAGCTCACGAACCAGATTATCGTGTCGTCGCTGCGCAATGATCCTGAGCACCTCGGCAGGTGCAAGATGCTGATTCGCGACCTCCGTGAGGGTTTCTTGCCACCTGCCTAGTCTAGATCGTGCAAGGACCGCTCACATGTGCTTCGTCATCCGCTGCCGGACCGCTGGTAGCCGGCGTTGAGATCGAGTGGCCCGCCGATCGAGTTCCGCTCGCGGTGAATCCACCTCAAGCCAACAGTCAAGAAGCTTGGTTTGCCGCCCAGAGGTTTGGTTTGGGTTTTGAGAAACGCTGCTTCGCAGCGGGGATGTCCAGGTCAAGCTGCCGCTCTTGGCAACTTGGCTGGGGCACGTCTCTATTCTTTCTACGTACCATTACTTACACTTCGTCGAAGACCTTAGGTTGGCCGCCGACAGCCGATTCTTTGACTCATACGGCAGCGTGGTTGTTCCGGCAGCAAGCAATGGCGTGGCCCAATGAAACCGGAAAAGCCGAACCGCCCAACTCCATCACGGTGGCATCACAGCCTACTCGGTGGCCAGACGAACCGCGGAAATCGGATTGCGGATGGCTCTCGGCGCCAACCGTACGAATGTCGTCATCATGGTATCGCGCACGGCCCTCCTGCTGGTTGGCGTCGGCCTCGCCCTCGGTATTCCGATAGCGTTGCTCGGAGGCCGCCTCATGCGAAGTCAACTGTACGGTGTGCACGCTTACGACCCGCTCACTCTATTCATAGCCGTCGTGGCGCTCGGCGCCTCTGCTGCTTTCGCCGGATTCATTCCCGCCCGCCGCGCAGCTAGCATCGAGCCCATGAAAGCGCTCCGCATCGAATAGCCAGATGGAGGATGGCGACAGTGGGTCCCGCCTCTCGCTTGCCTCATGACTGCCCTGGACGCAGGAGGGTAGGCCAAAGGCGCCGGCCTAGCGCTTCCTCAAGACTGCTCGCGCAGGACGGCTTCCTTCGCGCGGAACTTCGCGATGCGTTCGATCAACTTCACAGGGACCGGCTCGGAGAGTGGAAAACGGATTGTGCCCTTGCTGACCTTGTATGACGCGAGTTGGTCCTTGAACGCTGCGACCATGCGATCGCCCGCGGGGTACAACGAGTAGTGCTGCTTCCAGCCAGCGAAGTACAGCACTATCCCACCATGCAGTCTGTAAGCCGGGATCTTGTACGAGATTACCTCTTCGGCTCCTGGCAGGGCTTGGCGGAGCGTGCTTCGCACAAGCTGTAGTACGACCTGTGCGGTCTCGGGTTGCGCGGAAATGTACTCATCCACGTTTGCGAAATTGGCTTTGCCCATAGTGACTTCACCCTTTTGCCTGGAGTTCGGTAGAGGATCTGCGGCTGCCCCTGGTCGCCTGCCAACCTAAGATCACAACCCACAGCATGTACGTAAGAAATGTGAATCGCGGAGGCCAGCCGATGTTAACGCCGGGGCCGTAAGCATCCGGTCCTAAGGGAAACACAAAAATAGCCGAGTAAGCCGCAAAGCTCAAAAAGCCAAACAACGGTACGCCAGCGGTCCAGAGTAGAACTCGCCGCGCCGACCTCCATGCGTCCTTACGAGCCAGGCTGAGGTTGATAAGCAGCGCTGCGAATGGAAGCACCACCATCTGACCTGTGCCGAATACCACGTGAAGTGTGCCCCTGGTGGATAGCGGAGAGTGTAGGGGCATAGGGTCAGTTGTGCATATTCCTTCTCCACCAGCCCCAATCACGCACATCAGGAGCATGCCAAGTGCAATGCGGCCCAGGCTTCCATGCAGTTGCGGTTTCAGCATCACGAATAACGCCGCATAGCTCATTGCCGAAATGAGAAACGCACATGACATAATCCAGCCATAGGGCCCGATGGCCCATTCGCTGATTGTGTGCCAGGAAGGAGCTAGATCCGGTCTCAGAAAAATCAGCACGATTAGCAGGGCTTGATAGGAAGTGATCGCGACTATCGCGAGCCGTGCCGCGCTGATTGAAATCGCTGCCGAGGTACTTGGAACTGCTGCGCTCGTCATGGGTATTCTCATAGCGTGTATCAGTTTTTGATGGGAGTAATGGCAACCTAGATCATCCCTTCTAGTCGCACATAGCTTGCTTCCATTCCGCGTTCCATTCCTGTTGCGAGGATAGTTGCCCGCGTCTGAGCATCCGGCAGAGTCATGCGCATGGTCATTAATGTGCCTGTGCCGTCCGCATCGAACCTCGTCTCAATGTGGTTGTCAGGCGTAGGATCTGGCAGGTGCATCCGCTCGACATGAACGATCCGGCCGTACGGCTCAAGTTCGAGGTATTCGCCCGTGAGGTGGAATCCACCGCCTTTGCCATTCGTCCACTCATAACGGATCTTGCCGCCCGGCCTCGCGTCATTGATGCAGACGGGCATCGACCAACCTTCAGGACCGAGTAGCCATTTCTGGATTAGTGTCGGATCGGTATGGGCGCGGTATACGGCTTCGGGAGGGGCGGCGAATCGCCTGGTCACAACCACGTGGGTGTTACCTTCAGTCTTCAGAGTCAATTTGCTCATCGTTTTTCTCCTCTTTTTATCTTCATTTGTTCCGTGCCGGCGAGAACCTCGTCCAGTCGGTCGTAGTTCTTCTCCAGCGCTTTTCGCAACATTGCGAGCCACTGGTCCATTGCCTCAATGCCTGCCTCTGCGAGACGACGAGGGCGCTTCGTACCATCCACGCGACGTGCTACCAGTCCTGCGTCTTCGAGCACCTTCAGGTGTTGGGAGATTGCGGGTTGAGTTATCTCGAAGGGCTTGGCTAGTTCCATCACAGTCGTTTCGCCCTCGGCGAGACGTGCAAGGATTGCCCGACGCGTTGGATCGGCCAAAGCAGAAAAGGCGGCATCGAGATTCAATGTCACTGCCATAAGCCATAACTTATATAAGCAAATACTTATTGTCAAGAGAAATTCTACCCGGGACTGGGCATCGTCCACTCCGCATCGCGGGACCTGCAACCCGAGCTAGGTTTCGATAGGTCGAGTGGCAAAAGATCGGAACGCCTTTTCGACTCTTCGGGGGGACTCAATTGCCGGGGTTGGTCCCGGAAATAATTATGTACCTGACTTAGGACGCCGTTTCTGCCATAATGTCTCCAGAGGTTGGTTATGGCAAATGAAATCAACAACTTAGATGTTTCCGAAGTGAGTCCAGAGACCGTCCTGGCCGACCTGATTGAGTTGGTCGTCATGTCCCACCAAAATAGCGTCAACACATTGAAAGCCTTCAACGCTCTTCATCAGGCGGCGTGTGACTTGGACGTTCGTTTTGATGAGCGCTATGCGACGTATCTGGGTACGGAAAACCAAGTAGTTCGGGAACTAATTCAGATACCCGCCGAGCATGTTGCAAAACTAGTTGAAGCAGCGCGTGTACTGCGCTCCAATCCGAGTCAGGGGAAAACGGCATGAATCTCCTTAAAGTCACCAAGACGTTTACCACGGAAGATGCGGCGCTGGACTACCTGATTAAGCAGCGCTGGCCGAAGGGCGTTCGTTGCTTGGCTTGCGACCACGGCAAGGTTTATACAATTGCGACCAAAGGTAAGACGGGCAAGCCTTGCCGATTATTCGAGTGCGGCGAGTGCAAACTGCATTTCTCTGCCACGACTGGCACTCTGTTCCACGATTCTCACTTGCCCTTGCAGAAATGGTTCATGGCAATGGCGCTCATGGCGGAAGCGAAGAAAGGAATCTCAGCGAACCAGATTGCCCGTCACATTGGCGTACAGTACAAAACTGCATGGCACCTGTGTCACAGAATCCGTAAAGCTATGCAGGGAATAAATGCGACTCCGTTAGGCAGCCAGGGCCAGATAGTCGAGATTGACGAAACTTGGCATGGTGGACGCGCTAGTGCTGCTCATCGCCGTAAGACACCGAAAGAGAAGCAAGCTGCCCGAAAGCGAAGTGAGAGCGCTTTTCCAAGAACTAATAGCCACGAAACGGGTGGCCTTCAAGTCTCCAAGGGCGAACAACGGGCGAGGGAGATTCTTACTAAGCCGGTTGCTTCCGCTTCTTAGGTCTCGACCTGGAAGCCTTAACTTCCGACTTTGGCAGAGGCGGCGTGTCCAGCATCTTCTGCAAGAGCCTGTCAAACTTCAATTTTTCTACTACCACGTCATCGGGCATAGGGCCATTCTACCGCTATCCGTAACAGGGTTCTATGGCTCCGACAAAGGGGGTTCTCGCTGGCGAGTGTAACCGCAGCCGACGCTGGTGCGACATGAGTGTCTGTGGTAACCGTATGAAAGCTCGTCGCCATCACCAATGAGCGAAAGCCGCACAGTAATCCGGCGCCAAAGTACCTGTTGCGGAGCACTGCCCGAAGTAGCACAATCCATCGGCGACTCTAGGAGTCACTTATGATCGCGTGCTGTACGGGGCTGCATCTTGCCCGGGGTGCTTGCCGTCCGGCATCACCAGTGTCCGGCGTCCACGGCCTGACGGACAGCTTCCCGCTGGCCAGGTTTCGAGGAGCGCCAATGCCAAGGTGCTCAAGCTGGTCGTCGAAGGCGCGTAGGCGCTTACGAAGCACCTCACCTGTGAGGTCGCCCACGAAGCACACCTGAAGCGATGCGATGTACTCGGCCAAAGTCCAACCTTCTGCGAGACGGCACGCAACTTCACGACGTATTCTGGATTGGTTCGGTAGGCGACGGCGGCTGTCGAAGGTTGTAACAAAGGGCGGCGACGACGCCTCCGTTGGCCAACTACGCGAGCACAGCCTGTGGCTTGTAAGCCTGGACGCTCGATTCAGAATAGAGGCGATCCAGTTCAGACCGCGAGAGTGAGAATACTAACCCGTAGACCTTCGCACCCGGCGTGGGAACGAGCGCTGCTCGTTGGCCGGTGCGGAGGGCGAAGCCGTCGAAGGCGGTGATCTCACCGCCTTCCGGTTCAAGACCCTTCCCACGCAGGAGTTCCTCGTCCATGAACAGGCCATAGAAGAAAACCTCTACACGTCGCTCACGCTCTTTTATTCCCATTTTCAACGCCACAACCGACTGAGTGCGCTCGCCGAGGCGTTGGCAGCCAAACGGCTACCACTACATACGCCCACCCAAGATGCGGTCGATCTGCCGAAGATGGTTCAAGTCGTGTGCCGCTTCCAAGCGGACGAACTCCTCGACCGTTTGCCGTCCGCGTACCTCGTGGACCCCATAGCACTCCACCCACCGTACGGGCGGGACCGACTCCAACAGTCGCAAGTTGCTCTCGCGCAGCGCCCTAAAGACCCCTGCCGAAAGGCTCGCATCTTGCTGCGCGTAACCCAAGCGCTCCGCCCATACGGCCTGATCCCACCACGTTAAGGCCACGCCCGGATTCGCCAGCATGTTTCGCAATCGCCACCCCATC
>Ga0302326_10016587_pt1 | contig 15409 bp, 12 predicted proteins | sample Palsa_T0_3_FD_202264 | JGI IMG/M metagenome (GOLD analysis project Ga0302326, IMG submission 202264) | Peat permafrost microbial communities from Stordalen Mire near Abisko, Sweden - Palsa_T0_3 | ecosystem: Environmental > Terrestrial > Soil > Palsa > Peat permafrost | place: Sweden: Abisko...
TCCAGGACCTTGGCCTGTCCCTTCGGCGTAATCATGACATTCGCTGGTTTGAGGTCGCGGTGAATCACGCCGCGCTCATGCGCCTCCTCCAGTGCCTGGGCGATTTGCTGCGTGATGGCCGTCGCATCTTTTACGTCGAGCGGGCCCGAGCGAAGTTTTGCGGCCAGCGATTCGCCGGGGACACATTCCATGACGATGTAGTCGACGCCATCCTGCTCGCCGACATCGAAGACCGCGGCGATGTGGGCATGGCTCAGCTTGGCGAGCGCAAGTGCTTCGCGGCGAAAGCGCGTGCGTTCGTCGTCGCTGGCAAGAATTCCAGGAGCAAGAAGTTTCAGGGCGACGACGCGTTCAAGCTTCTCATCGAGCGCGCGATAGACCACGCCCATTCCACCAGAGCCCAAGGGCTCGATGATGGAATAGCGGCCGAGCTTTGCCCCGGCTTTCAGTGTGGATCTGGCGCTACCCTCTGCGGCCATGTTCTGACTGCGCTCCTCGATGGTTCTACTGTAATTTGTTGGGCCGCACTCACAAAAAAATCCGGACGGTTCGACGTATGTTTCCTCGCAGGAGAGGGCAGAGCTAGAAGTTTGGCATTTCTGAAGATAAAGTCATCTCGGCGAAATTTGGAGCTCAGTGGGAGCAATGTTCCATCCATTCACTTCGAGCTCAAGCTGTTCCCCGGCTGTGCTACTGGGATACGAAATCGTGATTTGCCGGCTCTCTCCGGGGAGAAGAGAAATGTAATTGTCACTGTAATAGACCGGAAGAATGCGCATATGGGTGGCTCGGTCCCGGAGCGTCAATTTCGTTGATAGAGCAATCGTCGTCTCCGGATTCGTGAGCGCGACCTGGATTTCGCCGGATGCGCGGTTTGAGCGCGTCGAGGTAGTCTTCAAAACCACGGACGGCAGCAATGTCAGTTTGCGCAGAGAACTTTCCCGGTCCGTCAGCCAATAGAGGTTCTCCGAGACTAAATTTCCGGAAGCGTCTCGCAGCTCCAGCTTCGCGAAAACTACTCCTTCGGATAGCCATTGTTGCGGTTGCAGATCAAATACATCAGCAACTTCGTCTCCGCCCAAGTCGGCGTTCGCAGAATGAGTTCCAAGCATCTTGTTTGAAACGTCGTAGAGCGCCGCAGTCACCCTCAGGTCATGGGCCGCAATATTTGTCGTGTTCACAATCTGCACATGATAGGTGGAGAGATCCAATTGCACGTGCAGGGGTTCGCAAGCTTTCTTGACGCCGTAGAAGGAAGCCTGCGTGTCATAGTCGGAACTTATGATCTGCCACGTCGTGCTCGGCCACGCCGGTTGCGTCATCCAAAGCATGCGGCCGCTATTTGGGGACCATAGGTGAGCGTTAAAGCCCTCGAATATGGCGCGGTGATCCACGTAATTCATCAGTTGTGCTTTCCGTTCGAAATCTTGCAGGCTGGTCGGGGCACCGAACATTTGCTGCATGTTCTCGAGAAACGGAGCGCTGTCGCCATTCCCGCTCGCATGCCAATCGTGGTACGCCCATGTATCGCTGATTGGCCACTGATCAGCCGCGGGGACGAAAGATTGAAATGCCTCGAGGGTCGGCATCGAGGGGGTTCCGGTCTCGACGGAAAACCCGCGGTTGAGATCGGTATAGTACCGCACCGGATCCTGATAGTGATACGGCCCACTCACTTGCAACTCGATCGAGTTAGAGGACGGAGTGTAATACCGGGTACCGTCCAGATCTCGGACGAGTTTATCCAGGCCTTCGTTGAGAATTGGTTGCGGCACGCCCTCATTGCGCCCGCACCATAACAAGATCGAGGGATGGTTGCGATATCGCTGAATGACATCGGCAGCATTCTTTAGAAACAGATCAGGATCCTGCGCTTCCATGTTGTAATCCTGGGTCGACTCCCAGAAGTCATTCCAGACCATCAAGCCGTACTTATCCGCGAGATCGTAGAACGCTTCCTCGGTACTCTGACCAACCCAGTTACGGATGATGTTCAGGCCGGCGTCGCGGTGCAAACGAAAATAGGGCTCAAGCCGCTCGCTCGCGACACGCTTACGCGCATCATCCATGCCCCAATTGCCACCGCGCGCCGCAATGCGAACCCCATTCACGCGGATCACTAATTGGGTCATGCTGTCGTTGTCGGGAAGATTTTCTACGGCCGCACTCTGTTCGGCTCCCCGCGCGAGGGAGTAGGCCCACCCCGTGGGAATTTCGCGAATGCCAGAGTGCGTTACATCGACCAGCTTCTTACTTGCAGGCCAAGCCAAAGCGGGCGTGACAGCAACACGTCGAAGTTTGCCCGAGTTATCAAATAAGCTCAGTTCGTAAGTAATTTCACGAATTCCAAAGTTTAATTCTTTGACGTCCGAGGAGCCATCGCTGTCAGAGAAATTCAGCTCTAGATGATAGAGCTCCGGCTTACCATAGCCGTTGGGCCACCATAGGCGAGGATTAACGATACGCAACTGAGGAAATTCATCAGCCGTCAGAGTTATCGAGTTATTGCCAGGCTGCAGAGTTACATGCTTGGTGATCGACACACCTTCGAATACGGCATCCAGTGTTCCGGATACTTGCGACTCGCCCTTATTCTGGAGCGCCACACCTATCGCAACAGTTGCGCGGTCCGTCTTCGGCAGCGGCAGTGTGGTGACTACTTGAGAGTCTCCGATCAAGACCCGACCAGTAGCCGTAAGCCGCACATCCTGCCAGATACCCGTGTCGCGGTCTCGGATCGCGGGCATCCAATCCCATCCTTCGGTGGCAACAAATGTGGGTCCGTCGAGCAGCATGGAGCCGCCGTTTTCGCCGGGACCTCCGCGGATGGACTGCTCATTCGGAATTCCCGGATGCGGCGGCGGATAAATGTGGACCGCTAGAATATTCACTCCATCTCGCGTCGCAGCTTGCGTGATATCGAATTGGCCGCGCACAAACGCGCCGTGAATTTCGCCGAGCTTCTGGCCGTTGAGCCAGACCTCCGCGGCGTAATTAATTCCCTCGAAGGTCAGGCCAAGCTGCCGCCCTTCGGACTCGCGAGGCAACTTGAACTCCGTTCGATACCAATAATTCTGTTTGTTGAGGCTCTCGGGAATCGCCATGTTATTCAGGCCGTAGTCGGGATCGGGATAAATGCCGCGGTCCACCATCGTCGTCAGCACAGTGCCCGGCACCGTCGCGAGCAACCAGCCCGCCGTCCGATATCCGGACTCGGATAATTTTTCAGCCGGTTCACTTACCTGCGAATCGCTGGCTAACATCCAGTCGCCGCGCAGAAGCCACGAGGTATTTGCTGCGCGAATCAATTTTTCCGTCGAAGCAGGAATGGGAGATGCAACCGGTTTGGCGAACGGCACGTTCGAGTGGGGAAGTGTCGACGGATCTTGTGGCGCCCGGTAACCCGCCTGCTGACTTGTCTGCAGCGGCCACGCTTTGCTCGCATCTTCGTAACTGATCGAGTCAAAACTCGGAGGTGTTGCCGCCAGATGTGCAAGGTCGCTTTCCGTAAGGGCGGACCGCGTCAGCGTCCAGGCCGCCAGCCGGCCACCGAAGTGTTGAGCAGCGGTCCCGAGCGGACTGGGAAGGAAAGAAGAATCCGCGAGTGCGTCTCCTCGCGGCCCGAATGTCTGTGCACGGGCCGACCCGAGTTGAACGGCCGGAGCGACTCGGTTTGGAAAAGCCGCCGCGAATTCGAGAAGCGGTCGCACTCTGCCCAAAAGCAGTTTGCTCTCGGCGACGCGACGGCCATCAAGATAAAGCGACGCGATATTCCCGTCGCAGGTTGCCGCCACAAAATGCCAGGCACCCGGCGCTAACTCAGCTGTGGAGATGAGCATGTTCTGCGCGCCAAAGCGAAGCATCAGCTTGCCATCCAAGGTGCCGATATAACGTGAGTCCAAGTCAGTCGACTCACCGATCCCAGCCAGCAGCTGGGTCGCACTCTCCGGCGTAAGGCTTTGCACCCAACCGTAGAGCGTCCACGCCGATGTGGCCGCCATGACGGAGTCATCGTCGACCAGCGGCTTGATCAAACCAACGCCACCTGCCAGAACGTCGACGTTATAAGGCCCATACACCGGAGGCTCGTGCGTCACCTCAGTTGGAGTTTGCGACACGCGATACCCAAGCTGCGCCGGTGCAACGACGGCGCAGAAAATAATCATCAGGAGGCTGCAACCGCGGAGAGCCAGGTGGGCGAGAAAAGACACTTGAGAACAATTGGTCATGGGCTCTTTAATCCGATCTAGAGTAGTCTCTTTAATTCAAGCGGTGAAGGGCGCGGGCTCGATGCAGCCAACTCGGGAGCAGAAAAAAGGGAATTGGATAAGCCAGATGCCTTCGTCTGAATGGGTTATTCGAATCGGGCGCTCTCGTGAATAATTGACGACTGCCTCGGCGCCTCCTATACTTCAGCGCAGCCTTCCGCTTCAATACTTTAGTCTGCCATTGAGAATCCCCAGCCGACCCACCCGGCGGGCCCTATCACGGATTTACGGGGTTGCTCACCATGCGCTTCATTCCACCGTTTTCCTTTTGCTGCCCTCGGTATTTCCCAATCAGGTTGGTCGTGTTGATGTTCGCTTTGCTGATTGCGGGCGCTTCCGCCACATTCGCGCAGACTGTAGAAATTGAGAAATGCCTGACTGGCACTCTGCCGGCCGGCACTCAAAACACCGACCTGCTGATCGACAATGTCACCTGCGTCGTCGACGGGAAGGTCGGCGGCGGCGCCCAGGCCGGGGTCTATGTCTATCGCAACGTCAACATCATTAATCACGGGACCCTGACGTTTGCCGATGCACTCATCGACTTCCACGCCCACGGCATACTTGTCGAAATCACCGGCACGCTGTCGGCCGGCGCCACCTCTCCGCTCAAAGGCCCGCTGACTTTCTGGCTGTGGGGTAGCAAGAGCGACGGCATCCCCAGCATCACTTGCAAGAGCGACAGCAAGAACCAGTGCGGCTTACCGGACTCCATCTGGAACTCGAACCCGAACGTATCGATGAAGAAAATGCCGACCATGCCCTGCACTCCGGCTGTATTCGATGGCAAAAACGTTCTCCCGAATGGTGACTGCTTCTATCCTTATGAAGTTTTTGATGCCGGCGACCCTGCGGGCGCCTATTTCGGCCGTAAAGTCCTCGCCGTCTCTGCCGGCGGAAACATCATGCTGCGTGGGGCCAAAGGCATCCGCCAGGGAATCATCGAAGCCGCTCCCGCCGACTCCAGTACCAGCTGGGGCCGCCTGGATAAGACGCTGAACGGTGGCGAACGTTCTCTCTACATCGATCGCGCCGTGCCCACCTGGGCCGCAGGCGACCATATCGTCCTCACGACGACCGACTATCTGCCCAGCCATACCGAAGAGCTGGTCATTAAAGACGTTGCAGCTGTCGCTAACGGCGCACGCATCGATATTGATGAAACTGCGCCCGCGCCCATGAACACCGTGCAATATCCGCACTACGGCCAGACCTACGACTACAGTTCTATCAAGACCGATCATCCTGCCGCCGGCCCTGCCGCTGATCCCGTCACCAATCTTACCCAGGGCACAATTGAAACCCGCGCTATCATCGCCCTGCTCAGCCGCAGCATTGTTGTCGCATCCGAAGGCGACACCCCTGTCGTCGATCGCACCGCTGTCCACTTTCCCGCCACCGCGGGAAATTTCTTTGGCGGTCACACGCTGGCGCGCGAAGGCTTCGCCAACTATCAAGTCCAGGGGGTGGAATTCCTCCAGCTCGGGCAGGGCGGATTTATCGGCCACTATCCGGTCCACTTCCACATGGCCCGCAGCGTGCCTCAGCCTGATCCCGCGACAAATTATCTGGGAACATATGTCGCCGACTGCTCCATCGTTGACTCCATGACGCGCTTCATCACGGTCCATGCCACGCAAGGCGTCACCCTTTCGCGCAATGTTGGTTACAAATCTATTGGTCACGGCTTCTATCTTGAAGATGCGACCGAGATCAACAACCGCATCTACTCCAACGTCGGCATCTCCGTCGAAGGCGCCCTCGCCGACACCATTACCAATCCCCGCTCGGTACCGGGCATCCTCGATCTGCCGCCGGAGCAGCTACCCTGGCCTCCGGCCAATCCTCCGCATCCAATTCTTCATACGGGAGATCAGGTCCCGGATCTTCCGCCCTATACCACTGACATCGCTACCCCCAGCACGTTCTGGATCATGAATACCTGGAACGATTTCGAATACAACGCCGCTGTGGGTGTCGGCGTCTGCGGCGCCTGCTACTGGATGCCGCCAGCCGGCATCAGCGGCCCCTCACAATATGAAAGCTGGAGCGGATATGCCAGCATGCAGGCGGTCAACACTCTCCAAGGCGCGGTTCCCTTATTTACATTCAAAGGCAATTCCTGCAGCGCCGCTATGGGAGCTCTTATCACCGTGGGACAGACCAATCAATGCAACGGCGTCTACTACGGAGGCGGTCCATCTACTGACGCGAAGCTTAATGCCGTCATCAACACCAACTCAGTTGCGTTTGCCGCCTATCCGGTCGAGGGACTCGGCCAACGCGCCAAGCCTACTGTTTGCGATGCCGGCCATCAGCAGGATTGCAGCAAAGTCCTGCCCTGCACCGGCGAGGGCGCGAACCTGGCCAACTGCACCGCCACGGTAATTGACCACTTCACCACAGGATTCAATTGGGCACCGACGAACTTTGCCGCCATCTGGCTTCGCGGCTGGTGGTACCTGGTGGAGAACTCCGCTATCCATGACGTGCAAAATGGCGGCCTTACTTTTATCAGTGGCGGGGGCTACTCGCGCTCCGATGCGGCACAAGGTTTCTGGTCCGTACTCAAGGACAGTATTTTGGTCGGCAACACCCAGCCCATTACGAATGACAATCTTCCACTCAATCCCTTCGCCTCGAACGGCGGCCCGTTCAATCCCAAGGGCTTGAAATGCCTGTACAACGGCTCATATTGCGCGTCAGCAGCTGACGGAATCATCTTCGTCGGCTCCAATTTCGCCGTCAATCAGCGCTTGTTCAATATCTATGACGGCCCTGCCACGGAATACGACAACATCTACGCTGACGTCCACGAAACCGTGCTGGGCACCGTCGCGCAGTGCCGTCCGGATGGGAATAACCAGCCTGGCTTCTGCAGCGATTTGGGATGGATGAACGGTACCTTCCCCGGCGTTTTGCAATCGCCGCCCACCGGCAAGACGACCAACAATTGCGTGCTACCCAACGCCGCTATCGCCTGGAAGCAACCCAACGGTTTCTACTATCCGCCTGCCTTCAACTCCGCCAATCTAGTCTTTAAAAATGTCGACATCCGCCACTTCGTCATCCAGCCGCAGTATGACCCGGGCACGCTGAACGAGAATCCAACAGCGATCCAGAACACCTACTGCAGTTGGCAGCCCGGCATGTTCAGTGACAGCTTCACTGACATCGATCGCGAAACCGAGTTGACCGATGAAGACGGCAGCCTCACCGGCCTCACTTCGAACATCACGTTGAATACTCCGCCCGCTGCGCCGACCATCTCGGTCACCAAGGACCCCTACTTCAACGCGCCGCTCCTCACAGATGAGTGCGCTAGCGGCCAGCCGCCGGCCGAGCCAATCTCAAACGGCACCGGCGCCACGGTGGACACCAGTCCTTACGAATATCTGACCACCGCGGTCGTCGCCGAGTGCGCGCGTCCAACCCCGGGCCATCCCACCAACGATTGTGGTGGCGATTGGAGTCCGGAGTGCACTACGCCATTCTGCTACGGTGTTCCCTTGTATCGGCAAACCGTCACGCAGGCGGAGATGACCGCCAACTCCAAGCCTCGCATCAGCATGATGGGACAGGCCAGCGCCCAGCGCAGCACCCTCACCGTGAATCACGGCGTCTACTACGTCGATACCAGTCTCAGCGCGGCCGCGCAAAGAACCGGAAGGATTGGCTTCGTCTCTCAATTCCAACCCGGCCAACGTTACGATTTCTTCTTCCTGTTTGCCACGCCAACCATGAAACAGACGTACGACATCTACATCGGCAAAAGCCTGAGCGTTGCTGACGCAAAGGCCGCGATCACTCCGGGACGCATGCCGATTCCCGACAACAGCTTCCCCTTTGATAAGGACGCCGACGGCACGTGGGCCTCGTACGGCGGGTACGATTCGTCGACCGGAGTTCTCACCGTGAATGTCAGCCTCGCCGGCCTCACCGACCTGCTGCCAGCGAATCGTGGCGCTTTCTGCCAACCGGCGAATTATTGCTCGTGGGATAAGAGCACCAGCAGCTGCGGATGCAAGGCAGGAACCAACTGTACCGATAATAATGTCTGCAGCTATGCGGTCAAAGAGCTGGATTGCCCGGTGGATGGCTGCTACGGATTCTCTATTTTGATGCCCGCCGTCTTTGCGCCGCAGGCCACTGTTATCCCACCGCCCGCGACTGTACTTTACACCACCGCCGACCCCGCCTATTTTGCCAAGGGAGTCGTCACCTTCGACGATCCTGGAGCGGAAAAAGCTGCAGCTTGCCAGTACACTCCTGTTCCCACGCAGCAACATCTACCGGAAACCGGGCACTCGGCCACGGCGCAGTAGCAACAGGATTTCCGGTCAGCATTGCGAGATAGGAACGAGCTGGACGAAGTGGTTTTACAGTGTGTGAGCATAGCCAAAGTGAAGATATTCCTCAATTGCGACCAGGATGACTGTGGCAATCGACAGCGCGAACTGTAACCGCTCCATTCTCCGCGTGTGCTGAGTCGTCGGACGCTGCCGCCATTGCGATGCTGGTCGAGCCCGAAGGCGCCGGATCTGCAGTAGGACGACCAGATTCAGCAACGCACCTCCGAGTGCAAACACAAGCATCGGAATGCGGAAACGATCCGCGTGAAACGCGTCCAGCTTCGCAGCGACACTTGCGCTTATCGCGAGAGAGGTAATTCCAATCAGCAGCCGAAGACCGCTGACGGCTGCAAAGAATCCGCAGATGCTTTGCAGGATTGCAAATCCGAAGCTGGTCCATGCCAACATTCCGGTGGCTTTGACCATTTCGTTTTGACGATCCTGGGATGGAACGCTTCGTGGTTGAGCTATCACTGATTGTTATCGTAACGCGCAATTGGCCCGAGCTCTAGCTCGTCGGATTCTCTGCGGGAGCCAACCCGGAAAGTTCTTCGTCCAGCCGGGAGTGCAGGCGTTCGCTGAATCCGAGCGGCAGTTCAAAGACGCGATCATCTGCGACAAGTATCAGTATGTTTCGCGTTGAGTCGAGTATGGCCGAGCAGATCTCGCAGTGTTCCAGGTGGTTCTGCACATCGGCCAGCACTGCGGCATCGAGAGTGCCGTCCAGATATCCCGAGATGTGGTTCCAAACGTGTTTGCACTCTAGGACCATCGGAACCACCCCTTCTTGGATTTTGTCTGCGCGGTCATAGTTTTTAGATGCGGAGCGAGCGTCTTTTGCAACATGATGCGAGCTCGGTGAAGTCTCACTTTTATGGTCGCCGTAGTCACTTGCAGCACTTCGGCGGCCTCTGCAATGTTCAATTCTTCCACATCGCGCAACATGACAATCTCGCGGTAGAGCGGAGGCAGGGCGTTGACAGCCTCTTGCAACAGCTGCCGGACTTCCTGGCGCTCCAGCACTTCTGACGGTATCTCCCGCCAGTCCCGCAAAAGCGCCGGCGAATTCCCCCCGTGTTCATCGGGCGGTTCGTCGAGTGATTCCATCGTCCTCCCCTTCATTCGCCGGAGGCGGCCGCGCGCCTCGTTCAACGTGATGGTGATCAGCCACGTGCTGAATTTAGATTCGCCGCGAAAGCTTCCCAGCTTGCGATAAGCCTTCAGAAAAGCCTCCTGCGCCGCATCCTCAGCGTCGGCTTCGTTATGCAGGAACGACAGCGCCATGGCATAGACGCTGCGCTCGTAGGGGCGAATCAAATCATGGAACAAATGTGGCTGGCCGCCAAGTATCAAGGCGATCATTTCCACTTCATTTCGCGACTCGGTATTCTCCGCCAAGCTATGCAATCGCTTCTTCCTTCATTCGGCTTGTCAGAAGTCTATCTATGGAAAAGAAACCTGCTCCAAAGATAAGCACCAGCAGCGATGCGAACAGAAATGTGTAAGGATCTGCGGCATAAAATTTTCCGGGGTCGGAGAAAAACGAGACGAACGCCTCATGGTCGGCCGTCCAGTATGCGACCAGCATATTCGCGACTAACAGCAGTCCGACCAGTCGCGTGCCCAAACCGAGTATCAACAGTAAACCGCCCACGAACTCGAGTCCCGCGCAGAAGTGCGCATTCACAGCCGGAAGCGGGATATTGAGGCTGGTAAAGAACGCCGTGATCTTGGCGAGATTGTGCAGCTTCCCCCAACCCGTCGTCGCGAATTGCCATCCCCAGTAAAGCCGTACAGCTAGCAGAAGAGGCGATTGAAGCTGCGAAGCAGCAGCCGAAAATCGTGCGTACCATTCACACAAAAATTTCATTACTTCTCCTGAAGGCGGCAACTTGGAACGCCAAAATCCGTCGGCGAATCCCATCCGTCGCTCATTAGAGGGAAGGAGTCGCGAATAGTTACAGCCGCGGAGATGGAAAGGCAATCCTGAAAAAGATCTGGGGAATGTGTGTAACCTCCAGCCGCCCTCAGGCTCAAACGTGCAGACCAAGGGGAGCCGATTGCTGTTCGAGGGCTCCCGGGATTGCTCGAATCAGTGCTCGAATTATCGATCAACGTCCGGCGCCACCAGCGCGGCCTAACCGAATAGAAAGGTATTTCATTATGAAGAATTCATCGAAATCGCTCGTTCTGGCAGCTGCATTTGCCGGCCTGCTCGGAGGAACTTCGGCTCGCCTCAACGCGCAGCCCACATCACACAACGGCTCCAGCGCATTGATGCAGGATCAGACTGGAAAAGATCAGGCTGGCACCCAGGCTCCGTCTCCGGGTCTTCCGAAGCACTCATGCAAAGGCAAGAACGACTGTAAAGGCCAGGGCGGAGGCGATGCCAAGCACGCAGGTAAAAACAGCTGCAAAGGCAAAGGCGCCTGCGCAACAGACGGCTCGAAGCCGCAGAAGAGCTAATCTTCCGCAACAAGTTACGCCAAGTGCGGGGGCCGCACCGGCATCTCAGGCCTCCGCTTCTTCTACCCATTACACTCAGGAGCACCCATGCCAGCCAACCGCTTCAACGGATTTACCGACTTTGGCATCGGCATCGGTCTGCGTGTTCCGCACTACGCGCACATCCTTTCCAGGAAGCCTGTTGTTGATTGGTTCGAGATCATCTCCGAGAATTACATGGTCGACGGCGGAAAGCCGCTCAAGATCCTCGACCAGATCCTCGATCAATATCAGGTCGTCCAGCACGGCGTCTCGATGTACTTCGGCTCCGCTCAGCCGCTCAGCCGTGATCACCTGCGGCGCATCAAGGAACTGACCAGGCGAACGAAAACTCCATGGCTGTCCGATCACCTCTGCTGGGGAAGCGTCGACGGCGGTTACACCCATGATTTGCTGCCACTGCCTTACACCTTCGAGGCGGTGCGCATCACCGCGCAGCGCATCCGTGAAGTCCAGGACTACCTCGAGATTCCAATCGCCGTTGAGAACGTCAGCAGCTATGCAGAGTTCCATGAGTCCGAAATGACCGAGTGGGAGTTCCTCAATGAAGTCGTGCACGCCGCCGACTGTGGAATCCTACTCGACGTCAACAATATATATGTCTCGTCGCAGAACCATAACTTCAACCCGGTGGAGTACGTCGACGCCGTGCCCGCAGACCGCGTTGCACAAATCCACATCGCCGGCCACTCCAAATTCGAGAAGTACACTCTCGACACTCACGACCATCCCGTCCTCGACCCGGTGTGGCGCATGTACGAGCGAGCCGTCGAACGCATCGGTCCCACGGCAACGTTGCTGGAATGGGACGACAACATTCCATCCTTTGAAGAAGTTCACATGGAAGCGCTGAAGGCAGACCGCTACCTTCAAGCAGCTCGAAAAAACGCAGGCGAGGTGAGGCTGGAAGCGGTGACCGTATGAACTTGCTGGAGCTGCAACGCCGCATGGCTGCGGATGTAACCCGCCCGTTGACCACCGACTTCTGGATGCAGTCTCGTACCGAAGACGGTTCGTCTGTCGAGAAAATTGCAGAAAGTTACATCAAGCCGAATAATCGGCTTTCCTCTTTTGATCGGCTGGAAATTTACAACCGCCAGTACTGGTTCCGAGTGATCGGGGCAGTGGCGGAAGACTTCCCCGCGTTACAGGCCGTGATAGGAACTAAGAAATTCGACGCCATGATTCTCGCCTACCTGCGAGACAACCCATCGACCTCATTCACACTGCGCAACCTTGGCGCGAAACTTCCGCAGTGGCTCGCAGCTCATCCGGAGTTTTCCTCGAGGCGCCGTCAACTCGCTCTCGATGTGGCCCGGCTCGAATGGGCTTATATCGAGGCCTACGACGGCGCCGCAATACCTGCTCTCACAGAATCAGACTTCGCCACCCTGAACGGCGATTCCGTCCTCTTTCTTCAGCCCCATCTGCAGCTGCTCTCGCTCAAGTACGCCGTCGATGAACTGGTTCTCGCCGTCCGCGAAGCAAGCCCCAGCATTGACATTGCCAGCAACGCAGTGTCGGAACGGCGCCAGGCGCGGCGCTTCCGTTTGCCGGCGATGCGTCGTGTCGAGACACATCTCGCCGTCCATCGCTTCGACGATTCGGTGTATTACCGCCGCCTCGATCGAGAGGCGTATCTCCTGCTGTCTGCGCTGCAACAAAAGAACACCCTGGCCGTGGCCGTAGACGCAGCCTTCGCAGGTAGCAATTTCACAGACGAGGAGCAGGCCGGGAAGGTGCAAAGTCACTTTACTCACGCCGCCCGGTTGGGTTGGTTTTGCCGGCATTGATCGGACCGGTGCGCATCCGCTGGAGCGGTGAGCAAAAGGATACAGCCTCGATACTGTCGCGCGAGATATGGTCAAGTCCATGTGTTCTGCTCGGCATGCGCCCGGTCTGAACCGCACTTTACTCGCCACTTTGGAGAAGCGATGTCAGACGACCACGCGACATCCAGCTTCGGCGTAGTTCTTGCCGTAAGAGGTAGCGTCATCGACGCGCAGTTTCCCGGCCTGCTGCCCTCTGTGTTTTCCATCCTGCGATGCGGAAGCAAAGAATCCATTGTGGTCGAAGTGATGGAACAAATCGATCTGCACCGCGTGCGAGGGATCGCGCTCACAGCTACTCAGGGGCTCGCTCGCGGCATGCGAGTTAGAGATACGGGTAAGCCGCTCAAGGCCCCGGTAGGCAAGACAATCATTTCGCGAATGTTTGATGTTTTCGGTCATGCGATCGATCGTCAGCCGGAGCCAACGGATACAGCCTGGCGCAGTGTTCATCGGGACCCACCGCCCCTGTCTGACCGCCTGACGAAATCGGAAGTCTTCCAGACCGGCATCAAGGCAATCGATGTGCTGGTGCCGCTTGAGCGTGGCGGCAAGGCGGGGCTCTTTGGCGGAGCCGGTGTAGGCAAAACTGTGTTGCTGACCGAGATGATTCACAACATGATCGGGCGCCAGAAGGGGATGAGCATCTTCTGCGGCATCGGCGAGCGCTGTCGCGAAGGGGAAGAACTCTACAGCGGCATGAAAGACGCCGGCGTCCTGAAAGACATGGTGATGGTCTATGGCCAGATGAATGAGCCGCCCGGCGCCCGCTTCCGCGTTGGCCACGCTGCCTTGACCATGGCCGAATACTTCAGAGACGACGAGCATCGTGACGTCCTCTTTTTGGTCGACAACATTTTCCGCTTTATTCAAGCGGGCATGGAGGTCTCCGGCTTGCTTGGCCAGATGCCATCGCGGCTCGGTTATCAGTCCACTATGGGCACAGAGTTATCTGGACTGGAAGAGCGCATTGCCAACACGTGCGCGGGCGCGATCACCTCGATTCAAGCTGTCTACGTGCCGGCAGACGACCTTACGGATCCTGCGGCGGAGCATGTCTTCGGACACCTCTCGGCATCGCTCGTGCTTTCCAGAAAGCGCGCCAGCGAGGGGCTCTATCCGGCGATCGATCTGCTGCAATCGAACTCCGCCATGGCGACCTCCGCCATCGTCGGAGAACGTCATTACAACGTCGCTCAGCAAATTCGCAAGACCCTGGCCGAATACGAAGCGCTGAAGGACATCGTGGCCATGCTCGGGTTGGATCAACTCTCCCCGGCAGACCGCTTGACGGTCGGTAGGGCGCGGCGACTCGAACGTTTCCTGACGCAACCGTTCTTCGCCACCGAGCAGTTCAGTGGCCTGAAGGGAAAACAGGTGAGCCTGGATGATGCGCTCGATGGCTGCGAACGCATCTTGCGGGATGAGTTTAAAGATGTCCCCGAAAGTGCGCTCTACATGATCGGGACCATCGGGGAAGCAAAAAAGTCAGCGCCGCAAGCCAAGCAGCAGACGAAGACGAGTCCTGCTGCCACGCCGGCGCGCATAGCTGCGGAGCCTGTCCATGCAGCTTAAGATCCTTCTGCCTTCTGAGATCTTTTTTGAAAGCGACGATGTCGAACGCATCGTGGCTGAGACGCGCGAGGGATCGTTTGGCATTCTTCCGCACCGGCTTGACTGCGTTGCGGCACTTGCGCCGGGCATCCTCACCTATCAGATGAAAGACGGCGCACCCGTCTATCTAGCCGTCGACCGAGGCGTACTGGTAAAAGTCGGCGTGAAGGTGTCGGTCTCGGTGCGGCGAGCTGTCCGCGGTGACGATCTGGCGCAACTACACGATGCAGTCAAGCGGCAGTTCCTGACTCTCGACGATCAGGAGAAGAAGGTTCGTGAGGCGCTGTTGAAGATGGAAAGTACATTCGCCGGAAAGCTTGCGGAGTTTTCCAGTGAGCGATAGGCAGATCGAAATTCCCACGTCGGCGCCCAGCGAAGAAGATGCTTTCGCCGCCAGCATCAGTGCGAAGGCAGCGAGAAAGCAACGGGCACAGCGCGCGGGAGACCAGGGCGTCTGGTTCGGCTTGGGCATGTCGGGCATCATCGGCTGGTCTGTCGCCGTACCCACACTGCTGGGCGCAGTTCTCGGCGTCTGGCTGGATGCTCGGCATCCGCAGAAGTTCTCCTGGACGCTGACGTTGATGTTCGCCGGGCTGATTCTTGGCTGTTTCAACGCGTGGCATTGGATTGCGCAACAAGACGCGTCGATGAGCGAGGAGGATACCGATGAGTGAAGCATGGAAGCTCAGCACCGCCGCGCTCGGAGGTTTTGCTCTCGGTGCATTTTTCTTCGTCGGGTTGTGGTGGACGGTACGCAGAGGAGTTGCTTCCGCGCAACCAGCCGTCATCTTTCTCGGCAGCATGCTGGTTCGAACGTTGGTGGTGATGGCCGGCTTCTACT
>Ga0302326_10016589_pt1 | contig 15408 bp, 9 predicted proteins | sample Palsa_T0_3_FD_202264 | JGI IMG/M metagenome (GOLD analysis project Ga0302326, IMG submission 202264) | Peat permafrost microbial communities from Stordalen Mire near Abisko, Sweden - Palsa_T0_3 | ecosystem: Environmental > Terrestrial > Soil > Palsa > Peat permafrost | place: Sweden: Abisko...
GTGGGGTCTCAGCGGCGTTTAATCAGGGTCAGACCAATTTCCTGGCCGTTTGGTATTCCGCGACCGGCAAGACAAGCGTCATGGGACGTTTCATTAACACCGCCGGAGTTCCCCTGGGCGCTCCATTTGTTATCTATGCTAATTCCATGCCTGCCGGGTTAACCCCCATCAGTGTCACCTTTGATGGGACGAAATATCTCGTGCTTTTCAATGCGAACATCGGTACCGAGGCTGCCACCGGATATCATATTCTGGGCCGGTTTGTTACGCCTGAAGGGACTGTGCTGACCAATCAAATTACCCTGACCAGCCAAAGCGGTCCGCAAATCGGGGCCAGCGCGGATTTCGATGGTGTCAATTACCTGATCTCCTGGAACCAGGGATACAATCCTTTTGCCGTTGAAACTTCAACCACCATCAACGGGGAATTTTTTGATTCCGAAGGCAAGCCGGCCTCGGCGGAATTTCCCATATTTACGACCCAGCCGGGGGCCGAGATTCCTCTCTGGGCGCCAGTCCTGTGGGACGGGTCGAAATTCGTGCTGGCGGGAGGCCTGGGCCATTTGACAAGCCCGTCCGTATTTACCAATAGCGTCATTGATGGCGCGTTTGTTGCGCCTTAGCGTGCTGCAAGCGAAGCCAGGCGCGGTGAAAACAACTGATCCCAAAGCAGGAGGGATGCCTTATTCAGTTGGACATGTCTCTTCGGTTATGTCTGACTGGTCGGACAATTAGTCGAGTTCCAAATCTTAAGAATTTAATCCTATGAAAAAATCTTTTTTTGTTTTGTGGTTGTGCGCCGGAATGCTTTGCTGGAGCGCCTCGTCTCACGCGGCGGACAGCCAGGCCGGCTTTTACATCGGCAACGGCGGGGTCAGTGATAGTGATGATTACACCAACGGCAGTTTTGCGGTTTTTGTTGGAACAAACCAACAATTGACTGTCATCGGGCATGACGATGGCAACGGGACCGACAACGGCCAGGATTTCGGGTTTTATTTGCAGACAAACCTGGATGATGGCGGGGATTTTATATATAATGCCAGTTATGTGAGCGCCATAGGGAACATTTATGGCGAAGGCCATTTCTATGCTGGATTGGAATATACGAATGGCGAGACGGTCACACTGCAAGGCTCTGAGCGGTCACTGGTGGGCCCATTCCAATTTTCGGCCGGTTATTATAGCGGCACCTTCTCCGAGGGCACCAACTCGGGCGCGTTCAATGCCATCTTGGCTCCGAATGGCCAGATTTTTTACGTGCCCATTAATTCAACCTCCCAGGGAAGCGGCTATGGAAATCCCGGGAATGGCGGTTCGGGTTTGTTTGGCTCCAGCACAGGATTTACCAATACATCGGTGACCGGGACAACGGTCAAAGGCACTCTCAATCCGAAAACGTTCGTAATTACCGGGACAGTTGAGGAAACGAATGGCGCTAAAGGAACTTATAACGCGTCGCGCCAGGCATATATTCCAATTGATATACCCACCGTCAGCATCACCTCGCCAACTTCGGGACTGCTGTGGAGTAATGCCATGTTTACGGTTACGGGCAAAGCTGGCGATAGCCTGGGAGTTTCGAATGTCTATTATTCCTTGAACGAAGAGGCCTACGCCTCGGCCATAACTACCAATGGTTGGACAAACTGGAGCAAGGCAGTGACACTATCGCCCGGCACCAACTTCATCAGCGCCTATGCCATAAACACGAACGGCTTTTCTTCCACCACCGACACCGTGAAGCTGGTTTATATCGTGAGCGCGCAGTTGACCGTGGAGACGAACGGTGTGGGGATTATCAGCCCGAACTACAATAATGCGCTTCTCCAAATTGACAAGGAATACAAGATCACAGTCAAAGCTGGCAAGGGGTTTACCTTCGTCAACTGGTCAGGCGGGACAAGCCTGCCGCTGGCGGTATTGACGAATAAGCCGGCACTGACCTTTACGATGAAGTCCAATCTGGTGTTGCAGGCAAACCTGAAATACACAGAGAAGCCGTTTTTGAGCATTACCAACGTGAAGATCGGGATGATCGTGAGTAATGCGGCCTTTACGGTCATGGGGCGGGCAACGGACAACGTGGCGGTGGCCAGTGTGAATTATTCACTCAATCGGGCTGCGTATGTCCCGGCCATAACCAATGGGGCCAGGTGGAGCGCGGCGGTAACCTTGGCCCCGGGCACGAACATTTTTTCTGTGTACGCAGAGGATACCAGCAGTAATTTTTCGGAGACGGACACGGTTAAGATGATTTATTTGGCATACGCGCCTTTGACCGTGGAGACGAACGGCGAGGGAATCATCAGCCCGAACGACAACCATGTGCTGCTCCAGGTCGGCAAGAACTACACAATCAAGGCCAAGGCCATCAATGGGTTTACCTTCATTAACTGGTCGGGTGGAACGGCCCTTCCTTTGGCGGTGTTGACGAACAAGCCGGCACTGACCTTCGCGATGGGGTCCAATCTGGTGTTGCAGGCAAACCTGAAAGACCTGGAGAAGCCGTATTTGAGCGTCACCGACGTGAAGACCGGGTTGGTGGTAAGTAACGCGGCCTTTACGGTCATGGGGCGGGCAACGGACAACGTGGCGGTGGCCAGCGTGAATTATTCGTTTAACGGCTCTGTGTATGCCCCGGTAACACTTAATGGAGCCAGTTGGAGCGAGGGCGTAATGTTATCACCGGGCACAAACACCTTTGCCGTATATGCGGTGGATACGAGCAGCAATATCTCAGCCACCAACCTGGTCATCATCCTGCGAAAGCCGATGATGTCAACCTTCCTGGTCGTCTCGAATAATGAGATCACGCATCCGCAGGCGCAAATTAGCTTCGATGGAACCAACTATCTGGTGGTCTATCAGGCACAATCGGCCCACGGCACTGCGGCAGTGGGTCAATTTGTGTCCTCTTCCGGAGAGCTAATCGGCGGCCCTTTGTCGCTGAATCCAGAAGGTTCGGACGACCCGCCCTACCTGGATTTCGACGGTCAGAATTATTTGGTGGCCTGGGCGGATTATTCCGATCAAGCGGCCGGAGTGCCGGTGCGCGGGGTGTTTGTAACCCCTGCCGGGGTGGTGGGCCCGGTGGTGGCCTTGAGTCAATCCACCAATGTGGATAGCTTTTCAACCGTCGTCTATGGTGGCGGCGTGTATTTCCTCATGTGGTCCGATAACCGGACCAGCCCGGACTCCATATATGGCGCCATCATCAACTCTTTGGGAGCTAATGTCTCAGGCGATTTTCTGATCGCAACCAACGGCAATGAGGACGAAGCCGCTGGAATTTCGGCGGCTTATGATGGAACCAATTTCCTGGCGGTTTGGTATTCTGCCAGCGGCAACACGAGCATCAATGCGCGGCTGATTGACACGGCCGGCGCTTCCCTTGGCCAGGAGATTAACCTCTATACCAATTCCACGCCCGCCGGGACCGGGCTTCCGTCGGTCACCTTTGACGGAACGAAGTACCTTGTGCTTTTCAACACAGGGGTCAATCCAACGAACAGCCCAGGTTCATTCCACGTTCTTGGCCGGTTCGTCACGACCAGTGGGGCCGTGCTGACCAACCAAGTGACCCTGACCAGCGATGCCGGTCCGCAAGGCGTGGCGAGTGCCGACTTTGACGGCGTCAATTATCTGGTTTCCTGGAACCAGGGGTTGAATCCATTTGAGAAGGACACCTCAACCACGATCTATGGGCGATTCTTTGATTCCGAGGGCAACCCAACGACGGCGGAATTTCCGGTCTTTACCACCCAGTCGGGGGCGGAGATTCCTGTCTGGGCGCCGGTGCTTTGGGACGGGTCGAAATTTGTTTTGGTGGGGGGCCGCGGTAAAATGCTAAATCCATCGCCAGACATGGATTTCACCAACGGCGTCATTGATGGCGCATTTATTTCGCCTTAGCGGGATTGAGGCTGATTCAGGTGCACATATAAGCGGTTTTGCATGACCGCCCTTTCTAGGGTAACTTCAGGCATGATCGCTGAAGCACCACAAACAAAGCCTGCCAGCCGCGCGGAAGCGCGTTATACCGGCGAGGTGGTGTATATTTACGCGTTTGACGTCGCCTACGATACCGCGCGCCAGCCCATCAGCCGGTTGCTCGGCCAGCCGGTCGCGCAGTTTTCCATGGATGGCAACAAGCGCAACCCGCGTCAGTTTTTCTTTTACAAGACCCAGATGGTGCGCTTGCCGCCGATGGAACGAGCGGGGGCTTCCGGCCTGGTGCGGGTGGAGCGCGCCGTCAAATTGTTGCCGGTGGGCGCCCTGAGCATCACCATGCGCGTGCCCTTTGCCGTGCAAAACGTCGAAGATTTGGTGGCCTTCCACGATTTGAAAATTGGCGAGTGCTCGCTGCACGAAGAAGCGCGGCGGCTTGCCGAACAGGTGGTTGTGGAATTGAAAAGTCATTTCATCCGCCCGCAGGAGCAATTGCCGGAAGAAGAGGCCTACACCGTCTTTTGCATTACTTCCCCGCTCACGGGACGCGACGGCTTGCCGGCCAGCGCGGAAAACTGGTTCCAATCACACCGCCGCGAGGTGGCGGCGCTGTTGACGCAGGAGGCTGAAGGCGAGCGCCTCTCCCGGCAGGAATCCGAGGAATCCACCGGGCGCTATCTGAGCTATTACAACAACGACCTGGTGGTGATTGACTGGGACGCCGCGCTGTTGGTGGATGAGCCGGGTGATTTTGACGAGACGCTTTACATCATGGAACTGGCGAACCTGCAACTGGCCGAGCTGGAAGCCTACGACCGCATTTTGGACAACGCGCTGGAGCGTTCTTACCGGGATTTGTCCGACCGCACGCTGCGCTCGCGGTCAGATACGCTGCGCCAATTGCGGGAAATCCGGATTGACCTGGCGCGGTACAATGACGAGTTGTCCAACATCACCAAATTTTTCGGCGACTGGCACCTGGCGCGCATTTACGAGAAGCTGGCAAGCCGTTTTCACCTGAATGAATGGCACCGGAACATCGAAGGCAAACTAAAGACGCTGGCCGATCTTTACCAGTTGTTCAAGCAGGACCAGTCCAACGGCTTGATGATGATCCTCGAGGTGACCATCATTGTGCTGTTTGTCATTGACCTGGTGATCCTGGTGGCGGGCCTGAAGCATTGATGGATTTCTGCGTTCCTTTGGGCGTTTCACGATACGGCAGGCCGTGTTCGTAACCACGCAGCGCTTCGCGGCAGTCAGCCAGATGTTCCGCGGGAATATTTTTTATGGCTTTCTTTTCCCATTTTACCGCTTTCCGGAAATCACCCGCTTCCGCATAGGCAGCCGCCAGGGTATCCACGCAAGTTGGGTCCTGCCAGCCGCCCAGGGCGCAGGCTTTTTGGGCGTACTCCAGGGCTTTCTTGCCGTTTCTAAAACGCGAGTCCGGGCACACGGCCAGCAGCCACGCCAGGTTGTTGTACCCGTATATGGATTTAGCATCCAGGGCCACGGCCTTTTGGCAATCACTCAACGCGCCCTCGTAATCGCCGGTTTCAGTGCGGCACCAACCCCGGTAGCCATAGGCTTCGCTATCCTCAGGATGGAACTTGAGGAAAGTGGTCAGATCCACAATCGCAATGGAAAATAAACCCATGTCGCTATAGGTGACCGCCTTTAAGTAGTATACTGACTCGTCTTTGGGATTGAGTTGGAGCGATGTGTCGAAGTCGGCGAGGGCATCATTGTAATCGCCTTCATCATGGTAAATTTCGCCGCGTTCCTGGTACGCCTTAGGCAAAGTCGGCCGGATGGCCAGCGCGGCATTACAATCCATCATCGCCAGGCCAAAGACCTTTTCCATCCGATAGGCGCGGGCTCTATTCAGGTAGCCATCCGTGCTCGTAGGGTATAGATGAATGACCTGGTTATAATCCTCAATCGAAGCATTGAAGTTTGTCATTTGCAAATACGCATAAGCGCGGCACAGGAGATAAAGGGCGTTGGTTTTAATTGACAGCGCCGAATCCATGTCCGCGACCGCCCGGGCATACTGTTCTTCATTGGCATAACAAAATCCGCGAAAATAATAGGCGTCGGAATCATTGGTGTTAAGGGCCAGCGCGCGGCTCATGTCGGCAATCGCGTTGTCGTATTGGGTGATCGCCAAATAGGACAACCCCCGGTAATAATAAGCGCCCACATAGTTGCTGTTCACCTGGACCGCCTGGCTGAAATATTTAATCGCCTGGTCGTAGTTTTTCTGTCGAAACGCCCCGGTTCCCATTACGCCGAGGTGCTCGGAATCATCCGCCGAACACCTTGTGGAGGTGCAGAAAAGGGCGGCGGCAACTAAGAACAAATATTTAAGACGCGTGGGTTTCGTAGGTTTGGAATGTTCCGGGTTGCTTCGGCAACCAAAACGTTTTTTACAATCATTCAAATGAATCGCCGACAGGCGGCGGCTGTTTTTATTATGAAGTGCTCTTGCGGGCAGACCGGCGGCGCAACCACCAGCCGGCCAGGCCAACCACGCCGCCTAAGGCCATGAGCGATGGCGTCCCTGGCTCCGGAAGAATGACCAACATTTTATTGCTATCAAGCGGACTCTGGAAGGAATCAGCATTGTGATTGCCGGTAATTTTGTGGATGACGGCGTTCTTAATGGCGTTGGCCACAAACACTCCGGCCTGGGCGCGGGCACTTGGAGCCGCCGCTCCGAGCATCACACACGCGCAAAAAATTGACACTCCCAGGCCTGTGCTGTGAGCGCCACGGCGAAATAAGAATTGGGTCTTTGACATAATGCGTTCTCCTATGCTGCTCATTTGCTCATTTTTAATAAATTGGATGCTTAGGCAATTCAATTTTTTCATTTTATTATCCAAATTCTCGTATCAACCAAGCATTTGTCTTGCCAAATCTGCGTTATCCGTCGGCATTTGGCAGGTGTTGCCGCGGCAGATATAAACCGTAGTTTCTCCGCGCGCGGGCAAGGTTTTCGAAAACTCATCCACCGCGCCGTCATTTCCCAGGACGACTTTATTCGGCTGATATACCGAGTGTGCGGCGCGGAGCAGTTCGTGAAATTTGGCAGAGCCTCGCGCGCCCGCAATGACCACGCGCACTGGTTCCTGCAACGAGAAATCCAGCGCCTGCAACAGGAACGGCATGGCCTGCGGAGTATTTTGGAGCCGTTCGGCAAAGAGGCCCAGGGTTTTTTCCGCCGCTTGCGTAAATTCTTTTTTGCCCGTGATGGCGCCCAGTTTGAGCAGGGACAAAACGGCCACGGAATTGCCGCTTGGCTCCGCGCCATCGTAATCGTCCTTGAGGCGCAGAATTAAATCCTTTGAGTCGGCGGCGCTTTGCCAAAAGCCTCCGTGTTCCGAATCGAAAAATTTGTTCAGCATCGCCTCGGCAAGTTTGAGCGCGAAGTCCAGGTGGGACGGATTGAGCGTCGCTTCGTAAAGTTCAATGATGCCGGCCAGGAGAAAAGCGTAATCTTCCAGCAGTTGGGCCCGGTTGCGCCCGTCGTCGCGCCAGCTATGGAACAATATCGGGCCTGCCAGGCCGGTTCCCCATAACCTCATGCGAATGAACTGCAAATTCTTTTCCGCGGCGGCACGGTATTTGGGTTCGCCCAAAACGGCGGATGCGCGGGCAAAGGCGCCCAGCATCAGGCCGTTCCACGACGTGAGAATCTTGTCGTCCAGGTGCGGACGAACCCGTTTGGCGCGCGCGGCGGACATCTTCTGTTTTGCGGCGGCGAGCAGTTTTTCATCCTCACGATTTTTTAACGGCGCGACCACGCTGAGCACGTTCAGCCCTTGCAACGGGCGCGGATGGCTGTGGTCTATGAAATTTCCGTCTGCCGTAATGCCAAAAAATTTGACCGCCGCGTTAAATTCCTCCGGCGTGAGCAATTGCGAAAGCTCCTCCCGCGTCCAGCAATAAAACTTTCCTTCTTGGCCTTCGCTGTCCGCGTCCTCGGCGGAAAAAAACCCGCCGTCGGGATGCGTCATATCCCGCAGGACATAATCGAGGATATCGCGGACGACTTCAGCCAAAGCTTCAGTCCTGGAAACCAGCCACGCGTCCAAATAGAGCTGGGCCAGTTGCGCGTTGTCATAAAGCATCTTTTCGAAATGCGGGACGAGCCATTCGGCGTCCACGGAATAGCGCGCGAAACCGCCGCCCAGTTGGTCGTGGATGCCCCCGGCGGCCATGCGTTCGCACGTCCGCAACACCATTTGCGCGGGCTTTGCATCGTTGAAACGCCTGGCACAGCGCAGCAGCAGTTGCGGCATGGACGGCTGCGGAAATTTTGGCGCGCCGCCAAAGCCGCCGTTCTGCGGGTCAAACGCCTGCTGGAAAAGCGCCGCGGCATTTTTAAGCGCCGCGTCGGTCAGGACCGCGTCGCCGCCCGGCGCGGTTTTGGCGGCGGATTCGAGGCGGCTGCGGATTTCCTCGGCGGAAGCGGCGATTTCATTTTTGCGTTTTTGCCATAACCCGGCGATGTGCTGCAACACCTGCAAAAAGCCCGGGCGGCCGTGGCGATTGTCCGGCGGGAAATACGTCCCGCCAAAAAACGGCTTCAAGTCCGGCGTCAGGAAAACCGTCATCGGCCAGCCGCCGCTGCCGGTCGTGGCCTGCACAAACATCATGTAAATTTTGTCCACATCCGGCCGCTCCTCCCGGTCCACTTTGACGCTGATAAAATGGGCGTTCAGATATTCCGCCAGGTGTTCGTTCTCAAAACTTTCCCGCTCCATGACATGGCACCAATGGCAGGTGGAATAGCCCACGCTCAAAAAAATGGGCTTGTTCTCGCTGCGCGCCTGGGCGAAAGCCTCCTCCCCCCACGCGAACCAATTCACGGGATTGTGCGCATGCTGGAGCAGGTAAGGGGACTTTTCCTGCGCGAGGCGGTTGGTGTGCTTATGTGCGTCAGCCATGGGTTTCACTTTAACATTCCGGTTATAAATCTCATCAAAATAAGTCCGGCGGTTTTTTTCACAGGTGGTTTTATTTACTTTTATTTCCCGGCAGTTTGCACTACGGCTACAGGATCTGAAGCCCGTTAGGGCTGGCGGCGTAGGGCAGGCCTTCGGCCTGCCAGTTGGGGCGGCTTCCAGCCGCGCATTTGATGGCGCGCAAGATGCCTGCCCTACATCAATTTGTGCGGCCACCCGCCTTCGCCAAAGGCTACGGTGGGCGAAAGCCCATGATTGTGCGTCAATCATCCGGCCATTTTACCACCCTTGCAGGAAAAATCATCGTTCGCCACTACCGCTATTTTTTCGCGATTTCCCAATAAAAACCCGGAAAATGCTACTTTGGCGAAAAAGTTTTTGGCGACCTATCCAAATTGGTCATACTGAATAGGCAATCCCAACGGAAATCTCTGCAAAAGTGCTTTGACGAAGGATGTAGCGTCCGGCCTGTGGCCGGAGACACAGGGTTTTCCAGTAAACTTGTCGGGGCACAGCCCCGACGCTACATCTTTTGCAGAGATTTCCTGCGGGATTATTAACGGTTTTGCGTCTTCGCGTTTAAAACAGCAGCCCGTGGCCCTGCGAAATGAATTGCAAATCCGCGCCGTCAGGGGAATTATTGCGAAAATAAAAAAACAGCTCATTTCGCCATGAACAACAAGCCCAATGGTACATCCCGAATGCAATATTGGTTGATGAGCGGTCTGCTTATAGCTTGTCTCGGTCTGCTGACGTTGCAGAGCAGGGGACAGGATTCGGAAACAGCCTTTGAGGGCAAGCCGATAAGTTTCTGGCTGCACCAGTATGAGTCCACGTATGTCTCGAACGAACCCGAGAAAGTCGCGGCGAAAAAAGAAGCCGAGATAGCAGTGCGGTCAATCGGGACAAACGCAATTCCTATGCTGTTGAAAATGGTCGCGAAAGGCGCATCTTGGCCGCACGGCCGCCCGAAAGTGAACATTGATGCGATAGACGGTTTCGAAATTCTGGGTGCTAGCGCCAGTAACGCCGTACCTGCTCTCGTCACAATTTTTGAGGACAGCCCGTCGCCGTCCGCCCAGGCAACTGCCGCTTTGGCTTTAGCTGGGATAGGGTCGGGCGCAAACGCCGCAATTTCAGCCCTTATGCGTACAGCCACAAATTCGGACTCCAGGATCCGTTCGTTCGCCTTTAGGATTTTAACTCAGATTCCCGCGTCACATAAGCAAGTCATCCCGGTTGCGACTCAAGCGTTGAGCGATACGAATTTTCTCGTGAAGGTGGCCGCGATGGACTTTCTAGATAGTTGTGGAAGCGAGGCTGAGAGTGCTACACCGGCGTTGGTAGAACAATCAACTAATGCGAACTGGCGCGTGCGCTGCACATCTTGTAGTGTGTTGGGGTCAATACGCTCTATTCCAGATATAACCGTGCCGGCGCTAGTCGTTCGCCTTGCTGATCCGGTGCCGTTGGTTCGAAAGACGGCTGCTTGGGCTCTTGGCAATTTTAGAACCTCGGCTAGGCAAGCAGTTCCTGCATTGGATAAATTGAGCAATGACACGAATTCAGATGTCCGTTTAGCCGCAGCTGAAGCCGTAAAAAAAATCACGCGTGAGAAAAATTGAGTTTACTTGAATTGAACCTCACATGCCAACCATAGCACGCATGGTGCCAATGAAAATCAAAGTTCGCCTACATCAAACTGAACACCCAAATGCCTCGCCTGTCTTGTAGGACTATTCAGGGCCAATAAAAGGAAGTCTTCGGAGTTTTTTCCACGAAGGAGCGCCGCCCCCATCTGCGCGATAAGAGTCTTCGGGAAGAGTTGCATCGTTACATCGGCGGTATTTTACAAGAGCACGATTGCCAGCCCATCATCACAGGCGGCACAGAAGACCATGTTCACGTGTTGTTTGCCTTGTCGCGCACACAGACGGCCGCGGAGATCATAAAGGAAATCAAACGCAGCTCGACGCTCTGGCTGAAAACCAAAAATAAGGATTTGTCTGATTTCGCGTGGCAAAGCGGTTATGGCATTTTTCGATTGGGTTTTCACAGGTTAGAACCGTCAGGGATTACATCCTGGGGCAGGAGGAGCATCACCGTAAAATTTCCTTTCAGGATGAATTTCGGAAATTATTGCGGCGGTATGAAATAGAATTTGATGAGCGGTATTTGTGGGATTGATGCAACCTTTTCAAGGTTGATACTCATACGGCCCGGTTACCCAGGGTAGCCTCGCAAGCTCGGCAACCTTGGGCTGAATGATTTAATCCCTGCGGAAATCTCTGCAAAAGTGCTTTGACGAAGGATGTAGCGTCCGGCCTGTGGCCGGAGACACAGGGTTTTCCAGTAAACTTGTCGGGGCACAGCCCCGACGCTACATCTTTTGCAGAGATTTCCTGCGGGATTATTAACGGTTTTGCGTCTTCGCGTTTAAAACAGCAGCCCGTGGCTCTGCGAAATGAATTGCAAATCCGTGCGGTCAGGGGAATTATTACGAAAACAAAAAAACACCTCATTTCGCCATGAACAACAAGCCCAATGGTAAATCCAGAATGCAATATTGGTTGATGAGCGCGGCAGCTGCCATGCTGCTCGGCCTGGCGGCAACCGGCAACACCTGCCACGCGGCTGACGACGGCCAATTCGGCAGCGGCCCGCCGATACAGACCAGCCTGATACTTCCGCTGCCCAAACCTCAAACGCCGACGGTTCCCAATGGGCCGTATCAGCCGTTGCATGACGGCGCTTTTACCGGACCCGCCGTGCCGCTTTCGCCCGATCCCCTGGTCCGTTACTTCTGGCCGGATCCACGCAGCACCGACGATCTGCAGTATTATCTTTTGCGACCGGTGAAAGTGTTTACGGCCCAGCCCGGGGCGTTCGCCGGTTTGAAGTCGGCGTCCAAGCCACGCTGCAACATCACCGTTCGGGGAACCGGCAGCCTCCGATTCGATTTTGGCGTGGAGAGCGCCGCGTGGCTGGAATTTGACAGCCCGGATCTCAACCCGGATATGCCGGGTAGTGTGCAAATGGGCTTCAGCGAATTCACCGCGCCCGCGTGGGAAAAATGCATTGCGGCGCCAACCTGGATCGGCGGCCACACCTATTGTCTCAAGCTCAAGGGAAAATTTGATTACAACGGAGTGCGATTCGGCTGGATCTATGTCCGCTCATTCAACGGGCGCCCATGGCATATCACCAACGTCCGCCTCGTCTGCCAGGTCAAGCCCGCGAACTACAAAGGCAGCTTTTCGTGCAGCGATCCCATGCTGACAAAAATCTGGTACACGGGAGCCTACACCGTGAAGCTGAATCTCCTGCAAAATTTGATCGGGGCCATCTTGATGGACCGGGGAGACCGGGTTCCGTGGACCGGTGACGACCACATCGCACAAGGCGCGGCGTTGACGGCCTTCGGCGATTGGGATGTGGTCGCGCAAAACCTGAATGTGACCGCCACTAATTACAACCGCATCCCCAGCTACGCCCTTTACTGGGTATTGAGCTTAATGGATTATTATAACTATACCGGCGATCGCGCGTTGCTGACGCAGTATATTCCCAACGTCCAAGCCAAGTTATCCCAGGCCGAAGGCTGGTTCCAGAATCCCATGCCGAGATTTTATGGATGGGACGACAGGGTGGGCAGCGGGTTCATGGACGCCGGCTGCGACGAGGCCTGCGAAGCGTACCGCATGCTGTTTATCGAGACGTGCCGCCAGTTCGCGCAGGCGATGGGAACCCTGGGCCGCGAGGATTTGCAAAACCAATACGTGCAGACGGCCGACCGCTACACGCAATTAATTCAAACCAACGCCGATTGGGTGAATCGCGTCACCATTTTCGCCGCCTCTGACGCCATCAACGCCGGCGTGCCCACGGTCGCGCAACAGGACATTCTGTATCAGCGCGTCTTCGCCAATCGCGTCGAGCGCATCTCGTTGTCTCCATTCAATGAGTATTTCTTCCTCCAGGCCATGGGGCGTATGGACTGGACCGATCAGGCCTTGCAAACCGTGCTGGACGACTGGGGCGGGCAGATCAATTATGGCGGCACCACGTTTTTCGAATGCTACTGGCCCTCCTGGAATGCAATTATTCCGCAAAACGGTCCCATCCCTTCCAACCAGGCCGGCGTCACGAGCCTGTGTCATCCCTGGAGCGCAGGCTGTACCACCTGGTTGACGAGATATGTGGCAGGCATCGTGCCGACCCAGCCGGGGTTCGACACGGTGGATATTACGCCGCATTTGGGCCGGCTGCTGACCCGCGTCGCGGCAGACGCGCCCACGCCGCATGGCATCATTCACTGGAGCTTCGATGCCAGGAAAGGTCACGCCGAACTGGTGATTCCCGACGGCGTCACAGCCCGCGTGGGCATACCCGAGCTGGACCGCACGATTGACGCCATACGCGTCAACGGTCTGATGGCATGGGATGGCAGCTATCATCCTTTACCGGCCGGTGCCAGCCAGCAAGGTGCTCTAATTTACAAGAAAGGTGATCGGGTTTATTTCACCGGCATTGGGCCTGGCCGTTATGACTTTAAAATCCGCTACAGCGGTTCAACCCCGGCCTATGTACCGCAGCCGTTGGTTTACCCGGACCCGGTAAACACGCTTGGCCAGGATGACAAAACCAGCGGCAACTGGGGTGGAGTTTATGGAAAGGACGGATATGCACTGCTCAATTACGACGGCAACAAAACAAATCGCGAAAATCTGCCGCCTTATGTTCAATCGGTGACTTGCCGGCCTGGGAAATTTATCCAATGTGTTCATAACGTCGGCGACACCCGGGCGTTGGCGTCCAATGGGCGCAATGAGGGAGCACGGAATGTGGCCGGTTACTATGATCGCTGCACAGTGCTTGTGGATATCCGCCTGAAGCAGCCGCATTCCTATCGTTTGGCGGCGTATGTCGTTGACTTCGACCGTCGAGACCGGCAGGAAGCCGTTGATATTTATAATCTGCCTGCTCTGACGCTGGCGGCGCCCACGCAGGCTGTCCGCGAATACCAGGAAGGCAAATATGTCATTTTTGACTGTCACGACTCCGTCCGGCTGCGTTTTGACAATATTCTCGGCTCCAACGCCATGGTCAGCGGAATCTTTTTCGATCCCGATTCCGCACCACCCGCCACGGAGACCACCCCATAAGACGCTACTCTTTGGTGTCTTAAAATCTTTCTGACGCAAAATTTTATTCCTCATATTTTTGTTCGCGTTTTTGAAATTAAGCTACCGGCAGCTTTTTGTTCTGCTATCGAGCAACGCCGCAAATGAAACTGCCAAATTCATCCCGTCTGATTGTCGAGCGTGAGAAGATTGCGGATTATTTACTGAATCCAATGCACCGTTATGGCGCGAGCAAAGCAAGGTTTTTCACGCGGTTCGGCTTCCGCCTCGAGCAATGGGAGCTATTGGCGGACGCCTTGCGTGAGCATGGCCGTACTCACGAGATTTCACTGACCTATGAAACAGGATTTGGTCCGCGCTATGTGATCGAAGGCGAATTGAAAGCGCCGGATAGCCGTCATCCGCGTGTGCGTACGGTGTGGCAAATGGACAAAGGCGCAGTTGCGCCACGCTTGATCAGCGCGTATCCTTTGGAGGCGTTATGATTAAAGAACATGATTGCGTGGTGCTGACAAAAAACCTGCCCAAAGAAAAGTTGGAAGCGGGCGATATCGGCACGGTCGTGCATATCCATACCGGGGGCACAGCTTACGAAGTGGAATTTATGACGCTGACGGGCGAGACAGTAGCCATTGTCACGGTGGAAGCTTCGCAGGTGCGCGCGCTGAATCGGCGTGATTTGGCGCATACACGGGAACTGGCGCCCGCGTAGGTTTACAAAGGGCGTGCTGCCTTCGCATCTTTGTTTCTTCGTTGTTTAAATTGTAGGCAGGTGGCGCTGCCATTTTTTCGCCAAAGTTGCGTTTTCCGGGTTTTTATTGGGAAACCAGCCTTCGCCAAGGCTACGGCGCGGCAGGTCGTGAAAAAATAGCGGTAGTGGCGAACTCAAACTCTTCCCTTTTCCCTGCTAAAATGGCCGGATGTTTGACGCACAAATTGATTTGAGGAGCATATGAGCCTCGCCCGTGGTTTGCGATGCCCTTCTCGCAAATACAGAGGTTCAACGCGGGGGCGCTCCCCATTTATTTACCCATTCTATCGAAAAAAATCTGTGACGAATCCTGACTATCGCGAGGGAGCGATGGCTTGGGAACGCTGCGCCTGGCCCGCATTTTGGCTGTCACGCTGCAGACGGCCCACGGCGGCTACCGCATTGGCAAAATTGCGTTCCTCAACCGCCTTTTTCAGGGCCTTCAAATCATCCGACGCCGGACCGTCGTCTTTGGCAAATTGGGAATACATGGCAACCTGGGCTTCGAGGGACGCCAGCTTTTGCCGCCGTTTGTGCCGGATATCCATGGTATCAACCAGCACAGAAGTGCTGGAAATGCTGCTCATAA
>Ga0302326_10016594_pt1 | contig 15405 bp, 16 predicted proteins | sample Palsa_T0_3_FD_202264 | JGI IMG/M metagenome (GOLD analysis project Ga0302326, IMG submission 202264) | Peat permafrost microbial communities from Stordalen Mire near Abisko, Sweden - Palsa_T0_3 | ecosystem: Environmental > Terrestrial > Soil > Palsa > Peat permafrost | place: Sweden: Abisko...
AGGCGCATGAGGAGCGAAAGAATTGTCCCGGCGGCGACGGCCAGTAATGCCAGCGCGGCATATTGCAGCGCGATGACGCGGTGGTGCGTGGAGAAGATTCGGCGCGCAACGAATCGCACCGGATTTTCGGGCGATGTTTCGGAACTCAACGCAAGCCTCCCTTGGTAACAGGCTCGTGTTGCGCCAGCCAGGTTGCGTATTCATCTGGCGTGACGACGCGCAGCTCCGCCTCCATGCGGTAATGGCCGCTGCCGCAAACCTGCGAGCAGACGATGCCGTAGGTGCCAGTTTGTGTCGGAGTGAAGTGGACGTCGAATGTGCTGCCGGGCACGGCGTTTTGCTTCAGCCGCATGGCGGGGATAAAAAATCCGTGGACGACGTCGAGTGAGCGGAGCCGCAGATTCACTTCACGGCCTACTGGCAGGACTAATTGCGCAGCGACGATGTCATCGTGACCGGCGGGATCATGCGAGTCGAGGCCCAGTGGATTCCCACCCGCCGCATCCACCAACTCAGGTCGCACCGCCCCGAAGCGCGCGTCCGCGCCGGGATAGCGGAAGTACCAGGCAAATTGCTGGGCGACGATCTCGACCTGCAGTGCGTCGTACGCGGGGCCCTGAAATCGATTCGCAGCCCAAAGCCGCTCGGCGTGGATCGACAACACGACGAACAAAATCGTCAGCCCGGAGAAAGTCGCGATATTCCACCAGGAAATGGAGGCCCGCTTTCGCGCAGGATGCAAGATCGCCAGTAGCATGATCGCCTGCGCCAGGATGAAGATGAAAATCATCGCGGCTAGGGAGATTGCCATCTGCCGATCGAGCGCGCGACCATGAGCGGCGGCATTGGGCGGCATCCACAAATGCTGCTGCAGCCAATGCAAGACGCGCGGGGCGGAGACGAGCATGGAGTGATGTTACGCCGCGGTTTGGCGCATTCGCTCGGTGACCATGTCGACAAAGAGTTGGTGGACGCGTGTGTCGTCGGAGAGCTCCGGATGAAATGTGGCCGCGAGCAGGTCACCTTGCCTCACCAGTGTCGGCGAATTCTCCCGCTCCGCCAGCACTGTGACGTCATTCCCCGCGGCGGTGATGCGCGGCGCGCGGATGAAGACCATCTCCAGCGGACCGCCGTCGAGGGATGTTGCTCCCGACACGATCGCCGAATCGTTCTGGCGGCCATACGCGTTGCGCTCGACGGTGACGTGAAGTAATCCGAGACTATCCTGCGCGGGACGCTCTATTTTTTCGGCGAGCAAAATGCAGCCGGCGCACGTCCCCATCGTCGGATGATCGGCAACAAATGTTTTCAGTTTGCCGGCGAAGCCGTCGCGCTCCAAGAATTTGAGAAACGTCGTCGACTCGCCGCCGGGGATGATGAGGCCGTCGAGATCGTCCAGATCGGAGGGTAAGCGAACGAGCCTGGTCTCCGCGCCCAGCTCTTGCAGACGCTTCGCGTGCGCTTCAAAGTCGCCCTGAATAGCAAGGACGCCGACCAGGGGCGCCCTTGAGGTAATACTTTCAGTTTCGTTCGCCATGCTTTACCAACCGCGAGTTTGCAGCAACTCACCTTCGGGGAGCCCAGCTACTGCGAGGCCTTTCATCGCGCCGGTACATTGCGCGCTGCACTCCGCCAGAATCTTGGCATCGGTGAAGTGCGTCGTGGCACGAACGATGGCGCGCGCACGAATGGCGGCTTCTTCCGGGCTGGCGAAAGTGTAGGAGTCCTGCATGAAAATTCCTGATCCGACGAAGACGGCTTCCGCGCCGAGCTGGCGAACCAGCGCTGCGTCCGCAGGAGTGGCGATGCCGCCGGCGGAAAAATTCGGCACCGGAAGCTTGCCGGCCTTCGACACCATGCGGATGAGTTCGAGCGGGGCGCGCATTTCCTTGGCTGCGCCATAGAGTTCTTCTTCGCTGAGGATGGTCAGCGCGCGGATGTCCTTGAGGATCTGGCGCATGTGCTTCACGGCATGAACCACGTCCCCGGTGCCGGCTTCACCCTTGGTGCGGATCATGGCTGCGCCTTCCGCGATGCGGCGCAGCGCCTCGCCGAGATTGCGCGCGCCGCAGACGAAGGGAGTGGTGAAGGCATGCTTGTCGACGTGATAGAGCTCGTCGGCTGGAGTGAGCACCTCGGATTCGTCAATGAAATCAACGCCCAGCTCCTGCAGGACTTGCGCTTCGGCAAAGTGGCCGATGCGGCACTTCGCCATGACGGGGATGGAGACGGTCTCCATGATCTCGCGGATCTTGACCGGCGAAGCCATGCGGGCGACGCCGCCCTCGGCGCGAATCTGCGCAGGCACGCGCTCCAGTGCCATGACCGCGACCGCGCCGGCGTCCTCGGCGATCTTGGCCTGCTCACGATTGGTGACGTCCATGATGACGCCGCCTTTGAGCATTTCGGCCAGGCCCACCTTGAGGCGGAGGCCGGGCAGTGCGTGATTTCCGTTGCTGGATGGCGTTGCCATGATTCGCTCCTTATTGCGTTGCTGCCAACCTTCTAGTTTACCAAGCTATTTGAAGTGCTGCGCAGGCCGCGAGATTCATTAGGTCGGCAGACGTGGCGAGTGAAATTACCTGTTTTTACTCAGGGGGGTGTGCCCTATACTCACCACTCAATCCATGGAAACGAACACGCCGGAGAGCCGCCGCCTGGCGCTCGACAGTTACGTTTTTGATGGCGCGTATGACGAGATGTTCGCAGCGCCTCACGAGGTGCGCCCGCATTACGAACAGGTGCTGGACATCTTCTCGACGCTGTCGCAGGAGGAGTTGCAGCGCCGCCGCGCCTCCGTCGACATGGCGTTTCTGAATCAGGGCATCACTTTCACGGTCTACGGGCAGGAAGAGGGAATCGAGCGCATTTTCCCGTACGACCTGGTGCCGCGGATTGTTACCGCTGCGGAATGGGCGGTAGTGGAGGCGGGACTGACGCAGCGCATCACCGCGTTGAATCTGTTTCTTCACGACATTTACAACGACCAGAAAATCCTGACCGACGGCATCATTCCGCGCGATGTGGTTTTCAGTTGCAAGCATTACCGCCGGCAGATGCGCGGATTGCAGGTGCCTCGCAACATCTATATAGGCATTGCCGGGACAGATCTGATCCGGATGCCGGACGGATCGTTCGCGGTGCTGGAAGACAATCTGCGCGTGCCCAGCGGCGTCAGTTACATGCTGACCAATCGGCGGCTGATGAAGCGGATCTCGCCGCAGATGTTTTTGCAGCACGGCGTCCGGCCGATCGAGCATTACACGCAGGCCCTGCTGGCGGCACTGCGATCGCTTGCGCCGGAGGGCCGGCCGGAGCCGACGATCGTACTGCTGACGCCGGGAGTTTTCAACTCCGCATATTTTGAGCACGCCTACCTTGCGCGGCAGATGGGCATCGAGCTTGTCGAAGGCCGCGACCTTGTGGTCCACGACAACGTCGTCTACATGCGCACGACCAGCGGTCTGCGGCGGGTGGATGTCATTTATCGCCGCATCGATGACGACTTCATAGATCCGATGGTCTTCCGCTCGCATTCCATTCTCGGCGCGGCGGGGCTCTTCAATGCCTATCGCGCCGGTAACGTCACGCTGACCAATGCATTTGGCACTGGCGTCGCCGACGATAAAGCCGTCTACGCCTACGTGCCAAAGATCATCCGCTATTACTTGAATGAAGACCCGATCCTGCAGAACGTGGAAACGTTTCTGATGACGGACCGCAAGCAGCGCGAGTACGTGCTGGCCAATTTGGAGACGATGGTTGTGAAGGCAGTCGGCGAGTCCGGCGGATATGGGATGCTGATCGGGCCGCAGAGTTCCAAGCGCGAGCGGGCGGAATTTCGCGAGCGCATCGAGGCTGATCCGCGCAATTACATCGCGCAGCCGACCATCATGTTGTCGCGCGCGCCATGTTTGATCGGGGAGCGGCTTGAGGGACGCCACGTCGACTTGCGGCCTTATATTTTGTTCGGTGACAAAGTAACGATTGTGCCGGGAGCGTTGACACGCGTTGCTCTACGGCGGGGATCGCTGGTGGTGAATTCGTCGCAGGGTGGCGGCAGCAAGGACACTTGGGTGCTAAATCACTGATGCTTTCACGAGTCGCTGACAGTCTTTTCTGGATGAGCACGTACCTCGAGCGCGCGGAGCACACGGCGCGGCTACTCGATGTCAACCTCGGCCTCATGCTCGATGAGAACGAGGCCGTCGCCGAGCGGCGGTGGTTCCGCGTGCTGGCGGCGCTGGGCTACATTCCGAGCTTGATGTGGAACAACGATGCGTATGATTTGGCGCGGCGACTCAGCTTTGACATGGAGAACCGGTCTTCTATCTACGCCTGCATTGTGGCGGCGCGAGAGAATGCGCGGCAGGTGCGTGAGCAGATCAGCACTGAGCAGTGGCAGCGGCTGAATCAACTTTTTCATCAGGCCACGCGGATGGAGCGACGCCCTCACACGGCGATGCAGCAGTCGGATTTTCTCTCCTCCGTCATCGAAGGCATCCACCTGTTTCAAGGTGTCACCGATTCGACGATGAGTCACGGCGAGGGCTGGCAGTTTATCCGGCTGGGGCGCTACCTGGAACGCGGCTCGGCCACGGCGCGGCTGCTCAAGGTTTACTACGCGGATTTCTGGAGCGGTTCAAAGAGTGAGCGCTCGCTTTTCCAGGCGGACTCGGTCGTGGATAGCAACGAATATTTGGAGTGCATCGGACTGCTCCGATCGTGCACGGCATTTGAGGCGTGGTTCCGCGTCTACTCGACTGACATCAGCTATGAACAGATTTTCGAGTTCTTGCTGCTGGATGAAGAATTTCCGCATGCGATTCGATATTCGGTGGACAGCGTGGAAGCTGCCTTGGTCGAGATTGCTGCGAAGGCGCCAGGACGCGTCGCCGCGCCGATGCTGCGTGCGGCCGGCAGTCTGCGAGCTTCGCTGCAGTTTGCTGAGATTGATGAGTTGCTCAAGACCGACATCGCGGACTTTCTGCAGAACGTGCTTGACCAATGCAGGGCAGTGCATGATCTGACGTACCAGCTTTACATTCATTATTCCGTGCAAACGGCCCTGGCGAATTAGGCGCATCTCAAGAGTGAAGGGAACTCGCACACATGTACTACGCGGTACGACATCTGACGAAGTTTCGCTATGCATCGCCGGTGAGCGAAAGCATCATGGAAGTGCGGATGCACCCGCGGACCGAGGGCAACCAGCGCTGCCTCATGTTTCATCTGTCGGTGAGCCCGCGCTGCCGCGTGTTTTCCTACCGCGATCATCTCAACAACAACGTCCATCATTTTGATATTCCCGGCCAGCATTCGCAGCTCGTGATCGTCGCGGAATCCGTGGTCGAGATGCAGCCGACGGTGCCGTTGCCCGCGTCGCTGGCGCCGAGTGCCTGGGACGATCTGGCCATGCTGGTCCATGACAATGATTATTCGGAATTGTTGCTGCCGAGCGAGATGTGCCAGCCAACCGAGGAGCTGCGAGATTTTGCCAAGGAGCTCGATTTTCGGCGCAAGGACGATCCGCTCTCGTTGCTCGTTGACTTGAACGAGAAACTTTACAACGCGTTTGATTACGCGCCGATGACGACGCACGTCGACACGCCGATCAACGAAGTGCTGCGGACGCGCAAGGGTGTCTGCCAGGATTTCGCCCACATCATGATCACCATGATTCGTGAGCTGCAGATCCCGTGCCGGTACGTCAGTGGATTTCTGTATCGCAGCAAAAATACTCATGACCGCTCGGCCGAAGATGCGACGCATGCATGGGTCGAGGTGCTGCTGCCTCAACTGGGCTTCGTCGGCTTTGATCCAACGAATTGCCTCATTGCCGGCGATCGTCACATCCGCACCGCCGTGGGGCGCGATTATGCGGACGTTCCGCCGACGCGCGGCTTGTATCGGGGCAAGACAGCCAGCGAGCTTGCAGTCGGCGTGCGCGTGACGGCATCGGAACAGATGCCGGAGATCGAGCAGGACCTGCCGATTCCGGAAGACTGGTCGATGGTCGTCGAAAAATCGGCGGAGCCGATCTCGGCGCACCTGCTGCAGCAGATTCAACAGCAGCAACAGCAACAGGCAGACCGTGGCCGCAGCTAAGTCCACTCCAAAATCCGCCGCGGGACATGCACCACTGTCCTCGCAATTTTCTGCGATGCTGCCGGCGCGGACGAACCATTGCTTCGGTTGCGGCCCGGCCAATCGCGAAGGTCTTCGGCTCAAGTTTTTTGCCGAGGGCGTGGATGACCGCGCGGTCTGCAGAGTGCAAATTCCGCACCGTTACGAAGGCCCGCCAGGACATCTCCACGGCGGAATTATCGCGACGCTGCTTGATGAGGCCATGGGTAAGGCCAACAAGCTGGCCGGCGTCATCGCCATGACGCGGACGATGGAGGTGGAATATCTGCGGCCGGTTCCGCTGAAAAAGACGCTCGTGATTGAAGGCTGGGGAGTGAAGCGCGAAGGTCGCAAGCATTGGAATGCGGCGGAGATTCGCTCCGAGGGTGGCGAAGTTCTGGCGCGCAGTACTGGACTGTTCATCGCCATCGGCACGGCGAGCGCGTTGGCTGCTTTGACGCGGATGCACGCTCCGAGATCCAAGCCTGCGAAATCAGAAAGGAAGTCAAAGTGAGCGGACGAACTCCGGAAGAAACGCTCCAGGCCAATGTCGAGGCCTACAACGCGCATGACCTCGACGCGTTCCTGGCGACTTATGCGCCGGACGCCAGATTTTGCAAGTTGGATGGTACGGTCCTGCTGTCGGATCGAAATATTATGGGCGCCTATTACAAACAGTTCTTCGAGCAGAGCCCAAACGTCCGCTGTGAAATTCCGCAGCGCGCCGTGATGGGGCCATTTGTTATCGACCATCAGCGCATCGTGCTGGACGCGACCGCGGAAACGCCTCGCGGCATGGACGCGATGGTTATTTCCGAAGTGCGCGATGGGTTCATTGTTCGCTGCACCTATTCGCCGCTTTAATCCAGGCGCCGCGATATACTCGCGATAGCGATGGATAAGACTTTCTACCTCGAAACTTTTGGCTGCCAGATGAATGTCCATGACTCGGAGAAGGTCATCGGCACCCTGGTTCACGAAGGCTATCGCCAGGTGGAGAATGAGGAGGACGCGAGCCTGGTCCTCTACAATACCTGCTCGATTCGCGATAAGGCGGAGCAGAAGGTTTTCAACCGGCTGAACGATACCAAATTTCTGCAGAAGAAGGGCGTGAAGTTCGGCGTCCTCGGCTGCGTTGCGCAACAGGAAGGCGAGCAGATTTTCGAGCGCGCGCCCTATGTGTCGCTGGTGTCGGGCTCGGCCTCCTATCGCAAGCTTCCGGAGATGCTGGTGCGGCTCGAGTCTGGCGAACGCCGTGTGACTGGCTTGGACGACCGGCAGACCGACGAGACTTTTGAGACCGAATTCACCGCGCGCACCAATCCGCATCGCGGCTATATCACCATCATTGAAGGCTGCGACAAATTCTGTTCCTACTGCGTGGTGCCGTACACGCGGGGCAAGGAGCGCAGCCGGGCGTCGGACTCTGTGCTGGCAGAAGCGCGTCAGATGGCAGCGCTGGGCTTTACTGAGATTCAAGTGCTCGGCCAGAACGTGAATAGTTACCGCGATCCATCCGGCAAGTTGAGCTTTGCGGACTTGCTCTCTGCGCTGGGCGAGATCGCAGGCATCCGCCGCGTTCGTTTTACGACTTCACATCCGCGGGACTTTACTCGCGACATCATCGAAGCGATTGAGCAGAATCCGCGGCTCTGCGATCACGTCCATTTACCGGTGCAGAGCGGCTCCTCGCATGTCCTGCACGCGATGCAGCGGGAGTACACCCGCGACTGGTACCTGGAGCGCATCGCCTGGATCAAGCAGGCCAGGCGGCCGATCAGCATCACGACGGACATCATTGTTGGCTTTCCCGGCGAGACCCGCGAAGACTTTGAGCAGACCATTTCGATGCTTGAAGAGGTGCAGTATGACGCCGTCTTCGCGTTCAAATATTCTCCGCGGCCCAATACGCCGGCGATCACAATGGACGACAGCATTGCCGAGGAAGAGAAGTCGGCGCGGCTGCAGATTCTTCTCGACCGGCAGCGCGAAATTCAGCGCGCGAACTATCAAAAGCATATCGGCGAAGTGATGGAAGTCATGATCGAAGGCGTGCGTGAATCGCGCGGCCAGATCGCCGGCCGCAGTTCGCAAAACAAGACAGTCAATTTCACGACGACACAACTCATTCATCCGGCAACCGGGAGTTACGCACACGTGCGCATCACCGCGAGCCATCCCAATAGCCTGGTCGGCGAACAGGTGGCGTGAGCCGCCAGAAGGGATTGCAATGGACGTTGAAATGAAGATTCGCGGATTGATGATGGATCCGGTTACAAATATGCCTATTGTCGTGCTCAAGGATGTGAACGGCGACGCTGTGCTGCCCATCTGGGTTGGAATTCCTGAAGCCCACGCCATCCGTTGGGAGATTGAGAAGATGACGCCGCCGCGGCCGATGACGCATGACCTGCTGAAAAATGCGTTGCTCGGGTTGAATGCGCAGATCCGCAAAGTGGTGGTCAGTGAACTGCGCGACGACACTTTTTACGCCGTGATCTGGCTGGAACAGGACGGCCAGCTGATGAGCATTGATGCGCGGCCGTCGGATGCGATTGCGTTGGCGTTGCGCGCCGACTGCCCGGTCTACGTCAGTGAGCAGGTTTTGCAGACCAGCAAGGTTGCGGCAAGCGGGGCGGAGAATCTGACGCCTGAAGAGTTGCGCCGCTGGCTGGAAAATCTGAACGACGAAGATATGGGCCGCTACAAAATGTAGTTCCGGCGCTGAGTTGCGCGGCGCTTTGTCAGCATGAATATTCAGCGCATGGCCAGGCAATTCGCGGCATCGGCAACATCGCAGGCCATCCTGTGGCTGCAGCAACTGCTGCTCCCGCCAATTTTTATTCATCTCTACGGCGTGTCGTCGTATGCGGATTGGCTCGCGCTGTCCGCGTCCGTCGCTTACCTGTCGACGCTGCAGTTCGGCATGCAGACTTACGTCAACAATGAGCTGACGATGCGCTACGGCAGGGGAGAGATGGAGCAATATGAGGTTATGCAGTCGACCGCGCTGCGGATGCTGCTGGGCATTGCGGTCGTGGCCTCGCTGCTGCTTTGCTGCGTCTTCTTTCTGCCGCTGCAAGCGTGGCTCGGGTTGTCAATGAGTCAGCGTGCTGTGGCGGTAGCGGTGTTTTTTCTCGGTCTGCAGGTAATCGCGAATTTGCCGCTCAACTATTTTGCCGGAACGTTCATGGTCTTCGGCAGGGCGCATCGCGGCACGATGTGGCAGAACATTCTGCGCACCATGATGATCGCGGTCGCCGTTGGCATGGCGCTGTTTCGGGCGTCATTCCCAGCGATCGCGATTGCACAGTTCGCGATGGTGCTGGTCTACAGCGTGTTTCTATTGGCCGACCTGCGCCGGCTCGCGCCTGATATCTTTCCGACGCTGCGCTACTGGGATCGTGGCATGGCGCGGGCAATTCTCGGCCCATCGGGGAATTTCTTTCTCCTCTATACCTGCAATTTTCTCGTCTACCAGCTGCCGATTCTGCTGCTGCGGAGAATGCTGGGGCCGCTGGACGTGGTCATCTTCAGCGTGATGCGCTCGATTTTCTCTATGGTGCGGCAGAGCCTGGCCGTGTTCACGACGTCCTTGGGTCCAGAAGTGACCAACCTGTTCGGCAAGCGCGAATGGAAGTCGCTAGGGAATATTTATGCGCTGTCAGAGAAGATCCTGTTCGCGATTATCCCGACGCTGAATTTCACAACGCTGCTGCTGTCGCCGGTGCTGCTGGTCGTCTGGCTGAGCAAGCCGAATCTTTATAGCCTGACGACCTATGCGCTGATGACGATGTGCTCCTGCGTAATTTCGGTCAAGGACCACAAAATGATTTTCCAGATCGCGACCAACCATCACCGGGAGATGGCGCGAAGTGCGTTCGTCTCCTACGTCGTCATGATTGCGGCTTCGTTTTATTTCATCCCGCGGTACCGGCTGGCTGGGTTTCTGCTGCTATGGTTTGTGACCGAACTGGTGCAGACGATCTATATTCTGTCGCTGAACACCAGGCTGCTGGAGGCGCACGGTCCGGTGGACAGGTGGCCGGTGGTCAAAATGCTGGTGCTGGTGCCGCTGGCGGCGGTCGCCGCGATCGAGATCGCGCAGCACGATCACGCGCTTGGATATGTCACCCAAGGTGGCATCGCACTGGCGTTCGGTTTAGTGTTGTTCGGGGTTTCGGCGTGGCTGTTTCAGCTGCGCGATGTTGTCGAGCGATTCCAGCACAGAAGGGCACGCGAGCAGGCGGCGCTGGCGAACTGAGCGGACGCAGATTCATAGAAGTGGCCGGCGGAAAGCGCCTATTTCTCGGCCAACTTGGTTAATTACAGAATATACGTTATCGGACATTACCAATCTGGCCGAGTGGAAGAGCTAAGAGCCTCATAGGGCCCATGGTTTGCTCGTCATGCTTCAGAGCCGCGCCGCGATAACATCGCGAGAGTCATGTTCTCTCGCCGCACGCATTGGGACCTTCAGACTTCTGCGCTCGCTGAAGCCTGGGTTGCGCGTCAGCAATCCGATGAGCCGGCGTTTGATTTGACCGAGTCGAATCCGACGGCTGCCGGCTTCGTGGTGGATCTGTCCGGCGTCGCATCTGCGCTTTCCCGTGGTGCGGCCGCCGGCTACCGACCGGTACCGTTCGGCCTTTTATCCCCTCGGCAGGCTGTCGCGGATTATTACCGTCGCGACCATGCGATCGAGATGGATCCGGAATACCTCGTCCTGACCGTGAGTACGAGCGAGGCCTACAGCTTTCTCTTTCGACTACTCTGCGATCCCGGTGACGAGGTCCTGATCACCCAGCCCAGCTATCCGCTGTTCGATTTCCTGGCGACGCTGGATGACGTCGCTCTGCGACCGACTGAGTTGTTCTATGACGACGGCTGGCATCTCGATCGCATGGCGTTGGAAGCGGCAATCAGCCCGCGGACCAAGGCAATTCTGCTGGTGCATCCGAACAATCCGACCGGCCACTCCACCTCGGCAGCTGATCGCACTTGGCTGGACGCAATCTGCGCGCAGCGCGATCTTGCTGTGATAGTTGACGAAGTTTTTTTGGACTATCCGTTAGGTGCCGGGCAGCCGAGTTTTCTCTCCGGTGACGCCCAGGCGCTGACATTTGTCTTGAGTGGGCTCAGTAAAATTTCCGGCCTGCCCCAGATGAAGCTGGCTTGGATTGCCGCACATGGCCCAGAAGATTTAGTCCGTCAGGCTCTGGAGCGGCTCGAAGTGATCGCTGACACATTTCTGTCCGTGAGCACGCCGATGCAACTCGCTCTCCCCGCACTGCTCGAAATTCGTCATCAGATGCGGCCGCAAATCCTCGCCCGGCTGCAGACAAATCTCGACATTCTCGATGAGCTGCTGGGAAAGCAGAAATTGGTGACGCGGCTGAAAGTCGAGGCTGGCTGGTACGCCGTCCTGCGGCTCCCGGCGCTGGAGAATTCCGAAGCCGCGGCGATTCGGCTGGTCAAAGAGATCGGCGTTTACGTCCATCCCGGGGGCTTTTTTGGCTTCGGATTGGAGGGAGTTGCGGTTGTCAGCCTGCTGACTCGCGAGGACACGTTCAGTGAAGGCATATCGTTGCTTTTAAACCACATGCAGAACTTCGAGTAATACTTGAATCAAGAGAGTAACGGGCTTCGCAGATTCATTCGAGTGCTACATGAAGTATCTAACTTAAGTATTGATAAGCAAGATATTCGACGTTGGTCAATTTAGAAACGGATTGGTCTGTCTTTCGACGCCGATCAGCGTCTCCTGGCCGTGGCCGGGAATGACTTCCGTGTCGTCGGGCAGCTCCAGAACGACATCCTTGAGCGACCGGAAAATAGCCGCCGAGTCGCCGCCCGGAAAATCTGTACGACCGATGCCGCCCGCAAAGAGCGTGTCCCCGGCCAGCAACAAACTCTGTTGCGGAAAGTAGACGCAGATGCTGCCTTGAGTGTGGCCGGGCGTGGCCAACACTTCTCCGATCCAACCGCCGGCTGCAGCCTGAGTTCCCTGCACCGCGTTCACATCCGGCGGAGCAACTTCAGGCGTCTCGAGACCAAACATTCCGGCCTGGTCATCCATCATGGCGAGCAGCGGCAGATCTTTCTGGTTCATAAAAATGGGCGCGCCGGTGGCTCGACGCAACTGGACCGCGCCGCCGACATGGTCAATGTGACCGTGGGTGACAATGATCTGCTTCAGCTGCAGCTTGTGCTTTGCCAGAAAGGCCAGGATCCGGTCGATGCTATCGCCCGGGTCGACGACGATGGCTTCGCCTGACGCTGTGTCCGCCAGGATGGTGCAATTGCATTGCAGCAGGCCGACCGGAAATGTTTCACGCAGCAGGGTGGCCAACGGCAGCTACTTCTTCTTCGCGGGAGTCGCCGGAGCCGAGGTCGTCGTCTTGACGCCTGACAGAACGGAGGTGCCGTGCGAAGAGCGCGCCATCATCACTGTCAGCGTGATGGACGTCAGCATGAAGATGATGGCCGAGATGGTAGTCAGGCGGGTCAGCAGGTTGGCTGCCCCGCGCGGGCCGAAAGCGGTCTGTGAACCTTGCCCGCCAAAGGCGCCGGCCAGGTCGGCACTCTTGCCCTGTTGGACCAGGACGACGGCGATCAGAAAGAAACAAACGAGAATGTGGATAACAGCTACCAGAGCAATCATAAAAACCTATCTTCTAATAAGAGAAACTTGGTGCGGAAGAGGGGACTTGAACCCCTATGCCTCGCGGCGCCGCCCCCTCAAGACGGTGTGTCTGCCATTTCACCACTTCCGCAGGACGCTGTCCAAGTATAACAACCGCAACGGGCGATGTCTCGCGAAGCCGACCCGCGGCTTAGAAGATGTGGGTCAAATCTGCGAATCGTTCGACGCGCAGCAGTTGCTGCGGGGGTTCGGCCGCGGCCAGCTCCGTGTGTTCCAGAATCCAGGTCTGCGCATGAGGCACGAAGACAGCGTGCAGTCCTGCGGCCAGCGCCGGGTTGATGTCAGACTTTGGACTGTTGCCGATCATCCACGAGCGCTGCGGATCCAGCGAGTGTTTTTGCTGGAGCAGGTGATAGGCGGCGGCGTCTTTTTCCGGCAGGACTTCGACATCGCGAAAGAGATGATCGAGCTGGCTGCGACGCAGCTTGTCGGTCTGCTCCACGGGATGGCCTTTGGTGACCAGGATCAGATGATGGCGTTGGCCTAGATGCTCGAGGGTCAATTGAACTTCTGGCAGCAGCTCAATTTCCTGGACAGCGATTTCGTGGGCAAACTCGGCGATGCGTTTTTCGTCGGCGTCGCCTATCGGTGAGCTGCACAGGGTGGCGAAGCAATCGACGAGCGATTGCTCGAAGCTGCGCAGGCCATAACCAATCGCCTGGATGTTGCGAGCCTCACAGGTGTTGATGCACTCGCGAACCTGCTCACGGCTATGGCTCTGATGATCGAGATAGGAGATGAAGCGCGCGATGGCGCGCTCAAAATAAATGTTGTTTTCCCAAAGCGTGTCGTCGGCGTCGATCAGCAGAGTCTGCCTGGCAGCGATGCGAGCCATGAGGTTGGTAGCGGCGCCTACTGGCACATGTAGCGAACTTCGAGCATGGTGCAGTCGTCGGTTGCAGGAGCGCCGGAGCAATAGCGCTGGACATTCTCGAACAGCTCTCCGAGTGTCTTGCACTTGCCGGCCGCTGACTCGAGGCGTGCGTCGCCATAAAAATCGCCCGTCGGATCCTCAGCTTCGGTGACGCCGTCGGTGACGACCAGCACTTTGTCCTCTGCGACGAGCGACAGCATGGCGGCATCGTAGTCCGCGTTTTGAATGAGGCCGACCGGCAGGTTGGTCTGCTTCAGCTGCTCGACTCCACCCTGGCGAACCAGCAGCGGCATGACGTGGCCGCAGTTGATGTATTCCAACGTGCCGCGGCGCGACAGGCGCAGGATGATCATGGTCGCGTACTTATTGATGTCCTTGGCGCAGATGTAGCGATTGCAGACCTGCGCGATTCCGGCGAGAGATTGGCCGGAGAGCAATTGCGAATAGACCAGCCCCTGCAGCGTGCTGGCCAGGAGCGCGGCGGAGACGCCCTTGCCGGAAACATCTGCGACGACAACCGACAGCGCATCGTCGGTGGCGACGACGTCGTAAAAGTCGCCGCCGATCTCTTTGCAGGCAACGCTGCGGGCTTCGACCGACGCATAAGCGAGATGCGGAATCTGCACGGCCATGAGCCCCTGCTGGATGCCTGCAGCAATGTTCAATTCTTCGCGATAGCGGCGGGCCTCTTCTTCCTGCCGCGCGAGATTTGCATTCTCGAGCAGTGCCGCAGCTTCCGTCGCGATGGTCTGCAGCAACTCGGTGTCGACCTGGGTCAGGGTTCCAGCCTTGAGGCGGTCGTCGAGATAGAGGACGCCGAGAACTTCTGCGGCTGCCCCGCCGATGCCGCGACGGCCGCGCAGCGGAATGCAGATGATGTTGCGAATACTTTGCGCGACCATGGATTCGGAGCGCTGGCTGGTCTCGGCGCTGAGCGTGTCGGTGACGATGAACTCGCCCGCCGTGCTGCTGGCCTGCTCAATGGCGGAGTGGGAGAGCGTGCTGTCGTCGGTGAGGATGTCGCCACCGGAGCTGCGACCAACTGCGAGCTGAAATTCGCCCTTCTCATCGCGCAGGAAAACGTAGCCGCGTTCTACCTGGGTGAGCTGCAGCGTCGTTTCTACCAGTGAAGCGAGGATCTGGTCGACCGCGTCGACATTGTTCAGGCGGCGGGCCGCTTCCAGGAACCAGTTCAACTTCTCAATATCGGACTTCTTTTCGCCGGCCAGCTGCAGCAGGTCGCGAATGGAGCTCGACGTGTCGTTGTGAATATCAAACTGCAGCAGCGGACCGTTCAGCGATCCGAAGCGGAGACTGTCTCCGGAGGTGAGGCGCTGGCGGTCGATGCGCTGCCCGTTGACGAACGTTCCGTGCCGGCTGCCGTGGTCCACCAGGTAGTAGCCGTCGGACTCGTGCACGATTTCCGCGTGCTCCCGCGACACATAAGGATGGGTCAGGATGAGGTCGCGATCCGGCAGGCGGCCGATCGTATAGGGGGATGCGTTCAGGATGCACTGCTGCTCAGTTGAGCCATCGCTCAGCAGCATGGAGACTTCTGGACTCGGGGCCGGCATGAGGGTCACTGGGGAAACAGACTGGCGGAGAGACAGGGATTCGAACCCTGGATACCTTGCGGTATACACGCTTTCCAAGCGTGCGCCTTCAGCCACTCGGCCATCTCTCCCACTGCTTCCAGAGT
>Ga0302326_10016596_pt1 | contig 15403 bp, 9 predicted proteins | sample Palsa_T0_3_FD_202264 | JGI IMG/M metagenome (GOLD analysis project Ga0302326, IMG submission 202264) | Peat permafrost microbial communities from Stordalen Mire near Abisko, Sweden - Palsa_T0_3 | ecosystem: Environmental > Terrestrial > Soil > Palsa > Peat permafrost | place: Sweden: Abisko...
GTTGCCGTTCGGGCCGTACCAGTGGAACCGATGGTTCAGGCGCCAGCGGCATTGGTTCGCATGGAGTCGGCGAACGCATCTGCGATGGTGTAGTGCATTACGTGCTCGTATTCCGGTCCCAGGAAGCGGCGCAGGCGATCGGTATTCATGATGTACTCGCCGGTCATGTAGGGGACGGCCTCGGGAGGAATCGCTGAAATTTGCCTCTTCCATAGGAATTTCAGCACCTGGCGCATCGTCCACTTGCCCGGAACTCGCACCAGCTTGGCGTGTGCCATCTCCACGCAACGTCCGAAGGTAAGAGGTTCGCCGCGACCCGCGACATTCAGCACGGTGAGGCGCTGCATCTCCGGTTCGCGCTGCAGAATGTTCTTGATCAGGCGCGCCATGTCGTCGACGTGCACGAATTGAATTTTGTTATCAAGGTATTGCGGACCGCGGGGCAACATGCAGGGCAGGCGCTTGCCTTCGCTGCGCATTTTCTCCGCCCGCGCGCTCTTTCCGTTGGGCGTGCCGCGAAACGCTCCCATCAAGTAGTTTTCGACGCTGGCGCCGGCGAAGATGTGTGGCCGCAGTATGTACACGCTGCACCCGCGCAGAGCGTGGGAGCGGGTTTGCACGACCTCATCGGACTGTTTCTTGTGGATCGCGTACGGCAGGGTGTGCGCGGCTAATAGTGAATCCTCCGTCGCGGGGGAGGGCAGGTTCGGCCCATACGCCGCGACGCTGCTGGGAAAAATAAACTGCTTCACTCCATCGTCGGTGGTGCGGTTGGTCTCGGTGATCGCTTCCATGACCCGCGCCGTCCCGGCCACGTTGATCTGCCACATGCGTTCTACATCCAGGACTCCGGTGCGTACAGGATCGATCACGAAAGCCAGATGCACGACGGCATAGGGATGCGTGTCTCGGAAGAGCTCGTAGAGAGCCCGGGTAGACGATTCCTGACCTAGGTCCAGGCGCTCAAACTGCAACTCGGAATCGGCCTGGGGTGGATTCAGATCCACCCCAATCACCGAAAAACTTCCCAGCAGCGGCAGAAGCCTGGATCCCAGGTTGCCCGAAATGCCGGTCACAACGACGACAGGTTTGGCCATCAGTTAGGCTTCTCGGCAGGAGGTTGCGCCGCCGGTGGCTGCGCGGGCGGCGGAGTTTGTGACGAGGGCTGAGCGGGGGGCTGTCCGATGCCGCCCGGCCCGGGCGCGTTGCGCCGATTCTGAATTCGCGGCGGGGTCGGGGCGGTTCCTCCTGGCCCAAAGTACGCAACGTTGGTTTCTGGCGTGAACGAATTGTTCAGCTTGTCCATTAATTCCCGCTGGCGCTGGTTTTGCAAGGTGCTGTGGATCTCGTCTTTCACCTGGTCGAGCGGCGGCACATCTTTGCTGTTGACCTTGTAAATATAGTGCCCCGCCGAGTCGTTGATTACCTGAGAAACGTCGCCGGCTTTCAGCTCGAAAACGGCCGCGTGTGCCGGAGGAAGCCCGGAGTGGCGGACCTTGGGCAGATTCACGTTGGGCGCGGTAATCTTCATGCCGGCGGCGTCGAACGCCTCTTTTTGTAACTTGGCGAAGTCTTCTCCGGCTGCGGCTCGGGCGCGGAGCGTTTCTGCCAGCTTGCTCATGGCCTGCTCCGACTCCTCGGCTTCTTCCTTCTCCTTTGCCTGCCTGGCCTTCTGCTCTTCGTCGGTCAGCTTTTCGCTTTTTGCGTTCTCTTCTTTTTCTTCGTCGTTGTCCTGCTTGGTGCGGGGCACGAACAACCGGTCGAGGTTCAATTGTTCGAACGCGTCGGGATGCTCTTTATAGTAGGTTGCAACTTCCTCGGGAGGAACTTTGGCCGCCTCCTCCTGAATACTGCGCTGCAGTTCGTTGGTGAGGATCTGCATTTTCGCGAACTTCACGGTCTCTTCGAATTGCGGAGTCTTGTCCAGGCCTCGCTTCTTGGCCTCCGCCGACATGGCGATTAAACGGGGTAAGACGTTCGCTAACTGCTTCTTTAATTGGGGAGTAACGTTGGGGGCGACGGCATTGGCGAGTTTTTCGAATTCGGCCTTGGTGATAACGGTCTTGCAGTCGGCCGGCGAAGTCTTGGCCGCAGTGGACTTTGCCGCGCTGGCAGGCTTCGCCGCTGTTGCCGCACTTCCCTTGGCGGCCGCAGCTTTTGGTTGAGCCGGACACACGCCGTTCACCGTGATTACAGCAGCGGTCGGCGGAACCGATGCTGACGTATCCGGGGCCGCAGCCGGAGCCTGTTGCATCATCATATTGCCCGGCGCCGGGCTCGCTTGTTGCGGGGGAGGCGCAGCCGGCGCAGCTTGTCCCCACGCCAGGGTCCCCAACAGAACACACAGCAGCGAACTCTTATACATAAGTCATTTCCTCCAAGGATTGGTCCATCAGAAAATCGGAAATTCCAAGCATCAAATCCTAGCACAACGCGCTGCTTTTGCTGGACCTCGAAGATGCAGGGGGCGCTCTTAATCGGATGGTCTTTCACCAGTTGAGAGATCAAGCGTCCCCGCGAATTGCTTGGCGCAGCATGCTCGAAGCGGCGATAATGCGTGCATGTCGGGAACCCCGGCCATTTCTCCATCAGACCTGATGCGAGCCGAAAAACGCTCGGCGGCGGGTAACTCCGTTCTGGCCGCGATCGTCATCACGGGGCTGAAAATTGCCGTTGGAGTCACCACCGGAAGCCTGGGGATTCTCTCGGAAGCGGCGCATTCCGGCCTGGATCTGATCGCTTCGCTGCTGACGTTTTTCTCGGTGGGAGTATCCGACAAGCCCGCGGACGCGGACCATCAGTACGGTCATGGCAAGGTCGAAAATTTCTCCGCGTTTGTCGAAACCGGCCTGCTCTTGCTGACTTGCGCGTGGATCATTTACGAGGCAATCACGCGCCTGTTTTTTCGGCACATAGAGATCGAGCCCTCAATTGCCGCTTTTGCCGTGATGCTGTTCTCCATGGGACTCGACTTTTGGCGCTCCCGCGTTCTCGGCCGAATCGCTGACAAGTATGAGAGTCAAGCGCTCGAGGCGGATGCCTTACACTTCTCCACTGATATCTGGTCGGCAGGCGTAGTCGTACTCGGGCTCGCCCTGGTTCTGGCGGGGCGTACTTACCACATCGAGTGGCTGCGCGATTCCGATCCGATTGCCGCGCTCTTCGTAGCCGGAGTCGTGGTCTCAGTAAGCTGGCGACTGGCGCGGCGCACCGTGGATGCTCTGCTCGACGCAGCTCCGCCCGGAGTGCGATCAAAAATCTACGACGCGGTGCTGCGCGTCAATGGAGTGATCGAGGTTGATCGGGTGCGCATTCGCCGCGCCGGGAACCGTTATTTTGCCGACCTTGCCGTGGGACTGGCCCGCACCGTCACCTTTCAACGCTCCGGCCAATTGGTAGCCGCCGTCACCGAGGCCGTACGTAAAGTCCTGCCCGATGCCGACGTTACGGTGCAGCCCCTTCCACGAGCGCAAGGTTCGGAGAATATTTTCGATCGCATTCGGGCCGTGGCAACCAAGAATAATCTCAATGTGCACGACATCAGCGTCCAGGATTTCGCCGGGCGCCTGCATGTCGAGCAGCACGTCGAACTTGACGAGCGCATGTCTTTGAAAGCTGCCCACGATCAAGTCACCGATCTCGAAGCCGACATGCGTCACGATGTTCCGGAAATTGGCGACATCCTCACTCACATCGAAAGCGAGCCAGCAACCATCGAGAAGCCCGAAGAGGTGGTGAGTGATGCCGAACTGGAGAAGCGCCTCAAAGCTGTGGCCGCCTATTTTCCCGAGGTCCTTGATATTCACGAGTTCGTCATCAAGCGCGTCCGGGGGCGAATGTACATCTCCTGCCACCTCACGCTGCAGGACGATCTCTCGCTCGCCCGCGTCCACGATATCCAGACTGAGTTAGAAATTCGGTTTAAACAGGACGCCCCGGAATTATTCCGTGTGTTGATACATCCTGAACCGAGCACGGACAACCGGAGGTAGCGAGAGAAATTGCTGATTGTTGATTTCTGATTGTTGATTGGAGGGCCGATATGGAGCATCCCGCCGAGGTGCTTAAGGGTCGCACGAAAAAGTTTGCGTTGCGCATTATCAAGCTGATCCGGTCATTGCCATCCGGTTCGGAGGGGCGAATCATAGGGCATCAACTCCTGCGCTCGGGAACCTCAGTGGCTGCAAACTATCGCGCTGTTTGTCGCGCCCGTTCTCGCCCGGAGTTTCTGGCGAAGCTGGCAATTGTCATTGAAGAAACCGACGAATCAGCTTTCTGGCTTGAATTGTTGGTCGATGCCGGCTTAATTCCAGAGCGCAAGATGAACGATCTCAAGTCCGAAGCGAATCAGTTGATCGCTATTTTTAACGCATCCCGCACCACTGCCAAGAAAAATGTTCAATCAGCAATCAACAATCAGCAATCAACAATTCGCAACAAGAAGGCCTCATGATCACCGCCAAAGTTCTCTGGACTGACCGCGAGCGCTACCTCGGCGAAGCATCTTCACGCCACGCCATTGTGCTGGATACTGCTGCCGAAAAGACTGCGAGCTCTCCCATGGAGCTGGTGCTGATCGCCTTGTGCGGATGCACAGCTTCGGACGTGGTCGGCATTCTGCGAAAAAAACGCGAAGTATTTACTCACCCCGAAGTTTCGGCCGAGGGGGAGCGGGCCTCCGGCTATCCCGCGGTCTACACCGAAATAAAATTGACTTACCGCGTGGGCGGCAAAGTCTCACACAAGTCGATGGAAGACGCGGTCCGCCTCTCGAAAGAGAAGTACTGCTCGGTTTCCGCCATGCTGGAGAAGACGGCCAGGATTACGTTCGCGATCGAATACGACGCGGAATAGACGCCTCGCTCCATGACTGCCCGTTCCCAACAGTTCTCAGGACGGCTCCCGGCGGGCGCGACGCAGGTCATTTGCCGGTTTTGATCCTGAACGTCTCGACCAGTTCCTCGGCCCAGCCGTCAAGACTGCTAACGCGCTAACACCTTTCCCCGGAGATTCCCCCCTGCGCTTTTCACAAGAAACCCACGCTTCCCGCCAATCCGATCCGTGCCGTGTCCCGTACTACCTCCAGACCGTGAGACAGCATTAAGCCCAGGCGTTGGGCCGCTAATTACCGGTTTGATTTTCATTCATCGGAGTTCAGTGAGGCTGGCATGTCGAAGTGGCGACTTGTGTTCCTGATGTTTTGCGCCTCCGCAGCGTGCGCCCAGAACAATCCCCCCAACACGGTTGCGCCACCCAACCGTGACGCGGTCTCGCCCACCGATCGACAGATTCAGAGCCTGCAGAGTCGAGTGAAGCAATCGCCCCGCGACTACGCCGCATATGACGGTCTAGGCTCCGCCTTCTTTCAGAAAGCTCGCGAGACCGGCGACGTAGCCTACTACGACCTGGCGGAGCAAACCCTCAAGAAAGCGCTCGATATCGCTCCCCAGGATTTCCGCGCCGCCGATCCTCTGGTTCACCTGGCCTTGGTAGACATGGGAGAACATCGCTTCAACGACGCGCTCGCGAATGCGCAAAAAGCAATCACTCTCGGTTCCGGAAACACGGCGGCCTTCGCCATTGAAGGTGACGCCTACACCGATATGGGCGACTACGACCAGGCCGCGGCCGCCTACAACACGGTGCAGACGCTGAGTCACGCCGTATCCGCGCCCGGTAGCTTCGCCTATATGACCGATAGCCGCATCGCCTACCTGCGCTTTCTCCACGGAGATTCCGCTGGAGCGGTCGACCTCATGAAAAGCGCCATTCTGTCGGCCCTACAAACCGAAATGCCGCGCGAGAATCTCGCCTGGCTCTATTTCGAATTAGGCGAGCGCTTCTTTCAGACGGGCGACCTCACGAATGCCGCCCTGTCCTATCGGGCCGGCATAACTGCCGACCCAGCTCACTATCGTTCTTTGGGAGGATTGGCGAAGGTCCGAGCCGCGCAGGGAAAGCTTGATGAAGCCGCCGCACTGTACCAGCAGTCAATCACGATCCTTCCATTTCCCATCTACATCGAGGAATTAGGCGATGTCTACCGCAAGATGGGCCGCGAAAAGGAAGCTCAGCAACAATACGACCTGGTCGAGTACATCGGACACTTGAGCGAACTCAACCGGGTGTTAGCCAACCGCGAACTCGCCCTGTTTTATGCCGACCGGGAAATTAAGCTGCCCGAAGCTCTGAATCTTGCCAGGAAAGAATTCGAAATCCGCCACGACATCTACACCTGGGACGCTATGGCTTGGGTTCTCTACAAGAACGGCCGCGTGCATGAAGCATCCGACGCCATGAACCACGCGCTCGCCCTGCATACCAACGATCCTCTTTTACTTTTCCACGCCGGCATGATCAACCACTCTCTGGCGAAGGATGCCGAGGCCGAAGAGTTTTTACACCGTGCTCTATACACCAACCCTCACTTCCACCTGTTTCATGCCGAAACAGCCAGCCGCACGCTCGAAGAAATTTCCCGAGCCCGCACCCGCGATCTGAGGTCAAGCAATGGCCAGTGAAAAAAAATCCCGCCGTTCCATGGTCGCGATGCTGTGGATCGTCCTTTGCTCCGCGACGGCCTTCGCCCACCCTATGGGAAATTTCAGCGTCAATCATTATTCAAGAATCAGCATCGGCCCCGAGTCAGTCAAGATTCTCTACCTGATCGACATGGCTGAAATCCCCACCTATCAGGACATGCGTCAGTATGACTTCGCCGCGAAGCCAGGCGACCCCGGCGCCGCCCGCTACCTTGAACTTCAAGAGCCAATCCTGAGGGCGGGTCTTCTTCTCGAAAGCGACGGACAGCCGGTCGTACTCGAGTCCATCTCTCGCAGCCTGACCTTCGCCGAAGGCGCCGGCGGCCTGCCCACCATGAAGATTGGCTTCGTATTCCGCGCGAAAACAACTGGCCCGGCGACTGCCCATAAACTTTCGTATGTCGACAACAATTTCCCCGGCCGCGCCGGTTGGAAAGAAATCGTGGTACTCGGCAGCGATGCGGACATTCTGAACAGCACCGCGGCCACTACCGATCGCAGCCAGGAACTTACCAACTATTCCAGCGATGCGCTGAACAGCCCGCCGCAGCAACTCGCCGCCACAATTGATTACCGAATCAATTCCATCGAAGCGCACTCTCGTACAGAACCTTCGACTGCGGAGACAGCGCTACCACTATCAACGCCGGCGGCCAAGACTTCTGCCAGCAACCTTGGCGGATCGCTTTCGTCGCACCGCGCACAACCCTCGTCGCACGCGGTTAGGCCGGCTAATTTCAATCGCGCGCCCTCAAGTTCGATCGCAACGCTTTCGATCGCAACGCAATCGACCCAGCCTACGCTGAGTGCGCATAACACCCCGCGCAGCCGCTTCACCGACCTCATCTCTACTCAAAAGAAGTTGAGCTTCTGGTTTCTATTCTCCGCCGCTCTCATCGCCGCCGGCCTGGGCGCGCTGCACGCCCTCGAACCCGGACACGGCAAGACCATCGTTGCCGCCTATCTCGTGGGTTCGCGCGGCACCGCCCGCCACGCCGTTCTGCTCGGCGTGGTCGTCACCGCCGCACATACCTCGGGAGTATTTCTGCTGGGCGCAATCACCCTCTACGCCTCCCGATACGTTGTTCCCGAACAACTGTATCCCTGGCTGGGAGCCATCTCCGGCCTCAGCGTGGCCGGTCTCGGGGTCTTTATTTTTCTCCGTCACCTCACCGGAGAATCCGGCGACCATTCCCACGCTCCCGGCGAGAACCACTCTCATTGGTTTCTGTCGATGTTTAACGGGAAGAAGGAAACACAGGGGCAAGCCGCGGATTTCGCGCCGGACTCTTCAACCGCAACCCGCGTCCCGCGCAATCTCTCCCTGCGCGAACTCTGCATCCTCGGCATAACCGGAGGAATCGTCCCATGTCCGGCCGCGCTCGTCGTTCTGCTGAGCGCCTTCTCCCTGCATCGCATCGGATTCGGATTGTTCCTGATTACCGCCTTCAGCCTAGGCCTGGCTCTCGTACTGGTAATCGTCGGTCTGACCATGGTCTACACCAAGCGCTTGATGTCGACCCGGGTGCGGGCCGGCAGCGCGGCTTTCCGCTATCTTCCGCTCGTCTCCTCCGCTTTCATGGTCATCCTTGGCGCAGGAATCACCGCCTCGGCCTTCGGTTCCATGCACTTCACGCGGGGGTTGCTGTCGGGCGCTAAACTCGTCCCGTTCGTGACCGTAGTTTTGTTGGGATTATTTCTTGGCGTGCGCCACTCCACCGACCCCGATCATGTGGTCGCGGTATCGACGATCGTGAGCCGCCAGGGTTCCATCCGCAGCTCTGCTGCCATCGGCTTGCTCTGGGGACTCGGCCATACGCTGACCATTTTCTTCGTGGGCTCCGCCATCATCATCTTCGGCGTGGTGATCCCGCCCCGCCTGGGCCTTTCCATGGAGTTCAGCGTCGCCCTGATGCTCATCCTGTTAGGCCTGCTGAACCTGACCGGATTAATGCACTGGATCACTGATCATTGGATGAGCGATCGCCTCACTCCGCTGAAAGCCGCCTTCTCGGCATCTGTACAACCCGCACCGTCCAATTCGCGTCTCAGCGAAGATCGCCCCGAAAAGAAGTCGGGCATCCTCCGCGCCCGCTTCCAATTTCTCACCGACCGCACTATCGGCAGACTCGGCATCTACCAAACCATTCGCCCGCTCGCGGTAGGCCTCGTGCATGGCCTTGCCGGTTCCGCCGCAGTCGCTCTCCTCGTGCTTTCCACAATAAAGAGCCCACTCTGGTCGACCGCATATCTCCTCGTTTTCGGCGCCGGAACCATGATCGGTATGATGCTCATGACCGCCGCGATCTCCATCCCCGTGGTCTACACTCGCAAAACATTCTTCAACGTGAATCGACACCTCGCCGTAGTCTCCGGTCTGGCCAGCGTCGCCTTCGGAATGTTCCTGGTCTATCAAATCGGCTTCGTCGACGGCCTCTTCACCGCGCACGTGCACTGGATCCCGCAGTAATTGATTTTTCCGATTACCCACAGCCTTGAGTTCATCACCCACTCATCGCTCTCACTACTCACGTGCGCTCGTATTCCGCAATCTTCCAAACTGATTTCACTCTCCAAATAAATCCTCATCGATTCAATCCATCCCGCACTCGTAACCGTACCTAAGTCACGTAGACGGATTCTGTCGTCATCGTCTTGCAGCGTCCCTAGCGCGCCGCAGGCAGCTCCTAATCCCAAGACAGCGTCCGCCCACGAATCTGCACTCAGGAAAACACTATGAAAAAACTGAAGGCCATCGTGGCCATGGCGATGTCGCTGTGCATGCTGGCACCGGCCAGCCTGTTCGCGTCCAGCCATCGCGAAGCGCCTATTACGGCATTGGATCGTTCCGCCGACGTCACCGACTGGTACGCCTTTGTCAGTTACGACGACCCAACCAAGGTCACATTCATCCTGAATATTGACCCGCTGCTCGAGCCCGCCAACGGACCCAACTATTTCCCCTTCGATCCCAACGTGCTGTACGAAATGCACGTCGACAACAATCAGGACGGACTGGATGACGTCACCTTCCAGTTCCGCTTCAACACCCAGATCCGCCAGCCCAACCTGTTCACCGGATTCGCCGGCGGCGTCGCCGGTATTCCGCCCATCACCGCACTAACTGGCACCGGCTCGGAAGGTCTGAGCCTGCGCCAGAACTACACGGTTGTCATGATCAAGAACAAAGTGCCGCAGGTCTTGAATCCTGGCCAGACGTTATATGCCGTTCCTTCGAACGTCGGCCCACAAACCATGCCCAACTACAAGTCGCTGTTCCAGCAGGGAATCTACACCCTGCCCAGCGGCGTCAGAGTCTGGGCCGGAACCGCCGATGATCCTTTCTTCATCGATCTGGGCGCGGCTTTCGATTCACTGAACTTCCGCAGCGGAGTCGGGCCCGTGCTCTCGCCCGCCATCGACGCCGACGACACTCATAACTATGCACCCGATGCAGTGGGCGGATACAACGTCAACTCCATCGTGCTGGAAGTTCCCATTGCCATGCTTACCGTCGACGGCAAACTGCATCCCGCCACCGACAAGCAAGCCGTCATCGGAACCTATGGCAGCACGTCGCGCCACCAGATCACCGTGCGCCGCTCCCCCAACCCGGACGAAAACCTTGGCGGATATTTCCAGGTCAATCGCGAAGGCAATCCGCTGATCAACGAACTGATCATCGGAACCGGCCACAAAGACCGTTTCAGCATGGATGATCCGAAAAACGACGCTCAATTCGCGAACTTCGTTCTCGATCCCGTCCTGGCCACGGTTCTCGGCACGCTCGGCGTTCCCGTTCCACCCGCTCCGCGTAACGACTTGTTGCTGCTGGTGCAGTACGAGGCTCCGATCTGCCCCGGCTGCAAAGCCAGCGACGCCGGCCCGGTCGCTGATCTTCTGCGGCTCAACACCGGTATTCCACCCACTCCGGCCGCCGCCCAGAAGCGCCTCGGCTTCCTCGCCGGCGATGACGCCGGCTATCCCAACGGACGTCGTCCGGTCGACGACGTGTTCGACATCTCCGCGCGCGCCGTTGCCGGCATTCTGGTCGATGCCAGCAAGTACGGCACTCCGCTCGGCGATGGCGTCCAAACCAAAACCGAAGGTTTCAACGAAACCTTCCCCTACGTCCTGCCCGCTAACAGTGGACGCGACAGCGCTCATACAGGTCCTGGTCAAGCTGGATGCTCCGGCCAACCGGGCGGCATCTGTCCGACCATGTAATTAACAAACGTGGCCGCCGACACGAAAGCGGCGGCCACGCTTTTCCCGTCGCACGTTCGTGTACCTGCTCGTATGCACGTCATTGTCAGAAATGAGGCGCCGTATGAATAAGAAGTTTTCTGCAGTCTTGGTCATCTTCGCCGCCTTCGCGGCTGCCCAAAGCGCGGTCACTTCCGCTGTTCCAAATAATTTCGACATGGAGAAGACGCGGATATCAACTCTCCTCGTCGATCACGAATACCCCGCGGCCCTTGAGGCCGCCAAAGCCCTGAACAAACTAGTTCCCGACGATGTAATGGTCTACGGCCTGCTCACCGACGCCAACATCGAACTGGGCAACTATCACGACGCCGAAATCTCCGCCCAGTGGATGCTCAACCTTCGCCCCGGTAATCTCCCCGCCCTCCTGCGCGCAGCCCGCCTGCGCGAGATGTTCGGCGATCCTGAAGGCGCGTATGAGCTAATGGAATTGGCCTGTCAATCCACCGCGCCCACTGACACTGACCAGCGCCCCGCGATCATCACCCAGATGGCTCATTTTCGCCGCGCCACTGGTAATCTGGACGCCGCTGACAAACTCCTCCAGCAAACATTGACCGACTTCCCCGGACATGCCCCCGCGTTAGCCGAACTGGCGCAGCTTCGCATCGCCCAAAAGCGATATCAAGACGCCGTCGTGCTTCTACAGCAGCTCGCAGAATCTTCGACTCGTCCGAAAAATCTCTATCAGCTCGCCGAAGCCCTGCAACTGGCAGGCCGTAACGCCGCAGCAAGCAAGGTATTTCAGGAATTCGAAACCAAAGCGCTCGCGGAGTCAGCCCACAAAGACAATTCAAACCGCGAACTAATTTTCTATTACGCCGACCATGTCCATCAGCCCGCACAGGCGCTGAAGCTCGCTTATCAGGAAGTTGCCTGGCGACACGACGTCTACACCCTGGATGCTTATGCCTGGGCGTTACACGTCAATGGTCAAGACACACAAGCCCGTCAGCAAGTCGAAACCGCTCTGGCCGTCGGCGTCCGCGACCCAAAGCTGTTTCTGCACGCCGGAGCCATTGCCCAAACCTTGCGGAACATCCCAGCGGCGGAGAATTACCTGAAAAAGTCCGCCGATCTGAAGGGCGCGGAATCGGAGCGGGCGCGAACCCTGCTGGCCAGCCTAAGGTTCTAGCCATGTTTTGAAAGGGTGCGGCTTTCAGCCGCACCGTACAGTCTCGCAAAATCAATCCCGGCTTCAGCCGCCGGAAGGGCAGGGTTGCCAGCAACAGAAGCGACTTCAGTGAACTGCAAACACGTACAGCCCACTGTGATCTAAAGCGCAGCGAAGTAAATCCCCTGCTAGCATTATGAAAATGAAATTCAATTTCATCCTGGATGAACACCACGTCTGGAAGGCAAGAGTCTGATTGCACCACCCGCACTTTAATAAAGGCAAAAACGTAATATGCGTCGGCTCTGGGTTATCACTTTCGTCCGGTTCCTGATCGGCGTCACGGCCTTGCTGCTCCCGCCATTCCTATTTTCCGCCGTCGCCGATGGCAGCCTATCCGGAACCCTGCAGGACTCTACCGGTGCAGTCGTTGAGGCCGCAACCGTCACCCTGGTGAATACCGCACTTCGCTCGGAATACCACACCGTTTCCAATGGGCAGGGATTCTATTCCTTCCCCAGTCTGCCCGTAGGCCACTACGACCTGACGATCGAAGCGCCCGGTTTTAGGACTCAGAAAAAAACGAATATAACCGTCGATACCGACGCCGCGCTGAAATTAGATGCCGTGCTCACTGTCGCTCAGCAGTCTGAGAGCTTAACCGTAGTGGCCGATGCATCCGCAGCCGAGGCCCAGGTCGATACCGTAGCTACGCACCTGGGGGAACTGGTCACCGCCTCGCAGATGACCGCGCTGCCCTTGAACGGCCGCAGCTATACCGATCTTTTGCCGATTCAGCCCGGAGTCGCTCCCATCTCCACCTTGCTGCCCAATTCCGTCATCATGGCGGGAGTAACGGGGGGTCTGTCTCCCTCCGGTGATTTGAATCCGGGAACCCTATCGATCGACGGCCAGCGCGAATCTTCCAACGGTTTTCTGGTCAACGGAATCGATGTGCAGGAGCACATGAATGGTGGAACCTCCGTCGTAGCCAACCTCGATTCCATCGACGAGTTCCGCGTCCTCACCAATAACTTCGATCCTGAGTACGGCAACTACAACGGCGGCATGGTCACCGTGATCACCAAGTCCGGCAGTGATTCCTTCCACGGCAATGTTTTCGAATTCCTGCGAAACACCGCTCTGGATGCCCGCGGCTACTTCGATCCCACCCGCCCTGCCTTCCGCCAGAATCAATTCGGAGGCACCCTCGGCGGTCCCGTAAAACATCGAAAAATTTATTTCTTCTCCGATTATCAAGGCACTCGCACCAACCAGGGCGTTGAAACCGGAGAAATTTCGGTGCCTTCAGTGGCCGATCGCACAGGCAATCTCTCCGACCTGGCGAATACGCTGTCCGGAACTGTGAGCGGAAGCAATCTCGCAGCATTGCTCCAGAACAAGCTCGGTTACACCGTTTACGCGGGAGAGCCGTACTACACCGCCGGATGCACCAGTAATTCCGCATGCGTTTTCCCCAGCGCCGTGATTCCCACCAAGGTCTGGTCGGCGCCTGCTGCCGCCTTGCTCCCCTATATTCCGTCCCCGAACATCAGCCTCGATCAATTTTCCACTTCCGCGTATCCCGAGACCGTTCGCGACGACAAAGCTTCCAGCCGCATCGACGCCAACAGTCCCTTCGGTCAGGTCTCCGCGTACTATTTCTTTGACGACTACCGTCTCGACAATCCCTACCCCGGTCAGCAGGGCGGAGCCAGCATTCCTGGCTTCAACGCCCTCACCTTCGGCCGCGCCCAACTCCTCAGTCTGGCCGACACAAAGGTATTCGGCGCCGGCACCGTGAACGAATTTCACATCGGCTATCTCCGTAATGCCAACGTCATCGGGCTGCCCAAGGGTGGCCTGGGAGTAAGCCTGGCCTCGCAAGGTTTCGTAACCAGCACAGGCGCGCCCAGCTTTACGGTTCAGGCCCCGCAATTCGAAGGAGTGGAAAATATTGTTTTTCCTTCCTTCGTCATGGGCCTGCCGATCACGAATGAAACTCAGGTCAACGACACCGCGTACCTGAGTGACACGATTTCAAAAGTCATCGGAACCCACACCCTGAAATACGGTTCACAGTTCCACTGGGACCAGGTGAATGAGCATCCCAACGCCACTTTCAACGGAACTTTCAACATCGATGGAACCGAAACCGGCTCCGCTTATGCCGACTTCCTGATCGGTGTGCCCAGCAATTTCACCCAATCTTCCGGCCAGCCGTTTTATCTTCGAAATCGCTATGCGGGACTCTTTGTTCAGGATAGCTGGCGCGCGCGCAGCGACCTAACCCTCAACCTCGGCCTGCGCTGGGACTACATCATGCCCTTCTGGGAGAAGTACAACCAGATCCAAACCATCATTCCCGGAAAACAGTCGGTTCTCTATCCCGGCGCGCCCAATGGCCTGGTGGTTCCCGGCGATCCCGGCATCCCCAGCACTATTTCGCCTTCCAAGGCAGATAATTTCGCCCCGCGCATCGGCCTCGCCTACGCTCCCCGCTTCGATAGCGGAATTCTCAAAGCCATCTTCGGGGCCGGCCAAAGCAGCATCCGCGCCAGCTATGGAATCTTCTACACTGCATTCCCCGGGCTCTCGGCCGGGGTGATGTATGCCGTGCCTCCCTTTGGCTACAACTACCTCACACCGCAGCCGCCGCTGTTTGCCACGCCCTTCGTCAGTGCGGCCGACGGAGGGCAAAATGCCAATCCGTTTCCTTTAACCCTTCCTCCGCACAACGTGTCCGCTAAAAATCCCAATACCACATTCGATTGGCCCAGCGTAATCCCCATCGCCGCCGACCCGTATTTTTACGATCGCAATGCCGTTCCTTATACCGAGACTTACATGCTCTCTTTCGAGCGGCAGATCACCGTTAAAACTCTTCTGACCATGAGCTACGTGGGCAATCAGGGCCATCACATACTCGCAGTGGTCTCGGCCAACCCCAGCGACCAGGCCCTATGCCTCAGTCTGAGTCAGCGAAGTGAAGTGGCGCCAGGCAGTCCCACCTGCGGCCCGTTTAGCGAGGATGCGCTAATCACCAGCAGCAACGGCCAGCTCTATCATGGAACCCGCGTTGGCCTGGGCCCGAACTACGGCGAGAACACCGCGCAGCGTACCATCGAGAATTCAGATTACAACGCCCTCGAAACCAATCTGCGCTACATCGGAAAGCGATCCGACTTCCTGGTGGGATACACCTATAGCAAGTCGATCGATCAAGGTTCGAATCTTGGCGAACAACTCAATCCCTTGAATCTGCGGGCGACTCGCGCCATCTCAGCCTGGGACATGCGGCAAAACTTTGTCGCCAGCTACAAGCTGAACCTGCCCGTCAATCTTATTTTCAAGCAATCCGATCGCCCGACCAGCGCGCTGACCGACGCCCTGACCAGCGGATGGAGCATCGCCGGCACCACCCGCTTCGCCACCGGCTTTCCCGTGACGCTCTATGACGACTCCGACAATTCGCTGCTCG
>Ga0302326_10016599_pt1 | contig 15403 bp, 10 predicted proteins | sample Palsa_T0_3_FD_202264 | JGI IMG/M metagenome (GOLD analysis project Ga0302326, IMG submission 202264) | Peat permafrost microbial communities from Stordalen Mire near Abisko, Sweden - Palsa_T0_3 | ecosystem: Environmental > Terrestrial > Soil > Palsa > Peat permafrost | place: Sweden: Abisko...
GGACGATTCGCGTGTTCGCGCGCGCAGACGCCGCGCCCGCGACGTCGAATGGTGCGGCGATGCATCAGGTCGCCGAACTCGTCGATCTCGAGACGGCCCGCCCGGCCGGCCCCGTGGTGATCGAAAACGTTTCGCCGCGGATCGATTGCGGCCGCTACCCGGTCAAGCGCGTCGCGGGCGACGGGGTTACCGTCGAAGCCGACGTCTTCCGTGAGGGCCACGACGCCGTCGCGGCGGTGCTCTACTATCGGGAAGACGGCGCGACCCGCTGGCGCCACACGCCGATGCGCTATCTCGAGAACGACCGTTGGACGGCCTCGTTCGAGATCGGACGCGCGGTGACGTACGAATACACGATCGAAGCGTGGCCCGATCCCTTCGGCAGTTGGCAACAACAGGTCGCAAAGAAGCGCGCCGCGGGCCAGGCATTGGAAGGCGAACTCGCCGAGGGGCACGCGTTCGTGGGCGCGGCGCTCGCGCGCGCCGCCGGCGCGAGCCGCGAACAACTCGCCGCGGCCCTGGCGGCGATCGATGCGCTCGGCGACGACGAGTCGCGCGTGCGCGTGATGCTCGGCGGGGAGATCGCGACGCTCGTCGCACGCGTGCCCGACCGCAGCGCGTCGACGCGCTTGGCGCCGCCGCTGCGCGTCGACGGCGACCGGCGGGGCGCCCAATTCGCGGCCTGGTACGAACTCTTTCCGCGCTCGGCCGGAACGGAGCCCGGCAAGCACGGAACGCTCGCGGACGCCGCCCGCAGGCTCCCGGACGTGCGCGCGATGGGGTTCGACGTCGTCTACCTTCCGCCGATCCATCCGATCGGCCACGCCTTTCGCAAGGGCCGCAACAACTCGCTCGAAGCGGAGCCCGGCGCCGTGGGCAGCCCGTGGGCGATCGGCAACGAGCACGGCGGGCACACCGCGATCGAGCCGGCGCTTGGAACGTTCGACGATTTCGCGCGGTTGATCGCGGTCGCGCAAGCGAACGCCCTCGAGATCGCGCTCGACTACGCGCTGCAGTGCTCGCCCGACCATCCCTGGATCAAAGAGCACCCCGAGTGGTTCGCGTTCCGTCCCGACGGCACGCTCAAGTACGCGGAGAATCCGCCCAAGAAGTATCAGGACATCGTCAACTTCAACTGGTTCGGGCCGCAACGCCAAGCCCTCTGGGAAGCATTGCGCGACGTGCTGCTGTTCTGGAGCGAGCGCGGGGTGCACGCGTTTCGCGTCGACAACCCGCACACCAAGCCGTTCGCGTTCTGGGAGTGGGTCATCCCGGCCGTGCGCGCGGCGTATCCCGGAACGCTCTTTCTCGCCGAAGCATTCACCCGTCCCAAGGTGATGAACCAGCTCGCCAAACTCGGTTTCTCGCAGTCCTACACCTACTTCACCTGGCGGAACACGAAGGCCGAGCTCACCGAATATTTGATCGAACTGACGCAGACCGAACTCGCGCAGTACTACCGCCCCCACTTCTGGCCCAACACCCCCGACCTTCTCTCCCCCTATCTGCAGACGGGCGGGGCACCCGCCTTTCGCATCCGGCTCGTACTCGCGGGAACGCTCGGCAGCTTGTACGGCATCTACAGCGGCTACGAGCTGTGCGAGAACGCGGCGCTGCCCGGCCGCGAAGAGTACGCGAACTCCGAGAAATACGAGATCCGCGTTCGCGATTGGAGCGCGCCCGGCAACATCGTGGGCGAGATCGCGCGCCTCAATCGCATCCGGCGCGAGAACGCGGCGCTTCACGATTGGCGCAACGTGCGCTTCTACCGGGCCGACGACGAAGCGGTCATCTTCTACGGCAAGCGAGCGGGCGACAACACGATCTTCGTCGCGGTCAACCTCGATCCGTCGAGCGCCCACGATCCCACGCTCTGGTTTCCTACCGGCGAGTACGGAATCGAGGACGGCGAAGGCTACGAAATCGAGGAATTGCTCGGCCAGACGAAGCACGTGTGGCGCGGCTCCCCCCACCGCTGGCGCCTCGACCCGCAAATCAACCCGGCCGCCATCTTCCGGTTGACTAGGAACACGACGTGATCGACAACGACCCCCAGTGGTACAAGGACGCGATCATTTACCAGGTGCACGTCAAAGCGTTCTTCGACGCCAACGACGACGGCATCGGCGACTTCCGCGGTTTGACCGCCAAGCTCGACTACATCAAAGACCTCGGCGCGACGTGCATCTGGCTCTTGCCGTTCTTTCCCTCGCCGATGCGCGACGACGGTTACGACATCGGCGACTACCGCAACGTCAATCCGGCCTTCGGAACGATGCACGACTTCCGGACGTTCGTCAAATCCGCCCACGAGCGCGGCATCCGCGTGCTGATCGAACTGGTCGTCAATCACACCTCCGATCAGCACGCCTGGTTCCAGCGCGCGCGCCGCGCCCGCAAGGGCTCGAACTGGCGCGACTTCTACGTTTGGAGCGAGAGCGACAAGAAGTACGACGGCACGCGCATCATCTTCACCGACACCGAAACCTCGAATTGGACCTGGGATCCGGTCGCGGGCGAATACTACTGGCACCGCTTCTTCTCGCACCAGCCCGACCTCAACTACGACAACCCGCGCGTGATCGAAGCGATCATGAACGTGATGCGCTACTGGCTCGACACCGGCGTCGACGGCCTGCGCCTGGACGCGGTCCCCTACCTCTGCGAACGCGAGGGGACCACGAACGAGAACCTGCCCGAAACGCACGGCGTCATCAAGATCATGCGCGCGGTACTCGACCACGAGTATCAGGACAAGGTCTTTCTAGCCGAAGCCAACCAGTGGCCCGAGGACGTGCGCCAGTACTTCGGCGACGGCGACGAATGCCACATGGCGTTCCATTTCCCGCTGATGCCGCGCATGTTCATGGCGATCGCCGAAGAGGATCGCCACCCGATCATCGACATTATGCGCCAAACTCCGGAGATACCGGCCACCTGCCAGTGGGCGATCTTCCTGCGCAATCACGACGAGATGACGCTCGAGATGGTGACCGAACGCGAGCGCGACAACATGTACCGCATCTACGCGAGCGAGCCGCGAGCGCGGATCAACGTCGGCATCCGCCGGCGCCTCGCGCCGCTCATGGAAAACGACCGGCGCAAGATCGAATTGCTGCTGGGTCTGCTGCTCTCGATGCCCGGCACGCCGATCGTGTATTACGGCGACGAGATCGGGATGGGCGACAACATCTACCTGAGCGATCGCGACGGCGTGCGCACGCCGATGCAATGGTCGATCGATCGCAACGGCGGCTTCTCGCGCGCCGATCCCGCGCGCCTCTTCCTCCCGCCGATCATGGATCCGGTCTACGGCTTTGCCGCGATCAACGTGGAATCGCAAGGCCGCAGTCCCTCGTCGCTCATCAATTGGCTGCGCAAACTGATCGCCGTGCGCCAAGGTTACAAAGTCTTCGGGCGCGGCAGCCTGACGTTTCTCATGCCGACCAATCGCAAGATGATCGCGTACGTACGCGAGTACGAGGACGAAAAGATCCTCTGCGTCGCGAACCTCGCCCACACGGCCCAGCAAGTCGTGTTGGATTTGAGCCCGTATCAGGGCCGGGTCCCCGTCGAAATGAGCGGCTGGAGCCCGTTTCATGCGATCGCCCAAGACCGCTACGCGGTGTCCTTGCCGGGATACGGCTTCTACTGGTTCCTGCTCTCCGAATCCGGGAGCGCGCCGAAGTGGGTGCCTGAATTGCCGGGCCAGATGCCGGAACTCCTGACGCTCGTGCTGCCGCGCGATATCGACACGACCCAACTCGGCGGCGCGGCGCTCGCGCTCTTCGAACGAGACGTCCTGCCCGCCTATCTTCCCAAGCAGCGCTGGTACTCGGGCAAGGACGGGCAGTCCGCGAACACTGCGCTGCTCGATACGACTCGACTCCAGAGTTCGACGGTACCTGGATATCTCTCGCTGATCGAAGCCAACGGGCGATATTTTCTGCCGCTCGTGATCAACGACGAGACGACCGACGATCGTGCCGTTGCCCCGGCGCGAGCGACGCTCGCACGCACCCGCACGGGTGCCCATAGCGGCTACCTCGTCGATGGCTTCGCCGTCGATGACTTCGTGCTGCGTTTGCTCGCTTTTATCCAAGACGGTGAGACGCAAGCGGGACTGCGCGGCGGCTCGTTCGCCGGCATCGCGACAGAAAAGCTCGCAGCGCTTGCGCTCGCCGAGCATCCCACCGTGCGGCGTATGGACGTCGAACAGAGTCACACCTCCGTCGTCGTCGGCGAACGCGTCATGCTCAAAGGGTACCGGCGCGTGCACGCCGGTCCGCAACCCGAGCTCGAGATCGCGCGTTTCCTCGATGCTGCGGGATACCGCAACATGCCCGACCTCTACGGCTATCTGGATTACACCGATGCCGCGGGCGCGCGGACGTCGCTGTGCATCGCGCAGCAATTCGTCGAAAGCCAAGGTGACGGCTGGTCGGTGACGCTCGCCTATCTCGACCGCTTCTTCGATCGGCGCAAGAATCTGACGGCTCACGACGACGCCGCACAGCACGACTACCACCAAATCTTCTTGGTGCGCGCGCACACGATGGGTATCCGAACGGCGGAGCTGCATCGCGCGTTCGCGACGCCCACCGCCGACCCAGGATTCGCCGCGGAAACCGTCACGGAACTCGATCTGGAAAGCTGGAGCTCGGGCGCGCGCGCGAGCGCGCGCAAAGCGCTCGAGATGCTCGAACGCGACCTCGGACGGGTCCCTGCCGAATTGCGTGAATTCGCGCAATCGCTGCTCGAGCGCCGCGAGGAACTCGAGGCGCGCCTCACGTTGCCTTCCGCCGGGCAACTTGCGAACTTGCAAAAGACGCGCTATCACGGCGACTTCCACCTCGGGCAAGTGCTCGTGGTCGCCGACGATTTCAAGATCGTCGATTTCGAAGGCGAACCCGCGCGGCCGCTCGACGATCGCCGCGTGAAGGGCTCTCCGCTGCGCGACGTCGCCGGGATGCTGCGCTCGATCAACTACGCGGCCGTCGCCGCCCTACGCGGCGCGACGCACGACCGCGCCGAAGATACGAGCGCGCTCGCGCCCTACGCCATCGACTGGGAGAACCGCAGCATCGCGGCGTTTCTAGCCGGCTACCGCGAAACGATCGCAGGCTGCGCGTCCTATCCGGCGGATCCCGCGCAGGCGCAGCGGCTGCTCGAGTTTTTCATTCTGGAAAAGGCGTTTTACGAAATGTCGTACGAACTGGCGAATCGGCCCGCGTGGGTCCGCATCCCGCTCGATGGCATCCGCAGTATCTTGCAGGCCGATCGTGCGGGGGCCGCCGGTGGTCGATAAAAGAGCCGTCGCCTCGGTCGTCCGCGGAGATCACGGAGACCCCTTCGCGATCCTCGGCCTCGTGCGCGAGGCAACGGGAGCGTTTTCGATTCGCGCGTTCCTGCCGCAAGCGTCGCGCGTCGATGCGGTCGACGCGACGAGCGGCGCCACCATCGCGAAGCTCGATCGCATCGACGATACGGGCTTTTTCTACGGCGTCGTGCCCGGGCGCGACCAACGCTTCGCCTATCGTCTCGCGTTGCACGTCGGCGATACGACGAGTACGATCGAGGATCCGTACCGCTTCGGCAACGTGCTCGGCGACATCGACGTGCACCTCATCGGCGAGGGCCGGCATCGCCGCCTGTATGAGAAATTCGGCGCCCACGTCACGCGGATGGATGGCGTAGACGGCGTCGCGTTCGCGGTGTGGGCGCCGAACGCACGGCGCGTTTCCGTGGTCGGCGATTTCAACGACTGGGATGGAAGGCGCCATCCGATGCGCTTCCGGCACGGCGTCGGTGCGTGGGAACTCTTCATCCCCGGCGTCCGGCTCGGCAGTCGCTACAAGTACGAATTGCTCGGGGCGCACGGCAATCTTCTGCCGCTCAAAGCCGACCCGTACGGCTTTGCGGCGGAGCGGCCGCCCGCGACGGCATCGATCGTCGCGCTTTCCGGCAGCGACGCCTGGAACGACGCCGGCTGGCTCGCGCGGCGCGACGCCGCGAACGCGCGCGATGCCGCCATCTCGATTTACGAAGTGCATTTGGGTTCGTGGAAGCGCGCGGACGGGAATCGTTATCTCACCTACGCGGAACTGGCCGACGATCTCATCCCCTATGCGAACTGGATGGGCTTCACGCACCTCGAGCTGATGCCCGTCTCCGAATTCCCGTTTGACGGATCGTGGGGCTATCAGGTGATCGGCATGTTCGCGCCGACCAGCCGCTTCGGGAGTCCACAAGATTTCGCGGCCTTCGTGGATCGGGCCCATCAGGCCGGCCTCGGCGTGTTCGTCGATTGGGTGCCGGGCCATTTCCCGACCGACGCCCATGGCCTCGCGAACTTCGACGGCACCCGTCTGTACGAGCATGAGGACCCGAGGCAAGGCTTTCAGCCCGATTGGAACACGCTGATCTACAACTTCGGCCGCACGGAAGTCGCCAACTTTTTGCTCAGCAACGCCCTGTTTTGGATCGAGCGGTATCACATCGACGGCTTGCGCGTCGACGCGGTGGCGTCGATGCTCTATCTCGACTTCAGCCGCAAGCCCGGTGAGTGGGTGCCGAACGCTCGCGGCGGTCGCGAAAATCTGGGCGCCGTCGAGTTCCTCCAACGTACGAACGAAGCGCTCTACGCCGAACATCCCGGCGCCGTGACCGTCGCCGAAGAATCGACCGACTGGCCCGGCATTTCGAAACCCGTCTACCTCGGCGGAATCGGCTTCGGCTACAAGTGGAACATGGGCTGGATGAACGATACGATCGCGTTCATGCGCCGTGACCCGCTGTATCGCAGGTACCATCAGAACCAGATGACCTTCGGATTCACCTATGCATTCAGCGAGAATTTCGTCCTCCCGCTCTCGCACGACGAGGTCGTGCATCTCAAGGGATCGATGCTCGGCAAGATGCCCGGCGACCGCTGGCAGCGCTTCGCGAATCTGCGCGCCTACTACGGCTTCATGTACGCGCATCCGGGCAAGAAGCTGCTGTTCATGGGCAACGAGTTCGCCCAGGAGCGCGAGTGGAATCACGATCGCAGCCTCGATTGGCACCTGACCGGCGACGCGATGCACAAAGGTATGCAGCTGCTCGTACGCGATCTCAACGCCACGTATCGCGGCTTACGGGCCCTCTACGAGCTCGATACCGAGCAGGCCGGCATCGAGTGGATCGCCTCCGATAAGGAGCGTACGGTCGTCGCGTTCGCGCGGCGCGCGCGCGATACGAGCGATTTCGTCATCGCGATCACGAACTTCACGCCCGTCGTGCGCGAGGGGTACCGTCTCGGAGTTCCCGGGGCGGGCACGTATGTGGAAGCGATCAACACCGACTACGCGCACTACGGCGGCAACGGCCTCGCCAACGGACCGCTCGTCGCGCAAGCGGTGGGTTCGCACGACAAGCCGTATTCGATCACGCTGCGGCTGCCGCCGCTCGCGACGCTCATTCTCAAACGCGAGAAGCCGGCGCCGGCCGCAAGCGCGTAGTCAACCCGACGAGGCGGCCGGTGCCGGGCTTGGCGTCGCAAGCGCGGATCCCGCAACGACCTCGATGAGATACGGCCGGTTCGCGAGCGCAACCATTGAAATGCTGCCCTGCGGAAAGACCACAGACTCGTTGCGGCCGGCGACAAACTCATATTGCACCAATTTTCCGGTGACCGTGTCGAAGAGCTCGGCCGCATAGGTCCGGCCATTGGTAAAGCCGGGTCCGACGAACGTAAAGACGCTGAGCCTGGGAAACCCCGCGATCACTTCTTGCTCGTTGAATTCGACGAGCAGCGAATAGAGCGCCCCCGGAGTTGCCGTCGCTCGCAGTCGCCCTTGTGGTACGGAACCTCCGGATGGTTCGCCGGCGAAACTCTGCAGCGTGAGCAGCGAGTTCGCTCCTATCGTACTTCCCGCCGGGATCGTAATAGCCCCGGCATATCCCGCGACGGTCGGATACGGAATGGGAGTCGCGACGAACGCATCCTGCACCACGGGCTCGCTTTCGCTCGCGGGTGTCCCGGTCGGAGAAGGGCTTGCGGTCGGCGAGGGCGTCTGCGTCGGCGACGGCGTTGCCGTCGCCGGCGGGGCAGTGAGCGTTGGGGCAGGCGAGGAGCCGCTCGAACATGCGACGATCGCGCACGCCGCGATCAAGCCGAACAAATATCCGTGGACGCTCAACCGCTGCATGCAACGCTCCCATAAACGGTCACCGCCCGGCCCCTTCGCCGGTCAAAGTTCTGCAAACTGCAACTCGAGCCGGAGATTGCGATCGTCATCGTCGTGTGCGATCGCAAAACCGAGTCGCCCCAGCAAACGCAAGGATGCCCCATTTCGAGCATCGACGGTCGCAACGGCACGCACAACATGGAGTTCGTCGCGAAGAAAGGTCAACAACATGGCGACCGCTTCCGTTCCGAGGCCGCGAGCCCAAAAGCGCCGCGCGATCACGTACGCGACGGCCGCTTCTTGCCGATCCACAGACACGGTCGCTTGCACGAGCCCCGCGATACCGTGTTCGTGTGACTCGAGCGCCCAATTCAGCCACAACTGCGTTCGATCGGGCGACCGCCGGCTCTCCAGCCTGCGATATCGGTCGCGTAACGCCTCGAGGCTGGCAGGCGCGTTCTCGCCCGTGAATTTCCAAAGCTCGTCATCGGCCAGCAGCGGGAACAGCGTGTCCGCATGAGCGCCGACCAACGGCGCGAGGGTGAGGCGTTCTCCGCGCAAGATCGGACACTCGAGCGGCGCATCCGAATCGCTCTTTACGGCACGGACCAGTCGTCGGAAAAGCTCCTTACGCCCTTGAGAGGCTTCCGTTCGGCAGCCGAGCCCGGTGCGGGCACGATTCCGAGCGACGTACCGGTTGCGACAGGCGAGCCGAGCACGACGCTAGCAAAGGCTCGGAAAAAACGATCGTTCATGGCATCTCTCCTCGGCTCCAAAACGCAGAATCGCGGCGAAAGATTCCGGCGCACACTTTGGCGTCGAACGCAACGGTCGCGTTAAGCGAGTCCGGCGACGGCCGAACGATTGAGTGATGCGACGTACGTTTGGGGCTCGGCTCGCCATAATCGCCATCACGGTTCCCGCATTTTTGCCGATATGCGCGCTCGCGGCGCTGCCCTTGCGAGCCACCGACATCCTGGCGCGCGAGAAAGCCGCCGATAGAGCGGCCCTCCCCGCGAGTGAAATCCAAGACTGGACCTTTACGCGCGGGGGATTGACGGGGACCGAGCACATCGTGCGGCGCGGCGACGACTCGACCGATACCACGGTCGAGGGACCGTTCACGACTCGGCGCGGCACCCTGGGCGGCAAAGCCTGGCACCAGAACGAGAACGGCTACACGATCATCGACGTCGCGGAGCCCTCGCAAGCCGCGCATGCGATCGCGCAATCGGTGACCGATGACGCGGCGGCACGGCGCTACGTCGTCTCACAAACGCTTTCGAGCGGGCTCGTGGAGCGCACGTTCTACGACGATGCCGACCTCGTCGTGGTTCGGCGCGAATACGAGCGCGGCGGTCGGGTCTTTCACCTGGATTACTCGGATTTTCGCCCGAGCCCCGGCGGTCGCCGTAGGGCCTGGGCCGAACATGGCGCCGACGACCGGGGAAACGTCTACGAGGCAAAGCTTACGGCCGATACGTCGGGCGCGCCGATCGACGATGCGACTCTCGCGATTCCGCCCGACACGCGAACGCTCGTGGAGTTCCCGGCCGGTCAAGATCAGGTGCATCTGCCGGCATCGGTCGACTTCGGACGAATCCACGTGACCGTTACCGTCAACGGCTATCCGCTCACGTTTCTGCTCGATTCGGGCGCATCGGGCATCTTCATCAATCCCGAAGCCGCCAAAGAGATCGGCCTGCGGAGTTACGGTTCCTCGGCGATGACCGTGGCGGGGACGTTTGCCTTCACGCGCGTGATCGCACCGACGGTTCAAGTCGGAGCCATCACGATGCACGATGTCGTGATGGGTACCGTGCCCCTCGATAGCTGGGAGACGCAAAACGATCGCGTGGTAGGACTCCTCGGCTATGATTTCATCGCCGGCGCGGCGCTTCGGATCACGTACGGCGACGAACTCACCTCGGGTCAAGTCGACGCGATCCGCCCCGATGTGTTTACGGCGCCGCCCCTCGCCACGGCGACCATGCCGGTGCGGCTCAATCAACAGGTGCCGGTCGTCCACGTCGAAATCGGCGATGCCGCGAGCGACGATTTCATCGTCGATACGGGCGCCGAAGCCCCGATCATTCTCTTCGAGCGATTCGTGAAGGCGCATCCGGCTGCGGTCGCGGACCGAGGGATCGGCACCGGCTTCGATCCCGATCAGAGTGCGGTCTTCGGGGTGGGGGGCCGAGTTCCAATCATGCCGCTGCGACTCTCGAGCTTCCGGTTCGCGGACCTCGATTTCAAGAATTTCATCGTTCTGCGCGCGGCCAACCCCGGCGCCTTCGGAGACAATCGCGACGATGGGCTGCTGGGAGCGCTCTTCCTGAGATACTTCACGCTGTACATCGACTACCCGCACGGCAAGCTGTATTTCGAACCGAACGACAATCACACGCGTGCCGTGGGTCACTCTTTGCAGTAGAAAACATTTCTGGCAGCACGACCCGCACCGCTGTTGCCGCGAGTCCCCCATAAAGGGCCGCGCTGCGAGGGTCGATGCTTACAGCATATGGCGGATGACGCGCCGCACGACCGGCGCCCGGGTGGCGGGACTTTTTCCAGGTTGTCGCTCACCGCGCGATTAGCATTGCTATCGCTCGTCTTCGTCATCCCGATCTTCGCGGTCGCATCTTCAGCCTACACGAGCGTCCAAGCGGATCTGCGGGCGATCGATACGGAGGAGCAGGGCGCGCGCTTCAACGCCGCGGCCGTGGCCCTCATCGACGTCGCGGCGGAGCTTCCGGCAGGCAAACCGGTTAGCGACGAGCGCGCCCAGGACATCGATATTTCCCTCAAAGAACTCGACGACAGGGCGCGCGTCTTCAAGGCGGCGGCGCTCGAGGCCGACGTTCTCGGACCCGTGCGTAAGGCCTGGCCAAGTGTCGAGCGCGGGCCGACCGGTGCGAACCTCGACCGCTTCCAGAACGCGCTCTTGCACGCCACGGGTCTCATTTCCGACGCGTCGAAGCTGTCGTTCGAATCGCACGTTGCCGAAGGCGATCTGCAGGACGCGGAGTTTAGCGAAGCGCCGCTCGTCTTACAGCATCTCGCGGTCGCCGGCACGATCGCCGAACTCGACGGGCACGCCCGCCCGATTCCCGTCGCGGACCGCATCAAGATCGCGCAGTTGATCGCCAAGTCGAGTTCCGGACGGGACTCCATGGCGACCGACATGCTCGGCCTTTTTCGCTACGACCCGTCGGTGCAACCCGCGCTCGAACCGCTTTGGAATTCGGCCGCGCTCGCCACGGGCAACATCGAGGGACGGGCGACCGCAGCCATGAACGGAGCGACGCCGTCCGCCTCGTTCGCCGGGCTCAAGCATCGCCTCGTGAGCGCGAACGACGCCTTTACCGGCGCGCTCGGCACGGATCTTCTGCGGCGCTTTGACGAGCGGCGCGCCGACGACCGCGGGCAGCGCCTCAGAATCCTCATACTCGCCGTCTTGGCCGCGCTCGCAAGCTCGGGCTTGCTCGCACTGATCGGACGCTCGATCGTCCGGCGCGACCGGCGCGAGCTCTTGCGAGCTCAAGCCGAGGCGCGTACGCTCACGGCGGAACTCGCGGTCCAGCAAGCGGAACGCGCGCTCCTCTTCACCGAGGCGCAGTTCCGGGCGATCCTCGACCACTCGAACATGGGCGTCGCGTTGCTCGACGAGAGCGGTGCGACGATCGAAGCGAACGAGGCCGTGCGCGAGCTGCTGGGATCGAGCAACGACATCGTCTCTTCACACGACCCGCAATTTCGAGCGCTCCTCCGCGGCCTGAAATCATCGTATGTCTTCGAACGAAGCGTGGAAAGTACCGGCGGTTCGAAGCGGTGGGCCGAAGTCAACGTCTCCGTCGTAACGGTGGCGCATCCGTCGGCCGTCGTCGCGCTCGCAATGGTGCGCGACATCACCGAGCGCAAAGCCATCGACGACCGCCTGCTCTACGCCGCGACGCACGATCAAGTGACGGCGCTGCCCAACCGTCCGGAATTCCTGCGCCACCTCGAACGCGTCGTGGCGGAACGGATCGCGAGCGGAAGAAATTTCGCGATGCTCTTTATCGATCTGGACGATTTCAAACTCATTAACGATCGTTTGGGGCATCACGCGGGCGACCGGCTCCTCATCATCACCGCACGCCGTCTTCTCTCGCTCAGCCGAACCGGCGACATCGTCGCGCGTTTCCACGGCGACGAATTCGCGATCCTCCTGCGCGACGTACTCGACCTCCAAACCGCGTGCGCGATCGCCGATCGCGTGCAGAGCGAACTGCGCGCGCCCGTTTCGATCGACGGCAGCACGGCCTCCGTCACGGCGAGCATCGGCATCGTGATGGGCAACGACGCGTACGTGCGCGCCGAAGACGTGATTCGCAATGCGGACGCCGCGATGTATCACGCGAAGTCCCTGGGACGCTCGACGGCCGTCGTGTTCGACGACGACATGCAGCAACGTTTAGCGACGCGCCTGCGCATCGTCGAGGATCTCGAAGGCGGGATCGAACGCGGCGAATTCCGGCTCGCCTATCAGCCCGTGGTCGATCTCGCTTCCGGGCACGCGGTCGGTTTTGAGGCGTTGATGCGCTGGGACCACCCGCTGTTCGGCAGCATCCCGCCCGCCACGTTCATCCCGCTCGCGGAAGAATCCGGTGCGATCATCGAACTTGGCCGTTTCGCCTTACGCCAGGCCTGCGCGATGCTCTCGAACCGCATCGCCGCAGGGTACGGCGGCAAGCTTTCGATGAACGTCAACCTCGCGGTACGGCAAGTGATGGACCCGACGATCGTACGCGACGTCGAGCGCGCGCTCGTCGAAAGCGGCTTGCGTCCCGAACTGTTGATGCTCGAGATCACCGAAAGCGCATTGCTCGAGGACGGTCCGCGCGCGGTCGCCGTGCTCGGAGCTCTCAAAAGCCTCGGCGTGCGTTTGTGCATCGACGATTTCGGAACGGGCTACTCGTCGCTGCGCTACTTGCACCAGTTTCCGATCGACGCGCTCAAAATCGACCGCTCGTTCATCAACGGCCGCGACGGCGGCATAGCGAACGAGCCGATCGTACAGATGGTCGTGACGCTGGCGCATTCGCTCGGCATGGACGTCGTGGCGGAAGGCGTCGAAAGCCAGTTGCAGCGAGAGAAACTCTGCGCGGCCGGCTGTCTCGTCGGTCAAGGCTATTTTTTCGCGCGCCCCATCGACCGCCCCGAAGACCTCGACCGGTGGTTCGGGAGCGCGAAGCTCACGAGAAGGGCGTAAGAACGCTCAGATCACCTGTGGCTCGAGCTGCTCGAGCTGCTCGAGCTGTGACTCGAGGACGATCTTGCGCCGGCGCCGAGCGAGCCTGACGAGCCATACCGGTACGATAGCGGCGGCCGGGGTCGTCCGATCGGCGCATGACCGACCGGCGTCGGGTGTCGAGAGATCGGCGTCAGGTTCGAGCCGGGGGATCCCGGCGGCGGCACATAGCCGGGATTCGAGTAGTAGTAGCCGCCGAAAGCGCCGTAGCCGCCATACGGGCCGAAGCCGCCATACGGGCCGAAGCCGCCATACGGGCCGAAGCCGCCATAGCCCCCGAAGCCGTTGCCGTAGTAGTAACCGCCGCCGCCGAGCGGGATCACGTACGGCGCGTAAAGGCCCGCATCATACGGACCGGTGTAATACCCGGCGCCCGGCCTGGAAGCGTCCGGCTCCGCACCATCCGTATCGATCTCGTCCGCATCGAACGCGTTGCCGTCGGTGTGGCCGACGATCGTCACTTCTTGACCCGTCACGAGCGTGATGCCGGTCGGAGCGATCACCGTTCCATCGTGCATCGTCACGCGATCGGTGAAGCCGCGATCGTCGCTGAGCGTAAGGGTGTATTTTCCCGTGATCGTCGCGATCGTGCCGTGGATGGTCTCAGGCGCCCCCGTCGCATAGCTCGGAGTCGTATCCGCGGAAACCGCGATCGGAAACGCGAGCGCCAGGGCAGCACCCGCGAGCCAACCCGCCAGCTTCCGGGAGAACCGTTCGATCCTTGCCACTGTTCGCAACTCCTCTCGTGGGTTCGTTCGTGGTGTATTCCCCGAAAACGCAGCAGAAACCCGTAGTTCGAGGATCACGAATCCAGACACCCCCCGAGGGGCCGGCGGCGCCGGCCCGGAACCCTCGCTGCATGCTTTCCAACCCATCCGGCAGCCGCATCTCCGACCTGCGCCGCTCGCTTGTGATTCGTGCGGCCCTGGTGCTTGCCGGCTCGATGCTCATGGCGCTTTCGGCGCGGCTCTCGCTGAACATCGGCACGGTTCCGATCACGGGTCAAACGCTCGCCCTGCCGCTCGTCGTCGCAGTCCTCGGTACGCGGCAGAGCGTGCTCGCAATGCTCGCGTATCTCGCCGAGGGCGCGATGGGCCTGCCGGTGTTCGCTCCGAGCGGACACGCCGGCATCGCGGTTCTCGTCGGGCCGACGGCGACCACGGCGGGATACCTGTGGTCGTATCCGATCGCCGCATGGGTGATCGGCGCGCTCTACGACCACGGCTTTGCGGTCGGATTCTTGCACCGCTGGGTCGCCATTTTTCTCGGCATTGCCATCGTGTTCGCAGGCGGGTTCGCCGTGCTTTCGATGCTGTTTGGAGCGAGCGCCGCATTTGCGCTCGGCGTCGCTCCCTTCATCGTGGGTGACCTCGCGAAAGTCACGATCGCAGCATCCGCCCGCAGCGTGTGGCCAAAGCTCGCCGCCCAGCTGCGCGTCTAGTCGTCGCGCTCTACACCTGCGAGCGCGGCGGCGAACCGATGATCGAACGCACGGCGTTGCGCGCGCTCGCGGGCATCGGCATCGAAGGCGATCGTTACGCGAACGATCGCGGGTACTGGTCGTTCGATCCGAAATTCGTCGATGAGATCACCTTCGTCGAAGCGGAGGCGATCGAATGCGTGCGCGAGGCGCTTGGCTTGCCGTTCGAAGCGCGCCAAAGCCGGCGCAACGTCGTCACGCGCGGCATTGCGCTCGATTCGCTGATCGGGAAGCGCTTCGCGATCGGCGATGCGATCTTCGCGGGCCTGCGGCCTTGCGACCCTTGCGCGTATCTCGATGGATTGCTTGGCATGCCTGTGCGCGCGCAACTGGCGGGGCGCGGCGGCCTACGCGCATCGATCGTGCGGAGCGGCACGATACGCATCGGCGCGTCCATCGAGACGGGTGCAGCGTAATTCCTCGCTCGCGGACTCATCCGGCGAGCCTTGCCGCGCGTACGGG
>Ga0302326_10016600_pt1 | contig 15403 bp, 14 predicted proteins | sample Palsa_T0_3_FD_202264 | JGI IMG/M metagenome (GOLD analysis project Ga0302326, IMG submission 202264) | Peat permafrost microbial communities from Stordalen Mire near Abisko, Sweden - Palsa_T0_3 | ecosystem: Environmental > Terrestrial > Soil > Palsa > Peat permafrost | place: Sweden: Abisko...
TTGAGGCTCGGTTCTTCTTTGTTTGCTGAACCGGCTGGCGCTGCTGTCTGGGGCGCATCCGTACGGTTTTGGTCGGCGGGGGAAAATATTGACACTATTACGCCGATCCCCAATAAGGCCACGAGAAAGCCGCCGCCGTATTTGACTATCCCGGACGTTGCCATTTTTCCCGCGCCTCATCCGCCCTAGAGCCGTCAATTAGAATTGAGCCTCTAGCACCGATTCTGCACCGGCACGCCATAGGCCGATTGAGACCTTCGACCCCTTTTCCACTTTTGCGAGCGTGTCTGATACATCGCAAAGAGCCGTAATCGGTCTCTCACCCAACCGTAACATCGCGTCACCCACGTGAACTCCGCTTGCGTCAGCGACTGAGCCCGGCTGGACGGAAGCAACGACAACTCCGGTCACACTCTGCATATGCAGCGTATCCGCAAGCTGCTTGGTGACAAGCACATAGGCGACCCCGAGCTTCACCGAGGGCGTGCTTGCGCAAGTATGCAAGTGGGCAGTAGGCGCGGCATCGGCCAGGGTTGCGCCGGACGCTGATTGTAGAGACAAGAGCCCGGGTCCTTTCTCCGCCAGAGAACCAGCGTCAGTGATGATGTTGGCCTTCCACGTGCCGGTTATGATCTGCCGGTCCCCAATAATGCGAAAGTCGACCTTCTTGGCCCGTCCAATGCGCTGAAGCTGATCCTCCGACAATGGATAGAGTGCGTTCTCCATCAGAGAATCAGCGGTTACAACCGTCCGCGACCCCACACTCCCCGGTCCGGTAAACGTCATCATTTCCTGCCCATCTAGCTTTAGTATCAAGCTGCCGCCAGAACTAATAAAAATCCAAGCTGGCGTATTTGTATGGACATCGAGAAAATACGGAGCTTGCGGATTCGCGACGGGACTGAGGGCATGGAAGCTAAATTGCGCGTACCGCATAGAGATGAACGATCCCCCTTCAAGCTCCACGTCTCGACTTTTCGTGAAGTAATGGGTGGTGCCATCGAAATTGTCTTTTTTCTGGTAGATTTCCTGCGAGATCGCGGTGTCTGCCACAACTAAAATAGCGACGGCAGCAATCAAGACTTCCGTTTTCACGTCAGTACCTCCATGCGCGCTGCGAGTCCCCGCCAAAGGCAAAAGGCCGCGCCCGTGAAGTGTGCGCCCCTGCGTATACAGTACTACGCCGCGCGCAGTACTGCATGGGCGGCGTCGCCGACCACGCCATATGCTGCAGCGCCATGCATCTCGAGGGCCGCCAGATCGCGCGTATAACGTGCCACATCTGCGGCCGTACGGTCGAGATTGACCCCTTGGCATTGAGAGGTTTACGCGGTGGCCGCCTGCGCCGCGACTTGGTATGCAGAGCTTGCGACGCGCGCGATGCAGACGTTTCGATCCGTTGGGAGTGCCCGCCGCGCGAGCAAGGGTTAGCGGCGAAGTAGTGCTGTGGCCATTTTGCGTTTCTCGACCGCCACTGGGATAGCCTTAAAGCGACGAACTTAGATGTATACCACAATGCCGTTTCTGATCGCGCCGCGCCTTAGGAACCTTACAAATCTCCAGATCAACGTATCAATCACCTTTTCGTCGGTAAGGACTTCCGAAAGAGGAAAACGTTGGCGGAACGAGTAAATCGACGCTGCGAGAAGACCATTGCTCACTATGCGTTTGTACTCAGTTTCGAGAAAAGTGTAGGAACGGAGCAGATCGGCAAGCTTTTTCTCAGACAGCACAACTTCTCCTGCCGCATTGCGTTTATTCTTGCTCGTAGTCGAGCGGAGCAAATAAAACTGTGCAATCAAGCCGTCATAAACAGGCTGCGCCGGTTTCAACATGTGCACGAATTTTGTGCTAAATGAGAACTGCAGCGACTGTCTGCCTTTGTTGTTCGTAGCGTGCGTGAAGAGAAAGCGTGAGATCCCCTCAACTGTTGGAATGTGCTGCTTACTCTTCCAAGCTTCCAGATCGTTGAAGTAGGCTGCGCACCAAGATGCGCTCAGACGCGCCGTGTTGAGTTGCCAGTATTTCTTATAAATCCTCTGAAAGTCATGGTCACTCGACACATCAACCTGTGAGAGCTTTGTGCGCAGGTATATATAGGGATCAATGTCCGTAAGAGGATGCAGAGACTTCAGCAAATCCTCAATGTGCTTGTTGATCAGAGCGTACATCTCAGCGGTTCTTCCAACCCGTTCAGTTTAGGTAGTCCCCTCGTATTCCGTCGCTGCCTGTACTAGCGGCTTGCACGCGAGCCATACATTTACAGCCGCATCCTTCACTTGCGGTGTGGCCACGATTTTACAGTGGCCGTAGGGAAAGTCGGCGCCTATTTGAAACTGCAAGTTTGAGTGGCGATTCTTCAGTAGGTCGTAGACCGCTCGCAGCCATTGCGGTTGATGCTTTACACGGCCTCGAACGCGGCGGCCACCTGAAACCGCAGTCCGCGGATCGAAGCGAAGGACGCCATCAAGAATAGCAGGGGACCGCTGCGTTATATACCTGCGCTGAACCACGACGATCATTGGCGATGCGCCGGGATACTTGCGAAGTGCGACGCAAAGCAGCCGAGTTACGTTTAGGATCATGCGCTCGAACTCCCCGTAGGAAGCTCCGAGTATTTTGTTGCGCAAGCTGGCGCGAATTCCGTTTGGAACCGTTACATACGCCTCAAACCTGAAATTGCCAATGCCTATGGTGAGATGGGGGTATTGAGTAAATGCTTTTGGTGCCGACTTGAGACTCAGGAAGTCCCAAACTGCTTGTCCAGTGCGTCCGGTGATCGCGCCCCTTCCTTTGCTGCTTGGGTCCGCACCCAATTGACGGCGCAAGCGGGAATCTTGGCGCAGCTCGCCCATCAGCAATCCCAGCAGCCGCTTTGCTTGCGGGTACGTGTAGGGATCTTCGGGACCAAATGGAATGCCGGTGAAGATCGTCAATGTGCCCTCCTTCAAATACTCTTGTTCTACACCCCGCATCTCCGCAACTTCAAGATATTCGGCGGCAATCTGTGCCCAAGTTGATCGATTACGCTCCTGCACGAGCCATTGATATACATCAGACCATCTTCGAGTAAGTACTCCAGCTGGTAGCCGCTCTCGGACCTCTCCTACTGTGAGGAGCAGCAGCTTGCATTTGTCCAGCCCGTGCCTCGCTGCGGTTCGGAGGTGCCTGTGGAGTTGATCGAAGCTTACTGCGGCGGCGAATTTGCTTTCGATTAGCAAAGCCCAACCAGTGCCGTCGGAAATGCAACCATCCGGTAGCCCCCTACGCTCGGCATCTTCCTCCGAAAGATCAATCGTCTCGCCCGGCAGCGACTGCTCCAGTACTTCAAGCAGCTTGGCCGAATGCGATTCGCCCACCGCCCAAGAAGTGAACCGCTGTAATTGGCGCCTGTCGCGGGACAGACACGAGAGCAACGCGTGCGTAAGCCGATTCTCAGGGTGGCTGTATTGGTCGAACAGGTTTCGCATCAGATTGGTACGGTTCTTTTGCTTCCTCATTTTATAACGCGATTGCTGAGCGCAATGCTAGAGGCAATGGCTCCAACCGCCGCGCGGTCCTGACGGCGGCGCGCAACTTTGTCGGCTTCATTGCTCAAGAATTCACAACGGGCGTAAGGGTCTTCGCTCGCAACCAGCCGATAGCGTAATTAGATCTGTCGAATATCATTGCACTTCAACGGCTCACTTCAGGCTCTAATGCCCCGCCAATACGGACACACATGGACAGGCCGCGCCCCGGTTGACGAGGCATGCGCTATGGATCAATGGCTGACGTCAGTATTTCTGCGGCTGGTAGCAGTTGGTGGCCTCGCCGGTCGCACGCAGAGTCCCGCAGTACGAGGCGCTGGCTCTCGCAGGCCGATTCACCGAAGGAAGACTGACTCGGGCTCGCAAAAGTGATCAGCGGATGGCGTTTACCCAGCAAATCGCACTGCAGCAAAATTACCGCCATGGCCATGCGCCGAAGGCTGATTTGACAACTGGATGCTGCCGTAGCAGTGTCGCGTGTTGGACGGGACGTCCGATTTAGGGGATTGGCCATGGATGAAAATAAGAGTAAGAAGCGCCGATTTCTGCAGGGAACTGCAGTTCTCGTCACGTCTCTGACAGGTGCGATTGCAGGGACGACCGCCACCGGCGCAGCCGTGCCTGGGGCGACCGCTTCTGACGTCCAGTCGCAACCAGACTTCGTGGTGTCGCCCGCGAAGCCCGGCGCCCAGCCGTTCCAAGACTCGCATGACTCCCACGCTTCTCACGACTCGCACTCTTCTCACGACTCGCACTCTTCTCACGATTCGCATTACTCGGGCCAGTAACCACGCGGCGAGGCGGCATGGCGGCTGCCGAAGGGGCTACGATGGACGGGAATGCCGTCTCTATACGCATTGACTTGCGCGTCTACCCGCTGGAGGTCGTGCAGCGCGCTGCGTTCAGGTGCACTGATCTCGCGTCCTTCAATTTCTCAATCGTTGCCGATCATGACGTCGACGTTATCGCAACCGTAAAGCCCACTATCTCCGTCGCTCTTGGCGAGGTAACGGCGCGATTTCAAAACGAACTTCTTGATCAGAAACTTCGTCAAACCGTTGCTGACGAGACAAAGAACGAGCGCGACCTTATTCTCGCGTATGCGTTCTCGAACACGAAGCTACTAGGGCAGTGATCCTTGCTCGCCAAGCGATTCAGCACCCTGTCGCGGTATCGCGAACCCGAAAGTGCTGGGTACAAGCTTCTGCCGCTACGCTTCACTCCGCTTGATCCCTCGCGGTACGTTCTCTCAAATATTGCAGGCGAGTTCCGCGTCGTTCCACGGGAGATAGTCGACAAGCTCGTCACCCATCAGCTTCAGCCGGGAAACGAATTATACGACGATCTTAAATCTGGGCACTTCCTGTACGATATCGACAGCAGTATCGCGCTAGACCTGCTCGGCCTCAAATACCGAACGAAGCTCAGTCGAATTGCCCAGTTCACGGGCCTACATATGTTTGTAGTCACATTACGTTGTGACTATACCTGTCAGTACTGCCAAGTATCGAGACAGACAGAAGACCGAGTCGCATTTGACATGACTCCAGAGATTGCGGAGCGTGCCGTCGAACTCGTTTTTCAGAGTCCCTCACTTGGCCTAAAGATCGAGTTTCAAGGCGGAGAGCCGCTGTTGAATTTCGAGCGCGTCAAGTTAGTAGTAGCACTTGTGGAGGAGCGCAATCGCTCCGAAAAGCGCGATCTACAGTTCGTAATCGCCTCAAATCTGTCGATGCTTTCGGACGAAATCCTAGACTTCTGTGATGCGCATCAGGTGTATTTCAGCACGTCGCTAGATGGGCCCGAGAGTCTCCATAACAGAAACCGGCCGCGCCCCGGAAAGGATGGGCACGCGCGAACTGTCGCCGGAATCCGCCGGATACAGGAACGGCTTGGTGTCGACAAGGTCTCGGCGCTGATGACCACCACAGAAGCTAGTCTTGGGCGCGTTCGCGACATCGTCGACGAGTACGTGTCGCATGGCTTCAATTCGATATTCCTGCGACCACTCAGCCCCTACGGCTTTGCGGCTCGCGCCGGTCACTTTGCACGCTACGACGCAGAGCGTTGGCTAGATTTTTACAAAGAGGGGTTGGCGTACATTCTTGAACTTAACCGCCAAGGCTATTCACTACGTGAGACGTTCTCGGCGATCGTGCTGAGAAAGATGCTAACACCGCAGAATCCGGGGTACGTTGATCTACAGTCCCCGGCAGGTATTGGTATTAGCGCCATCGTTTACAACTACGACGGTGACGTATACGCGGCTGACGAAGCGAGGATGCTTGCGGAGATGGGTGACAAGACATTCCGGCTTGGGAGCGTTCTTACTGACAACTACCGTTCCTTAATGCTCTCGGACGCGTTGCTGGACCCCCTAGAGTCGACAGTCGCTCAGAGTATCCCCATGTGCTCGGAGTGCGCTTTCCTCCCCTACTGCGGGGCGGACCCGCTATACCACCATGCGACCCAGGGCGACGCTGTGGGTAACAGAATGACGAGCGGGTTCTGTCACAGGAACATGGGGATCTTTCGCCATCTCATCACGCTAATGGAAGATAGCCCGCGGGATCGGGACGCGCTGCTCGGCTGGGCATGGGGACGTTAGGCCAGTGCTAAAGCTCAGTGTACGTGGAAATGCGCAGATCCGACCGCTGACCATCGAGAAGTCAGCGATCCTTCGCATCACTACAAATCCAAATTATCCAGGGCCGCTGCGCGGGAAGAGCGCTCTCCTCCAGGACAATGTGACGACGGGACCGTCGAACGGGTTTGCAATGTTGTTAGTGCGCAATGTGTTTAACGATCACGACCTTCCAACGAACAACGTGCTCAAGATTGGCCCCGACCTCGACTACTTGTCTGACGGCGACGTTGTGCGAGTTGGATCGGATGGGCGGATAAAAACTATATACCGTCGAGAGGCCCGCGGAGTTTCGCTCCTTGTGACCGAACGATGTAATAGCTTTTGCGTTATGTGCTCGCAGCCGCCGCGGGATATAGATGACGACTACCTGATTGATGACTATCTCGAAGCGATTCCCCTCTTCGACCGGTCGACACGCGAAATTGGCATCACCGGGGGCGAGCCGACACTGCTCGGGGAACGTCTTTTCAAACTTCTGCGAACATTAAAGGCATATCTACCGGACACCGCGGTGCATGTCCTGTCAAACGGCAGAACGGCGCGCGACCTCTCGCTTGCGGAAGCATTCGCCAGAGTTAAACATCCGGACTTAATGCTCGGGATTCCACTCTATTCCGACATCCCGGCGATCCACGATTTCGTGGTACAGGCCGACGGCGCGTATGACGAGACTCTTCGGGGCATCATTAATCTGAAGCGTTGCGGAGTCCGGGTTGAAATCCGGGTTGTGATCCACCGGCCAACCTACAAGCGACTCCCTGAGCTCGCGCGCTTCATTGTCCGAAACTTGCAGTTCGTCGACCACGTCGCCTTGATGGGTCTCGAGCTCATGGGCTTTGCAAGATCGAATCTCGATGAGCTCTGGATTGATCCTGTGGATTACCAGGCCGAGCTAACCGAAGCCACTCGTACTATGTCGAGAGCTGGAATCCGAACCTCTATATATAACCACCAGCTATGTTTGCTTGACCCACGAATAAGAGGCTTTTCCGTCAAGAGTATTTCGGACTGGAAAAATGAATACATGCCGGAGTGTGCAGGTTGTCAGCTGATGAGCCAGTGTGGCGGTTTTTTTAGCTCGGCCATCTTGAGACGGAGTCCGCATATTCGACCTCAATTGGCTGAGTCACATTAGACACCCGCCCCGATCTGACACTTTGAGTCGGCAGATAGCCCGATGACCTGCAGCGCGGAAGAAATGCGAACCATTGAACGCGAGTGTTCGGCGTTCGTGGTCGATGCGATTCGATCCGCGCGTCCCTTAAGTGGACTTGCCTTGGACATTCCTAGTGGTGAGGGTCGCCATTCACGGCTTCTGGCTAGCTTCGGAATGCGGGTCATCTCGGCAGATCTTGAGATCACCGCTCTCACGCGGAGTGTAGAGGCCGCGAGTCACGCGTGTCGCCAACGTGTCGCGGCAGTACGCCTTGACGCGACAAAGCGCCTTCCATTCAAAGACGGCATCTTTGATCTTGTACTAATAGTCCACTTCCACCTGCAGGACCTTCTATCGTCGGTCGAGCGACTGGTCAAGAACGACGGACTTCTGATCGTGGAATCCTACGGAGGCCACGGCGAGAATTGGCGAACGTTACCGCTTGCGGGCGACACGTCGGCTCAACTATCAGACGGTTTCCGTCTAATACAATATAAAGAGTCGCCGGTTCGAAAAAACCCTGAGCACGTAACAGTCAAAGCAGTTGGACGAAAGCGAATCGGCTGAAAACCATCGCGTGTAAGACGGCGCGCAAGGTCCAGCGCTGCGGTCCTCACTCGGTCGAGATAGCCCCCCCCCGATGGGAGATGCGCCAGGTCGGTGCTAGCCAAGGAGGGCTGAACACAATCATTTGCCGCCTCGCAATATTCGATATTGCCGCACTTTGTCTAAAGTAGCTTTCGAATAATGTGCCTCGAGTCGTCGTACGAAGTCCGGTTCAACATCTTCTGAAAATGCTATGAGACCACGCAATTTGCCGCATTCCTCACTAGCTAATTTTCCCATTATGAACCAGTGCAACATAGACCTTATTATACGTTTACGCGCGCGCCCCAAGGAGACGGCCCCTTGACTTGATATCACCAATCCTGTCACAGACCGCCTGAACTTTTTGGATGTGTAGACTGCTTTTTGTTCATTGAGGCGCAGTGTTGGGTACGGTGCATTAATGAGCAGCTCGCGAATCACACGTGGCACCGCCGTGAGGATGTCTGGACGGGAGGTTGAGAACGCTAGATCGTCCGCGTACCGGCTATAGACTATTCCGGCAATGGTGCAATAAGAGCTCACAGCGATATCAAAGTCATACATAATACTATTAGACAGGATAGGTGAGCTCGGAGCTCCTATACAGAGTTCCAAATCTCGCGACCCTGGCGGATACCACAAGCAGAACCGGCAAATAAGTGTAATGTCTGCCTCGGTGTAGCGTTCGGGTAAGTGCTTTGCAACGTGTGCTCTAAGATCCATCTCCTTGATTGACGGGAAAAAGTTTTGGAAATCTAGCTTCAGTAGAAATCGCCCATTCTGATGTCGCTGAGCATTGTCGAGAATTGAACATCCCGCTCCGTACGCGGTTGCTGCGGCGTGCTTTGGCAATCTTAAGAATTCCTTCTCAACGAGCCAGCGTTGCACTGCCTTAACCTCCTTGGCTGGTTGAGCAATGACTCGCATGCCAGAGCCAGACCGTTTGGCAATGGTAAACACCTTGTAGCGATGCGGGGCGGATCTTGCTAATCGCCGCAATGTAGGCACGGGCACGCCCAGGTCAAAGGTTATCCTCTGAAGAAGGGTTTGCGATGTCATAGGTACGTCATGCTCGCTAGCACAGGTGCGAGAGCAGAGTGTCGAGGACGGTCTGCTATGCGATAATATTCGGCGATTTGGACCGCCAGTCGGTCCCGGTCATATCCGGGCTTCCCCGGCTTCACAGCGAATCGCAGGTGTTGGTCCGTTACGGCCGGAAAGAAGTATCGCGGATGCCCCCGCTTAATGGATTTGACAAGACGTAAATGCTGAAGAACATATAAGTATTGCTTTATCAGGGCGATAGGGATACTAACTCCCACCTCGTTCATGTATTGCTGGATTTCGACAAGTTTCAATCCGATCATCTGATTTAGAAGCGCACAAATCAGGAGCATGCGGTCGCTGTCTCGGCTGCTATCGAATACGCGATTGACTCCTGCTGTGCCTATCGCCTTGACGATCGCTTCGCATATCTCGTCGCGAACTTGCTCTACTGTCTGTTCGACAATCGTGTCATGTGATTCCACTCGGGAAGTTTTCCAAGGGTAGGCCAGTACAGAGCCTTCGTTCTGTTGTTCCAAATACCGCAGCGGGCCGAATTGGATGAACGACGAGCTGTCGTAATGGCACGTCTGAACGAATACCAGCAGTTTGTCCGTGACTCCTTGCAACAGGCAGAATGCACCTAACTCAGCGATTGATCCGGGGCTTTCGACGAAAATAACAATTGCGCTCGCCAGCGCCGCCAGGTGCCGCTCAAGGTCAAAGATGTTCGGATAGACGGAATCACTTGCCCAGTCTGACAAGTCCTCGGGCAAGACAAAGCGCCGCGCAACAGATGTATTCGTTAGTGTCAAATGCCGAATAATGTAGTCGCGCACGGACCTCGGTGCGCCTGGTTCCGGCGTCATTTGGCCGCCACAGACTAGGAGGGCGCCAGGAAACTGGACGACCCTGGTATTGCCTAGATCGATAGACTGTACGAAGCCGCGACGGGGATCTTCCAATTCCTGAAATCCCCAAATATGAGACTCTTTACCTCGAAACGGCGCGAACACACCGAGCTTTTATTATCGTAGCGATTAGAACTGTTATTGATAATCACCAATGACACATTACTAATCGCCAGCTGGCTCGACATTTATCGCAGCGGAAGCGAGATGATAAAACTCGGCGTGTTCGCGACGATAAATGTCATCAACTCTGTACGGTCTGGCGAAACGCCCGACACAAGGCCTAAAGCCCACGCGTAAAGAGAAGGCAAGCATCGTCTGGACAGACTCTTCTGTCAACCGAACTAGATCGGGAGACCCGTCAGGTCTAATTGCATAAACGCCGTCGCTGGGCGCCCTACCTCCGGAGGGTCATGTCCCAGAGTCGCCAGAGATCGCGCGCGCAACGTGCCACGGCTGTCGCCGTACGGTCGAGGTTGATCCCCAGGCGCTCTATGTGTGGGACCTGCGTGGCGAGCGCGTGAAGCGAGCCTTGGTATGCACCTGCTGCGGTGTCCACGCCTCGTCAACCGAAATCAACCTCTACACCTAGATCCTCAAGCACTAAGAAATGCCACGGAAAACTCTCCAGAACGAACGCGGTGTCCTCTCCGTAATCGAAGGCTTTTTGTTTTTGGCTCTGCAAATGCTCTTCTTTAAAGTGATCCACCAACGCGCGGGACGGCACAACCAATGTTGTAGCTGCCGGGTCAAGAACCAACTGGTCGGCGTGTAATCTCCACTCGCGCTCCCAAGTGAAATCAATCGAACGTTCGGGATCATAGCGAACGTGTCGATAGCGCAGCGATTCCGGCAGAGTCTCGTATTCCGATTCTGGCTGATAAATCACTGGGCGGCCTCCGTGAGAAAAAAGCCACCTCTTATCGACCATTACGCCGAGGGGCGCATAACGAGAGTTACGGTCAGCTGTCATTTGGGCGAGCACAGCAATCGGCGCTTCACTAAAACATACGCATTTGTAACCGCCGCGAATATTTCGATTGCCTGCAATAAGCCGCTGGCTTCGAACTATCGACAAAAAGCGAGTAATCGCAGCCCTATCCTCGATGACCTGGGCAACTGCACCGGTCGACACACTTCCACTGCTCGTGAGATGTATAAGGCGGTCAGACAGGTCCCCACGAATCATGTTGCTCTATGTTTCCCTCAGCGAACCTTTTGGTCTCCCCTGCTGATACAGTACTCCATGCCTTCGGATACTGCATGGACGCTTCTTCCCGACGCCCCTACGCTTCGTGCCCATGCCCGAGGGTCGCCAGATCGCGCGTATAGCGTGCCGGCGCTGCCGTCATGCGGTTGACGTTGACCCCGCGATACTGAGGGGCTTCCGCGGTCCGCGCCTGTACCGCGCCTTGCGGTGCAGCAAGTGCGGTACCCGCGAGGCCGACGTATCAATACGCTGGGAAGTACCAGCGAAGTTCGGAGGCACGGTTTAAGATCTACCCGAAACCACAAGGATGCGCGCGACGAATGGGCAAAACAACAAGACACCGGCAAATCGCTGTAAAAGCAGGAGCGCTGTCGGCCGTATTGGTCTTTGTAAGCGCATACGCACAAACAACGTACATTCCCGGCGGCGGGGCTTGGTTTATCCAAGTCCACGACTTTCTGCTTCAGCGTCAACTCAGTCATTGTGCTGAATATGAATCCGCTGGCAACAAACAATTGGCTGCCATGTGCCGCACCGAGGCGCTGAACGCGCACGACTATTTGCTTGCCCGCGCGACGTACAGCATCCTGCCGACTCTGGGATGGAGCGTTTGCGCAAACGAAATTTAGGCAGATCTGGCATCTGGTGCGCGATGCATTACTGCCGCTGAGCAAATTTGCAAAGTTGTCGGCGGTGGGATCTCAAACCTTGAAGAATGCGTAACCGTATTTCAATCGGGCGCTTGGGCGACGAATCCAGCCGCTAGCGCCCTAAGTTTCGATAAACCTCGTTAAAACAGGACGGCGACCGCGGCCGGTAAGGTGGCCGGGCCGCCGGCACTGTCTAACTTGGTAGCCATGTTAGCGCGGGTAGTCCGCAGCGCCCGGCACAACCGCGCGCACCCCACCTCGGGGATTTGCGACATCGCCAGCACGTCTCGGTATCAGGTGTACGTGACAGTGCATGACTGTTTGGCCGGCGGACTCGCCAGCATTCACTCCGACATTCGCGCCTGTGATGCTCGGGTCCCACTGATTCACGAGATTCCGCGCTCGCCGAAGCAGGTCGTCGCAGGCGCGACTCTCTGCAGTACCGAGCGCAAAATAGTCGGCCACGTGTCGCCTCGGAACTATGAGCAGATGGTGCTTGGTGACTGGATATGCGTCCCGTATCATGACCGCCAGCGGGTTCTCCGCGACAATCTCGCGTCCTGAGAAATCACAGAACGGGCAATCCATATCCCGGAAATCGTAAGCGGATCTAACCGCTCGCAGGTCCGTATCATCGGTATCACGCTTCATTGCATTGCACGAATAGCACAACGCCTGGAGGTTGCTGCGGTCATCTGTACCCCCGTGATTCCGCGGCACAATGTGGTCGACCTGCAAAGCGCGCTCGTCCGCGGATATTCCGCACAACTCGCAGCGGAACTTCGCGGCCTTGAGTACTTCGTAGCGAACTGTACCGCTGATGTCGCTGAGACCTCGTGTCCGGTGCTCCCATATGGCGGCCCCGCGTTGTTCGACGTAGTCGGCCAATTTCCGGTCGCAGAGCGCCCGCAGTTCACTATTCTGTACCTCAGTAATAGTTGCGAGATCGTCTAGCACGTAGTCCCCGCCGTCCCGATGTACCACGTGATGGTCAGAAAGCACGCGACCGACCATCCTTTTCACTATTGTTTCGTAGTAATCGATCTGGCTTCGGTCCTCGCTCAAAAGTGCTTTGGCGATTGTCTCAATGGATGCCCGCCCCGCAGACTGCAGTAACGTGCGAATCATCACGGGTTGATATACGTGCGACATGCGCATATCCGTTGCGATAAATGCGCAAAGCCTTTCGTAATTCATGGAAAAGTCCTCCAACCGCAGCGGACACGCTTCCGCTACTTGGCAGCATGCCTCAATTCGTAGCCGCTAGTAATCAGGCAGCTAGCGGGTCCAAAACGGTCAGTCAGACCCACAGAACTGATATAGCCTGTTAGCAGACATTCCGCGCGACATCAGGGATACCGGCGCGGGCGATTCCCGCTGAGGGTGAGATTTATGAGACATGACGACGCTCTCTCGCTCCGAATGCGCAGTTCACGCCGTAACGACAGAAAGCGATAAATAGCGTGTCTAAGCGGCCCGTGAACAACGATTTGATTGAGAAATCTTACGAGGTTTCGCAAAAAAACTATGAACTAGCGGCGATTCACCTGCGCGACGCTAGAAATCTTCTATACGCAATCCACGGCTTACGTGACAATCGCGCGCTGTCCAAAGCTGCGATACTTATGGCGGCAGCTGCACTGGAAACCAACCTTACCTATCTTTCACTTATCGCGCTGAGATTCGTTGAGGCACGGCCGCAAAAGTTCCGTAGGCCTCATATCAACTTCCTTCGCGGCATCGACGAAGAAATCGATGACAACGGAAGGCTAATCGAGAGAAGAAGCCGTCAGACGCTTTTAGAGCGAATGACAATCGTACCAAATCTTATGGCCCTAGCGATCGATCGCAAGTACGAGTTACCGAATCGCTCGGCCGGGGCGAAGAAGATGCAGCGGACGATAGAGCGACGGGATGCAATCGTGCATCCGAGGTCCGACCGATACCTCTCAGATGTGGGTTGGTGGGAGGCCGCGGAAGCCGTAGATGCGGTGGAACTCTACCTACAGTCGGTCTATCAATGTCTGCACCCGTACGTAATGGGATATTCGGCACTTCTCTGGACAATTAAGGGCCCACACAAGGACGACATGGGCGTGGGCTATCGAACGTTCGGCAAGCGTGGTCCAAAAAGACGAATCACTAATATGCAGGACCTATCCCTCGTGGACGTCTTATTGACAGAATGGGTAGATGCTTTCTTCATGACGGAGATTGCCTTCGCCCATGATACCGAAGGGGATTCGGACGGAAGCATGCTGACCCGGGCGGCGCTCGTGCTGTTATACGCGATGGTGGATGCGCAGCTTGCGATTGTGTCGCAATGGAAGATGCATGAGAACCCTTCGGCATTTACCGAGGCCGAAGCTCTATTCCTAACCGAAGTCGCCGTGGGCATCGGTCACGATGGAGAAATCTGGATAGACAGCGATCAGCATCCATTCAAAAAGCGAGTAAAGGCAATTCCTGCGGTCCTAGCGCGCTGCGTGGACCGCCAGGAATTCATAATTGATCTCGGAAAAGGTTGGGGGCAGGATCTTTTGAGGGGGTACGCGCTTAGAAATGGGGTTGTGCATTCGTCGCCAGGCGAGCAAATACCCAGAGTGTCTATGGCCGAGCTTCGATCAGCGGTGGCGGCAGTTCGCGCCTACTTTACTGAATTGGCATGCAGTGTAAGGGGGGCGTTCGGACACATGGATGTGCTATTGAATGCCAAGTTACGACCCGACCCTGGCAGCACGAAGCCACTGCGGAACCCAGCACGCTGACTCCACACTGCGGGCCGGCGATGATTTCGGTTGAACCGAATCGGAGGAATCTATGCCGACTGACACCGATCTAGATCCGCCGATCAGCCACGCCATCGCCGATGGATGGACGGACTTCGCCGAGACGATATTGCCGGGCGTCGGCGGCGATGACTACGCCGAGGCGCATATTGCGTTCCACTTCGGCGCTATGTACGTGCTTCAGATCCTAGAGCAAGTGGTCGAACATGGATCAGCTGAGGCGGCGGCGCTCGCATTGGGGATGTTGACTTCGGAACTCGATGATTTCATGAAGGCAAACGCGCTCGCCGTTCAATAAGCGGAAACGTTTTTGCTTAGATTCGATGCGGGCCGTCCGTACTCACTCGGTTGCACAATTATTTCTCAGATGCCGTGTATGGCTCGACTTTGTACGGCTTATCCTCACCTTTATGGAAGTACCCAATAAGATGCGGTTTCCCGTCGCCAACGGTGTCATAAAAAGCGCTGTCGAACCAGCCTTTCCTGCCATTGTCGAACATAACTATATCGCCTTTGCCCGTGCCCTTCGTATCAATTATTAACATGTTCGGTTTTGAGGTGTTGTCCGGCTCATACAGTTCCCCATCCATCCGCCCGGAGCAATTCAAGTCGAGTTGAGTGACATTTGACGGCGGATCGTTGTCCCGCCGCGTCCCCATTTTACGAGGAATACAGTCCTTTGATGCAGCAGTCGCCTGTGGCGCCGGTGGCTTCGTTTGAAGGGCAGCCGCGAAGCGGCTCTGCGGGGATGCAATAAATCGCTGAACCTCATCCACGGCAATTGCGAAGTTTAGGCCTTCACCTTCCGCCTTGAAACTGTTTACGCCTATCAATTCGCCGCTATCGTTTAGAAGTGGACCGCCAGAGTTTCCGGGGTT
>Ga0302326_10016602_pt1 | contig 15401 bp, 10 predicted proteins | sample Palsa_T0_3_FD_202264 | JGI IMG/M metagenome (GOLD analysis project Ga0302326, IMG submission 202264) | Peat permafrost microbial communities from Stordalen Mire near Abisko, Sweden - Palsa_T0_3 | ecosystem: Environmental > Terrestrial > Soil > Palsa > Peat permafrost | place: Sweden: Abisko...
CCCGCGAACGGTGCGATCAGGGTGTCGAAGCGCCGCCCGAGCGTCAGCGCCTCGCGCGGTCCCCGTAGGCGGCGGGCTGGAAACGGCGCCTGCTCGAGCTGGCTGTCGAGATCGCGGAACCACTCCGGGATGTAGCGATCACCGGCGCCGAAGCACAGCACCTCGATCTCGTGGCGCTCGGCGAGCCGCACGTACAGGGGGACCCGGTACGGCGGCAGGTAGTTGGTGACGAGAGCGATCGGCATCGAAGCCGCAGACGTTGACAGAATCGGACGCCTCGACATGCGTGTACTGCTGCTCCACAACCGCTATCGGGCCGAGGGGGGTGAGGAGCGATCGGTCGACGAGATCGCACGGCTGCTCGAGCAGCGCGGTCACGCGGTGGAAGTGATCGAGCGCTCGAGCGCCGCCCTCGGACGCGGGCGGGCGGCGGCGTCGCTATGGCACGGCGGTCTCGACGCCGCCGAGATCGGCCGTGCGGTGCGTGCCACGCGGGCCGACATCGTGCATGCCCACAACCTGCATCCGCTGTTCGGCTGGCGAGCGCTGGCCGCGGGCCGCACGGCCGGCGCGCGAGTCGTGCTTCATCTACACAATTTTCGCCTGTTCTGCGCGATCGGGGTGGCCTACCGCGACGGAGCCCCGTGCTTTCGCTGCCGCGCCGGCTTCACTCGCCCCGGGCTTCGCCTGCGCTGTCGCGGCTCGTTTCCCGAGGCGGCGGCATACGCCGCCGGCCTGCATCGCCAGCTCCCGCAACTGCTGCTTCACGCCGATCGGTTCGTGACCGTCAGCGACGCGACGCTACGGCAGCTCGTCGAGCTAGGCGTACCCGCGGGTCAGATCGTCTCGCTGCCGAACTTTGTGCCGGCGACGGCGTTCGCCGACCGCTCGCACGCGGACGAGGGCCGGCACGCGCTGGTCGCCGGACGTCTCGTCCCCGAGAAGGGCTTCGACACGGCGGTGCTCGCCTGCCGCGCCGCCGGCATGCCACTGGTGATCGCGGGCGCCGGTCCGGACGAGTCCCGATTGCGGCAGCTGGCCGGCGACGGCGACGTCAGATTCGCCGGCATGCTCGCTCGGGATGAGCTCAACCGCGTCCGCGCCGATGCGGCGCTCGTGCTCGCGCCCTCGCGCTCGGACGATGCCTGCCCGTTCGCGGTGGTCGAGGCCCTCGCCGCCGGCGTGCCGGTAATCGCGAGCGATCGCGGCGGGCTGCCCGAGCTCGCTGGTCCTGACGCGACGGTACCCGTCGACGACCTCGGAGCTTGGACGCGCGCGGTCGCACGAGCGTGGGAAGACCCCCGCGACCGGCGTCGGCGCGGCGAGGCGGCGCTTGCCCGCGCCAGGGAGCGCTGCCATCCGGATGTTTACTACGAGGGGCTGATGAGCGTCTATGGTCGGCCCGAGCGGATCGAATGAGCCGGCGAGTCTGACGGGTGAGGCCCGGAGTGCATCGCCGACCATCCGTCCACGAGAATCTGAGCCGGCGCCGGTTCGGTTCACGATGCGCATATATAACGGCGGGACTAGCCATTCGGCAGACTTATGGCTAGCTTTCACGACTTCTAACCAGAAAAGCGGAGGATTGAGGCACATATGTTCACGCGCGGCAATTAGCAATTCCACTTTCGTTGAGATAGCCTTCATGCAGGGGTAGGTAAGTTCGACGCTGTGCGAGTTGTAGCTCGACCAGCGTGAGCCCGCCCGATCTCGAGCATGAACGGCGTCTCACGCACATCACGATCCGCAAGCCTGGCAGCCTGGCCGGTGGCGGTCGTCCTACTCGTAGCCGGCACGGCGATGATCGTGGCGAAACCGGCATCGTCGATCCGGAACCCGTGGGACGTCGCCCTATTGGTCGTGCTGTCCCTGTTCGCATTTCTCTCCGACGAATACTCGCTGCCTGCTTTGCGGGTCGATGTCGGCCTGATCCTCGCGTTCTCCGCCCTCGTCCTGTCCGGACCCGCCGGCGCGTTGGTCGTCGCCGCGATTCCCGAGCTGATTCGACCGTTGGTCGAGCGGCACCCGGTACGCCGGATCGCGACGGTGACGAACGTGGCCTCCTTTGCAGCGGCGGTGCTCGCCGCCCAAATCGTGCTGCTGGCACTCCCGACGGCGCACGACGCCGTCCTCGGGCGGTGGGTCACGTACACCCTGGCCGCGACGGCGATGGCGACCGCGAACGTCGTAATCGTGAGGGGGGTCCTTGCCGGACTGGTCGACCATCTGCTGATCTCCTCCGGCTGGCGGGCCGAGCTACGCGGGCTCGCAGCGTGCGTGGCCCTCGCTCCCTTCGCGGGAGTCGTCGCCTGCCTACTCCCGGTTCTCGGCGTCCTCTCGCTGGTCGCGGCCGCGGTCGCAGAGGCGTTCTTGAGCGTCCTCGTCCGTCTGGTCACCTGGACGCCCCGGGCGGGAGGTCTGACCGTTGCTGAGGCGCGATCGCGCTATGCGGCGGCGCTCGCCTCGCGCATGTCGCTGTCGCGCTCGGAGCGACGGGTGCTGCTCGCGGCGGCGCGCTCCGGTACCGGTCGAACCGCGGTATGGCTTTCGCCGGGCGAGCGCGACCGCGTCGCCAAGACGCTGGTCCTCGCTGGGCTGTGGTCACGATGGGACGGCGGCCAGGAAGACTGCTTCTCGCGACTCGAGCCCGCCGAGATGGGGATGGAGAGCCGAGTGCTATTGGTCGCGCACGGGTGGGCCGAGCTCACCGCGATGGGAACTGAGCAGCTCGAGCATCGCCTCGCGCTGCTGACCCTCCACAATAATCAGCGCCGCTACGACCGCCGGATCGTGGCAGTCGCGCGCGCCCTGATCCCCGAATCTGACGGTCAGACGCTGCGCGCCCGAGTACCCCAGACGCGCGAGCTGCGACGCCGTATCGAGCAGCTCAAGCTGGTCTCCTGATCGCGGCCGCGGCGCACTACGCGATCCGCGCCCCCGGTGGGACGTCCTCGTCAGGGTGGAGCAGCACAACTTTGCCTGCCTCGTCGAGCGCCCCGAGAACCAGCACCTCCGACAGGAAGGGGCCGATCTGCCTGGGCGGGAAGTTGACGACGGCGACGACGAGCCGGCCTTCGAGCTGCTCGCGTGCGTAGTTGGTGATCTGGGCGGAGGACCGCTTCACCCCGATCTCGGGCCCGAAGTCGATCGTCAGCTTCCATGCCGGCACGCGCGCCTCTGGGAAGTCGTCGACTGCGACGACCCGTCCGACGCGAAGATCGACCGCACGGAAGTGGTCGATGTCGATCAGTTCGGCGCTCAGCGGACCTGGTCCCAAGTGGTTGGTTTCACTACGGTGAACTGGGCGACGGCGGAGGGGCGGACGCCGTGGAACCGGCCGGCGTCGACGGCGTCGACGCGGGAGCGCTCGCGCCGGTGCTCGCGGGGGGCGGCGTCGGCGAGCACGCCGGGGTCGTTGTCGCGATGGGCGTGGTCGTCGTGGGGGTGGTCGTCGCGCCTGAGCCGCCGGTCGTCGCGGTGCCGCCGGTCGTCGCGGTGCCGCCGGCGACGGAGCCGCTACCGGTCGTGCTGCCGGCGCCGGTCCCGCTGGTAGTCGCCGCGGCGCCCGCGTTAGCCGTGCACGATCCCGTAGTCGGCGTGGTTACCGGTGCTGTCGGGGCGATGCCCAAGCTCGGCGTAGTGATCACCCCGCCGCCGCCCGAGGCCGTACCGACGCCCGTGGAAGGCAGTGTCGTCGAGATCGTCGTTGACACGGTCCGTCCGACCGGGACGGGGGTGATCGGCACTGTCGCAGGCGTTGTCGTCTTCACCGCGGTGGCGGAGACCGTGGTGCTCTTGGCCGGGTGTGTGCTCGCGTGCTTCGCCGCGAGGGCCTTCAGCGCCGCGCGATGGGCCGCTGCGCGAAGCTCGAGCTGAGAGGCCGAGAGCTGCTTCTTGGCCGGGGTGACGATCACGGCTCCGACCAGTGCGCCCTGCAGATGGTGCGCGTGGCGGTTGGTTTGATTGACCGCGACGGCGCTCGCGGTGACGAGCGCGGCAGCGGCGAGACCGGCGGCGGCCTTCGTCGCGACGGCGCCGACTCCGGCGGACACGAGTCCGGTCGCTGTCGTTCCGGCGGCAACGGTCGTTCCGGCGGCGACGGTCGTTCCGGCGGCGACGGTAGATCCCATCGCCGCTGTCGATCCGGCCGCTGCTGCGGTCGATCCTGCTGCCGCGACAGTTCCTCCCGCTGCAGCCGTCGATCCGGCAGCCGCGACAGTTCCGCCGGCCGCGACCGATGATCCCGCCGCTGCCGAGGTTCCGGCCGCGACGCTCGACCCCGCGGCCGCGCCGGCGTGCGAGCCGGCTCCGGCGCCGTGACCAAGATGTGAGAAGACGAGCCTGCGCAGGACGACCATCGGTCCTATCGGCAGCAGCGCGGCGAGAGCACGATTGGTCTCCTGCAGCTGACGCCGGAACGTTGAGCAGCGTTCGCAGCCCCGCAGATGGCGGCGCACCGGTGGCGTCGTGCGACGGCGCAGACCCTCGGCCACCTCGCCGAGCTCCAGGCGAACGTCCGCGCAGGTCAGCTGACGCGCCTCTGCCGCCTCGGCCAGCGATACGCGAGCGCGGACGAGCAACGACTTGACGCTCGGGATCGTCGTCTCCATCGCTTCTGCGATCTGCTCGTAGGAGAGCGCCTCCATCTCCCGCAGGAGCAGGGCGGTTCGCTGCGTCTCGGGCAGGTCGTGAATGTCGCCGACGAGGATGCGGAACTCTTCGCGCCGGTGGACCTGGTCGGCGGTCGTCTCGCCGTGGTCGGAGAAGTGGACGTCCATCGAGTCCACGCCGATCGCTTGGACGCGGCGCATGTGGTTGAGGCTGCGGTTGCGGGCGATCCGGTACAGCCAAGGCCGTACGTTGATCGGACGGTCATCGGCGAGGATCGCGTTGAACGCGGCGGCGAACACGTCCTGCAGAACATCTTCCGCGTCCTCGACCGAACCGAGCATATGTCGGCAGAACGAGAGCAGGCGCGACTGATACCGGCCGACGAGGTGCTCGAATGCCGCGTGGTTGCCGCGACGCATCAGCGCGACCAGGCGCTCGTCGCTTTGCAGCCGCAGAAGCGGTGAGCGCCCGTGCAGCCCGCCGATTCCGGAGTAATTGAGAGCTGAGACTTCCACGGGTTAGAAGATCCTCTCCTCTACGACACCGTAGCAGCGCGATAGTTGCGGTTTAAGTCGGACGAATTCGCCGGGCGCTGAAGTGTGCGATCGCTCCGGAGGTCTGTACGTCGATCTCCCCGAACCCCTCTTGCGCGAGCCAGCTGCTCAGCTCTGCGACGCCGCAGCTCGGGCCGAGCAGACCGGCGGCCCGCCCGAGTAGCCGCGCCGGCTCATATACGGCTCCGGAATCGGTTGCGAACCAGCTGCCGACGATGCGTCCGTCCGGGGCGGTGCAGCGCGCCAGTTCGGTCACCGCGACGCGCGGGTGCGGGACGCAATGCAGCCCCGTGAACGTCAGGCACAGCTCGAAATCGCCGGCTGCGAACGGAAGCGCCTCGATGTCGGCCTCCACCAGCTCGACCTGACCGAGACCGCGACGGGCCGCCTCATGAGACGTGCGCTTGAGCATCGCCGGCGCGATATCGGCCGCCACGTATCGAACCTGCCTGCCTGGATCGAGACCCCGGAGCGCCACCCCGCCGCCGCACGGAATGTCGAGGATGCTCGAACCGGCGGGCACCTCGCCGATCGCACGCTCCGCGGACTCATACAGCCGCGCCATGTCCGTCCCGAAGAGCGCCAGCCCCAACGGCCGCGCAAGCCGCTCACGCTCAACCACGAAGTCATAGACGGCAGCCCAAGGGTGGTTGCGCCGCCAGATCTGGCTTACGTCGCCGAACACCCGTGACACGGTAGCCGCCGGGCGGGTTCGGGGCGTCTGCCGGGTTCGTGGCGTCCACCGCCGCCCAAGGGGCTTTCGATGTGCCGGGCTGCGCGTCGTGTAGGGCGCTACGCAATTGGGCGGCTGCGGACGCCACGAACCCGCCTGCTCCCCCGGACCGGTTCGGCGATGCCGGGCCAGGCCCAAGCGGAGCTCGCGAGCTATCCCGGGATCGACTGGAGCGCCTTGTGCGCGTAGCATCCGCTCTCCGCGCCCGGGTAGACAAATGGCAAAGTCGGCGCTCTTAAAAAGCGCTGCTCGTAAGAGCCCTGCGGGTTCGAGTCCCGCCCCGGGTACTGCCACCAGCGGAAGCGGGCGGGTGGGAGCGCCCGCCACCGGCCAATTGCGTAGCGCCCAGCACCACGCCCGAGCCCAGCACCCGAAAGCCCCTTGGCCGGGGGTGGACGCTCCCACCCGCCAGGCGACCCCGTGGCCGGGGACGGATGCCCCGAACCCGCCCCACACTTCGAGATTGACACTTCGACTAACCCCTTGCTAGCTTCGACCCCCGACAATGCCAGGGGGTTACCCGTCCCCCCGGCCCCGGTTCGGGAGGAGAGCGGGCAGTACCTTCGTGCGCAATGCGAGTGTCATCGGTCGCGTCGCGGCGGTCGCGGCAGTCGCGATCGTGATCGTCGCCGTGGTCGTGATCGTCCTCGGGGGCGGATCGAGCTACCAGGTTCATGCGATCTTCCAGAACGCGAGCCAGATTGTCAGCGGCGACCTCGTTCAGGTGGCCGGCGACGAGATCGGGACGGTCTCGAACATCTCGCTGACCCCGAACGGGGAGGCCGACCTCACACTCAACATCACGAACCCGACCTACGAGCCGCTCTTCCGGGGCACGCTCGCCACGGTCCGCGCGAACTCGCTGACGGGGATTGCGAACCGCTACGTCGATCTGCGGCTGCCGCCGGCCGGGTCCCCGAAGATCCCGGACGGGGGCACGATCCCAACCAAGGACACGACGAGCGCCGTCGACTTCGACGAGCTGTTCGACACGCTGAACGGGCCGACCCGCAAGGCGCTGCAGAACGTCATCCAGGGCTCGGCCGCGGAGTACGCAGGTAATGGGCAGCTCGCGAACACGGCCTGGCAGTACCTGAACCCGGCGATCGCCTCGTCGAGCATGCTGTTCGCCGAGCTCAACAAGAACACGAGCCAGTTCACCAACTTCATCGTCCAGACCGCGGACCTGACGAGCGACATCTCTCAGCGCAGCTCTGACCTGTCGGGGCTGGTGTCGAACCTGTCGACGACGACGCAGGCGCTGGCGAGCCAGCGGAACGCGCTGGGGGAGTCGATCCAGCGGCTGCCTGGCTTCATGGCGCTGGCGGACACGACTTTCGTCGACCTCCGTAGTGCGCTGGACGACCTGACACCGCTGGTGAACGACACGAAGCCGGTGGCCCCCAAGCTTCAGCGACTGCTCGTGCAGCTCAGGCCGCTGGCGCAGGATGCCGTGCCGACGGTGCGCGATCTCGCCAGGATCGTCTCTCAGCCCGGCCCGAACAACGACCTGACGGACCTGACGAGGCTCGCGGTCCCGCTCGCCGATATCACCGTCAGGCAGGTCAACGTCGACGGCAAGCTCCGCCCGGGCGCGTTTACGCAGTCGACGAGCGCATTGAACTCGACCACCCCCGAGCTCGCCGTCGCGCGTCCCTATGCGGTGGATGTGACGGGCTGGTTCGAGGGCTACAGCCACCCGGGCACGCAGGACGCCCTCGGGGCCGACAACCGGGCCGAGATCGACGCCGGAGCGTTCTCCAACCAGACCGGCACGCTCAGCCTGCTGAATCCGATCCTTCGCCTGCCGTTCATCGAGAGCGCCCTCACCTCCGAGCAGGGCGACCGGTGCCCGGGGTCGATGGAGCGCGGCGGTCTCTACTACCCGGAGTCCGGGTTCCCGTGTAATCCGAGCGAGGTGCCGACGGGGCAATGAGGCGGATCCTGCTCAGCACCGTCGTCGTGCTCGTAGCGGCCGCGCTCGTGCTGCTCGCCGTGAGCGGTGTCAAGCGCGGTGGCGGCGCGAACGGAGACCCGACGTACACCGTCGAGCTGAACAACGCGTTCGGGCTCGTCACCGGCGAGCAGGTGAAGGTCTCCGGCGTTCCCGCCGGCTCGATCAGCGCGATCAACCTCAACCAGAAGAGCCTGAACGCGAGCGTGACGATCCAGCTGAGCAACGCCGGGTTCGGAACCTTCCACCAGAACGCGACCTGTGAGTCCCGGCCCCAGTCGCTGATCGGCGAGTATTTCATCGACTGCAATCCGGGTACCAACAGCAGCCCGGCGCTGAAGAACGGCGGCCTCATCCCCGTCTCTCATACGTTCTCGACGATTCCAGCCGACCTGCTGCAGAACGTCCTGCGAATGCCATATCGCGAGCGGCTGACGCTGATCATCAATGAGCTCGGTGCCGGCGTTGCGGGCAACCCGGCGAACCTCCAGTCCGCGCTCGAGCGGGCGGTGCCCGCGCTGACCCAGACAGACAACCTGCTCGCGCTGCTCGCGCAGGACAGCCACACGCTGAAGGACCTGACCGCGACCGCGGATTCGGTGATCACGGCGCTCGCCAACAACGGCCGGAACATCCGGCGTTTCGTGGTCAGTGCGAACAACACTGCCGTGGACTCGGCCACGCAGCGCACCAATCTGCGGGCGACGTTCCACAATCTGCCGGGCTTCCTGGCGCAGCTCCGTCCCGCCCTGGCGGACCTCGGGGCCGCCGCAGATGCAAACGAGCCGGTGCTCGCCAACCTGAACGCGAGCTCGGGTCAGATCGACCGGCTGTTCACGGATCTGGTGCCGTTCTCGCGGGCGGCGAAGCCGGCGGTGAAGTCGCTCGGCCAGGCGTCGGTCACGGGCCGTCAGGCCGTTAACGCGGCCGGGCCGACGGTCGCCAACCTGAACCAGTTCGCCAAGCCGACGCCCGAGCTGGCTCAGAACCTTTCGATCGTTCTGCACGACCTCGACACCCAGGGCAAGGCGGTCGAGTCCAATCCGAGTGGCCCCGGCGGCAGGGGCTACTCGGGCCTTGAGGCGCTGCTGCAGTACGTGTTCAACCAGACGAACGCGATCGACTACTTCGGCCAGTTCGGGCACATCCTCGCGCTCGACGTGTTCGTGAACGAGTGCTCCCCGTATCAGACGCCTGCGACGGTCGCGTCCAACCTGAAGCTGTACGGCTCGAGCTTCCGGCAGTGCTACTCGTGGCTCGGCCCCAACCAGCCGGGCGTCAACGAGCGCGACCCGAGCGACCCGAGCGCTTCGATCCCCGATCCGGGTGGCGCCCCGCCCGGCGAGCCGGGGCCGACGGGAACGATCACGACCGCACTGGGCTCCGCGGCGTCCTCGACGGCGAAGCACAAGGTCAGGCACCACACGGCGAGTGGTGCCGCGACCACCAAGCCCACCGCCCCAACCCCGGCCTCGTCCGGCAATCCCACCGCCGCCGGCGCCGGCAGCGCTAGCAGCACGAGCGCGGGTTCGGGCGCGGCGACCCCGCCACCCGCCGCAGCCGGGCCGGTGTCCAGTCTCGGCAATGCGATCGGCCAGGTCATCAGCGGCATTCTCGGAGGCAAGTCGGGAAGCAGCACGACCGGCGGTCTCGGCGGCCTACTGGGTGGCCACACGAAGGGCACCGCCGCCGCGACGACCCCGCAACAGGCGCAGCAGCTCCTCAACTACCTACTCGCCCCATGACACGCACCCGCACCCCTCAGAACCCGTTCACGAACCCGACCCTGGTCGGCGCGATGACGGTGCTGGCGGTGGTCCTCGCCGTCTTCCTCGCCTACAGCGCCAACGAGGGATTGCCGTTCGTTCCCACGCGCGAGCTCAAGGTGGACGTCGCGAGTGGCGCGAACCTCGTCGTCGGCGGTGACGTCGACGAGGGAGGGACGCGCATCGGGGAGCTGAGCGCAATGCAGCCGACGATGCTCCCGAGCGGTCAAGTCGCCGCCCAGCTGACACTGCAGCTCGGCGATGCCAACGGCGACGTGCCGATCGACTCCACGGTCACGGTCGGCGAGCGATCGCTGCTCGGCGAGAAGTACGTCGAGCTGACGAAGGGCCAATCGAAGAGGATCTTCCCGGACGGCGGGACGATGCCGATCTCGCAGACCTCGGTCCCGGTCCAGATCGACGATGTCTTCGACACCTTCACACCACCGACCCGCAGCGCCATCGACGGCAGTCTGGTCGGGATCGGCGACACGCTCGCGGGTCGCGGCGAGGATCTGAGCGAGACGCTTCAGAACCTGCCCGCGCTGCTCGGCTACCTCGCCCCGGTCGCGGCGAACCTGTCGAACCCGCAGACCGAGCTGACGCGGTTCTTCGACACGCTCGACACCTTCACCGATGTCGTCGCGCCGCTCTCGAACGTCAATGCGCAGCTATTCACCGACATGGCAACGACGTTCGCCGCGATCTCGCGCAGCCCCGCGAACCTCGAGGCGACGATCGCAGAGTCGCCCTCCACGCTGTCGGTATCGACGCAGTCGCTGCGTGTCCAGCAGCCGTTCCTGACCGACCTCGCGAAGCTGGGGAACGAGCTCACGCCCGCCACCGCCGAGCTCCGCGCTGCGCTTCCGGACGTCAACCCGGCACTCGAGGCCGGCGCGAGGACGCTCGGGCGCACACCCGTGCTCAACCGGAACCTCCAGCACGTGATGGTGTCGCTGAAGAACCTCGCGCTTGCGCCCGGGACCAACGTCGCCCTGAACGGGCTGACCGCGACTGTCGACACGCTCAACCCGATGATGCGTTACCTGGGCCCGTACGTGACGGTGTGCAACGACTGGAACTACTTCTGGACCTATCTGGCCGACGACGTATCCGAGCGCACCTCGTTCGGCTTCGCGCAGCGCATCCTGCTGAAGGTCGCCAACGTGGGGCAGCCCAACAACGTGGGGATCCAGGGCGCATCGGCACCGGTCAACGGCGGCGGCAGCAATAGCGCCCTTGGCGGCGACGAGTACCTGCACGACCAGGGGTACGGCGCCGCGATCGACAGCCAGGGCAACGCCGACTGCGAGACCGGTCAGCGCGGCTACCCGCTGAAGCTCAACTACTTCGATCCGCAGGGCCGGGACCTGGCGCTCGACCCCCACACCCCCGGCGACCAGGGACCGACCTACGCCGGTGTCGCGCACGTGCCGAAGGGCGAGACGTTCAGCCGTAACCCGCAGACCGGCCCGCAACTCGACTACAACCCGAGCAACCCATGATCGGGCGCCGGCGACAGGGACGCAGGCAGCGGATGAGCCGATTCAAGGTCGGCGTGATCGGGATCATCCTGCTCGCGGCATTCATCTACGGTGGCTTCACCAAGTTCGCCAACCCGTTCGCGAGCCATTTCACCGTGTACGCGGACTTCTCGAGCGCGAACGGAATCAAGCCAGGATCGTTCGTACGGATCGCCGGGATCAACGTCGGCACCGTCACCGGGATCGAGCCCGCTCCTGGTCATCCGCACGAGGCGCAGGTCGCGATGCAGATCGGCAACGAGGGCCTGCCGATCCACGAGGACGCAACCTTCAAGATCAGGCCGCGGACGTTCCTCGAGGGCAACTTCTTCGTCGATCTGATGCCCGGCACCCCGGCAGCGAAGACCGCGTCCAACGGCTACACGTTCCCGGCAGGGCAGACCGCGACCCCGGTGCAGTTCGACCAGGTCCTGACCTCGCTGCAGGCCAACACGCGCCACTACCTCCAGGTCCTGCTGTCCGTCTACGGCGGCGCTGTCAAGCAGGCCGGACCGGCCTACGACGCCTCGATCCCGTACTGGACCCCCGCCTACAAGTACACCGGTGAGGTAACCCATGACCTGCTCGGCACCCAGCCGAACGACCTGGCGAACTTTGTCGCGAGCGGAGCGACGGTCGCGGGAGCACTCGATGAGCATCCGCAGAACCTCGAGAACCTGATCACCGACTTCAACACGACAGCGAACGCGTTCGCCCGGGTGAACACGAGTCTGTCGGCCGCCGTCGCCGAGCTGCCGCAGACGCTTGCGGCGGCGCAACCGGCGCTGACCGCACTGAATGACTCGTTCCCGCCGCTCGAGCGCCTCGCCGATGCGCTGATCCCAGGGGTCAAGAGCGCCGGCCCGACGATCGACGTGAGCCTCCCGTTCATCCACCAGCTGCGGCTGCTCGTGCAACCGTCCGAGCTGCGTGGCCTGACCTCCGACCTCGCGGTGACGGTCCCGGCGCTGGCGCGCTTGACCGAGGAGACGATCCCGCTGATGTCGAAGGTTCGCGCCGCTTCGAGCTGCGTCTCGAACGTCATCTACCCATGGACGCAGCTCACGGTGCCCGACAGCCACTTCAACGCCTCCAACGGCTTCCCGAACCGCCCGGTGTACGTTGAGGCGCTCGACTTCCTGCCGGGGCTCGCCGGCGAGGCCGAGGACTTCGACGCCAACGGCCCGTACATCAGGGTCCTCGGCGGCACTGGCACGCTCACGTACTCGCTGGAGCCGGGCCTGTTCGGGCAGGCGCTGTCTGCGATCAACGGCGTCCAGCCAGAGCCGCCGCCGAACGGCACCCGCCCGCCGCTGCATCCGAATACCCCGTGCGAGATCCAGAGCGTGCCCGACCTCGCGGCCGCTACGGGCCTCGGGCCGAGCGCGATCCATACCGATCTCTCCGCGCCGGGTGCGGCCCAGCGCTTCGAGGATGCCTCGCAGGACCTGGTCGGCGAGGCGTCGAGCCTGTTGAAGTCGCAGGGCATTCCCGACGTCGTATCGAAGGTGACCTCGACGGTCTCCCAGCTCGTGAACGGGGCCGACGGGAAGCCATGAAGCGCGCGATCCGCAAGCACCTGCCCGACTTCGGCGCGATCATCGTGCTGCTTCTGCTCTCGGTGGTCGTCGCCGGCTACATCCTCGACCACGAACGGTTCCAGTTCCCGTTCATCGAGGCGTCGCCGTACACCCTGAACGCGGAGTTCCAGACCTTGCAGGCGGTGACCCCGGGCCAGGGCCAGACGATCCGTATCTCGGGCGTGCAGGTCGGCACGATCGGCTCGGTGTCCTTGCGCAACGGGCTCGCGGTGGTCCAGATGGACATGGACACGAAGTACGAGCACCTCGTGCACACCAACGCGACGCTGCTGCTGCGTCCGAAGACCGGCCTCGACGACATGTTCATCGAGATGGATCCGGGCTCGAAGCCATATCCGGTCGCCAAGCCGGGCTACACGTTCCCAGTCTCCAACTCGCTCCCCGACATCAACGTTGATGAGATCTTCTCGGCGCTTGACACGGACACGCGGGAGTACCTGAACCTGCTCGTCAACGGTGCCGGCCAGGGTCTGCAGGGGCGCACCAGCGACCTCGCCCAGGTTCTCGAGCGGTTCGAGCCGACCCATCAGGATCTGGCTCGGGTGAATCAGGCGGTCGCCTCCAGGGGTGCGGACCTGCGCCAGCTGGTGGACTCATTGCGGCGGCTGGACGGGGACCTCGCCGCCCAGCGGCCGCAGCTCGTCTCGCTCGTGGACGCCGGCTCGGAGGTCTTTCACGCGCTCGCCTCCGAGAACGGCAACATCAGCACCGCGGTTCAGGAGCTCCCAGCGACGCTCGACCAGGCGACAGCCACGCTCGGCAAGGTGCAGCGGCTCGCTGACGAGCTCGGCCCCGCCGCCACCAACCTGTTGCCGGCGGCGAAGGCGCTACCGGCCGCGAACGCGGCGCTGGCCGCGCTGGCGCAGCCGAGCGCGCCGATCGTCGAGAACCAGATCCGCCCGTTCGTCGTCGCCGCCCGCCCGGTGGTGCGCAACCTGCGCCCGGCGGCGGTCAACCTCGCGACCGCGGCGCCCAACCTCGGCAATGTCTTCACGGTCCTCAACCACCTGCTGAACATGCTGAGCTACAACCCGGGCAACACGGAGCACGGCTACCTGTTCTGGCTCGCCTGGCTGGACCACAATGTCCGCACCCTGTTCAGCGTCCAGGATGCCAACGGCGACTTCCGGCCGCTCTTCGTCCAGGCCAACTGCGCGACGCTCGCCTCGATCGCGAACGGCTTCCCCGGCGCCGAGGCTCTCTACAACCTGACGCCGATCCTGTCCGATCTCGGCCTCTGCCCCGCGCAGGCCGCCGCGATCGCGAAGGATGCGACGCTGAAGCCGCGGCTCGCCAAGATCGGCGGGAGCAGCGTCCCGAGCGTGCCCGCGCTCCCGGCGCCGCTGTCGCAGTCATCGCTACTGACCGCGGCGAAGTGAACGGCTGATGGAGAAGGGCGCCCCCTCACTCGGCAAGATCGCGACGATGGTCCTGTTCGCGCTGTCGTGCTTTGGCCTGCTGCTGTTCCTGTGGCTTTCGTTCGGCGGTGGGATCCCGTTCGCCCCGCAGGGCTACCGGGTTCAGATCTCGTTCCCGTACGCCCAGGAACTGTCTTCCCAGGCTGACGTGAGGATCGCCGGAGTCTCGGTCGGCAAGGTGGAGTCGGTCGGGCTGGATCCGCAGGGCAACCGAACGGTCGCGACGATCCAGCTAGACAATCAGTTCGTGCCGCTGCACGCTGACGCGACCGCGATCCTGCGCGAGAAGACGATCATCGGCGAGACCTATGTTCAGATCACGCCCGGGTCGCCGAACGCGCCGGCGATCCCCGACGGCGGCATGCTGTCGCGCTCGAACGTCGCCGCCGCGGTACAGCTCGACCAGATCTTCGACGCCTTCGATCCGACCACGCGGCGCGCTTTCCAGGTCTGGCAGGAGGAGCTCGCCAAGGCGGTGGCGGGTAACGGTCAGAACCTCAACTCGGTGCTCGGCAACCTGCCGACGTTCGCGGCCGACGGTGCCGACCTGCTGCAGGTGCTGGACATCGAGCATCAGGCCGTCCAGCGGCTGGTCCAGAACACCGGCACCGTGTTCGCCGCGCTGACCAAGAACCAAGGGGCGCTGAGCAGTCTGATCACGAGCGCCGAGGAGACGTTTGCGACGACCGCGGCGAACGATCAGGCGCTCTACCAGACCTTCCAGGTGCTCCCGACCTTCCTGCACGAGACGAAGCTGACGATGGCTCAGCTGCAGAGGTTCGCGATCAACACCGATCCTCTGCTCAAGGAGCTGATGCCGGTCGCGGTCGACCTCGGCCCGACGCTCCGCTCGGTGCGCGTTCTGTCACCCGATCTGCGCTCGCTGTTCGTGCACCTGAACCCGCTGATCACCGCCTCGAAGACAGGCCTTCCCGCGCTCGCGCAGGTTCTCGACGGTGCGACGCCGCTGCTCGGCAGCGTAGGGCCGTTCCTCGAGCAGCTGAATCCGATCCTCGGCTGGCTCTCGCTGCACCAGCAGCTGATCTCCGACTTCATCAGTGTCGGCGGCTCGGCGCTGGCCGCAAAGACGACCTCGTTCTCGGGCGGCACCGGACATTACCTGCCGCAGTACGGGCTCGTCGGCCCCGAGTCGCTCTCCATTTACCCGAACCGCCTCTCCACCAACCGTGGTAACACCTACCCGCCGCCGCTCTGGGGTCAGGGAGCCGCTCTGCTCGACC
>Ga0302326_10016604_pt1 | contig 15401 bp, 15 predicted proteins | sample Palsa_T0_3_FD_202264 | JGI IMG/M metagenome (GOLD analysis project Ga0302326, IMG submission 202264) | Peat permafrost microbial communities from Stordalen Mire near Abisko, Sweden - Palsa_T0_3 | ecosystem: Environmental > Terrestrial > Soil > Palsa > Peat permafrost | place: Sweden: Abisko...
CTGAAGTATCGTTTCAATTGGGAATTTCCGCTCACCATTTCACCGCACGATCACAACAAGGTCTACGTGGGCAGCCAATATGTTCACGTTACTACCGACCAGGGCCACACCTGGAAAGTCATCAGCCCCGACCTCACGCGCAACGACAAATCGCGGCAGGGATTTTCCGGCGGGCTCACGGGCGACGATATTGGCGTGGAATACGCCGGCGTGGTCTTCGCAATCGCAGAGTCGCCCAAACAGGCGGGCCTGATTTGGGCCGGCACCAACGACGGCTACGTGCAGCTCACTCGCGACGGCGGCAAGACGTGGACGAATGTCACTTCCAATATTCATGAGTTCCCGGAATGGGGCACGGTCTCGAATATCGAAGCGTCGCGTTACGACCCCGGGACAGCTTATCTCACGGTGGATGGGCACCAGATCGACAATCGCGATCCCTTCATCTTCCGCACGAAGGATTTCGGCCAGACGTGGAAGCTCATCGCCGACGGAATTCCGCATTCGATGCTGAGCTACGCGCATTGCGTGCGCGAAGACCCGGTGCGGCAGGGCCTGCTGTTCGCCGGCACCGAGAACGCGCTGTACGTTTCTTTCAACGACGGCGACAATTGGCAGCCGCTGCAATCGAACCTGCCGCACGCGCCGGTTTACTGGCTCGCCATCCAGCCGCACTTCCACGATCTGGTTGTGGCCACTTACGGACGCGGTTTCTGGATTCTGGATAACATCACCGCGCTCGAGAATATGTCGGCGCAGACCACGCAATCCGACGCCTACCTGTTCCCGCCGCGCGATACTTACCGCTTCCGCACGGCCACGCAGGCGGAGGCGATGCCGAACGATCCCACCGCCGGGAACAATCCGCCGTATGGAGCGGCGATCGATTACTTTGTGAAGTCGTCGGCACCCGGTCCGGCGCGCATTGCCATTGTGGACGGTAGCGGCCGCACGGTGCGCATGCTGACCGCGTCCTCACAGCCGGGGATCAACCGCGTCTGGTGGGATCTGCGTTTCGAGCAGACGAAGGTGATCCACCTGCGCACGGCGCCCGAGAATGCTCCCGAAATCACTCTCAACGCGCAGGGCTGGCGGCCGGCGCCGGACGCTCAGCGGCTTTCCCTTCTTGCGCCCCCAGGGAGCTACACCGTGAAACTGACGGTGGATGAAAAGGACTATTCGCAGTCCCTCAAAGTGGTCAAAGACCCGCACTCGAATGGCAGCGAAGGCGACATCCAGGTGCAGACGAAATTGCTCACCTCGCTCGAAGGCGTGATGGACAATCTGGTGGACGCCGTGAACGACATCGAATCGCTGCGCTCGCAGTTGCTCGATCTGAAGTCGGCGATGGGGACCGGGCAGGGCGATGCACCCTTGCGCACGGCTGCGGACGCACTGAATGGCAAGCTGGTGGAGATTGAGGGCAAACTGGTTCAGTTGCAGTTGACCGGCCGCGGGCAGGATACCACGCGCTTCCCGCCTGAGTTGATCTCCAAAATTGGCTACCTGGCCAGCGGCCTGGAGAGCTCCGATTTTCAGCCGACCACGCAGCAGCTGGCTGTCCACGACGAGTTGAAGGAACAGGCCGCGACTTATCAACAGCGGTTGAAGCTGCTGTTGCAGCAGGACGTAGCGGCATTCAACGCGCTACTGCGGCAGCGGAATGTGCCCAACGTGATCGCCAGCGGGATGAATCGACAGTAGGAGATGTGACGCAGGCATTCAGACTACCGTGTCTCGACCAAGCCTCACGCCGGGCTCACTTTTCCGATAACGCCGCTTTCCTGGGGTTATCGGAAAGGACGCCGTCTTTTGTCCGCCCTAGCGCTTTTCGGCCAAGCGAATCGTCGGTAAACACTTCGCGACAAGGCGGGAACTACTTCTCTGAACTCAGAACCCATTTCCACAGTTGTTTGTTCCTAACCGGCTCGGTGTCGTGCGCCAGTTGTTCCGTGGCTTAATGAAGGATTAATTCAATTTGGCTAATTCGGCCCTGGCTTCCCTGAAAACCGGGATGTCAGGGTCGGCGTCTTTCCAGAGGGTGAGGAAATCCTGGTAGGCGGTCTTCGCTTTGGCCTTATCTCCCGACAAGGCGAACGCTCTGCGGCATCTCGCGCTCGGCCTGACGTCTACGATTCCAAAGCATATGGAGATAGACTATATGAAGATAATCTATACGTCAACATTTTCGTGGGGTGTGCTTTAGCTTGCCCAGCCGGGCGACAGCCCGGCCAGTTTTACGATCGCGAGATTCGCCGCGCTTTGAGGAACGCGGAGATGCCGAAGGTGGCCATCACCAAAGCGAAAAAGCCGGTGACGAGGACGCGCACCAAGTGGGCGAGAGCGTCAGCCGGAGCGGCGTGCGTATAAATCTTGTAGTAGGAAAACGTCCGGAAACCGAAGATCGCCGCAAAACATAGAAAGAAAAAGCCAATCACCTCATTCCACAAGGAATGCATTGGCTTAATTACCTTCGGAATTACGTGCTTGACGAACTTCCCACCATGCCGGATCGCCTGACGCTGCCACACAGCTTCATCCTAACAAAGTTACTGGAAAAGCTCGGTCAGAACCCGCCCGATCGATCCGCTCGGCTCGGTGGTCCCCAGCAGCGCGGCCAGCGTGGGCGCAATATCGTTCACCGCGATTGTCCCCCGATAAGTCCCCGGCTTGATTCCGGGGCCGAAAAACATTACCGGCACGTGATTATCGTAGGTATACGGCACGCCGTGCGTAGTGCCGGTGGCGTCGAACAGATAATAGGGTTCCTGGAGCAGGAAGAGATTGCCTGATCGCGGTCCATAGTAGCTCAGTGTGAAGGCTCGCGAGATGGCGTCCTGCTGGATAGCGCCAGTGGCCAGATCCTGAGCGGTGTACACTCGCGCAATGTGTTCCACGGCGGCAGCCGCCGCAGCCGCCACGCGTTCCACGTCGGCCAGGTTGAGCTTGAGCGAACTCACCAGCTTCACATTCAGGTAGGGAATATTCGCCGGGCTGGAAGGGACGATCCAGTCGCCTGGGCCGAAGTGCTCGGTAAGCGCGCTTGAGATCTTGGCCGCGACCGCCTTACCGCTCAACCGGCCGCCGGGCATGCGGCGAGCCTGGTTCACCTCGGGCACCGGCGCGACGCCGTGGTCGGCCGAGAGCACAATTAAGGTATTGCCTGCGCCAGCCTGCTTTTCCACGAAATCGAAGAGCTTACCCAGCAGAATATCGGTACGGATGGAAATATCGCGGACCTCGGGGGCGTCTGGCCCAACGGCGTGGCCCACGTAATCGTTGGCCGAAAAGCTGACAGTGAGGAAATCGACTCCTGGATGGTGGCCCAGGTTCTCGCCCACCATGGCTTTTTCAGCGAATTCCTCAATCATTTCATTGGCCCAGGGCGTGGCTTCGATGTCCCCGCAGTAGCGGACGTCGGCGCCGCGCGTCATGCTGCAGAAGGGTTTGGCCGAGCCATCCTTTGCGTCGAAAGGAAGCCATTTAGCGCCCGCAAAACGCTGCGCCGGATGTTCCGTATTAACCTTTTGGGCCCAATCGGGCAGTTCGTGGCGATAGTAGGTGCTGGTGACCCAATTATTGCTGGCATTGTCGTACCAATAAGCGGCGTCAGCCATATGGCCCGCCGGCAGGATGGCGGCGCGGTCCTTGATGGAAATGCCGATGGTTTTGGACTCCGCGCCCTGCATCTTCACTTCGTCCGGCTCGGTGCTCACCAGTAAACGGCGGGGCGAGGACCCGTCGGCCTCCGGCTTCCCGCCGACCAATTTGGTCGCGGGATCGGAGACGCTGGTGACGGTCGTTCCGGTCTCCCGCTCGTACCAGCTGTTGCCAATGATCCCACTGATAGACGGCGGTGCGCCGCTCAAGAAGGTCGAATGACCGACGGCGGTTATCGTGGCGGCGTGCAGGTAATGGGCATCGGTAAACACGGCCCCCTTTTCGAGCAGGCGCGCCAGACCGGAATGGTACTCGTTGCGGAAGCGCAGGAGGTAGTCGTAGCGGAACTGGTCGATGATAATGGCAAGCACCAGGCGGGGCTTACGGGGCGTTTCCGGGGGAACCGCCCAGAGCGCGGATGTTATAAGAAGGGAAAGAATTACGCGGTTTTTGCGGGAAGTAAACATCCTCACCAACATGCCATAGTGGGAGTGGGATAGCAATGAAAAGGCCCTTACATTCCGCAGCGGCCCTCCTGAAGAAAGGCTAAATTACCGATAAACAGGTAGTTCCGCTTGTGAATGGGATTTCGGTCCACTACAATCGAAACGGGTGGGTTTGGAACGTCGGTTGCCTTCGGCGCATCCAGTAGGTAGGGAGTCACTCTGTGGAAGAGCCATTGAAGCACCTCATGCAGGAATTGGGAAACGCGATCAACGATTCCCTTTCCGAATCCGATCGGATCGCGGAAGCGATCGGCGAGATCAAAAAGGCAGGTTACGATGTCTTTTTGGTCTTGGAAGCCACCATCGGATTTAACCGCCGCGAAGAGGGAAGCGACAACGAGGAAGAGGAAGTTGAGGTGAGTGAGGAGCCGAAGCGCAATTTCGAAGCGACCGGCAAAATCAAATTCACCTCCCAGGATCACCGCTTCCTGCGTGCCCTCAAAATCGCGGTGGATGATGAAAATCGCTGAGAGCCGCGCCGTCCCTCAGCTCAAGAGCGTCCTGTAGACATTCCAGGTTTCTGCGACCGCCTTTTCCCAGGTGAAGAGCCGCGCTCGATTCGTGCCCCGCCGCGCCAAGTCTCTCCTGAGCTCGTCATTCTGCAGCAAATCCCGCAATGCTTGCGCCAATTCGTCGGTGCTTTCAGGATTGACCAGCAGAGCCGCATCGCCAGCGACCTCCGGCAACGCCGACCGATTCGAGGTGACCACCGGGACTCCCGCCGCCATCGCCTCCAGCACCGGGATGCCGAAACCTTCATCGAGCGATGGAAAGGCGAAGATCGACGCTTTGGCGTACCAGGTGGCTAAATCCGCGGGGAAAATGTAGCCCGTCACCGCGATCCGCCCGCGTGCGGGACTCGCGGCAATGCGCGCCATGATCTCGGCGCTCCCGTACCCCGCCGATCCCGCCAACACTAGTTGCCAAGTGGGGTCGACCCTTTCGAATGCCTCCACTAGCCGCGCAATATTCTTGCGCGCCTGGATCGCCCCCACGTTCAGGATCACCTTCTCCCGCTCCACTGTGGGAAAATCCAACTTTCGGACCCCATGGTGCACCACGTGAACGCGCGAAGGCGCCACTCCCAGCAGCGAAATAACCTGCCCTCGAGTGAACTCGGAGACGGCGATAACGGCATCGGCGCGCTCGGCAGCGTCGCGGGCTTGCTCGGTAAAGCGGGCGCGGAATTCGGGCGTGGAATATTCGCCTGACATGACGAAAAGGTCGTGGAACGTCGCCACCGAACGCCGCATGCGAATTCGCGGAAGCCGCTGATTCAATCCGTGGAACAGATTGGCGCCCCGCGGACTGAACGGCTCCAGTATGAGGCGCCGTTGGACATTCGGCGGAAGTTCCACCCCCCGTGCGCGGCGATAGCGATGCGGCCGATAGCAGAAGCGAAAGCTGATTTCCGGATGGGCGGCGGCCATCCCGAAGAGAATTTCATGGGAATAGAGGCCGACTCCGGAGAGATGTTCGTCCGTGCTATACGTCGCGTCCAGTGCGATGGTCAATCGAATCCGTATTCTTTCATCTTTCGATACAAAGTGGTACGGCCGATTCCTAAAAGACGCGCAGCTTTGGCCCGTTCGCCATGGGTAGCGGCAAGGGCGGCGCCGATGGTTTGCTTTTCGCTGTCCGGCAACGAGATCACCGGCGACCGCGGCGAGAGCGACACCTGAGGCAGGTCGCGATCCCACGCCACGGCATCGGCCAGGCTCTCAATACCCGCGGACGCATTATGATATTGCAACGCCGACGGCAGGTCCGCCATCTGCAGCGCTCCCTCGGACTGCATGGCCGCCATGCGTTCGACGCAGTGCTTCAGCTCGCGCACATTTCCCGGCCAGTCGTAGGCCTGGAGCACATCAAGAATTTCGCGGCTGGGTTCAAATCCGCAGTCCTCGAGAAAATGGTCGACCAGCAGTGGAATATCGTCCTTGCGGTGCCGCAACGGCGGCAGATGGATGGTAAAAACGTTAAGCCGGTAGTATAGATCCTGGCGGAAACGGCCGGCCGCCACTTCCGCCTTCAAGTCGCGGTGCGTGGCGGCGATGATCCGCAGGTCGATTTTGCGCCATTGCGTGGATCCCACGGCGCGAAATTCTCGCTCCTGCACCACGCGCAGCAGCTTGACCTGCATTTCCATCGGCATATCGCCGATTTCGTCGAAAAAAGCCGTGCCACCGTCGGCCATTTCCACCAGGCCCTTCTTGTTCTCCCCCGCGCCGCTGAACGAGCCTTTTACGTGGCCGAAAAGCTCGCTTTCCATAAGAGTGCCGACCAGCGAGCCGCAATCGATGGGCACCAACTGCCCGCGCGGATTGGCGTTATGGATCGCCCGGGCGGCCACTTCCTTGCCCGTGCCGCTTTCCCCTAAAAGCAACACCGGCAGGCGGTTACGCGACGCCTTCTCAATCAGGCGGCGGAGCGATTCGACCTCCGCCGACCGTCCCAGCAAATCGTGGTCGGACGTAAATTTCATTGAGAATCTAGTCGGACAGCAAATGCCTTTTTCTCACCGGTCTCCTGCTGGATCCGGTCGCAGAGCGCATTGGCGGCGTCCAAAGTGGCTTCGTTCCCCACCAGCACCCGCCAGATGCCCGGATTCTCCTTGCGCTGAATCACGCGAGTCGTGCCGTAGTGCTCCGCGAGACCAGCCTGAACCTGTTCGGCGGTAGCGCGACTCTCGAACGCGCCCACCTGCACTACATAAATGGCGGGGCGGGTGTCCGCCGGCGCGGAAATCACTTCCATGCGCACATTCGCCGTGCCGGGTCCGATCATATCGATGACGCGCGCGGCGGCATGCGAGAGATCGATGATGCGTCCATCTACAAAAGGCCCGCGGTCGATGATCCGCACTTCGACAGTCTTATTGTTATCGAGGTCGTAGACGCGGACCCAGGTTTGGAACGGCAGCGTGCGGTGCGCCGCGACCATGGTCTCCATGTCGTAGATTTCGCCGTCCGCCGCGGAGCGGCCGTGATAGGGATGTCCGTACCAGCTCGCCTTGCCGGCTTCGGCATAACCGGGCTGGACCGAGGTCATTGGCTTGATCTTTGGGGGGCTTTTGGGCGGCAGGGCCGATGCGACGTGCTTTTTCTTTTTATGCGCGCAGCCGGAAAACACTATTCCGGCAACCAGAAGCGCTATCGCACATTTCATGCCGATGCATCGATTATGGCACGTTACTTTTTTTCGCGGGTCGCGGTGTCCGTGGTGTTTTTCGGAAAAACCGGGCTTACCAACTCCGTGCGCCAGAGGGGACCGCCCTCGAATCCCGGCCCTTCCGCGCGCAGAAAGGTGGGACATTCATCCCGCAGAATCCACACGATGGTATCCGGCGGTTCCTTGCCGATCACATTCGCCACCACTCCCTTAACACCGCCGATGTCGACATGCACGTTGTACCGGGTGGCCTTATGGGTGGCGCCACCGGTAGTGAACGAATCGTCGCCCTCGGGGTGAATCTGCAGCTTGATCAACATCGGTTTGGGAGAAGCCACTACCATCGATTCGGTAACAGCAGCGGTGCCGGGCGCCAGATTCTTGAGTACTACCGGCACGATTCCGTTCGCCAGGTCGGGCGGCAGGTCCATGTGCTTGCTCTCGGTCTTCTGGTCACCTTTCTCGTCGCTATAGATCACGGTCACCTGTCCGGTAACGGCATCGATGGCCAAGTCGGTGGGATGCTTGAAGGTGGGACCTTTTTGCACCATGTGGTCGCTGAGCACGCGAAAATGGCCATTTTGCGAGAACACCGTCGTCTCTTCCTGCAGCGAACCGTCTTTGAAATGGTAGATGGAATGATTGACGATGCGGCCGTTGCGCGTGGTCTGCAAGGAGTCGCCGTCGGCGACAACCGTCCCATCGTCAGTGCGGAGAACGAGAAAGCCGCGTACCTCGCCCTCCATTTGCCGGACGGCAATCGGTTGGGCCCAGAGGGAGGCCGCCGCAGTGCAGATGATGGCGAATTGAGTTGGGCTACGCATTTCACACACCCTATAGGCAAGCCGCGGGCCGAAGTGCTGGACATACCAGGTTTTCAATATAGGACGTTCGAGGGTAAGCGGCAGAAGCGATGAGCTCTTTCAAGATAGTGAAATCGTGGAGTCTGCGCGCTACGCGACGGGCGAACCAGGCCTCGAAGGGTCCATCAAGAAGGCAACTTTCACCATCGGCGGCCAGACCGTTCTTTGCGCCGATAGTTTCGTGCACCACGCCATCACGTTCACGCCGGCAATCTCGTTTTTCGTGACGTCCGAATCGCAAGCGGAAGTCCGTCGGCTGTCGGAAGCGTTGTCGGAGGACGCCAGTGTTCTCATGCCGCTCGGCGATTACGGCTTTTAACCGGCTATTCGAACGGGTGGGCGATCCCTTTGGCGTTTGTGGCAGCTAAGTCTCGCATGAGAGCGTTGCGCGGGTGCCCCGCTCCTGCGCTCTTTCCGAGCCGCGCGCGTGAGCAAGCGGTTTCGACATAACGAGACCGGGCGAACTGCGGCTGAATTATTTCTGCACTTGGATCTCGGGATAGCCCGAAGAGAGTTCGCGGAGGGCAGCGCCCTCATTCTTCAAGTAGCTATCGAAAAAAGCGTGAATGCAATGCGCCGTGACAGCGAGCTGTCGCCGCCCGTCGATGCCGAGTCTGCCGAATAGGTGAAGCGCTCCCCGGAAAACACCGCTCTTCAACAACGCGCCATCGTCGCTGAAGGTGAAATGGTTCGCGCCGCGAATGGTAGCGCGGAGCCTCCGATCCGCCGGCAGGCGATCGTAAACCGATTGGATCTCGGACTGAAATTGACGAACCTCGGGGCCGGACGAAAAGTCCCCCTCACCACTGAGAAGGAACATGAAGGGTTTGTGGATGCCGCTCTGAATCACACTGCCTTGTAAAGAGCCGTCGATATCGATACCGGCCGTACAACGGGAGTCCTGCGCGCAGAACTGCGCGGTAGCCGCGCCTCCGAAAGAGTGGCCGAATAGTCCCACGCGCGTCATGTCGAGCCGGCCTTTGAATCTGCCGGAAGGGTCGGAATCGTCGAGTAGCGCCAGCCGATAAAGCGCGAAGCCGATATCGGAAGTCCAGGCCGCCAGGAGCTTGTTGGCACGCGCAGTCAGTTCGTCGCCCGAGACGAGTTCCAGATCGTTGTCCGGCGTGCGGCCGATCATCCGGCCGTCGGGGAAGACGACCTGCGAGGTGCGATAGGGAGCATCGAATCCGACGACGATATAACCATGGCTCGCCAGGTCTTCACTAAGCGTTGAGTAATTCGCAACCGGCGCGGATGCGCCCGCCCTCATAATCACCACCGGATAGGACACCTGTTTCGAGGACACCCCCGCATTTCTCAGACTATGGCCATGGACCTTGGAAACGTCGCGCGTCAGGAGTCTGAAGATCGCCGAGCCGGTCGTGTGGCCGGGAGGCGGCCGCAACTGGGCGGGTACATAATCGTCCACCACGGCGCCCGGCTGTCCGGCGTCCGCGGGATACCAGATCCAGACCAGCACCTCGCGCTTGCTGCGCGGCTCGGGAGAGAGCACGGCGATAGCGGCATCGTCCACCCAATCGTAAATTGTGCGTCCCACTGCAAACGGCCCGGTTGGCGCCGGCAAAGTGACTTCGGACCGATGTTCGATCGAGAGCGATGCCACGATCACGACGATCGCCAGCACAGCCAATAGCACCAGCGCTTTGAAGATCCTGAATAGTTTACGCATAGCTCCTCACAGCTAAAAGATCTTTGCATTGTAAAGAACATTGAGGAGGATGTCAACTGCCAGGTTAGCGGGGCCGGATTAGCGGGAGAGCCGGACGACAGCGCCAATCAATAGCCACGAAACTGTCGGGACTATCAAGAAAACCGCGGCGGGCTTCGCCATCGGAGGCCCGAAGGCAACCCGCCCATAAGCAGCCAGCGATCCCACGGCGAGAAGCAACATCAAGCCGTGCATCATTCGCCCCGTCCGCTTCCACACCAGATCCGCGAAGAGCGCGCCGAGAAACGGAGCGATTGCCCACATCGCGAACATCAGCGGAAGCAGCGGAGAGGCATTCCGCCGGCCCACATACAGCACGAGCGCCACCGATCCCGCAACACCCGCAAACGCCGCGCCTCTTGCCAAAATCCGCATCACACTTACTCCTTCAACACGAGCGCGGCGCCGGAGTAATCGAGCTAGGATGCCAGCTGGCGAACGCCATTGAACCGACTCTCGTCCTCCGGCTAAACGCAGGGTTCATCGCCCACTTGAATCGGCTCGCAATCCCACTGCAGTTTACGCAAGACCGGCCTACTCGCGCAAGACTGGCCGCATCCAGTGGAGTAAGCCGCCACCTGTTCTTCCACTTCTGAATTACTTGTTTAGGGTGTGCTGATCAGGGATTCAGCCCTCCTGCGGGCGGCACCGCGAGATACCGACCGCACGAGTTCGTTTGATTTCAGCCGGAACCGGCATCGGACGAGAAAACGCCCTTGTTGGCCATCATTGGTGCGGTTGCGGTTCCGTGTGGCCGAAAAAAATTCCGCTTGTTTTTGGCACTTCAGTCCGTTATTCTTATTAATTCTAATTCAGAAATACTAATAGCGTTTGAAATGGAAGGTGGACCTTGGGCGGTAACCATTACTCGCGGCTGGCTTTCGGGATGACTTGTATGGCATCTCTGGCCATGGCTCAAAACCTGGTACAGAATCCCGGGTTCGAAACCGGGTCATTCGCCCCATGGGTGGCGAGTTCTTACGGGGGAAATGGTGGCGGGGGCTGGGTGGTGGCTTCCGGGAATGGCGCGCACTCGGGAACCCATTATGCCTCAACCGGGTGCAACGGCTCACGTGGCGGCGCCTGCATCGCTCCTTCTCCCGGCGCCGGCGGGTGGCTCTATCAGGATCTGGCTACAGTGCCAGGCACGCCGTACACGCTAACCTTCCACTACGCACCGGGCGGCGCAACGGGCGGCGGCAGTGCCGAACTGCAGGTTCTGTGGGGCCCGTCCGCGACACCGCTCACCACTGGCGGGAACGGGAACTGCACGGGGAGTTGCGTTTTCGATAACACCTCGTTAGGCTCTTCCGCTTACACTCAGTACACGGTAAGCCTGACGGCGACGTCGACAAGCATGCGTCTCGAATTCCTCGGGCGGCAAGATCCGCAGGTGGACTTTCTGGACGACATCTCCGTGACGGCGCCGGCCGTGTCCGCTCCAACCCTGCGTCCCTCCTCGCTGTTAGTGACGATGGCCGGACTGGCTTGCGTCGGTTTGTATGTGGGACGCCGGAGGGATCGAGGCGACGGCCCAAACTAGGCGTGATGGACTCCGGTGATAGTTCCTCAGGAAAAGCCTCCGGAGGGTACCCGTGGCCGAGGGGCGGTCCCTGTCCTCTACTTTCCGCTCGCGCCGCCCAGCTTCAGCACTGGCGCGGCCCCAGAGTAGTCGAGCATGGGCGCCAATTTGCGAACGCCATTGAACACGAAGAAGCGTGCGCCATCGTCGATAGCGACTCGTCCCGTGGAAACTCCGCGATCGCGCAGGCCCTCGACGATGCGCTGGTAGGGGCTCTCGTCCTCCTGCCACACGCGGATGTCGTCGCCCACGTGAATCAACTCTCGTGCGCGCCCTTCTTCGAACCCCGGCAGCACCCAGACCGGCTCGCCCTTGGCCGGCAGCACCACTACAAACGTGCGCTCGCTCTTGCCCCAGCGCACGCCCGTCAGGTACATCATCGCCGGGCCGGGTTCGAGCACCACCGCTCCGAACCCAAGTTCCTTCATGGCCGCCTGCAATTTCTCGATGCGCTGGCGATAGGTCGCCGGCGAAACTTCCGTGGTTTGTGGCATGGTTGCGATCTCTCTACCCGAACGGCTGATCGATGGCCTGGCTCTGCTTGCTGAACATGCGCGCGCCGTCCTCCGTGATATACATGCAGTCTTCCAGGCGAATGCCGAACTCGCCGGGAATAGCGATGGTCGGCTCGTTGCTGAAGCACATGCCTGGATCGAGCTTGGTCTTATTCCCGCGCACCAGGTAGGTCCACTCGTGGCCGTCGAGCCCGATGCCGTGGCCGGTACGATGCGGCAGTCCGGGCAACTGATAACCGGGGCCGAAGCCGGCGTCGGTAATCACCTTGCGCGCCGCCGCGTCTACCGATTCGCAGGTCGCTCCCACCCTGGCGGCGGCGAGCGCGGCATCCTGCGCTTTGCGCTCCACGTTCCACACCTCGCGCTGACGACCTGTCGGTTTGCCGAAGACAGTCGTGCGCGTGATGTCCGATTGGTAGCCTTCCACCGTGCAGCCGTCGTCGATCAGGACCACGTCGCCTTCGCGCAGTTGCTGCGGCTGGATGCTGCCGTGCGGGAACGCAGTGTACTTTCCGAAAATCACCAGCGCGTCGCCGCGATAGCCTAGCGCGCGATAGCCCGCGTCGATGTTGGCGCTTAAATCGGTATTCGTCATGCCTGCCCGCAGCGAGCCCAGCACCGCTTTATAGCAGGCGATGGTGACGTCGCTGGCATGCTGCATGAGGGCGATCTCGGCCGGCGATTTGAGGACGCGGCAGCCGATGGTCACCGGGTCGGCACTCGCCAGTTCGAGCGATGGATCCGCCGAGCGCAGTCCTTCGAACACGGCGAACCGGACGCGCTCTTCCAGCCCGCTGGCGCCGCCCCTGCCGCTCTCCTTGAGGAACTGCGCCACCGTTTTATAAGGATCCTCGTTTGGCTTCCACATGCGCACATCGGCGCGCATGGGGAGAGCTTGGGCATGCAACTCGTCGGCCTGGGAAATAAACCATGCCGGGTCTCCCGCAGCCGGCAGCACCCACGCACAGGTTCGACCGTCCCCAAGCCCGCGAGATCCCGTGAAGTAGAACAGGCTCGATCCGCCTTCCATCACGACCGCGCCGAGCTTGTTCTCGCGCATCAGACGCCGCGCCTTCTCAATGCGTGCGCCCCGTTCTTCGTCGGTAATCGGCTGGACGCCCGCTTTCATGGGGCGCAGATTCTTGATAGCGTCGGGAACCGAATCCTGCGCCGCCAGTTTGGCCAATCCGAAAGCCGCGGTAGTCCCGAGGAATGCTCTTCGATTCATATGCTTCACGCAATCAGGGTGGGGGTCTTCTTATGCCAATCCGTGGCCTGCTCGAATGCCATCGCCAGCCGCAAGGGCGACCCTTCGTCGTAGATCTTGCCGATAAATCCCAGCATCGACCACGGAGTGCGCGTCGCGCTCTCCGTATATCCGCAGCGCACCACCACCTGCGGATTGCCGGTGAGATTGGTCGTCGTCAGCGGACCCGACCCAGGCACGACGATGACATCCCAATCGGCTATGAATTTCTCGAATTTCTCGACCAGCATGGTGCGAACCCGCTGCGCGCGAATGTACTCCACTGCCGGGATCAGGCGCGAACTGCGGAACGAATTGGGCCAATCGCCGGGCCCCTGGCCGCGCAGCGTGCGCACCTGGCCGTCGCGCGTAATATCGTCGAATGCCGCGGCGCCTTCCGCCTCGAGCAGATACCGAATACCGGCCAAATCTTCCTGGTACTCGACCGGGTTCAATTTCGCGCCGGTGCTCTTCAAGTCGGAGACAGCCTGGTCGTAGATTTTTTTCTGCGTTTCGGGCAAGCGATCGAAACTGGCCTGCAGAACGCCCACGCGGAGGCTGGACACCGGCTTTCGCGGCTCCCAGTGGAACGGATCGGCGCCAACTGAGCGGTCATGCCCATCGGGGCCGTAGATGGCATTCAGCACGAGAGCGCAATCTTCCACGCCGCGGCAGATGGCGCCAATCTTATCCATGGTCCAGCTCAGCGCCATCGCGCCGTGGCGGCTCACCCGGCCATAAGTGGGGCGGAGGCCGACCGTTCCGCAATTGGTGCTGGGCGAAACGATGGACCCGAGCGTCTCCGTCCCCAGCGAAAATCCGACCAGTCCGGCGGCCGTCGCCGAGCCGGAGCCGGCCGACGAGCCGCTCGATCCGCGATCGTACTCTCCGCGTGCCCGCGCCTCTTCCGTAGGCCAGGGACTCTTGGTCGTTCCAGCGAACCAGACGTCGCCCTGCGCCAGCGCGCCCATCGAGAGCTTACCGATCAGCACCGCGCCCGCTTTGTAAAGCCGCTCGACGCAGGTGGCGTCGGAATCGGGAACGCGCTTCTCGAACGGTTCGGCGCCCCAGGTGGTGGTGATACCTTTGGTGTCGAAGAGGTCCTTCACGCCGAACGGAATGCCGTGTAGCGGTCCGCGATATTTGCCGGCCTTAATCTCGCTATCGGCTGCGGCCGCCTGTTGGAGCGCGAGTTCTTCGGTGAGGGTGATGAGGCAGAGCAGCTTGGGCGAATATTTCTGCATTCGCGCCAGATACATCTTGGTCAGATCTGTCGACGACACGGTGCGCGAGCGCACCAGCGGGGCGAGCTCGGTGACCGGCAGAAACGCCAGCTGTTCGAGATCCGATGGCACCTTGGCGGAGCCAGTCTTCAGGATGGTGGTTTCGAAGCGCTGCGGCCCCTTGATCGGCGTACGATCGGGCAAGCCCGGATGAAACGTGAACGACGGCTCGACGTCGTAGGGAATGTCGATTTTGCGGACGCCTTCGTAGCTCGTGAGCGCGTTGTCGACATTGCGAAGCATCATGTCGATCTCGGCATCTTCAAATTCCAGGCCGAGAAGCTTGAGGGCCGCCTGCACTTGCTCGCGGGTGATGCGAAGAGGCCGCTGCGGTCCGCGCCCGCCTCCGCGTCCCCCGGCCGGTGGTTGGGTTTGCGAATATCCCGGCCGCGCGGCGGCGAGGACACCGATAAGTTGCATCCAGGTGCGTCTGTCCATGGGAAGTGCTACCCATGATACATGAATGTGGTGGTGCCCTCGATCGGGTTGAGACTATTCAGCGTTCCGTGAGCGCTTGACGCTGTTCCAACCGAAGCCGTCGGCCGGAATTCTCCGATCAACGAGATGGCGGCTGTAGTTCAGTCGAACTGGTGTAGACTCGGATCATGAAGGCAGCGCAGCGCTTGACCGCGATCATCGAACGTGAGGACGACGGGTTTGTCGCGTTGTGCCCTGAGCTTGACATTGCGAGCCAGGGTGCTTCGATTGAAGACGCTCGAGTCAATCTGATCGAGGCGCTCACGCTGTTTTTCGAAACAGCCACCCCTTCTGAAGTTGCCCGCCGCCTCCTTGACGAGGTTTTTATCACTCAGGTCGAGGTGCCGGTTGGGTAGACTCCGAGTCCTT
>Ga0302326_10016605_pt1 | contig 15400 bp, 13 predicted proteins | sample Palsa_T0_3_FD_202264 | JGI IMG/M metagenome (GOLD analysis project Ga0302326, IMG submission 202264) | Peat permafrost microbial communities from Stordalen Mire near Abisko, Sweden - Palsa_T0_3 | ecosystem: Environmental > Terrestrial > Soil > Palsa > Peat permafrost | place: Sweden: Abisko...
CGCGCTCAGCCCAACCACCGAATATCCGTCGCCGAGACGCTCGATGACTTCCAGCGCATTACAACCGATCGACCCGGTGGAACCCAAAATGGCAATCCGTTTTGGCAAGTCGGGAGACTATAACCGATGGCATGCCGGAGCCGACAGGGCGGGTGGGAAGAGTGCGGCCAGGAATCCGGCCTCTCCGCGTAGCGGTCGCCCCGCAGGGGCACGTTTGTTATAGCATGATGCGACGCTACGATCGTCCTCCGAGTTCAGCCGGCCCGCTCGTGGGTCTACGGAAACGGCCCGCAAGCGGGCCGGCTAAACTCGGACTGTCTCATTGCCCCTTGTTCGATCATTCAATCTGCCGCAACTGAATCGTGTCCACGATCTTATCCCTCGCCAGCGCATTGGTGATGACGACCAGCCACGTTCCCTTATCGCACCACTCGCGCTTCTTGAGATAGGCAAGCGCGTTGAGGATCGTCTCTTCAGGATCATCGTAAAAGCGCATCATGAACGGCTCGACGCCCCACGGCAGGAGCATCTGGCGGAAAATGATTTCGTCATCGGTGAACGCATAGATCGGCACCCCCACCGCTCGCAGGGCGGCCAGCGTGTAGGCGAGAAATCCGCTGCGGGTGAAGACGACGATTCCAGACGGGTGTAATTGCTGCGCGAGCACGGCGGCGGAGCGAAGCATCTTTGCTTTGGGCTCGTGAAGCTGCAGGACTTCGTTCAGTCCGCGCTTTTCCATCGGCTCGGTGCTCTTGAGGATATTCTTCATCACCTCGACGCATTCCAATGGATACGCGCCGGTGGTGGTTTCACCCGACAGCATGACCGCATCGGCTCGTTCGCGCGCGGCGTTGGAGACATCCGAGATTTCCGCGCGCGTCGGCATCGGGGCGAAGATCATCGATTCCAGCAAATGCGTCGCGATGATCACCGGCTTGCCTTCGGCCAGGCACAATTCCACGATGCGCGTCTGCACCTGCGGCAATGTGTGATAGTCGATCTCGATCCCCAGGTCGCCGCGCGCAACCATTACCGCATCGGTGGCCTTGACGATCCCCTCGAGATTTCGCAAACCGCCCTGATCTTCGATCTTGGCGATGATCCGCGCTTTGGAACCGAGATGAGTGAGCAGCGTGCGCAGTACCAGAATGTCGTCGCTGCGACGCACGAACGAGAGAGCGATAAAATCCACGCCGGCGGCGACGCCCGCGCGAACGTCCTTCTCGTCCTTTTCCGTGAGCGAAGGAAGATTGATGTCCACACCAGGCAGATTGATGTGGCGGCGCGAGCCGAGTTTGCCGGGCGTGAGAACGCGGCAGCGGACGTGCGATTGGTCCTTTTCCAGCACTTCCAGGCGCATCAGCCCGCTGTCGACCAGCACCGTCGCCCCGACGTTCACATCAGCGGGAAAACCTGCGTAATTCACCGACACGCCGCGGACACCGTCGCTGGGGCTGGTGGTGTAGAACTCGAACGTTTCGCCGGTGGATAATTCGATCGCTTGCTCGACGACGCCGGTGCGGATTTCGGGTCCTTTGACGTCCATCATCACGGCCACCTGGCGCTGCACTTGATTGGACGCGGCGCGCACCCGCCCCACCACTTCCGCTACCCATTCGCAACTGCCATGCGCCATGTTGAGGCGAATGACATCCACGCCAGCCGCAATCAGTTGGCCCAGCTTCTCTACGCTTTCGGTGGCAGGGCCGATCGTCGCAATGATTTTTGTGTGCCGATAGTAGCCGCGCATTGTGCTGTCCCGAATGTTTTGGACAGCGCGGTTGGTTTCCAGTTCGTTTGGAGTCTAACAGGCCGATGGGCCATAGCAAATGGAAAGCGGGTTCGACAAACCGTTCCATGTTTAGACAGAATCAGTGACCCAGCATCGCCAGCCGGGTCGTCTCGCGGCCGATGTAGTCGAGACTTTCCTTGATGTCGTCGCTGCTCTCGACGTACTGTCCCGGCACGTTCATGCGGCGTTTGATGTCCTCAATGATCCCGGGATATAGATCCGGATTCAGCTTATCGATGTTGCTCCGATCATACCCCGCCGGCAGGAGCGTCTTGGCCATTTCATCGCCGATGTAGTAGTGCAGGATGATAAGCTGCTCGGCAATCAAAGCACGGCGATATTCTTCTCGCGCACTCGCTACCAGAGGGGCGCGGGCGGACGGATCGGCAAGCATGGCCGCAAGGTAATCGCGGTCTCCGGCGGCCAGGTCCAGGTGCGCACGCAATGTTTCCATGTGCGAACGGGCCGTATCGACATTGCGCTTGTACTGAATCACGTGCCGCTCGAAAGCGGCAATGCTGTCGGCGGCCAATCGCGCACTCAAGGCATAGATTGTTTGCGCATGTTCAAGCATCGCACGATGCGATGGATCAATGCTCATATCCAGCGGCGTTGCCGCTGCAGGCTCTTCCAAATCGAGCCGCTCGGTCGGCACGGGCTTGCCAAGCGCTTGGATTTCGAGTCGCCTGCCTCGTTCCAGTTCCTCTTCGGACCAGAACTCCAGAGTCAACGGGGGCCGGCTGTCGAGCACAAGGTCGCTGAGCTGCGCGTGTCGCTGATGCCCGACGGCTTGCAGCATCGCGGCGCGAAGCTCGTAGTTGTAACCCAGGGCCACGGGCGGAATACCATCGGGAAACGGCTGATACGGAGCGAGGCACTGCAGTTCGCTGCCATCGTACCGCAGGGTGGGATCGGTCGGATCAACCAGCAGCGTGCTGGTGGGTTTGAGATACTGTGGGAGAATGTACCCCTTGTCATCAAGGACCGGATCGAGTTCCAGCCGCCGCCACGCCGGATCATCCGGGCTCAGCTTTTGCAGGTTCGGGTGCGGCAGTGTCTCGGCGCGAACCCGCTGGCGGTAGTAATCCTTTTCCGTGGACTGATCGAGCTTATCGAAGTAGACGCCGCCGATCGCGTAAAGGATGTTGATGTCGTCCGGCCGTTCGCGGTCCACCTTGGCGGCGTAATCCAGTGCATCAAGAATCGTGAGATATTTGTTGGGCAGCGTCGCGTTGAGCACCGAGATGTTGTACGCCTTGTTCCATATCTGAAAAATGTGGACGGTGTCGAATTCCGGCTGTAGCAGGCGAATCCATTCGACCTTGGTATCGAAATCCTCCAGGTCCTTCTCCTGCTTTTGGGATTCGCTGCTGGTCCAGAGGATCATGACCAGCGGTCCGCGCAATCCGCCAAGCAGGAGCGCGAGCGCAAAACTATCCATACGGCTCAGCGGTGTCGCCGAGCTGGTTTCGCCCACGTGAATTGCTTCGCCGCGCTTGGCGGCGGCCCATTCTCGAGCTGCGCCTGCTCCAAGCAGCGAAAAAATCAACAGCGCGACCAGCGGAGCGCGCGACGCCCCAAACCGCTGCGCGGGCGGGCGATGGCTCGGTGATGGCGAGGCGCGAAAGCGCTGCGGTGAAGGCGGCAATTCTGCAGGAGGCGCGCTCATGGGGCAACCTCCTTGTTGCGCAGGAAGACATAGGCCATCACCGTGAGCGGGACGCCGAACGCTCCGATCACCGCCAGACAATCCGTCAGCCGCGACATCGGCAGCGAGACGCCCTTTTCAATATCTTCTAATGCCGAGAACTGCGTGATATCGGGCAGCACCTTGGTGAGGATATTCAGCATCTTGGCCAGTGCTTCCACCGAATCGCTCACGACGTGCATCTTGCTCGGATCGCGCAATCCCATATCGGTGGCGACGAGATTGCCGATTCCCGGCGCGGTGGAATCGCCCAGTTCCGTCACGCCCCAGTGACCCAGCAGGATCAGCACGGTCAATACGATGGCGATCGGCCAGGAGAGAAAGGTGCTACAGAAGATCGAAATGATGACCACCAGCACGGACATCAGCCAGAGAACCGACAAGCTCTTTGCCAGATTGATGGCAAAGCTGTGCTCGGAAACGACCAGGTTGAGCGAGCTGTCGGCAACGCCGATGAACTGCCCCGGCGTCAAACATCGAACATCCACGTCGAAGTTTCCCCCGGCGACGGCGCTGGCCGGCACGGTGAAAAAAGCCGTGCGATTGAGCTCCGGTGCGACAGTCGCATCATAGCGCTGGTCCCCCGATGGACCATGATTCACCACCGTAGCTCTGACGAGCGTTGTCGCATCACGCGCCGGGCCCGAAACACCGCGCTCGATCCCCACGCGAAGCTCGAACGGAATCTTCCCTGCCGAATCCGGCGTCGGAGCGACATCGCGAAACTGATAAATCGCAATGGGCGTGTTCTGGTCGCCTCCGCGAACCTGCAAGCCAAAAAGACCCATGTTGGTACGAATCTGGGGCAGCGTTGGAGTGCCGGCGGCATCGGGAATCGGCTTGATCACAGAGCGGTTGTCCAAAATAGGCGCGGCTTTAGGGTCATCGTTGAGAAGAGGGACGGCCAAACGCACCGGCTCGGGACCCACGGCATATTCAACCCCCGGCGTGTTACCGTGCACTTCAACGTAAATCAGACCAGACCTGGTCACGGATTCCACGTCGATCTTCGGAATCAAAGCCATGGTGAGGGCGCGTCCGCTCGAGTCGGTCAATTCGATCGGCTTTCCGCCGTTCATTTTCTGCCAATCAATGAGTGTATCCTGATTCTCATCGAGAATTCTGAAGGAAACGGTCGGTACCGCAGGCGGGGGAGCTGCCGCAGGCTTGGTCGCCGGCGGCGGCGGATGGGGCGCGGAGATCGTCTCGGGTAGCGCTGGTTCCGGGGCGGCAGATTGCGCTGGCGGGCCCCAATCGCCCCGCTCAAAGCCAAGATGGGCGACAATCACCAGCCCCGCGCTTCCGGGCGTTCGGCTCTGATCATTGGGGGGAATCAAATCGTCGTCTGTCACGTGAAATGGCACGATGAAATTGCCGTCGCCGCCGAACATCCATTTGACCTGATCGTTGGGCCGCGGCTCGCGGGAAAGAATCTGCAGGCTGTCGGCATGGGCGTAGGTCCGGGCATTGAGCAGGCCGGATTCCTTGTAATGAGTGAGCATGGCAACCGTGGCGGCATCGGTCGAGCCGTCCTTGAGCCGCTGATCGATTGCCGCGTTCAGACTCCACGCGCGCACCTGCATGTAGCCGAACGTGAAAACCCCCATGATCAACAGGATGGTTGCACTGACGCGGGCAAAGCCCACGATCTTGCCCAGCACGATCTCCAGGCGCGTGGTTGGCTTGGTGACGATCGTGTAGATCACGCGGTTGTCGATCTCCTTGGGAAGGTTCGTGCAGGCGAGGATGATTGCCGTGACGGTGACGACCAGCCCCGTGGCGAAGAGGCAGAACTTGGTCGTTTCGCGGACGGCGTCCTGTTCGTCAGCTGGATGCTGAAGCTGCGCCACGATGGTGACACCGATGATCGCCAGCGGAATAATCCACAGCACGCGCCGGCGAATCGATTCGGCGAAGCAAACGCCGCTGATCGCCCAGATGCGCTTGGGGCTGAAGTGAATCAGGTCCTTAAAACCATAGACACACAGGCCCAGGAACACGATTGCGCCAGCGGCGATCCACGTGGGATTTTCTCCGATCCACTGAGGCAGCGATGCCAAACCGATCATGACATTGAACTCGTTTCGTAACCCCGTTTAGCCGGCGAGCATGCTCGCCGCTCGGCAGACAAGGCATCGCGCGCAAGCGCGCCGGCTGAATCGATTAACTGCTGCTCGTATAACTGCCATTGTCCGGCGTGTTGTCGCGAACGATTCGAATGAACAGATCTTCCAGCGTTGTCGTCGGATGCGTAACCGTCGCATCACCGACACCCATGCGGCTGATGAACTGCCGAACCTCCTCGGCCTGCCCCGCGCTCAACCCGCGCGCCTGAATCTGCGTGACATCCTTCACCTGAAGCAAATCCTTCACGTGGCCCAGCTCCATCATTCTGCCACGAAAGAGAATGGTGATGCGGTCGCACACATCCTGCACATCCGCGAGCAGGTGGCTGCAAAGAAGAACGGTCTTCCCCTGAGCCTTGAGCGAAAGAATCAGGTCCTTCATCTCCCGCGTGCCGATGGGATCCAGGCCGGTGGTCGGCTCATCCAGCAGAATCAAATCCGGATTGTTAATCAGTGCCTGCGCCAAGCCAATTCTGCGAGCCATGCCCTTGGAATACTCGCGGAGCTTGCGTTTGCGACTCTTGGCATCGAGCCCGACGATATCGAGCAATTCGGGCACCCGACGCTTGAGTGTCTTGCGCGGAATGCGGAAGAGCCGGCCGTAGAATTCCAACGTCTCTTCGCCGTTAAGAAACTTGTAGAGATACGATTCTTCGGGAAGGAAGCCGATCCTTTCGTTGATGGTGGTGCTTCCGGCTGGCTCACCAAGAACGTGGGCGGTGCCGCGGGTGGGAAAGATCAGCCCCAGCAGCAGCTTGATCGTGGTGCTCTTGCCTGATCCGTTGGGCCCGAGCAACCCAAACACTTCGCCGCGATGAATGGTTAGATTCAGGTCATCGAGCGCGCACACCTTATCGCGGCCCCAGAAGTCCTTGTAAATTTTGCTCAGACCATCGGTGTGCAAGGCCGCATTGGCGATCTCCTCAGCTGATGCCGATGTTCCGTTGGGCGATGCCACTGGCGGCCCAATCTGCGCCCCAATTTGCTCCTGCGTCTCCGCGACGGATTGTGTATCCAAGGGAACCCTCGCCGATTCAACTCAGTCTTCTGGGCCTCCGCGCTTAGCCCCGGAGCGGCATGCCGATGCGCGGCGTCTTGCGGGCGCGGCGGCGGCGCTTCTCGCTGGGCTTCTCATAATAGGCGACCCGCTTGATGTCTTTGGTCAGGCCTTCCTTTTCACACATCTTCTTAAACCGCCGGAGCATCTGCTCGGCAGTCTCATTTCCGCGCGACTTCACCTTAATCATGGAATACGGTCCTTTCAATACACATGCTGGGCAGCGGCATTGGTTGCAACTTGCGGTTACATTTTCCGTCGAAACAAAAGCCACGAGCGGTTTGCCCGTGGCCAGCAGGTAGTGTAGCTAAGTTGGCGGATTGTTCAACGTACCGGTGGATTCCAATTAACGGCATTTGCTGTCCCGGCGATCCGTCTTCAGCAAATGAGACGGAACGAGACAAAATGAGACATATTTCCGGCCATTTTGTCGAAATATTGCTGCGCGGAAGGGGTTAAACGTAGGGAGATCGAGGAATTAGGTCCCACCGCACTCTACGCCATCGCGCCTTCGCCTACGGCAACTGCACGCGCACGACCATCTCCGTCTGCTTGAGCAGGGAGCAAATACAGCCCGTGCTACGGCGCGGCTCTGATCTCGACTGAAGTCGGCCTTGTGATAGCTTCCGAACTATTTCTTCAGGACAAATGTACCGCTCCTGCCGGCGCTGTTGAGGTAGGTGCCGCTGATTCGCAGGCCGTCATCTGTGACGACGCCGGTAAATTTGACTGAGCCTTTGGACCCGTCAATGCCCGAAAAATCTACCTCGAAGGTTCCCTTGCGGATGAGAATGAATTGCTTTGAAGTCAAACCTGAGCTGTAGATGCCAAAGCCCTCGACCGTGAGCCTGGCGGACGTCGAGGTCATGACCAGCTTGATTTCGTAATCGACCCCGTCGTTCCCATCCACCACGCCCTTGTAGGTTCCCTCCACCTCCGAGGGGCCAACGATTGCCGACTTCACCGTTTCTTGCGGCGAAGCCGTCGTATCCAGGGCGGGCGCGGCGGCGTTTGCCACCGAAGCGCAGAAAAATCGACGGCCTTCCAATATCTCGATGAATTGCGTACGCATCCCGGCTCCTCCAGTTGGTTACCGATGACACTGATTTGATCTGTAAAAACCTACCGAAGATTGCGTAGAAGTCAACGAAAAACTGCGTGTCGCAAAGGCGATAGAAATCGAGCAGCGCCAATATTGGGGATCCTCCTAGAACTGCACTACCGGCGAGAACGCACTTAAGCACAACGCATTACCCCAGACGGCAGCGCGACGCACATCCAGCCCCATGGCACGCGATGTGAAATGTAAGCACATGATATTAATAGCTTTACGATTAATTCAGAGAATGAGACCTGGCCCAAAAAAGGGCAACAATATACCTGACAACTCACGTGGTCTGCCGTAGAATTCCAGCATGAACGCGAACAACGGTAACGGAAAACTTCACACGCCAAAAACACTGATGGAAGCCGTGGTCTACTTCTCCAATCTGGAGGTTGCCCACCAGTTCTTCGTAAACGTCCGCTGGCCAGACGGAGTTATCTGCCCGCACCGCGGATCGACTGGGGCCAGTTATAACCCGAAGTACCGGCGCTTCCAGTGCAACAAGAGCCACGATCAACGGCAGTTCACCGTGAAGACGGGCACCGTCATGGAAGACAGTCCGCTCGGACTGGACAAATGGGCTACTTGCTTCTGGCTGGAAGTAAACGCCAAGAATTCGATCAGTAGCTATGAAGTCCACCGCGCCATCGGAGTTACCCAGAAATCGGCGTGGTTCATGCTCCATCGGGTCCGCTACGCTCTACATCAGGGCGGCATGGATAAGATGACCGGGACCATTGAAGCGGACGAAACTTTCGTCGGTGGACTGGCCAAGAACATGCACAAGGCCGAGCGTGAGCGGAAAATCACCGGCACCGGGGCAGCAATAAGACTGCGGTCATGGGATTGCTGGCCCGGCACGACGGGAAGCGCCACAGCCAAGTCCGCGCCACTGTCGTCAAGAACACCCAGAAGGAAATTCTCCACGGCGTCATTGAATCGCACGTTGAGGTAGGATCGACGCTCTACACCGATGCGTTCCAAGCGTACGGCACCCTTGGACCGGAATACTTCCATGACTTCGTTGATCACACAGAAGCCTATGTGCGCGGTGCGGTTCACACGAACGGATTAGAAAATTTCTGGTCACTTTTCAAGCGTTGCATTAGGGGAACCCATGTTAGTGTTGAGCCGTTCCACCTTGGCGCTTACGTCGATTCGGAAGCCTATCGGTTTAACAATCGCGAGACGGATGATGCAGGCCGATTTATCGGAGCCTTGAAAGGCGCGCCAGGGAAGCCTTTGATGTATAAGACTTTGATCGGAGACAACGAGCAACAGGTGCCGATATCATGAAACGGCAGAAAAGAGGCAAAAAGAAGCCTTGAGCAAAGTTGCTATCAAGGAAAACGTGTTGAGGTGGGCGCTAGACCGGTCTAATACACCGGTGGCTGCGATGCGCGACCGTTTTCCAAAAATTCTGGAGTGGCTTGAAGGTACAAGCCAGCCGACGTTAAAGCAACTTGAGAGCTTTGCGCGCGCAACAACGACGCCTCTCGGCATGTTGTTCCTTGATGAACCTCCCGAAGAAAAATTAGAAATTCCGTATTTCCGCACAATTACAAATCAGACGGTTTCCCGACCCAGCGCCGATCTGTTGGACACAATTTACACAATGCAGTCGCGTCAAGATTGGATGCGAGATTATCTCAAGGATGAGGGCCAACCACCACTTCCTTTTGTGCGGTCCGCAACGCTTGCTGATCGTGCCGAAGATGTGGCTAAGAACATTCGCGATGTGCTCGGACTCGGCGAAATGTGGGCGGCGCGACATGCCACATGGGAAGAAGCTCTTCAAACTATTCGTGACGCCATGGAGAGGGTTGGAATATTGGTATTCGCCAACGGAATTGTAGGAAACAATACCCATCGCACATTAAATCCAGAAGAATTTCGCGGGTTTGTTTTAATTGACGACTACGCACCGCTGATATTCGTCAACGCCGCCGATGCAAAGGTTGCTCAAATGTTCACTCAGGCGCATGAATTGGTACACATATTCTACGGAATTAGCGCCGTGTTTGACCTCGGGCAGATGATGCCTGCAACGGATCAGATAGAACAGGCCTGTAACGAAGTCGCCGCTGAATTTCTCGTTCCCAAAACGCATATTCAAGAAGCATGGCCATCCGTTCAAAACGAGGACCATCGATTCTATCAACTGGCTAGACAATTCAAGGTTAGCACTGTCGTGGTCGCCCGACGTTTATATGATCTCGGCCTAATAGGCCGTGAAGAGTTCTTGAAATTTTACTATGCAAGAATAAAAGACGAGCAATCGAAGAAGAAACCGATGGGCGGAGACTTTTACAATTTGCAGCCTCTTCGCGTCGGAAAACGATTTGGCGCTGCCGTTGTCAGAGCGGCCCGTGAAAGGCGAATGACATATACAGAAGCATATTCACTGACTGGACTTCGTGGCGGCACATTCGATGCCTACGCAGCAAGCGTTGAAAAATAAAAAGAGGCGAAGGTGGCCGAAACAACACAATATATTTTAGATACCAACATCTATATTGCGGCATATAGAAATTACTATGCATTTGATCTAGTAGAATCGTTTTGGAAGCATTTGGTTGATGGAGCGAAAAGCGGGCGTATTGTGAGCATTGACAAGGTAAAAGCGGAGCTTGAACACGAAATTGATCCGTTGTGTGAATGGGCGACTAAAGAGTGTCACCAAGCGTTTACGTCAACTGATCGGCCCGACGCGCTTAATATTTACGCCGACATTATGAAATGGGTAAACGGGATGAATTTCAAACCAGCCGCAAAAGCCGAATTCGCACGCGGCGCAGACGGATGGGTGATCGCTTACGCGAAAGCTGCGGGTCACACAGTTGTAACTCACGAAGCATACCGTCCAGATGCAATAAGAACGGTTCCCATGCCCAACATATGCAAGCAGTTCGGCGTGGAATACGTTGATACCTTCGTAATGCTACGGGAAATTGGCCTAAAGATCGGATAGGCTGGGCTGCCATCTAAAGGAATCGCGATGCATCCCAAATCATCAAAAACCGACGTGATAGTGACCGATCCCGACGCGGCGATGCGTAAAACGATACTCGCCACGCGCGGTGCGTTATCCGTGCCCAAGGCGAAGATCGATGCGGCAATGGCGAAGGAAAAAAACGGGAAGCACAAGCACAAATAGAGCGTTGCTCGGCGGACCTCGTGAAATGCGATCGATGCGACAATATCCCCATAGTTCATCTCACGGAGGTCCGTGACGGGAAGAAAATCCAGCAGCATTTATGTGCCGACTGCGCTGCGAAGGATTATCCAACAGCAAAAAAGGGCGACATTAACGAGATTCTGAAACAGTTCGTCGCGAAGAACTCAAAGCTGAAAAAACAGATCGTTGGCATGTTGAGTTGTCAAGTATATTGTTGCCCAAAAAAGCGTCGCGCTTTGTCGCGCTTTGTCGCGCAACCCCCTACAACTGCTAATTGCCGTTCCGATGGGTGAAAGGATGAGCCCAGAGCGACCCCGGCTCTGGGATTGCGATACGGTCTCCAACCCCTTAGCCGATGAGCACTTTGAAGGGGCCGAGAATGCCACCAGCCACGAAATTACCGTTGGTGTCTTTGACTTGATTGCCTCGAACGTAAACGTGGTACTTCCCGTTATTGCCAGAAGTCCATTGCGATCCCATCTCCACGCGATAGGTAACGGCCACCGTCTCGCCCGCCCGAGAGGGTGTGAAGCTGATGAAGGTCGCCGCTTCCTCATAGCCGTCGGGACCAGTCACCAGCACATTGTGGATGTCGAAAGTTGAAGTATCGATTGGTGAGGCGCCCGTGTAGGTAACGGTGAAGAAATAGAATTTTTTCACGTGTCGGAGAGGCGAGGCGGTCAGAGATGCGCTGGGGCTCGGGGGCGCAGGAAAGGGAGGCAGCGGAACCGACAGGGTCGCGGGATTGGTCGTGGCGGTACCGGCCGTGTTAGTGAAGACAGCTTGGTACTGATTGCCATTGAACGATGCACTAACGTCAGAAAGGGTTAGCGTGGTCGTCGTGGCGGAGGAGTTGTCTGTGATGGCCGTGAACGTGTCGGTGCCTGGCGATTTCACATACCACTGCACTGTCGGCGTGGGGGTGCCGCTGGCGGCGGCGATGAAGGTCGCGGAGTCGCCGGCAGCGGCGAGATTTTGATTGAGCGGCTGCGTCGTGATTGCCGGAGCGCCTGCGTTGGCCGGCTCGACATAAAGCGTGGAGACCATCGTCGCGGCCGTCCCCGCGGAATTGGTGAAGACCGCTTCATATTGATTGGTCTGATCGTTGATCTGAACGTCGGGCACGATCAGTGTGTCTGTGGTGGCGGATCCGTTGTTGGTGATCGGTGCGAAGGCCGTGATGCCATCGACGCTGACTTCCCATTGCACGGTCGGTGCTGGATCGCCGCCCGCCGCGGCCGTGAACGTGGCGCTATCTCCCTGGGTGACGAAGACCTGGCTCACGGGCTGCGTGGTGATCACGGGGCCACTGCTGAGCAGCGCGCGCGATTCGAGGCGCTCAATCAAGGTGTGACGGATTGATGAATGGACTTTTCGCATTCGTACATCTTCTTCGGCTTCCTGCAGGCCGGGCCTCCTGCGAAATCGAGTTTGGCAGGAATGGGTCAATCGAGCAGCCTCTAAAATGCCAGGGAGGATTCCACGGGCTTCGCGGCACAAAGATGCTACACAATAATGCTCTTGCAGCTTGGCCAGGGCTGTTTTTGGGAGCAGTCGGGGCATGTGCCTGCCGATCTGTCCCACCTCAGTCAAGGGCTCCCGTCCCCCGTTGAGCTTCTCTAAAGCATGAAAAAAATCGGCGGGGTTGTCCGATGGGGCGCCCGAGCGTCCATTATCCGGATAACGATGAATATCGACGACGAGGAATTGCTTGGGCGTTTTATTGCGGAGGGCTTGGGCGAAGCCTTCGCGAAACTGGTGGAACGCTATTCTGGCATGGTCTATTCAGCGGCGCGGCGACAATTGGGCGATGCACATTTGGCCGAGGATGTGACCCAGGCGGTGTTTATCCTGCTGGCACGGAAGGCCGCCGGTCTTCGAGCCGAGACGTTGGCCATTTGGCTGCTGCGGGCGACATTTTTCGCCTGTCGGGATGCCAGGAAAATGAGCGATCGCCGGAATTTTCATGAGAAACGGGCGGCGGAGATTCGAATGGAGCAGGTTCGGCAGGGATCGGGTGAACCGCCGTGGGAAGAGTATGCGGGGGAGATCGACGCGGCGATGGCGAGTTTGGGGTCCAAGGATCGCCAGGCGGTGGCGTTGCGGTTCCTGCGCGGGATGAAGCTGAGCGAGGTGGGACAAGCCATGGGGATCGGCGAAGACGCGGCCCGAAAGCAGGTGGATCGGGCGATTGTCAGGCTGCGTAAGGCGATGTCCAGCAATGTGGCCGTGCCGGGCGCGGCGGCGCTATCGGCACAGTTGATCGCTCGTGGATCGGAGGCCGCGCCGCAGCAATTGGTGCGGACAATCAGCGCGACGGCAAGCAGTGCTTCCAAGGGAACCACAGCATGGGCGATCGCCCAGAAAGCTGGGCATGCAATGACGTGGCTCAAAATAAAGGTCGCGGCTGGAATCCTGATAGTTGTGGCGGCAGGCGGAGCCGTTACAACAACCGTCGTCGTCATGGTGGATAGCAGCGCAGCACCAGGTTCCGCGCCCGTGCTCGTCGCTGCCCCCCAAGCTGCGCCGAAAGAAGAATCGCAGCCAGCAGACGGCAATCTGACTCCGATAAGCCCGGAAGATCAGGCGGCGATGCAACTTCTTGATCGACGCCTCCCAGAAGCCAGATTCGAGCGCGTCGGCATCTCTGATGCGATTGATTTTTTGCGCGACCTCACCAGCGCCAATATTTATGTGGACTGGAACGCGCTGCAAGCCGTCAACGTGAAGACAACGACTCCGGTGAACGAGCTATCGCACGACCGAAAATTCTCAGATGTCCTCAATGATATTCTCGCCAGTGCCGGCGGCGGTTTGCAATATCAAGTGCGCGAGGGCGTGATCGTGATCTCGTCCCCGCGCCAGTTTGCCCTGGACAAGGCAAACCCCGGCCCAGATTTGCGAAAAACGCGGGACGCCAAGGATGCGGTGTTGAGCGATCCCGATCATCGCGCACAGGCAAAGCTCGAAACCAAACTCCCGGATATCAAATTCGATCAGGTTGCTCTGACCGAAACGATCGACTTCATGCGCGACATCACCGGAGCCAACATCTTCGTCGACTGGGCTGCACTGGACGCGGCGGGCATCGGTAAGCAAACCCCCGTCACGCTCCGATTGCGCAACGTCAGATTTTCAACGGATTTGAATTTTCTGCTTTTGAGCGCGGACGAGGGTAAAATCGGTTACCGCATCCAGAATGGAACGATCCGGATTTCCACGATTGACGTTCTGAAAGCGACCGAGCCAACGACATCCAAACCAGCTGCTTCGCACTAGGTTGTGCGCTTCAGCTTTTCGGACAGGATGCCACAATGGCGGCGAAACTAGAGCGTGTGCTGAATCGAAAGATCTCCTATCATTGGGACGGTGCAACACGTTCTAACCATTCGCGTTCGATACCCCGAGGTCGATGCCATGGGATATCTGCATCACAGCCGATTCTTGCAGTATTTTGAGATCGGCCGGGTCGAACTGCTGCGATCGTTGGGACATGTGTATGCCGATCTGGAGCGAGAGGGAGTTTTCTTTGTCGTGGTGAAGGCAGCGATCACATACAAGGCCCCGGCGCGATACGACGATGAGCTGACGCTGATTACTAAGGTGGTGAAGCAGACGCATGTGCGAATTGACCACGCCTATGAATTGAAACGCGGGGAAACGCTGCTGGCGGAGGGGACGACGACGATCGCATGTGTTGGGCGAGACGGGCAATTGATGCAAATACCGGAGCGACTAAATTCGAAGGTCGAAACTCGAAGTTCGAATCAATGACCAATGACGAAACGAATGCCGATGAGCGTTGATCGTTTGGCTATTTGACCATTGGGATTTCGAATTTCGCCGTTCGAGTTTTGCGTTGCTTTCGAGGCGGCTTTCGCCACAATCTCCGCTCTTGCCCGGTCCTCAGGATCATCTTCGCAAGACATTCGTCGCCGGCCTGTTCACCCTTGTGCCGATCGGCATCACGATTTTCCTCCTCTTCAAGTTCGATCAACTGACCCGGGGAATCCTGCAGAGCTTGTTCGGGTGGAGCTTCCCGCTGGTTGGCGTAGTGATCGCCCTGGTGTTGATTTACTTCAGCGGTCTGCTCGCCAGCTCATTGGTGGGTCGGTTCTTCATCGGGATTCTGGATTCACTTCTCATCCGCGTTCCCGTTCTCAAAACCCTTTACACCGCCTGGAAACAGGTGGCGTTCGTACCCATCGGGACCGAAGGCACGTTCTCACGGGTTGTTCTTATCGGGGATGAAACCTCGCAGATGCTGATGCTCGGCTTCTGCAGCGGTGCGCCCATCGACGGCGATGCCGATACGTTCTGCGTCTTCATGCCTTCGGCGCCCAATCCGGTCGGTGGCAGCCGGCTGTTTTTTGTCCGGCGGGAGAAAATTATCTGGCTGAACGTCTCGACGGAAGAGGCGTTCAAGGTTGTGCT